>Ga0210395_10004963_pt1 | contig 10223 bp, 10 predicted proteins | sample IncBWH4OmetaG_FD_150861 | JGI IMG/M metagenome (GOLD analysis project Ga0210395, IMG submission 150861) | Forest soil microbial communities from Barre Woods Harvard Forest LTER site, Petersham, Massachusetts, United States - Inc-BW-H-4-O ...
TTAGCCGGTGATCAGCCAGCTATCCTCCTGGGGCACAGTATTGGCGGAATGATCACCCTCACATTTTGCCGTCTCTTCCCGAAAGCGTTGGGAGACAGGGTGCGGGCCATCGCTCTCGTGCAGACTACCTACACCAACCCTGTGCGAACCACCAACATGGCGGGTCTTTTTACTGCACTGGAACGTCCAGTCATTATTCCGCTGCTCCATCTGACGATTTGGCTATCACCGCTGATCTGGTTGTCCAATTTGATGAGCTATCTGAATGGCTCTGCACTCTTATCGACCAAAAGCAGCGGTTTTGCCGGCACAGAAACCTGGGAGGAATTGAATTTCGTAGCCCGCTTTCAACTGCAGGCCTCGCCAGCTGTCATGGCACGAGGCATGTTGGGAATGCTTCGCTACGATGCAACTGCGGTCCTCAAAGACATCAAGGTGCCAGCGCTGGTCGTTGCGGGGGATAGAGATTCGGTCTGCAAGCCAGAAGCAAGCGAACGCATGCACCGAGATATTGCAGACGCGCAACTGACTCGTCTGGTACCAGCTAAACACATGGGTCTGATAGAGCATCATACACGTTTCGCGCAGATCGTGAAAACATTTGCCTCTGTGTGCTCGCCGATCCGCTACAAATGAATGCTAGCTCGCCGAGAGGACGCTATATCACGGAGGTGCTGATAATCTCCCAATGTTCGTTGTGTAAGTTAAGGATGATGGGGTATTCTGCTCCTTTACCACGAAAATCCCGGGAAGGGTGTCTGGTGGCCCGGACCACGTATCTAATATCAGGAGAGCTGCTTCTCGGTGGCTTAGTCCATACTCAGCGGCCAATTCTCGTAGAACTTGAAAGGGAGCCGTGTTGGCTTCTGCATCGTAGTCTGTGTCGTCTGCTGTTCGTTTGGGCGCAAAGCTGGCATCTAAGTCCAGCTCTGGGCCCCACCGAAGTATGCGGCTGAGCATGTCGTTGATAGCGGAGTAGTCAGCGCCAAGCGCATTGCATTTGGCTTTTAGCCGATTTTCTTTTACGCGGGGTAGGCTCACAAAATACGTCATACTTGCTTTCGGATGTCAGTATGAAAAGCGAGTGCATGTATTTGGAATCATGAGAAAGGACTTCTGTGACAGAGTCATTTCAGAAGGGGAAAAGACGAGCACACCGTCCCGCGCTGCAACCAAATGTCCGTGCGACCAAGTCTTCCACGCTGCTATCCCGCACGAGCCGGACCACTTCCCGCATCGTGGACGAGCCGCGGACGCAACGCGCGAGCACACCTTTAGACCTGATGGCGCGTGCTCTAACGGATGGTGGCATGATGAAGGCTGCCGCGGAAGCCGAGAACGATGAATTCGGCACAGCCGCAAGTTGCCTCTCGCGCGAATAAGCGACATGTCACCAACTAAAGTTTGGCTCGGCAAGCCGTATCCTCTTGGCGCAACTTGGAGGGGAAATGGCGTCAACTTCGCGATCTATTCCCAGCACGCGACCGCGGTGGCCTTTGCCTATTCGACTCAATTGAATCGTCTGCCCGTAATGAAAGGTGGACCAATTATTTAAGATCGCGCCCCGCGGCTAATCATCCGGTGCGGGCGCATATTCGCATGGCACTCCTTCCATCTTCGTCTCAAACACGGGCCGATCCACGCGTTGCCCCGTGGAAGAGCTTTTCTGAATGAAGAAGCAGAAATCGAAAAACGGCTGACGCCGAGCTCGCCAAGATGGGACCTATATAATGACTTCCAGCCGTTGCATCCCGGTATTCGAGGAAAGCCAGGTAGGTTTTGCGAGACGCCGTCTGGTTGAAATATGCCAACGCTCCGGCGGTGACGACGCATTCTGCGGAAAAGTTGCTATTGTTGTTACCGAGATGGCTCGCAACCTTGTCCTCCACGGCAAAGGAGGTGAGATTATCATCCGCGAAGCTGTGACGGCCACTTCGAGAGCTCTGGAGATGCTGGCTCTCGATCGCGGTCCGGGGATGCGCAACATCGCGGAATGCCTGCGCGACGGTTTCTCCACCGCCGGCACCGCAGGTATCGGCTTTGGTGCGATAAAACGCCTCTCGGATCGGTTTGAGGTGTTTAGTCGGCCGGGTAGCGGAACCGTGATCTGGGTAAGATTGTGCCCTCAACTAGACGCTTCCTCCGCGGCACTTGCTTTTGAAAGCAGTGGTGTCAGCATTGCCATTGAACGTGAAGAAGTGTGCGGTGACGCGTGGGAGGTTATGGAGAGGGCGGGGGTTCTGCGCGCGATGGTTGTCGATGGTTTGGGACACGGCCTGTACGCCGGAGAAGCTGCTCGCGAAGCTGTGGCCGTCTTTCGGTCACAAGCAACCACGGGTCCGGCGTCCACACTGAAGCTGATTGATCAGGCTCTTACTAAGACTCGCGGCGCTGCGGGGGCCATTGTGGAGCTTTGTCCAGCGAAAAGACACGTTACAGCAGCTGGCGTTGGCAACATCTCGATGCGCATCTTGAACAATGGCCAATCAAAAAGTTTCGGCTGCGACAATGGCACGCTAGGAACAGGCGTGCCAAGGATTCGAGAATTCACACACCCCTTGGTGAATGGAAGTGTCCTGGTGATGCATTCCGACGGTATAAAGGCTCACTGGAATCTTGAAGATTATCCCGGGCTCACTCGACGACATCCCGGTGTCGTCGCCGGCTTGCTCTACCGCGATTTTCGAAGAGAACGCGACGATGCTACCGTGATGGTCGTCTGCCATTCCATATGAACGCGGGCAGCAGAGAATGATGGCCCTCCGAACGCCGTTGCAATGGTGTTGGGCGAGACAAAGATCACTGACTCCTCGATTGCCACGACCGAGACGGGCTATCGATGCGAACATGTAGTCTCCTCTTATTTACATTTTATGTTACACATTGTTTGGTCTATTATCGTCGGGTTTATCGTAGGACTGATTGCAAGTGCAATAATGCACACTCACTTGGGCTTCGTCGGAACCACATTGCTAGGCATCGTGGGTTCCGTGATCGGCGGTTTGATTGCGCGATTGTTCTCAAGACCACCTGAGGGTTCAAAATTTCATCCCGCTGGATTTTTCCTGTCCATCATAGGTGCAATTGTTCTCGTATTTCTTGCGAGACTCATCGGCTAAGAGAATTCCTTGAACTCCTTATTGCCATTCAGCATGAAGAATCTGCGGTGATGCCTTCGTGAGGGTAGGAACACTTTTTGCCCTTCGCTGGTGAGGTCCTTAGTCCTCAACCCACCGAGCCTTCGCGGCTTGGGAACCCGAGCGTCGCTGTCAGGGCTCAAGCCGCTCCCGACATACTTCTTTCGGGAGGCAAAACTCACGGTAAAGCTAAACGAGACATGAATCCGGTGCAGAATCGGTATGAGAGATCCCGTGAAACTTAATACACTCGAAGATCTTTGTGTCCACGAAATCAAGGATTTCTTCAGCGCAGAGCAACAACTCATAAAGGCTTTACCTAAGATGGCGAAGGCGGCGAGCAGCAAAGAACTTGTTGCCGGTTTTCAAGAATATCTTGAACAAACAAAAGGGCACGCGCAACGTTTAGAGCAGATTCTGTCTAGCCGCAAGCAAACCACCCGCGGGAATGATTGGTTCGGGTCCGATCGAGTTACCGATGGGAGCATCTGAAGGTCCGATTCCTTCCGAGGGTAATTCACTTTTTATGATATGCAGCCTTGGATATTCTCCTCGTTTCAGTGTAAGTGTTCGTTGTTGTAGCTTCTGGCTCCCGTAACTTCCAACGGATTCTTCGTATAAGGTGGCTTCAAAGGTAGGCCGGAGACGGCGGCTAAGTCGATCTCTTCCGTAACAACGCGAAAGACTTCGAGCGATTGTTTTCCAAATGACATGGTGATCGGTACGTCGGCTGCGTCGCGCCCCAATCCGATTAAAACCCGTCCAATGCGACGACAGTTGTGCCGAGCATCAAAGGTATACCATCGTCCCTGCAAATAGACTTCAAACCAGGCACTAAAATCCATCGGATCAGGCACGGGAGGAACTCCTATATCCCCCAAATAACCGGTTGCATATCTGGCTGGAATATTCAGGCATCGGCAGAGCGTGATCGCCAGATGGCTGAAGTCTCGGCAAACTCCCACCCGCTCCTTGAAAGCGTCCAGTGCAGTACGATCGGTCCGAGCTTGCTGATAATCGAATCGAAGATGTCCATGGACAAAGTCGCAAATCGCTTGAACCCGTTCCCATCCAGGTCTCGCCTGGAGAAAAATGCTCCAAGCGAAATCCATAAGTTCACTGTCAACTTCGCAATATCGACTCGGCAATAAAAACTGCAAAGCTGCGGCAGGAAGCTCAGAGATATCCAACTGGGTCGCGTCCGGCGCGTATCTATCAGGTGCGCCGGTGTCACAGATAATTGCCTCGCTGAATAAGCGAACAATTCCCTCAGGAGCACGGAGACGTCCGCGATGGTTACCGAAACCGTCATAGTATTCCTCGACGGGAAGAGTGGGTTCGATCGAAAAACTTTCGGGCTCGATAAGATCTGACCGACGCGACGGATGAACATAAAGCAAATGAATCACCGGGGTCGGAATCGCGAATTTCAGTGCGATTTCATAGCCAATCTTGATAAGCATTTTGTCAATTTATGTAAAATGTCTGCTTAACTAACCCGATGTTTGAACGACAAAGATTGGGGCGTGTTGGAGTAAACGATTCGGCATAAGTTTGAAGAAATTTTCCGAAGTTCGAATCGAAGTCTGTAAGTGGACGTGTTGTTCGGTCAGGTCCCATCAAGAACGCTGTGGAATCAGTCAGAGCCGCTGAAATGGTCAAAACTCGCTGCGGCCGGAGTTGTGACTTCGAGACCGGCCAAGTGTGTACGGCCGTCACCAACTACGCTGTTTCATCGGGCATGACCAGACGATTTCTGAAACATTGGACCAGGGCGGCAACGCGCGCCGCAAGGCTTCTTCGCTTATCCCTCTGGACTGGAATCAACTTTGGCCCTAGTTATAAAGGTGCGCCAACAAGCAAGACGCCTTAAATCCGTGCTCATGCCTGGCACTCCTGCACGCTTTACATTTAGCCAAGCCCCGAAAGGCGCAGCGTCGGAGGAGCTGAACTAACGCTTGGATTTATGGCCCTACGCGAGGAGCGTTGAACACAAGTTTTGGCGACGAATACCGGCGCTATAAGCAGAAGGTTCCACGCTATTGATGGCGATTCTGAGGCGGAAATCGAAACAACGTCTTACCGGCAGCATTGAGCGAAAACCGGCCAGCCCCATTTCCGGGACGACATTCGAAAGCGAAGAATGGCATCCTGATAGAAGGATCTGAAAACGCTTCGCCTGGAGGATGGCGCAGGAACTATAATAGTCATTTGTCTTTTTCTTTGAGTTGGCGCTACCCTATGATCCGTTAAGGGCGAACATCCAAGACAATGAAATCAATCCTAAGTGTCCTATCCCGGGACCAGGCGGATGATAGGACGCAACCCCCCCAGACACGTGAGCAACGACTCTGACGACGCGCCAACTGTGGGAAGCGGAGGAGTAAGTTGCCCGCCTCGAGCTTTGTAGTCCTGCATCAGTCTTTAACGATCCACGCTCTGCGCCCGTCCTTTGCAATAACGGGCTCTGCCCTTGCGATGATCGCGTCGGCGTCGCCTTCGAAAAAAGTAGCGACGGGCGCCGGCGAAAGTTGGGTTTCACTCGGCAAAACTTCCAGTAGACCGTTTCGCAACGCGTTCATGTGATCGCGCCCATCGGGTGTCCCTTCTGCTTGGCTTTCCCAGAGGTCTTGGTCTTTGTCAGTGAGCTCGACGAAGACCCTGAAACGTGAATTCGTTTGCCCTTCTTTGGAAGAAGCGATGAGTTCGAAAAATTTTGGCGTTTTCATCTCGTTGAGCTACTCGCGTCAGAAGTGTTCATTGGATTCTCCGAGCCCTGAGAAAAGAGGATACTCCGAGCGTTGCCCCTGGAGAAGGACGCAGTGTTGCGCAAATTGTTTCGTGATCGACATCAACGGCGCTGGCGCTTTAGAATGCGCGACTTCGCCGAACATAAAAACGACCTTCGGCTCGACTACAAAATTGCAACACATCCACCTCGGTGGCCGAACTGCTCCCGTCGCGTTGTGAAAGCTCCGGTGCCGAACCAACGTCGCCGCAGCAAGACCTTGCTGGCAATGGGTTTTCTTGTGCGCGGCGCCACCGAGCACGATGAGGCGGGCGTCTTCATGTCGTTTGAAGAAACGGGCGAGAAGCTGCCGATAACGTGGCGTCGCTAGGCTTTGATTTGAAGGCGCTCGTCGCACGCAAGAAGCTGCTCAATTACGTTTACATGGATCGCAGGGAATTCGAGGAGTCGGGCGAACACGATGAAGAAACCCGAGAGGCTTTGCGAGACGCAGCGTGGTTGGAAATATGTTAAACCCATAAGCGGAGACGAAGGCGTTTTTGGAAGAAGCCTGGATGGCGTTATTCACGTCAAACGAAACCCATAATCCTGCCCCATCCGAAAATCAAAGTAAGCCTTCTCGATAGCCCGACACGGTTCGACGGAGGCAGATACCGCCAGCCCCGTCGTCGTTGTCATTGCCCGCGTTTACAGCGACAAGGGCATGAGCCGTCAATCACCACGGTTCGCCATTGCCGAATGAAGGCGTCGACGTTTTGTCAGCGTAGCATTAACACGCCTTTCCATAAGAGGAGGGCATCCCTTCCAACAGTCCCCGAGACTCGTTCAGGGTTTGACCTTACAGCCTAAGTGAATAGCAGAGCGAACTGAGTCAAAAGGATGGCAAATTCGCCCGTGATTTAGCCGTCAGTCACCGGGCGGGGGGGACGAAATCGAATAATGTCAGATAGAGCGGAATCTCCGGAAGAACGAAATCAGTTGCGGGCGACCCGTAGCACGGTGATGGCGAGGAGAGAGTTTGTTGAAGCGCTCGCTATCATGCGCGCGACGTTGGAATCAACCACGGATGCGATCCTGGTGACCGACGAGAAAGCTAAGGTCATCGATTTTAACGAGAGGTATATTGGAATGTGGAAGATTCCGCGGGAGGCCTTAAAGAGCCGAACGCTACGCGAGGTGTGGGAACTCATGAGCAAGAACTTTGCGGATCCGCAACAGTTTAGCGCTCGTCTCGAGGAAATTGTCGCTACCGGGCAAGAGAGTGCTGACCTGTTGGAGCTAAAGGACGGGCGAGTTTTCGACCGGTCCTCCAAATTGCTTACCCTTGAAGGAGAAAGACCGGGTCGTGTATGGAGCTTTCGCGATGTGACCGAGCGCCATAAGTTCGAAATCACGGCTAACCGCCTAGCCGCTCTCGTCGCCTCATCCGACGATGCGATTGTTGGAAAAGATTTGAACCTTATCGTCACGAGTTGGAATTTCGGGGCGGAGCGCATCTTTGGGTACACGGCTGAGGAAATGATCGGCACGTCTATCATGCGATTGATTCCACCGGATCGCCTTGAGGAGGAAACGGAAATCCTCTCCCGCATCCGGCGCGGTCAGCGCGTAGATCATTTTGAAACCGTTCGTCTCGCCAAAGATGGGCGGCGCCTCAACCTCTCTATGACGATATCTCCGATCATGGATGCCAGCGGCCATGTGATCGGAGCGTCCAAGGTAGCTCGAGACATTTCTGAGCGAAAGAAGGCGGAGGAGGCTTTGAAGAAGGCGATGGAGGAAGCCGAAGTGGCCAACCGAGAGCGGCAGCAACTCTTAAACAGCGAGCGTGAGGCCCGTTCTCAGGCCGAGCGAGCGAGTCGAATGAAGGACGAATTTCTGGCAACGCTTAGTCACGAGCTTCGTACCCCGTTAAACGCCGTGTTGGGATGGGCGAACATCCTCCGACACGGAAATCTCCAGGGCGAGGAACTTGAGCAGGGGCTCGACATCATCGAACGAAACGCCCGTGTTCAGGCCCGTATTATCGAGGATCTGCTCGATATGAGCCGGATCATCTCAGGCAAGGTTCGCCTGGACGTGCAGTGGATAGAACTTTCCGCCGTCCTGAATGAGTCAATCGAGACGCTACGTTCCACGGCGCAGGCGAAAGGTGTTTATCTGCAGGCCCGGCTGGACCCTTTTGCCCGACCGATCTTCGGCGATCCGAACCGCCTGCAGCAGGTTTTCTGGAACCTTCTTAACAACGCCATCAAGTTCACTCCCAAGGACGGGAAAGTCGAGGTGTTACTCAAACAAGTCAGCTCAGAAGTCCAAGTCAGCGTAATTGATACTGGCGAGGGCATCGCACCCGAATTCCTGCCTTACATTTTCGACCGCTTTCAGCAAGGGGATGCGTCGACAACTCGTCGGCACGGTGGACTTGGACTCGGACTTGCTATCGTCAAGCAGCTGGTCGAATTGCATGGCGGCAACGTCCGAGTCCAGAGCGACGGACTGGGGAAAGGTGCGACTTTTAATGTCCGTCTGCCGCTCACCGCAGTCTATCCAGAACCGGAAAAAGAAGGTCACCTTCCGGAGGCAACGCTCCGCGAGAATCCTCCAATCCCAGAAGTATCTCTGGCCGACATTCAGGTTCTAGTGGTGGATGATGAGATCGATGCACGCGACCTCGTGAAGAAGCTCTTGGAAATGGCTGGAGCAATGGTCTCGACGGCGGGATCCGCGTCAGAGGCGATGGGACATATCCTCGCTGGAAGACCCGACGTGCTCATTTGCGACATCGGAATGCAGGAAGAAGACGGCTACTCGCTTATCCGACGTCTGCGAGGCATGGAAAAGAAAGAAGAAGGTGTCTTGCCCGCGGTCGCGTTGAGCGCATATGCGCGATCGGAAGATCGCACGAAAGCCATCCGGTCAGGTTTTCAGATTCATTTGGCAAAGCCTGTGGAACCGGCGGAGCTGCTCGCTGTGATAAGCAGCCTGGCAGGAGGCGCGGCCACAAATCCGCCGGACTCCTTATCATGAAAGTTTTCTGTCGCACCCCAAGCCAAAGAGTTGAGCGACCGCTTGATTGATGGACGGATAGGGAGCGTTTCGTCTCTGGTTACATAACGGAACCACTTCCTCACTACGCCACATCTCGACCCTACCAACTAGGATGTCGATCCTTCTATAAGATTGGCGCTTGTGGCAGCTGATCGCCAATTTGTACCCAAGCCTCCATTGTCGATGGAACGCTCTCACCGAAATAGGCGCCTTGAATCGGCGCAGCCCCGGCTGGCTCATGGGAAGCGGCCACGGCAACGTGAAGATCGGTGACTAGTGTACCTTGCGTTGGGTCGTAGCCGCGCCACCCGCCGCCTGGCAGAAATACCTCCGGCCAGGCGTGCATGTAACGCTTCGCGGGATCTCTACCGTAGCGCCGATAGCCGCTGACGAACCGAGCGGCTATCCCTACTGCACGGCAAGCGTCGATAAACAGAACGGCCAAGTCGCGGCACGAACCCTGGCGTTGCTGAAGCGTAAATGCCGGTTCTTGCGGACTACCCGTTTCTCGAATGATGCACGAGCAGGTCTCATAGAGTCGCCGGCTAAGACCGTCGAGAAAATAGAGGGTATTTCCACCGGCTTCGTAGGCAATTTCCTGTGCGAATTTATCGACGTGATCATCGGATTCTGCCCGCAAACTGTAAGGCGCGAGGAGCCTTTCCAAACCGCCCGTATAGCGTGGTGGCAATCTCCACGCCTGAGGATCGAGCAAGTAGTCAGAGGCATTTGTCCGAAGCGTCTCGACTTCGGACCGGCTCGTAACGTGAAGCCGGTCGGCTATACCCTCGAACCACGCGTGAGTAACCGTGTTCCCCTCAAGGTCAAAGCACTGCGATAGAGCAGAAGGTTGGGGTTCAATACGGATATCAAAATAAATCAACCATAGAGCACCATCACACCGGGGCCGGAGTCGAATTACGTGCGGTGCCAACGGGACAAGCTTTGCGTAGGTGTAGGTAGTTGAGTGTGTAATCGAGATTTTCATAATGAGTATTCACGCCGAACGCTGGCTGTTCTATCCTCTTGATCAATAAGCCGAAAGCCAGCAGCTTCGAGCAGCTTTTCGTTCACTCCTGGAGGCACAAACTGCATATATCCGTTGACACTTCGCCGCTCAACCTCCTCGTTCGAGATCGGTCCGGTGATAACGCCCGCATCGGTGAGCAGGAGCCTCCCGGTCGGTACCAGCAGTCTCGCCATCTCATGGAAAAGCGCCTTACGGTTACGAAGATGGACGACGACATCCAGGGAGATGGCAGCGTCGAATGACGAACCGTCAAACGGGA
>Ga0210395_10004964_pt1 | contig 10222 bp, 7 predicted proteins | sample IncBWH4OmetaG_FD_150861 | JGI IMG/M metagenome (GOLD analysis project Ga0210395, IMG submission 150861) | Forest soil microbial communities from Barre Woods Harvard Forest LTER site, Petersham, Massachusetts, United States - Inc-BW-H-4-O ...
GTTCCTCCATCGACGGCAAATCCACCCCGTCCTGCCGCGTAAGCAAATCGAAAATCGCAACCGGCTGCAGCCCCCGCGAAATTAAATACGCAACTGTATTCGCCAGAATCACCGGCACAATGATCGAATAATTCCCGCTCACCTCCAGCACCATAAATACCGACGTCATCGGCGCCCGCAGAAATCCCGCGAACAAAACTCCCATCCCCACCAGCGCATACGTTCCTGGCGACACATTCAGATGCGGCAGAAACACGTGCTCCGCCCCGCCCACTGCTGCCCCCAGCATTGCCCCAATAAATAATGTCGGCGCAAACATCCCGCCCGGCGTTCCGCTCACGAACGAAAGCAGCGTAGCCACAATCTTCAGCCCTGCCAGCAGCGCCATGAATTGCCACGTGAACCGCCCGTGCATGGCCTCGTCCATGGCCTCATAGCCCGCGCCCATCACCTGCGGTGCCCCCAGAACGGCCATGATCCCAATCAGCAATCCCGCGATCGCCGGTTGAAAATATTGTGTCCACAGGGGCAGCGCCTTGCACCGCGGACGCAGCGTCGCAATCCCCTCCGAAAACAAAACTGAAGCCAGGCCGCCGACCACGCCGAGAACACAATACGCGATCAGCTCCGAAGGCCGCTCCAGTTGCACCACCGGAATCCGAAACAGCGACTCCGATCCCAGAAACCACCGCATCACCACCACGCTCGATACCGCCGAAAGCACCACCGACCCCAGAATCCCCGCCGTCCACCGCCCAATCACTTCTTCAATCACGAACAGCACCGCCGAGATGGGTGCGTTGAACGCCGCCGCCAGTCCCGCCGCCGCGCCCACCGGCGCGATCAGCCGCATCCGGTCGCGCGACAAATTCATCTTCCGCCCTAGCACCGAAGCCAGGCTCGCCCCAATCTGCAGCGACGGATCCTCCGGCCCAAGCGAGTGTCCCGACCCAATCGCCAGCGCCGCGGTAATGAATTTTCCGATGGCCGTGCGGAAGGGAATGTACCCGTTGTAGATGAACAGCGCAGCCTTAGTCTGATTCACCCCGCTGCCCCGCGTCTGCGGGAAGACATGAATCACCAGGGCCGCGATCACCAGTCCCGCCAAGGTCGGCGCCAGCAGAAGCCGCGACGTAGTCAGCACCGCTCCCGAACCCAGCAAATAAAGCCGGCACCATCCGATCGCAAACCGAAAACAAACCACTGAGAGTCCGGAAAAAATTCCGATGAACACCGACAGCACGAGAAAAAACCGGTCTTCTCGAAAAACCGAGTGCAGCAGAGCGCGCGACCGCCCGTTGATCGTTCGGTCCACAGTGAGCTGTTCGTCCTCGATCACTGCCTCCACTTGCGCGTTATCGTTCAAATCCAAGTTGGATAATCCCCTCGCGATTTCCAGAATTCCCGCCCGCCAGCCCCTCAGTTCCCCTCATGCAACTTCGCAATCAGGAGCAACGCATGATCCTTGCCCACTGGAGCTCCGCAGCTAACGCTGGCTTCCCGTTCAATCTCAAACACCAGGTCCATCGCCGACTCCACCAGATCCGGATCGCGCTGCAAGCCCGCCGCCGTGACCCGCGGTTTCATCTTCGCCCAACTCTCGTTCGGACTCGGTTGCCCCGACTTCGCCGCCGACAAACTCTGTAGCGCACCACAACCCTTAATCCTCTCTCCCGCCGTCGCAAAAGCTTCCACCACGATCCGATTTCGCTCGGTCATCGAAATCTGCCGCTGAAACGGATCCATCGCCAGCACCAATTCCGTGGTCTTGAGCAGTGCCGCACTCTCGGCGTCATCGGAATTACCAGCCACCGCCGACTGCAAATACCTGCGAGCCTCCGGATACCGCCCCAGTTGGAAGGCCGCCGATCCCGCCCCCGCCAGCGCCGCTTGGTTGTGCCGATCCAACCGCAAACTCAACCGGTAGAACGCAAACGCGCGTTCGTAGTCCAGTGTACGGACAAACAGATCGCCCACCTGCCGCTGCTGCGCCGCATCGTCGCCAATATTTTCCGCCAGCGCAATCAACTCCGGCTCCGCCTGCGCTCGCGCGTTATTCTGCAAAAGAAATTCAATCAGCTCCAGCCGCGCATCGCGCCGTTTTCCTTCTGCATCATCCGGCCACGTTGCATAGATTGCGTTGTGGTAATAACGCTGCGCCTGATCAGTCCGTTCTTTTTGCGCCGCGATGCGCGCAAGTTCCAGATTTACCAGCCCGTCGTCTGGCTGCCGCTCCCACAACGTAAGCAGGTATGTCGAAGCTTCTGCCGTCCGCTTCATCCCAATCAGAGCCTCGGCCAGATTGAGCTGGTAAGAGTAATCGTCGGGAGAGTAAAGCAACGCCGATCGAAATTCCGTGACCGCCCCGTCAAAATGCCCGGCCTTCAAATCCGCGACGCCCCGGCCGAACCAGCGGCTGCCCAACGACTCCCGCTGGGCCTGATACGCCCGCGACAATCCTGTCACCGCCAGAAAAAAAACCACCGCCAGTCCCGCAACGAGCGCGAGCATCGCCGGCTGCTGCCGCAGATAAGCCCGAAGCTCCTCAACCCTTCCCGCCGTCATCTGGTTCTCCCCGCGCCTTACATAAGATTGTCATCCCGACCGAAGCGTGCCCTTCCCAAAGGGGACGACAAGCGGCCCCTGCGGTCTCCGGAAAGAGATTTTAATCTTGGGTAGCGCAGCGCTTTCAACGCTGCGATCAAGCTCTCCTCTTGTTCGAGGGTTTTAGCCCCGAGGGACCTTTCATTCCCGCGCCTTCACTCCGCCCCACCAATCCATCCCCGCTCCCGCACATGTTCATCCTGAAACCGCCGCAGGCGTGCGGCGAGAATCGCGGCGCGTCCCAGATATCCGACCACCCTGCGCTCGTCCGCGCGATCCACTACCGGCAAACGCCCAATGTCGAAGCGCAGCAGCTTGGCTGCCGCTTCCGACACCAGTTCATCCGCAAACGTCACTACCAGATGTGTGCTGCCCGCCTCCTGCACCGTCATCGCTCCTGAAGAATCCTTATCCAGCGCGCGCAACACGTCCCCGCGGGTGATGATCCCAACGAGCTTGTCGGCGTCATCCAAAATCAGCAAAGCCTGCCGCCGGACCACCAGCGGATCATGCCGCGCAATCCTCTCCGCCACAACGCCCACTTTCGTATCGGTGGCGATCACAGGCGGATACTTCTCCATCGTCTCACCTACCGTCACCTGCGTCAGCGCATCTGCTTCGTAATCCTGGTGCACCCGCAATCCGCGCCGCGCCAGTTTCTCCGTCATGATCGAACTCGACGGCATGAACAGCATGGCGATCCCATCCGCAATCACCGCGACTAGCATCAGCGGCAGCACTGAGTTGTAATCCCGCGTAATCTCGAACGCAAAAATGATGAACGAAAACGTCGCCCGCGACGCCGCCCCGAACACCGCGCCCATCGCCACCAGCGCAAACGCTCCCGGAGAAAGATGCGCTCCCGGGAACGCATGATTCGCCACCATCGCGAACAGCCCGCCCATCGCCGCGCTCCACATGAATGTCGGCGCCAGCAGCCCGCCCGATGTCCCCGATCCCAGCGAGATCACCAGCGCCGCGAACTTCGCGATCATCACCACGAGTAAGAGTTTCCACGCCAGTTGCCCGTTCAGGATATCCCCGATCGTGTCGTACCCCACTCCGAACACACGCGGTACAAAAAATCCGATTACTCCCAGCCCCAGCGCTCCGATCGCTGGCCACCACAACTCATCGAACGGCAGCTTCTCGAATAAATCTTCCACCCAATACAGCGCCTTGCTTAATCCCACTGCCGCCAGTCCGCAGATCGGCCCCAACACCAGGTAAAACGGCAGCGCCCGAGGAATCCCGAACTCCATCGCCCCCACTTGAAACATGGGCCCGCGACCCAGCAGTTGCATGTGCACCGCCGTGGCCAGTGTGCTCGCGATGACCAGCGGGATGAAAGACCGCGACTTGAATTCAAACAGCAGCAACTCAATCGCCAGAATTACTCCCGCAATCGGAGTGTTAAAGGTCGCCGACATTCCCGCCGCCGCGCCGCATGCCAGCAGCACCTTCCGCTCCACTGCCGTCGTATGCAGCACCTGCCCCACCAGCGATCCGATTGCTCCGCCGGTTTGAATGATCGGCCCCTCGGCCCCAAACGGCCCACCCGTCCCTATCGCAATCGCGGCGGAAATCGGTTTCAGGATCGCCACCTTCGGCTCGATCCGGCTGCGGTTGGTCAACACCGCTTCCATTGCCTCCGGAATCCCGTGCCCCTTGATCTTCGACGATCCGTACTTCGCCATTACCCCCACGATCAGCCCGCCGATCACCGGAACCAGAATCACCCATGCGCCCAGATGATGCGATCCCACACTCCTGAAGGTTGTCGACCACTCGTGAAGAAAGAAAAGGTTTGTGAACAATCCGATTAGCTTGTACAAAACATAAGCAACGAGGCCAGCGATCAGCCCAATCCCAGCCGCCAGAAATGAAACCAGCACAATCCGAAACTGCGCCGGCTGCTCAATCGTCAATGCGGAGCGTATAAATGTGTTGTTCTTCATTTCTTACGATCTGTTCTCTTGAAGATGCCTCTACTTTTTAGAGATGTCGTCGTGGCGAAGATGTCTCTGTTGCTAAAGAGGTCCCTCTCAAAATGTTCTTCAGGCATGTCCTGCGGGTCAAATTTTGGGAAGCACAGCGCTCTAAGCGCTACGATGAGTCCTTCTCTTTCTTCAAGGGTTTCAATCCCTGAGGGTCGGGGCGGGTGCCCCATTTCTAGCGCGCCCTTGCGCGAGAAGTGGGGATTGTGGCTGTCGAACAATCACCCCCGCGTCTTTGCTTCCGGCGTCAACCGCCGCAGCGCTGCCACGAGACTCGGCGCCGCCTGACTTAGTTCATCATGGTGATGCAGCGCCAGCTCCTCCAGCACCCGGTCCCCCTTCGGCGTCAGCGCCAGCAACACTTCGCGCCGGTCGTCCCGCGCCCGTTCCCGCCGGACGAACCCTCCCGCCTCCAGCCGGTTAATCAACTCGACGGTGCTGTGATGTTGTATCTGCATCCGGTCCGCCAGCTCCCGGATCCGCGGCCGCACTCCCTCCGGCATTCCCTTGATCGCCAGCATGAGCTGGTACTGCCCCCGCTCCAGCCCCGCCGCCTGCACCGCCTGCTCGCTGAAGTGCAAAAACTTCCGAATCTGATACCGGAATTCCGCCAGCGCCTGGTAGTCCGACAAAGTAAGCTTCTTCATCTCCCCGATTGTATCGTGTAGCGATAGTACTTCTCTAGTATATCGTGAAACGATATATACGGAAACCCTGCGTGTTCCTCCGGGTTCCGTCATCCTGAGCGCAGCAGGAGGCCGAGCCACGCGAGGCGTCCGGCGCAGTCGAAGGATCTCATCCGCTCCTGCGGATGAGGATTTTGATCTCCAACTCTAAGCCCAAGGAGCTAGCCTCTTTCCCTCCCTCCGTTTAGAATCCTTAGTCCACAAATTTCGGGTGCCCCATTTCTCGCGCGCCCTTTGCGCGAGAAGTGGGAACTATCCAAGGAGACCACGTGATCCCGCGCTACACACGTCCCGAGATGGCCCGCATCTGGAGCGACGAAAACCGTTTCCGCACCTGGCTGGCCGTCGAAGTCGCCGCCACCGAAACCCTGGCCGAAGCCGGACTCGTCCCCAAAGCCGCTGCCAAGGCGATCAAAGAGCGCGCCGATTTCCGCGTCGAACGCATCCACGAGATCGAAGCCGAAGTCCGCCACGACGTCATCGCCTTCACCACTGCCGTCGCCGAATTCGTCGGCCCGGAAGCGCGCTGGTTCCACTACGGCCTCACCTCCAACGACGTAGTCGACACCGCGCAAGCCCTGCTGATCCGCCAAGCCTCCGAGGTCATAGAAAAAGACCTGCAGCGTCTGGCCGACGTCCTCGAGCGCCGCGCCTGGGAGTTCAAAGACACGCCCATGGTCGGCCGCACGCACGGCATTCACGCCGAGCCGATTACTTTCGGATTCAAAATCGCCAACTGGTATTCGGAAACCCAGCGCAACATCGCCCGCTTCCAGGCCGCCGCCGAAGACATGCGGGTCGGCAAGCTCTCAGGCGCGGTCGGAATCTTCGCGCACCTCACGCCCGAACTCGAAGAGAAAATCTGCGCGCGTCTCGGCCTCAAGCCCGCAGCCGTTTCCTCGCAAGTCATCCAGCGCGACCGTCACGCCGCCTATCTCGCGACGCTAGCTGTGATCGCGTCAACTCTGGACAAGGTCGCCACCGAAGTCCGCCACCTGCAGCGCACCGAAGTTCGCGAGGCTGAGGAGTTCTTTAGCGAAAAGCAAAAGGGATCGTCGGCCATGCCGCACAAGCGCAATCCCGTGACCGCCGAGCAGATCAGCGGCCTGGCGCGCGTGGTCCGCGGCAACGCGCAGGCTGGGTTCGAAAACGTCGCGCTGTGGCACGAGCGCGACATCTCGCACTCGTCCGCCGAGCGCGTCATCCTGCCCGATTCGACCACGCTCGCCGACTACCTCTTAAACAAGACGGCGAACCTGATCGACACGCTGATCGTCTATCCCGAGCGCATGCGCGCCAACCTCGAAAGCACGCACGGCCTCATCTTCAGTGGACAGCTTCTGCTCGACCTGGTCGAACACGGCGTCAGCCGCGAGGACGCGTATCGTCTGGTGCAATCCCACGCCATGCGCGCCTGGAAGGAAGGCCTGAACTTCCATGACCTCATCCTCGCCGACAAAGAGATCACCAGCAAAGTTCCGCGGGCGCAGATCGAACACGCCTTCGACTTGCCACGCCAGCTGAAAAATGTGGACAAGATTTTCGGGCGTGTGTTTGGGAAGAAGAAAGACGCCAGCAGGAAGGCAGCGCCCCGGAAACACGGCCGCAAGAAATGAGCCGCCGTGAGTTTATCGGCCTGGGGCGGAGGGCTCACATTTTTTTTCGTGTCCCTGGCTAAAATACTTATTTTCTTTGGCTTACGGTTCGGAGATCGGGTGGAGTCGGGGCAAAATATTGAGCCGTAAGGACTTTTCGGCAAAATATTGCTGGACAAGGAGTTACGTCCAGGTTCGTGCACTTCGCGGCTTATTCTTGCGCGGCTCATTCTTGGACTTTCAGGCCAGCGGGTCGATTCTGGTTTTGGCGTCATTTCGAACGATGCTCGGAAGTCTGCTTTCCCCGCTCCTACCTCCACTATTCACGCTTTGAATTTCTCAGTAAAGGTTGTTCGTCACACAGCTCGCTGTGGAAAACTTGCAAGTTCTGTGGAAAACTAAAAGGTCCTATTCCCGTGACTTGACGAGGGCGCGACCAGCGGCAACTTCACTTCGAATGCGAGCCGGAAGGGCGGGCGAACCCTCAGTATCCGGAGGTGTCCGGATAGGCTCAAATCTGAATGAGTTCGTTGGCCGCCGTACTCGCGAGGACGCAGAGCTCTTTAAAAACCCGGGCGTTGAAGGGATCGTGGGCACCAGCTCTTTTCAAAACGCTGGGAATCTGCGTGCGCAGCACTCGATAGATCTGTGACATTTCAGTCACCGTCGGCTGGCGGCGGCTGCCGACAAAAGCGTTGCCCATTTCACGAAACACGCCGGCGACGGTTCCACCGTGAATATACGGGTCGGTCCCATCCAAATCGCTCAGCGACTTGTTGATTCGACGCCGCACCGTTTCACACACAATCCAGGAATGATCGGGGTGCGCGGTCCGCTCCAATGCGACGGTGAGTTCCAAGCTCGAACGGCATGTTGAAGCGCGGCGTGGTCGGCGTCTTTCGATCAAGCTGTACCCGCGAGAGATCGTGGATGGAGTACTGCGATTGGTGAATCAGCGTGAGAATGCGGTCGAGGCGGCGCTGGCCGAAGGGTATTTCGAGAGTCGCGCGTGGGGAAAATCCGTAGGCGCTGATGGCGGCAATGTAGGCGAGAAGAAGATTCTCAAAAGCTGCGTCGTAGGGCACATTCAGAAAAACCGAACTGTCCTTAGCGCGAAGCTTTGCGGCGTTTCGAATTCGTTTTGCGGGCTTTCGTGCTGCCATTGCGAGCGCTGTTCTTGGTCCGAATCACGAATTCCCCAGTTCTGTCATCTTTGTGAATCACGCGGCGCACCGCACGAATGAGTTCGTCGGTACGGCTCTTCGAAACGCCCAGAAGCCGCGCCGTGTCTCGAACTGTCGCCGGGCGGCTGTTGTCGACTCTGATCGGGTGCGCCATGAGTTGATTATATGCGCGCGAGATGGAGCGCGAAAGCTGCATTTGTTCCCACGATTCGAGGTCCGTGGTTCCCACCTGTCGAAACGCCCGACAGGTGGGGCAGCCTTGTTTCGGGAGTAGAAACTAAGGGTGGGCCAGCCCCATGCAGTGACGTGGAAGAGCGGCCCTTCAGGGCCGCGTTGCGAGTTCTTCTAAAGAATTGGGCTTTAGCCCCTGTGGAACCGGGTCGAGCCGCATGGTGCATGCGGCAGACGAGTAGGGATATTTCTCTGGTCGCCCTACTAGCCCTGCGCGCACGGGATTCATTCGGATGTACTCGCGATGACTCTCATAATCCTCAAAATTGCGGATGCGGTGATTGCTGAAACTTGGCTGCCAGACCGGCCCGTGTGCCTTCAGGCGGAACGAGAACCCGCCCTTGACGAATTGCATGGCGCGTTCCAGAGAGATTTCCTCTGCCGGAGTGAAAAGCAGATGGATGTGATCGGGCATGATGACGAATTCGTGCAACAGATATTTCCGCTGGTCGCGATAGTGAGCGAGGGTATCAATCAGAAGGTTGGAGGTTGCTTCGCGCCGGAAAATCGGCTGGCGGTGTGCGGTGATGGTGGTGATGAAGAAGGTGCGGTCGGAGTCCATTTCGAGATGGTCGTTAGGGCGGAGAGTTTTGTCTAGGAGAGATGTCACGATTTGCGGTGGGCGATTCCAAAACGGAACACGGGGCCTGAAGGCCTGCTCAGGTTTGTGGGCTCGTGACGCGGCCCTTAAAGGGCCGCTCTTCCACGGGATTATCGGCGGCATCGCTCGTCGCGAGGAGACTGCTGGCGTGAGCGGTCGGGTCTGCGTGCCAACGTGCCGCATGCAGTGACGTGGAAGAGCGGCGCTTCAGCGCCGCGTCAAAGCATCCTCAAGGGCCGGGCCTTAGCCCCTGCGAAACAAACAAGCGCGGACGAGCAAGGTCCCTCTCCGCTAGAAGCCGAGTTCGGATACAAAGGCTCGCCACGCGTCATAGGACTCCCGCGTTATGCCGTGACAGGATCGTCTCCTCACCCCCTCAATGGCAAAGTACTTCCGCGCAGCTTCAAGCTTCCGCCACTGTCTGCCTTCAATATAGACGAGCGGATTTTCTACGATTAATCTTGCTCGTTCATAGTCGGTCACGGCACCCTCCTCCTTGAATTCATAGTGATGCACGTTTACGAACATCCGCTCGTGCTGCCGCAGCTCATGCATCTGTAGCAGCTGCCGTTGCGGGTCATGATGCTGCCGCAGAAGCTGCAGCTGGGGGCGTCGCCTAGGTCGACGATGCTGGAGAGGGCGTCGGCGGCGTGGATGGAGCCGGGTCCGGGCTCTCGCGTGCCGGATTCTGGGCGGCGGATGGCTGCAGGCGCTTCTTCAATGTCTGACGGCTGAGAGCTGTTTTTAACCTGCTCTGAGCCGAATGGCGAAGAGGCTGACAGCTTGGGTCTAAAGCTTTCGAACAGCATTTGCTGCTGGCCGGTTAGGAAGCGGAGTTGGAGCCAGCGGAAGATGTAGTCCATGATGCTCTTGGCGTAGCCGATGTCGGGATTGCCGGACCATCCGCTGGGTTCGAAGCGGGTGTGGGCGAACTTTTCGCAGAACAGTTTTAGGGGGACGCCATGTTGCAGGGCGATTGAGACCGCCAGCGCGAAGCTGTCCATTAGGCCGCTGACCGTCGAACCTTCTTTGGCCATGGTGATGAAGAGTTCACCGGGCTCGCCGTCGGGATAGAGGCCGACGGTGATGTAGCCCTCGTGATCTCCTACTTTGAATTTGTGGGTGATGGAGGCGCGCTCTTCCTGCAGCTTGTGGCGGACGGCGCGGGGCGGGGCGTTGAGATTTTCTTCTTCGATATGGACGTGCGGCGCGGCGGCGGCCAGGCGGGCGTCGTCTTTGGTGGAGTTTGCGGTCTTGGTGCCGGCGGCTGAGAGCGGCTGCGATTTTTTGCAGCCGTCGCGATAGACGGCGACTGCTTTCAGGC
>Ga0210395_10004965_pt1 | contig 10220 bp, 7 predicted proteins | sample IncBWH4OmetaG_FD_150861 | JGI IMG/M metagenome (GOLD analysis project Ga0210395, IMG submission 150861) | Forest soil microbial communities from Barre Woods Harvard Forest LTER site, Petersham, Massachusetts, United States - Inc-BW-H-4-O ...
CAGCGCCACGCGCTCGGCCGCCATGTCGATGTAATTCGCCAGCGTATGGCCGACGACTTCGGGCTGCTCGAAAATCTCCTTGGCCATGAAATGGCGATGGTTGCCCTTGTCGATGTGCATGACGGAGGCTTGCGATTTGAGCATCGCGCGCTGCACGACCGCGCCTTGGGCGTCGTGGACCTCGGCTTTGTCGCGGGTGATGATCACCCAATCGCCGTCCTCGAGATAGCTCACGGTGTCGGTGAACGGCGCCAGCGCAATGGCGTCGGAGCCGACGAACATCGCGCCTTCGCCGTAGCCAATGGCGAGCGGCGAGCCCTTGCGCGCGCCGATCAGGAGATTGTCCTCGCCGGCGAACAGGAACGCCAACGCAAAGGCGCCGCGCAGCCGCGGCAGTGCCGCCTTGACCGCCTCGACCGGCGCCGCGCCGCGCTCCATCTCCTGGCTGACCAGGTGCGCAACCACTTCGGTGTCGGTCTCGGTGACGAATTTGGCGCCCTTGGCTTGCAGTTCGCGGCGCAGCTCGACGAAATTCTCGATGATGCCGTTGTGCACGACCGCGAGCCGCTCGGTGGCGTGCGGATGGGCGTTGTTCTCGGTCGGACGGCCGTGGGTCGCCCAGCGGGTATGGCCGATGCCGATGCATCCCGACAGCGGCTCGAGCGCGAGCCGCGCTTCCAGATTCTTGAGCTTGCCTTGGGCGCGCCGCCGCGTCAGCACGCCGTGCTCCAGCGTGGCGACGCCCGCGGAATCATAGCCGCGGTACTCGAGGCGCTTGAGCGCATCGATCAATTGCGGCGCGGCCGCCTCATGGCCGACGATACCGATAATCCCGCACATGCCGTTAGAACCGTCCCCTTGCGCGTTAACCGTTAAAGCGCAGTCATTTTACAGAAGAAAATCAAATAACGTGTCGCTTCGTGACAGATTTCTTCGCCAAAAGCTTAATTAATCCGTGCCGTTCAAACGGCAAGGCGTAGCGCTCAATCGGCCGAATGGGCCTTCTTTTTGCTCAAGGATTTGAGCGCGCGCAGGCGCGCGGCCCAGCCTTCCTTAACCACTTGCCGGCCCCGCCCCAGCGCCAGCGCCTGCGCCGGCACGTCCTCGGTGATCACCGAACCCGAGCCGACATAGGCGCCCTCGCCGATCTTGACCGGCGCGACCAAGGCCGAGTTCGAGCCGATGAACACGTCCTTGCCGATCTCGGTGCGGTGCTTTGAGCTGCCGTCGTAATTGCAGGTGATGGTGCCGGCGCCGATATTGGCGTCGGCGCCGACGAAGGCGTCGCCGATATAGCTCAAATGATTGGCCTTGGCGCCGGCCTCTATCACCGCCTCCTTGACCTCGACGAAATTGCCGATGCGCGCGCCGTCGCCGAGTTTTGTTCCCGGCCTTAAGCGGGCAAACGGCCCGACCGATACGCCCTTGCCGACATGGGCGCCGGCGAGATGCGAGAACGCGTGGATGACCGCGCCGTCCTCGATTTTCACCTTCGCGCCGAACACCACATAGGGCTCGACCACGACGTCCTTGCCGAATGTGGTGTCGGCGGAGAGAAACACCGTCTCCGGCGCGACCAGCGTCACGCCGGCGTCGAGCGCCGCCTTGCGCAGGCGCGCTTGCGCGATCGCTTCGGCCTCGGCGAGTTGAGGTTTGGTGTTGATGCCGCGCACGTCGTCCTCCTCGACTTCGACCGCCACCGCGCGCAGCTTCATGCCGCGCGCGATCTCGACCGCATCGGTCAAATAGAATTCATGTTTGGGATTGTCATTGCCAATCCGTTCGAGGATGGCGAGCGCGCTGTCGCCGGCGAGCGCCATGATGCCGCCGTTGCAGAGAGCGATTGCGCGCTCGCGCGCGCTGGCATCGGCCTCCTCACGTATGGCGACGAGGTCGTCGCCCGACATGATCAGCCGGCCATAGCCCGTGGGATCGGTTGGCCGGAATGCCGACACCGCGATGGCCGCGCCCGCCGCGAGCGGCTTGCGCAGTCGCTCAAGCGCAGCCGGGCGAACGCACGGTGTGTCGCCGAAAACCACAAGAATATCGTCCGGCCGCCGTTCGATCGCGGCCTTCGCCGCCAGCACCGCGTGCGCCGTGCCGCGCCGCTCGCGCTGCACGAAAGTCACGGCGCCGGGCAGCACCCGCTTTGCCTCCGCGGCAACCTCGTCCTGGCCGGGGCCGACGACGACGGCGGTCGCCGTGGTGCCCGCCGCGCCGACCGCGGTCAGCACATGAGCCAGCATCGATTGCCCGGCCACAGTGTGCAAAACCTTCGGCCGCGCCGAGCGCATGCGCGTGCCCTCGCCGGCGGCGAGCACGATCGCCAGGCAGGTCCGAGCCTTCATCCAAACCTCCGCGGCGCTGTCTTATCCGAGCCGCTACCCAATCGAAAGCCGCGCGTGCAATTGCCGGCTAACGCCGCCGGAACGCCGCTCAATCGCTACCGATTGTCGGAATCTGCTAGATTTTTAGCACTGATTCGCCTCACGGCACTGCGGAGCGGCGGGAATGGCAGACGAAGTGCGGCTGGCGCGGGCAGACCTCAAGCGGCCGGCGCCAAAGGTTCCCGTCACCATGCATGGCCTGTGGCGGCTGGTGGTTTGGGGCTCGACCGCGGCCACAGCGCTGTTGATCGCCGTGCTGTCGAGCCGCGGTGTCGTCGGCTCGCAGCGCGCCGCGGTTGCCGCTTCGACGCTCGGCGGCGGCACTGTTGCCACGGTGCAACCGGTGCAAACGCCGCCGCCGGCGGTTGTGCGCGCAATCGATACCCAAGCCGCCGAGACGAAAAAGCTTGCGGACGCGGTGCGCGATCTCACCGCCGACAATGACGAGCTGAAATCGCGGCTCGCCGTGGTCGAGCACAGCGTCGACGATGTGACCGGCTCGATCGCGCGGCAGGCCCAATCGCCGCCGCCGCCGTGGCCCGAAAGCGGACCGCCGGTGCCGGCAACGCCTGCGGCGATCGCCGCCGTCATCGCACCGGCCTTGCCGCTGCCGATGGAATACGGCGTCGATATCGGCTCTGCGGTCTCGATCCAGGCGCTGCGCGCGCGCTGGGCCGGCATCCGCTCCGCGCATCCGCAATTGTTCGATGGGCTGGCGCCGACGATTTCACTCAGCGAGATGCCGCCGTCCAACCGCCCCGAATTGCGGCTGGTGGTCGGACCGCTGGCCAGCGCCGACGCGGCGGCAAGACTTTGCACGACGCTCGAGCGCTTCCGGCTGACCTGTCAGCCGACGATTTTTGCGGGGCGGCATTTGGCGCTGGATTGAAAGCGTCGCTGATTTACCGGCCGAGGCAACGGGGCCTCAACCAGATGCCTATGTTCCGATGTTGCTTCAGCGCACAGCGGACACGGCTGGACCCGCCGCTCGTTTGGCCTAATAGCAGATGCTGACCCACTGGCCCAGGTACGGGTCCCATTGCCAGCAGGTTCCGGAGCAGCCGGCGCAACCCAAGCAGCCGACTCCTATCCATAGTCCACTACAGCCGCAGCCTCCCCTACAGGCGCAGCGACCGACAGCACAACGGCCACCAGCGGCGCAACCACCGACAGCGCAGCGGCCGCCAGCTGCGCAGCCACCGACGGCGCAGCCGCCGCCGAAACCGGCATGAGCGCATCCGCCGCCGCCGCCATGACCGCACCCGCCACAGCCGCAGCCGCCGCCACGTGCGACCTTTATGCCTTGGTTCAGCGGGGGATTTTCCCTATCGAAAACCTGAAAGGTCGCCAGACTGACGTCAGAGATTTCCTCCTCCGTCAGAATCAATCGCCGTGCATTGTCCTGCGACGGTACATTCGTTGCGGGTGCGGTTGCCGATGCAGCGCCCGTCATCGCCAGAGAAATCCCGGCTGCGCCCAATGCCAAGGCTGCTTTTCCACGTTTCCGTCTGGAACTTCGCCTCGCCTGCGTCATGGTAGAGCCTCCGCGTCGGCGTTTCGACCAAGGGACCCGGACCAACTCTAGCGCCCTGGGCCATGAACCGGCAAGATGCCGCTTTGGTTCCGCTTGGCTAGATGAACGAAGATGCCATGAGTTTCAGTCGCCGCGGCAGCTTTAGACCCAAAGGAGAAGTTACCTGCTGCGAGCTACCGCACCGGATCAGTCAATCCTGCAAAGCGAATCGACTCCAATTCGTCGGCACTGAAGAGCTTGGCATGGAAGAGGTTCATAAACTCCTCCGAAACGCCCTGACCGAACACCAGCACATCGTCCGTGTTGACGGTGACGATGACGCCTGCATCGAACAGCTTTCGGATTGGATGCGCAGCGAGCGTCTCAACCCTTCCCAGCATAACGTTCGATGTCGGGCAGACGTTCAGCCGAATGCGGTTATTCGCCAGGAAACGCATCACCGGTTCAGACTGCGCCGCTGCAATCCCATGCTGCACCTCGTCGAGCTCAAGCTCCTCGACGGCACGCCATACCGAGTCCGCATCGCCCCATTCGCCGACATGGGCCTTCAATCGCAGGCCGGCGGCCTTGGCCATGCGGTACAACGGCTTGAAGTTTTCAATAGGCTGGCAGAGTTCGTCCCCCGAAAGATCAAGCGACTTATAGAAACCAAGATCGATAAATGGCTTCAACCAATTGCAGAGGTTCGAAACCGTGCAGTGACGTGACATTCCAAGCTGTGGAATCCATTCAATGTCCGGCGCGACGCGTGCATGAATTTCAATAAGCTTGGACGTCAGCCGAGCGGCATCCCGATCGAACAGAGTTATCGCCCAAACATCCTCGCCGACTTCCAGCCGCGTGACGCCATCGTACCGAGCTTGAACAAATGTTGCCTCGAATGCCCTCAGGCGTCCGTCGGCTCCGGAAAAGACGGAGCCGAACCGACGATCGACCCAGGCATGCATCTCCGTCATGGAGTGGAGCGGCCGAGCCAGAGGAGCAATATCGCGTCCGGTCACGCGAGAAATCCACGCACGGTTGCCGCCGCCGGTCGCGTGATTATGCAGATCGCTCTTCGGGATCGACCGAAGCGCTGCCAAACTCCCTGTCCTCAGTGCCTCCTGGAACGAAGTCATTGTTGCGGCGGTGTCGAGTCCGAGGAACTATGCCACTCCTGGCGGCGATCGCAATGACCGCGAATGGCCCATCGCGTCATGTCGCTGCGATGCAGTGACCTTGTCGGTTTTCGGAGCAAGGCGGACCCGCGTAGTTGATCCGCCCGGGTTCGCCGTTTTGGCTCCACGCGGTCTTTCGCAACTACACCTTCTGTGGTTATGAATTGCGCAACGACGTCCGGGATGAACCCAATGCGACGCCCGCTGTTCTTGCCCACGGCCCGCCAGACCAATTGGCTTCTGGTCGTCGGCTTTTTGGCTCTCGGCCAAGCGCTTTATCTGCGTTACATGGCGCTGGAGAACAACACGGTGTCGCTCGCCTGCCAGGGCGGCTTGCGGACCTGGCTGTGCGATACGTTCCGGCTGACGATCGTTCTGTTCAATCACAACGTCTTCGGCTGGGTGGCGCTTGCCGCAGCCGCGCTCAATCTGTTCCGGCCCTCGATCGTGCTGGTGACGCTGGCGCTTGCAGCGGCTGCCTTTGGCATCGTGCTGCACAACGCCGATCTCGCGGGCCTGGCCTTAGGCCTTCTTATTTTGAGTCTGGCACGTCCCGCGCCCGCAACAGAATGACGCCGAGGCCGGCAACGACGGCGCAGAACCAGACTGCCTGCCAGTTGGCAAAGCTTTCGTTGATCGCGATGTAGCCGGCCGAGGCGATCAGCGCTGCTCCCGCCACCATCTCCGCGACAGCGCGCGATCCGGCCGGCCGCGGCACGGCAATCATCAGCACCAGGAACGGCACGACGGCGGCAGTGAGCGGCGCGAACGGAAAATCGCGGTAGCGCGGATCGAACACCAGCCCGAGCGCCGCCTGCAGCGCCAACAGCACGAGCACGATGAAGACGCCGCCGAGCGCCCAGTGCAAGCCGCCGCGGCGCTCGCCGGAGCGGCCGAGAACGGCGGCGAAAGTCGGCAGCGCGCGGCCGACGGCGCAGGCGTCGGCGCATACGATCGGCGCCGCCGCGGCAACCAGTGCAAACGTCAGCGAGCGCAGCCAGCCACCGACGCTATAGCTCTGGATCGGAATGGTCTCGATCGCTAGGCCGAACATCACCGCGGGTAGGAACGCTATGGTCGCGATCTTGGGCCACAAATGCGGCGTCGGATTTTTTCGCCCGCCGGCCGTCGCGGCGATGCCAAACGTCAAGGCCGCGAGCAGGATGCCGAAGAGCGCGCCAAGGAGCCAGTGCGGGTGATTGGACACCGAACCGCCGAGGCTGAATTTCGGTTCCTGGGTCGAACGGTCAAAAATGCCCCAGTAACGCCCGGTCGAGCCTTCGAGCGCGCGCTTCCAGGGCTGGTCGAACGCCTCGATGATGTTGACCCGGAAGTTCTCGCGCTTGCCCAGCGTCAAGGTCTCTTCGATGGCGCGGGCCTGGTTCGACGGCGACGGCAACGCGCCCTCGCGCATGCGGCCTTGGCTCGGCCAGCCAAACTCGCCGATGACGATCTCCTTGTTCGGAATGGCCGCCACCACCTTTTTGCGGATGGCATCGACGTGGGCCGCGGCACGCGACGCCGGCTGCGGAAAATCCTCCCAATAGGGCAGGATATGGATGGTGACGAAATCGACCGCGTTCTGCAGGTCGGCATAGCGCAGCCAGAACTCCCAGACGTCCGCATAGGTGACCGGCTGGGTCATTTGGGCTTTGACCTCGCGGATGATGGCGCCGAGATCGGGCGCCGACATTTCGCCGCGCAGCAGAACTTCGTTGCCGACGATCACCGCCCGGATGACGTCCGGATACTTTTTGGCAAGCGCGACGGTGGTGGCCATTTGCGCCCGGTTGCGCACGATCTTGTTGGACAGCCACAGCCCCTGCATGACTTTGAGCCCATAGCGCTGGGCGATCTCGGGAACCTTATCGAGACCGTTCTCGACCGAATAGGTGCGGATGCAATCGGTGTAGCGCGCCAGGAATTTGAGATCCTCGTCGATCTGTTGCGGCGGAATTTGGGTGGTTTCGACCAGCGGATCCTGGCCGTCGCGGAACGGCGCATAGGAGACGCAGTAGAGCTTTTCGCCCGCCGCGAGCGGTGACGGCGGCAGCGCCACCGGCCGGCCCAGCCACCACCAGGCAAAAGCGATCGCCAGCGCGGTTACGGCAAAGAACGTCAGCGGTTGGCCGGCCAGGATGCGTGACATCCTTGTCGGATTAACCGCGGGAACTCTTCCTGCCAAGTTCAACCTTGTTGCGCTCCCATGCGCGCTGGACAAACGGGCGGACTTAGGCTGTTGTCATGGCGGCTGTGGCGGAAATCAAAGCCGAAAAAGGCAGCTTGGCGCCATAGCCGGAAACGTCCATCTCAACTGCGCAAACAGGTTAAAGACCCCCATCAAACCCATGTGTCATCGTGCGTTTAGCGTTGCCTTAGGTCTATGCGTTGCGGTCGCCCTCGCCGTGGCTGCGGCGGCACCACTGGCAGTTCCGGCGCTGGCCCAGAACACCGACGCCAAGCCGACCGATCAGGCCCCGGCGAACGGCCAGGAGCCCGCCAAGGAACCGCAAAAGGTCGACGAATTTGCCGAAGCGCAGAAGGCGTTGGGGGGGCCTGCCGGCAATCCCGAATGCGTCTGGCTCGGCCGCCGGGTGGTCAGCCTGTTGTGGCGCGACGATCTCGATACCGCTTTCCGCCATCTCGACCTGTACGACCGCTTCGGCTGTCCGAGCGGCCATATCCAGGCAACCTTCCGCTGCCTGCTCTTACATTCCAACAATATCGATCCGAAGGCCGCCGACAGCCTCAACGGGCGGGTGAATTCCTGCTGGATCAATCCGACTTTGCAGGTGACCCCGCCGCCCGCCGCCCCAGCCGCGTCGGTGCCAAGCCCGACCACGAACCGCTAGCGCCGGCCGGTGCGCGGCCGCGCGCGGAATTTCAGGCAACATCACGACGCGTTGTCTTGAATTCGCCATGCACCAGCGCTACTTGTTTGTTCGCCGCTCGCAAGGTAGCCTCATCGCCTTACGACCAACGTCGAACCTTGGGGACAGGTTCGGGCCCGTGTATCCTTCGCCCCGCGTGGTTGAAAGTCGATGCGCACCGTCGTAGCCGTGCTCGCGCTGGTAGCGTGCGTGCATGCAGGGGTGTGGGCACTTTTACGAACCGAGCAAAATCCCCCTAATTTTACCGGCAAGCTTGAGAGCGTGAGTGTCTCTTACGCTCCGTCCGTGGATTCAGCCTATCCCGGCACCGCGCAGCGGCCGACGCCCGAGCGCATCCGCGCCGATCTCGAGGCAATCGCTCCTTACACCAAGGCGATCCGGCTCTATTCCTCGACCGGCGGCGCCGAACTCGTGCCGCCGATCGCCGCCGAGTTCGGCCTGAAGGTCACGGTCGGCGTTTGGCTCGAGAATGATCAGGCGCGTAACGAGCGTGAAATCCGCTCCGCCCTCGACCTTGCCCGCCACAACAGCAACGTCAACGCCATCGTCGTCGGTAACGAGACCACGCTGCGCGCCGAGATGACCGTCGACGACCTGATCCAGGTCATCCAAAATGTGAAGCGACAAAGCCCGGTTCCTGTAACCACTGGCGAAATCTGGACGGTGTGGATCGACCATCCCGAGCTCGCCTCGGCCGTCGACTTCATCGGCGCGCATATCCTGCCCTACTGGGACGGCTTCGATTATACGAACGCTGTCGACCACACCATCGAGTTCTACGACAAGCTGCGCCAGATGCACCCGGGCAAGCGCATCGTCATCGCCGAGTTCGGCTGGCCGAGCGCCGGTTACAATATGCACGATGCCAACCCCGGCCGCATCGAACAGGCCGCCGTCATCCGCGATTTCGTCCATCGCGCCGAGGCCTATGGCATCGACTACAACATCGTCGAAGCCATCGATCAGCCGTGGAAGACGGCTGAAGGCGGCGTCGGCCCCTATTGGGGACTGTTCGATGCGTCGCGCGAGGCAAAATTCTCCTGGACCGGCGTGATCACCGATCCCGACTACATCAAGCGCGCCAGCCTCGCCGTGCTTCTTGGCGTGTTGCTGTCATTGCCGATCCTGGCCATGAGCGGGGCGACCGCCGCGCAGGCTTTGATGCTGGCGGCGTCCGCCAACGCGGTCGGCGCCTGGTTTGCCGCCATCGTCGCCTTCTGGAAGGGCCATTATTTTGTGCCGGGCGCCGCGTTTGCGCTCGGGCTGGGCATGCTCCTGCTCATCCCGCTGGTCGCCATCACGCTCGCGCGCCTGGAAGAGATCGCGATTATCGCTTTCGGCCGCGGCCCGCGGCGGCTCGCCAACGCGCCGCCGCTGGTGCCAACCGAAGAAGCCTATACCCCAAAGGTGTCCATCCACGTCCCGGCCTGCCGCGAAGCGCCGGACATGCTGGTGCAGACGCTCGATGCCGTCTCCCGCATCGACTATCCCAATTTCGAATGCGTGGTGGTGATCAACAACACGCCCGATCCGGCGTACTGGGAGCCGGTCGAGGCGCACTGCCGCACGCTGGGCGAACGCTTCAAATTCCTCCGGGTCGACAAGCTTGACGGCTACAAGGCCGGCGCATTGCGCGTGGCGCTCGACCACACCGCGGCGGACGCGGAAATCATCGGCAGCATCGATGCCGACTACGTCGTCGAGCCGAACTGGCTGAAGGATCTGGTGCCGCTATTCGCCGACGCCAGCGTTGGCTTCGTGCAGGCGCCGCAGGACCACCGCGATGGCGACCGCTCCGTCATGCACTGCGCCATGAACGCCGAATATGCCGGCTTCTTCGACATCGGCATGGTGCAGCGGAACGAGGTCAACGCCATCGTCATGCACGGCACCATGATCCTGATCCGGCGCGCGGCGCTGGAAGCCGTCGGCAATTGGGCGACCGACACTATCGTTGAGGATTCCGATCTCGGCCTTGCCATCCTCGAGCACGGCTACATCGCCCACTACACCAACCATCGCTACGGCCACGGGCTCCTGCCCGACACCTTCGATGCCTACAAACGCCAGCGCCAGCGCTGGGCCTATGGCGGCTTCCAGCTGTTGCGCAAACATTGGCGCCGGCTGTTGCCGCGGGTCGAGGGGCTCTCCCGCGAGCAGAAGCGCGAATACGGCATCGGCTGGCTCAACTGGCTCGGCTCCGACAGCATCGGCGTCGTCGTTGCGCTTTTGAACATCATCTGGGTCCCGG
>Ga0210395_10004968_pt1 | contig 10219 bp, 7 predicted proteins | sample IncBWH4OmetaG_FD_150861 | JGI IMG/M metagenome (GOLD analysis project Ga0210395, IMG submission 150861) | Forest soil microbial communities from Barre Woods Harvard Forest LTER site, Petersham, Massachusetts, United States - Inc-BW-H-4-O ...
TTCGGGTCCTGGCGCAGGCGCGAGTAGTCGACGCCGAACTGGTACATCACGCCGGTGGCGACCCGGTGGTAGGTGGGATTGGGCGCCTCGATGAGGCCGGGATCGGTGAACGGCCCATCCACGTAGTAGAACTGCTTGGGGTTGACCACGAACCCGTCGGCGCCGCCGATGATGATCCAGCCGATGATGACGCCCCCGGTCTGATCGCCCTGCGTGTCGACCTCGCCGATGCGCGAGCCTTCCGGGGTGGTGTACCAGGAGATGGCGTTCGGGTCGATGCTGTCGGTGGACTTGAGCTTGGCCTCGGGCGGGGTGATGCCCTTCACCGCGTCCAGCCGGGCGGTGCTCTCGTCGAGCAGGCAGGTGGCGATGCTGACCCCGTCGATGGTGCCGCCCGTGCTGAAGGCCGCCTGGCACACCGGCCCGCGGGCGGCCAGCCAGGCGGCGTCCTGGGCCAGGATGGCCGTCCGCTGGGATGGCGACCCGCCGGAGTAGGCGGCCAGCCGCACGGCGTCGATGGCGGCGTCGGTGTTCTCGGTCCTGGCCTGGTAGCACTGCTCGATGGCCAGCGTGCTCGACTGGCTGCCGCAGCTGGCCGGGGCGGACTGGACCCGGGCCGGGTGCCCCGGGTCGAACGGCTCGACGATGGGCACGAACGACGCCGCGGCCGATGCGCTCCCGGCGGCCGCGCTCGCGGCGGAGCTGCTGGCCGCGGTGTCGACCGGGACGGGGATGCTGCTGGTCGGCGAGGAGGAGCTGCTGCAGCCCGCGGCCAAGCCGGCCAGGAGGGCGAGTATCGCGGCCTGCGCCACGCGCCGCCCGCGTCTGAGCGTGATCATTCCCAGGCCCCTTGTCGTCGATTCCCGCCGCTGCTGGCGACGATCGTAGCGGACCCGGTCCCTAACCGGACGTGGAGGACGACTCGGCTACCGCGGCCAGTTCCGGCTCGCGGAGCGGGAAGTGGCAGGCCGCCTCGTGCCCGCCGGCGGCGAAGGGGCGCAGGGCCGGCTCCTGGGTGGCGCACAGCTTCTGGGCCCGGGGACAGCGGGTGCGGAAGCGGCATCCGGAGGGCGGCGCCAGGGCGGAGGGCAGCTCGCCGGTGACGCCGCGATGTTCCTTGGCCTGCTCCAGGACGGGATCGGCGACGGGCACGGTATCGATGAGGCCCTTGGTGTAGGGGTGGACGGGCTGGAAGTAGACGTCGGCGGCCGGCCCGGTCTCGACCAGCTTGCCGAGGTACATCACCCCGATGGTGTCGGCCACGTAGCGGACGACCGACAGGTCATGGGAGATGAACAGGTAGGTCAGGCCGTGGCTGGCCTGGAGGTCCTTCATCAGGTTGAGGATCTGGGCCTGGATGGAGACGTCCAGGGCCGAGACCGGCTCGTCGGCCACGATCAGGGCGGGGCGCAGGATCAGGGCGCGGGCCAGGCCCAGGCGCTGGCGCTGGCCGCCGGAGAACTCGTGCGGGTAGCGGTCGGCCGCGGCGGCGGGCAGGCCGACCTCGCCCAGGATGTCGGCGATGAGGCGCTGCTGGCTGGACCGGCTGCCCTGGCGCTGGATGACCAGCGGCTCGCGCAAGATGGTGCCGACCCGCATGCGCGGGTCCATGGAGGCATAGGAGTCCTGGAACATCAGCTGGATGCGGCGGCCGCGGCGGCGGCGTTCGCGGCCGGACATACGGGTCAGCTCGTCGCCGCGGAACAAGATGTGGCCACTGGTGGCCTTTTCCAGCCCGACGATCAGCCGGCCGATGGTGGTCTTGCCGCAGCCGGACTCGCCGACCAGGCCGAAGGTCTGCCCGGCCGGGATGGCGAACGACACGCCGGCCACCGCCGACACCGTCCCGATCCGCCGCTGCATGATCGCCCCGGCGGTCACCGGGAAGTCCTTGACCAGGTGATCCAGCCGCAGCAGCTCGCCGCCGTCACCGGCCGGGGCGGCAGGCTCGGGCGGGCCGTCCGGCTGGCCGGCCGCGGCCGCGGCCCCGGCGGCGGGGCGGGCCGCGGCGGCGGCAGTCTCGTCGGCCGCCCCGACCGGGAAGAAGCAGCGGAAGTCGTGGCCCGCGGTGCTGGCGGTCAGCACGGGTTCAGCCTCGCGGCACTTGTCCCGGGCGAAACGGCAGCGCGGGGCGAACGTGCAGCCGGGCGGCGGGGCGGTCAGGTCGGGGGGCTGGCCGGGGATGTTGTACAGCCGGCGGACGGCCGGGCCGAGCCCTGCAGCCTTTTCCTGGAGGGCCGCCTTTCCCGGGAGGGCCTCGAACAGCGCCTCGGTGTAGGGATGGCGCGGGTTGGCGAACAGCGCGGTCGTGGCGGTGATCTCCACTACCCGCCCGGCGTACATGACCGCCACCCGGTCGGCCCGGCCGGCGATGACGCCCAGGTCGTGGGTGACCAGGATGACCGCCATGCCCAGCCGCGCGCGCAGGTCGTCGATGAGCTCCAGGATCTGTTTCTGGATAGTGACGTCGAGCGCGGTGGTCGGCTCGTCGGCGATCAGCAGCTTGGGCTCGCAGGCCAGCGCCATGGCGATCATGACCCGCTGGCGCATGCCGCCGGACAGCTGGTGCGGGTAGTGGGACACCCGCTCGGCGGGCCGGGGCATGCCGACCAGCCCGAGCACTTCGACCGCGCGGGCCAGCGCGGCCGGCCTGCTGGCGCCGCGGTGCAGCCGGACCGACTCGGCGATCTGGTCCCCGATCGTCATCGTGGGGTTCAGGGAGGTCAGCGGGTCCTGGAACACCATGCCGACCAGGTTCCCGCGCACGTGGAGCATCTTGTCCTCGGGCAGCGCGGTGATGCTGGTGCCGTCGACGGTGATCCGGCCCGAGGTGATGTGACCGCCGCCGGGCAGCAGGCGCATGACCGACAGCGCGGTCATCGTCTTGCCGCAGCCGGACTCGCCCACGATGCCCAGGCACTCGCCGGCCTCGACGCTGAGGCTGACCCCGTCGATGGCGTGCACCACCGAGCGGCGCAGCCGGATCTCGGTGTGCAGGTCCTCGATTTCCAGCAGGGGTGTCATCGCCGCTGCAGCCTTACCTCGAAGGCGTCACGCAGGGCATCGCCGATGAAGTTGATCGCGACCACGACCAGGATGATGGCGATGCCGGCCGGGAAAATCTGCCACCAGTAACCGTCGTAGACGGAGTTGATGCCGCTGTTGAGCATGCCGCCCCAGTCGGTCTGCGGCGGGCGGATACCCAGACCCAGGTAGGACAGCGCCACCACCAGCAGGATCGCGTCGGCGACCTGGAAGGTGGCGTTGACCACGATCGTGCCCACCGCGTTGGGAGCGATGTGCCGGAACACGGCCCGGGCCCCGCCGCCGCCCATCACCCGCATGGCCTGCACGTAGTCCCTGACCCGCAGGGACAGCGCCTCACCTCGGATCAGCCGGGAGGTGCTCAGCCACGAAGTCAGCGCGATGACCAGGATCAGCTCGGCCTCGGTGGGCGGGAACATGGACACCACCACCAGCGCCAGGAACAGGGTGGGGATGGCCAGCAGGGCGTCGACGATGCGCATCATCACCGTGTCGAGGACGCCGCCGAAGTAGCCGGCCACCGCGCCCCAGATGGTGCCGAGCCCGGTGGCCAGGATCGCGGCGGCCAGCCCGACCTCCAGCGAGATCTGCCCGCCGACCATGAGCCGGCCGAGAACGTCGTAGCCGTTGTTGTCGGTGCCCAGCGGGTGGGCGCCGCCCGGGGACTGGTTCTCGACGGCCAGGTTCACGTGTACCTGGTCGGTGTGATAGAGCAGCGGCCCGATGAAGCAGAAGGCGAACATGGCGGCCAGCAGGGCCGCGCCGATGATGGCCAGCCGGTTCTCCAGGAACACCTCCAGGCCGCGGACGAACATGCCGCGGGTCTGGCCGGCCGGCCCAGGGAGGTAAGCAGGGCCGGGCAGGTCCTCCGTGAGCGGACCGGATTCGGTCGGCGGGCTGGTCATGACCGCGTGTACCTCACTCGGGGATCCAGGATCGCGTAGGCGATGTCGGCCAGCAGCGATCCGACGACGACCGCGACCGCGACCACGATGACGAAGCCCAGCAGCGTGGGATAGTCCTGCTGCTGGGCGGCCTTGAAGAACAGGTAGCCCATGCCCGGGTAGTTGTAGACCGACTCGGTGATCAGCGCCCCGGACATGATGTACGGGATGGACAGGCCGAGCAGGGTGGCGATGGGGATCAGCGAGTTGCGCAGCACGTGCCGGAACAGCACCCGGCGCGGCGAGGCGCCCTTGGCCCGCGCGGTGCGCACGTAGTCCTCGGTGATGTTGTCCAGCACCGCCGAGCGCATGTAGCGGGAGAACAGCGCCATCGTGATCAGGGCCAGGGTCAGCACCGGCAGCGTCATGTCCCGCCAGTCGGTGAGGTCGCTGACCAGGCCGCCCTGCGGGCCTTCGGGACCGAAGATGTGCAGCTTGACGGAGAACACCAGGATCAGCACGGTCCCGACGAAGAACGACGGGGCGGCGTAGAACAACAGCGAGAACCCGGTGAAGGTGTAGTCCACCAGCCGGTTGCGCCGCACGGCCTGCCACAGCCCGATCGGCACCGCGACGACCAGGGCCAGGATCGTGGCCATCCCCACCAGGATGATGGTCTTGGGCAGGTGCGAGCCGAGCAGCGACGCGACCGGCTGGTCCAGCGTCCAGGAGAACCCGAGGTTGCCCTCGACCAGGTGGCGCAGCCAGAGCAGGTACTGATCAAACCAGGGCTGGTCGAACCCGTACTCGCGGTTGAACGCCGCGATCAGGGCGGGGTTGCGGAAGCTGCCCGGGCCGAGGATCGCCACCGCCACGTTGCCGGGGATGGCGCGCAGCAGGATGAACGTGATCATCGTGACCAGCAGCACCACCACCGCGGCCTGCACGATCCGCCGGATGAAGAAGCCGGTCACCGGGCGCCGCCCCCGTGGACGGGCGCCCGGCGCGGGCGCTGGAGCCGGCCAGCGCCCGCGCCGGAGTCGAGGATCGCCGTCACTTGACGAAGAACCAGGTCTCGGGGTTGAGGTTGCCCGTCGTGCTCTGCGGCAGCACGCCGTGCAGGTTGTTGGCCACCTCGGTCATGGCGTACGGCCCGTTGGGCTGCCAGACGAACGGCAGCTGGGTGGCCAGGAAGTTCTGCCAGTTGTACAGCGGGGTCAGCGAGTTGGTGGTCAGCGACTGGTTGATCAGCGCGTCGTTCTCGGCGTTGGTGTACCCGCCGGAGTTCGCGCCCGAGCCGCTCGCGAACAGGGTCTCGCCCGACGGGTAGTAGTCGGGCACGAACGACCAGCCGCCGCCCCAGTTGGCCATGTCCCAGTCACACGAGGTGCCCGCGACCTTGCAGTTGGGGGCGCCAATGGCGACCACCTGGTCGAACGGCTTGGGTTCCAGGTTGAGCTTGATGCCGATCAGCGAGGCGTTGGACTGCAGCTGGGTCATCTCCGAGGAGATCCAGTTGACCCCGGTCGCGTAGGGCAGGTTGAACACCAGCTGGTGACCCTGGGCGATACCCGGGCCGCACAGGCTGGGCGCCTGGCAGGTGCTGACGCCGTTCGGCACCACCTTCCAGCCGTGACTGGTCAGCAGCGACTTGGCCTTGGCCAGGTTGAACGGGAACGGGTCACCCTGCTGGCCCTGCGGGGACAGGTAATTGGTCGCCGGGTACGTACCGACCGGGCCGACCGTGTACGAGCCGTAGCCGTGCAGCGGGCCGTCGATGATGGCCTTCTGGTTCATCAGGTACTGCAGCGCCTGCCGGAAGTACAGCTGCCGGTTGACCGGCCCGTTGCCCGTGCTGGATTGCATGTTGACCGGGAAATAGTTGATCGCCCACTGGACCAGCGGCGCGAGCGTGTAGCCGCTGACCGGGTTGGCGCCGACCGCGGCGTTGGCCGGCTTGTCCGGTGCGTCCGTGGTGGGCAGGTACCCGACGTCGAGCTTCTGGCCGCCGGCCGCCCCGGCCTGCAGCACGTTGTACTCGGCGCTCTCGGTGGTGAACGGCTCCTCCACGAACTTGGCCAGGGTCGGCTTGACCGGTCCCGAGTACTTCGGGTTCGGCACGAAGCTGGAGTTGCCGTCCGGGTTGAAGCTGGCCAGCTTCCACGGCCCGTCCACGATGGACCAGATCGGCGAGCTGACCCAGCTGGACATCGACTTGGACTGGCTGTCCAGGTAGCCGTACACCTTGGCGCAGTCGGCCTCGTTGGCAGCGCAGTCGCTGGGGCCCGTGGCGGTGCGGTCCCAGGCCAGCGGCATCGGCGTGAGCTGGCTCAGCTCGTTGTAGGTGAACCAGGTCGTGTTGTACGACTTGGTCATGGTCATGGTCAGCTCGCTGGAGTTGACGACCTTGATGTCGGTGACGTCGTCGGGGAACAGGCCGGGAACGTAGTCACCCCAGTCCTGGTGGGCGACGGCCTTCATCATGTTCATCCAGAACATCAGGTCCTGGGCGTCGATCGTCTCCCCGTTCGACCACTTCCAGCCCTTCATGGTGATGGTGACCGTCCGGCCGTGGTAGACCGGCGCGTCGGCCAGGCTGAGCGAGGTGTTCAAGGTCGGGCTGGCCCCGTTTCCGAACCAGTACAGCGGCCGGAACATCAGGTACTGGAACTCCTCGAAGTTGACCGTGCTGAAGTACGTGCTGCTGGCGAACGGGAAGATGTAGTTCGGCACGGCGGAGGGGTTCAGGGCCCAGGTCGCCGTGCCGCCGGCGACCTTGGTGCCGCCGCTGGCAGCGGAGTTGCCGGTCGACCCGCTGCTGCTGCAGGCGGCCACGCCCAGGGCGAGCGCGGCGGCGGCGCAGACCGCGGCCGCCCTGAAGCGTAGCCCCCGGTGGCCGCGCCATTGCTTAGGGTGCATGACAGTTCCCTTCCGCGGGCGGCACAAATCACCCGACTATTTGGCCCGGATCGAAATATAAGCGCGGGCGCACAGTTTGGCGCGCTAGCGTTTGTTATCAATTCTTCGGTGAAGTTGTTGTTATCTCGTGACCCTAGATTTCATTGGCTTCGCAGGCGCTGCCGGTGGACTGTAGGAGTTATAGAGAAATCTGTTTTCGTGCCCGGGACAACCCATTCGGGTACGACCGAAGCCTCACCCGCAGGCGGCCGGGGGCCGGGTGAGGCGCCGAGGAACGGGAGGCCTCCGTGATGCGCGTCAACTTCACAGCCGACGATCTGGCCCGGACAAGATTCAGCGCCGTCCCGGCGCCGCTGATGGAAACCGGGCTGGCCCTGGTCGAAGTGAGGCGGGCGGGTGTCGCCCGCCGCCGGATGCGCACCCGCCTGTGGCTGCGCGAGGCCTGGCGGGGGTTCCCGGCCGGCGCGCGACCACTGCTCGACCTGGTCGGACCACGCGGGCCGTGGCCGGCCTTCATCGACTCACCGGCCCCCGATATCGAGGAGGCGCTCGACTTCGTCCGGGCCACCCCGCGCTGGTACCTGCAGGAGGAACTGGCCGACATATGGGGCGACCGCCCCGGCCGGCCCCCGGGCTGGCTCCGGAACCTGGCCGACGGCGACCCGGAGGCGCTGGAAATCGTGGTGCACGCGCTGCGGGCGTTCTACGACGCGGTGGTCGCCCCGCGCTGGGACACCGTGCTCAGCTCGTTCCACGGTGACGTGGCCCGGCGGATGCCGATGCTGGCCGCGGGCGGGCACCAGACGCTGTTCGACACGCTGCACCAGCAGCTGCGGTGGCACGACGACGGGCTGGAACGGGAGGGCTTTGACTGCGAGTACGACCTGGGCGGCGAGGGCCTGCTGCTGTTCCCCTCGGCGTTCTGGACGGGACCGCCGGTGTTCGTGCGCGGCGACGGCCAGCGCATCGGCGACGCCCTGCTGTATACGGCCCAGCCCGGCGGCCAGGCCGCGGACACGGACGACCCGCTGCTGAGCGAGACGGGAAACGACCACCTGGCTGCCCTGCTCGGCCCCACCCGGGCCGCCGTGCTGCGTGCGCTGTGGGAACCGCGCGGCACGGCGGAGCTAGCCGCCGCGGTGGACATCAGCGCGGCCTCGGCCTCCGAGCACGCCAAGGTGCTGCGCGACGCGTACCTGGTCGAGACCAGCCGGGTGGGCCGCTCGGTCCGGCACTCGCTGACGCCGCTGGGCCGGACCATGCTCGGCCAGCTGCGCCTGGCCGCGGAAGAGCCAGGCGACCGGGCCGGCTGACCGGCCGGGCCGGCCCGGTGGGTGAATGCGCTCCGCCATTCCGGGTGGCCAAAACCGCGGGGCCGGCTTCCCTGCCGCCTAATGTCAGTGAATTGATAGCCGGGAAAGCCCGGACCGCAATGCCGGGCTGACACTAAGTAAATATCGGGTTGTGCGGGCGGGAAATTTCCCGGTGCCTGGCCGGCGCTATTGGCCAGGGTCATCGCGGCGATCGAGGCTCGATAGCCAGGTGCTCACCACGGTGGCGCAGAAGGCGCCGGTGACCTCGGTCCGGTCGAAGAACAGCCGGGCGAGCACCGGCCCGACCAGCACCGCGTACTGCCCGGCCGTGACCTGGCGGCCGGAGGGCAGCAGGAGGAGGTTGGTGGACGCCGTCTTCGACACCTCAGGCGCGGGCGTGCTGGCCGGCCTGGCCGCGACCGGGCATCTGGTCGTGCCGATCTGGCGCAGCTACCCGCTGGCCGAGGCGGCCCGCGCGCACGCCGACCTCGTGGCCGGGCACAACCAGGGCAAGATCGTCCTGCTGCCCTGAGCCCGGCCCGGCACTGGGGCGGGCCGGGCATACTCCATCCATGCTGGTACACGTGGATGACTGCCTCGACGGGATCGACTGGGCGCAGGCCAAGGCCGACCTTCAGGCCGATGACTTCGACAACGGCCGGTCCCCCGAGGCGCTGCGTGCGTCCTTCGTCCAGTCGCAGCACGTGGCCATCGCCCGCGACGGCGACCGCGTCGTGGGCATGGCCCGGCTGCTATCGGACGGCGTGTGCAACGCCTACCTGCTCGACGTGTGGACCTGTTCGGCCTACCGCAGGCAGGGCATCGGCTCGGCGATGGTCAGGCTGCTGATGAGCCGGGTGCCCGGCCAGCACATCGGCCTGCAGACCGACGAGGCCGAAGCCTTCTATGGGGCCCTCGGCTTCGGGCACCAGCCGGTGTTCATGTCGGCCGTGATCGGCACCTGGCTCGGCAACGACGCCAACCGGTCATAAGACCGGGACGGCCAGCACGTCGGCGGCCACGGCGCCGGACGGGCCGCAGATCAGCGGGTTGATGTCCAGCGCGGTCAGCACGTCGCCCAGGTCGGCGGCCAGGTCAGACAGGCCGGCGATAGCGCCGGCGATCGCGTCGAGGTCGGCCGGCGGCTGGCCGCGGGCTCCGGCCAGTACGGCGGCCAGCCGGAGCCGGGCGCAAATCGCCCGGGCCTGCGCGCGGGTGACCGGAGGCAGCACCACGGCCCGTTCGGCCAAAATCTCGATCAAGACCCCGCCGGCGCTGATGACCAGCAGCGGGCCCAGGGCGGGGTCGCGGACCAGGCCCACGGCCAGTTCGGTGCCGGGCCCGGCCGTCTCGCACACCAGCACCCGCGGGCCGAGGCGGGCGGCCAGGTCGTCGTAGGCGGCGGCCGCCGCGGCCGGGTCGCTCAGCCCGAGCCGCACTCCCCCGACGTCGGACTTGTGCGCGATGTGCGGCTCGTCGGTCTTGAGCACGACCGGGTAGCCGATCTGCGCCGCGGCCAGCAGGGCCCCGGCCCGGGTGCAGACGCCGATGGCGCGGACCGCGGGGATGCCGTAGTCGCGGAGCAGGTCGAACAGGTCCGCGCCGCTCAGGCCGCCGGCGGCCAGCCGGTCCGCCCAGCGCCGCCGGCGGGCGCCCGGCGGACCCGGGGCGGGCGGTGGCGCGGGACGTTCGGCGTGGTCGAGCAGGTGGCGCAGCGCGAGCAGGCCGGTGCGGCCGCCCTCCAGGACCGGCACCCCCGCGGCCCGCAGCCGGGCGGCGGCCACCGGGTCGACGGCCGCGGGCAGGCCGGCCAGCACGGCGACCGGCTTGGCCGTGCCCGCCGCCGCGGCCAGGACGGCCCGGGGGTAGGCGTCGTCGCCGTCGAACTCGGGCACCAGGTCGACGGCCAGGGCGACCGCGGCCACCGCCGGGTCGGCGGCCAGCGCGGACAGGCACTCGCCGAACAGCGGCTCGGTGTCCCGCCCGGTCCCCCACACGTCCAGCGGGTTGCCAGGCGGCAGGCCCGGGTCGAGCACCGCGGCCAGCCGGTCCCGGGTG
>Ga0210395_10004969_pt1 | contig 10218 bp, 7 predicted proteins | sample IncBWH4OmetaG_FD_150861 | JGI IMG/M metagenome (GOLD analysis project Ga0210395, IMG submission 150861) | Forest soil microbial communities from Barre Woods Harvard Forest LTER site, Petersham, Massachusetts, United States - Inc-BW-H-4-O ...
ACTCAGCAGTTTTCGTTCCGCGTCCTCCCCTTGCCTCCATTCAGCCTCGTAGAAGCTACTCCATCGTCGATCACCGCCGGTGCGCCCGTGCAGTTGCTGCTCTCGGTTCAGACTCCGTTCACCCAAGCTGGCATCGCAACTCTTCCCACGGGAACCGTCCAGCTTTATGACAACGGTTCGCCAAAGGGTGCGCCGATCGCATTGCGTGCTGGCGGTCCACTAGGAGCGGGCATCGCTCAGGCGACTATCACGCTCACTTCGCTCGCGGCCGGACAGCATCTGTTTGAACTGGGATATTCGGGAGATTCCCGATACGGCCCGATCGCCGGAGCTGCTGGTCTATTTGATCTCGCCCTGCCGGGAGCGGCAACCGTTACCGTAACCAAGGGCACGGAAGCGTCGCCGAAGGTAATTCTTCGCCAGTCTCCCAGCGTCATTGGACTGGGACAGTCGGTGAATTACGTGGTCACGGTTGCGGGCGCACTTGGGAAACCGGTCCCGACCGGCACGGTTTCCTTGCTGGATGAATTTGGCAACACGGATGCAGGGCCAACTAACCTGGTCAATGGCAATGCCAGTTTTACTTTGACGTGGAACAGCGCACAGAAAATAAACCTCTCCGCCGTGTACTCGGGAGACGCGAACTACAATCAATTCAGCAGCGCAGTCGTAACCACCACGGTAAAGCAAGGCATACCAAAAGTGATCCTGACCGCGGCAGCGCCCTTGGTCAGCGAAAATCAACTCACCAGCGTTAGCGTTTCGGTGATCGGCGACCCAGCCAATCCCAACCTTTCGCTTCCGTTTGGATTGGTGCAATTCTACGATCAGGTCAATGGCGGGTCACCAGGGCTGCTCGGGAGCGAGCAATTCCTGACCGTCGGGAACGGCGGCAACCCAATCTTCACCGAGCAAGTCACGCTTCCCAAAGGCCAGAACGTAGTTACAGTACGCTACCTGGGCGGAGGATTTGATTTCGCAGATGACTGGGCGCCAACGACCTCCAACCCGGTAACGATCACAGTGCCCTAATCGCGATCGCAGGACTGTTCCCGTGCGGTCTTGGTGTCCACGCTCTGATGCACCGCGTACCGCCCGTGCCTGACCTGGCGGGCGCCGGTGTCGTGGAGTGTGATTGCTCCAAGGGTGTGGGATGAGTGCGGCTGTTTTACCCGGCTCGGACGCGATGTCGCCATGAACGTGCTGCCGGAGGCGCTGGTGCAGGACGCAAACGGCTACGCCGATTCGAACAGGAAGCTCGCACCATTGCCGCGCTAAACCACCCCAACATTCTGGCCATCCACGACATCGGGACCCATGACGGCGCCCCGTTTCTGCTCAGCGAATTTCTCGAGGGCATGACACTCCGGGAAAAACTCGAAGCCGGGCCGCTGCTGGCGCGGCGCGCCATCGAGTACGCGCTCGGTATCGCGCAGGGACTCGCGGCTGGCAGATCAGTTGCGACGGATCCACTTCGGCGAGCGAAAGATGGACCCCACCGCGCAGCCCTCCCCTTCACGAGCAACCCACAATCGAGATGGTGACAGAATCAGAAACTTATCGCAGTGGGGTCCGTCAAGGTGTACGCAATTGTCCTCCGCTCAAAAACTTCGCAAACTCTGTAACCTTTTCTCGGCCAATCGCTCTCATTCACACGCGGCGCTTGAACCTTTGGGCACAGGACTGCGTGTGTTCGGTTGCTTTATTGATCAGGCGGCATGCGACTAAAACCACTGGAGTTAACTTAATGCGTAGAGTACTTTGCACGCTATTCATGGCCGGACTGGCTTTTGGTCTGGCTTCGCCGGGGCTCAGCAAGGCACAAACTGGAGATTCAGACAACGCGGGCGCTGTGTTTGTTATGACCAACGCCGTCGATAAGAACGAAGTGATCGCCTACCGTCGTGCTTCTAACGGCACGTTGCAGGAAGCAGGCAGGTTCGCCACCGACGGCCGAGGCAGCGGTGGTAACAACGATCCCTTGGAATCTCAAGGGTCATTGAAACTCAGCCAGGATCACTCGCTGCTGTTCGCAGTGAATGCTGGCAGCGGCACGGTCTCTGTGTTTAGCGTTCACGGCTCACAACTATCGCTGGCGGACAAAGTGATCTCCGGCGGCAGCGAGCCCAATGCAGTCGCGCAGAACGGAAATCTGGTGTACGTCAGCAACGTAGGCGGCAGCAGCAGCGTCGTTGGATTCACACTGGATCATGGCAAGCTTAAGCAAATTCCCAACTCCACCCGCTTTCTTTCCACGAATAATTCGGGTGCGGGAGGTTTGGCATTCAGCCCAGATGGCAGGTTCCTGGTGGTGGTTGAACGTTTGACCAACGACATTGACGTATTCAGTGTCCAAGGTGATGGCACTTTGTCTCCGATCGTGGTGAACCCGAGTGCAGGCCCTGGCGCGTTCTCGGTAAGTTTCGCTCCGAACGGGCAGGCTCTGGTCTCCGAGACCGGTCCTTCTGGAGTGCCCAACGGCTCGGCGATTTCATCCTACGCAATCGGCGCCAACGGCACGCTATCTCCTATCAGCACCAGTGTTCCTACTCTAGGAGCCGCGAACTGCTGGAATGTGGTTACCCCTGACGGTAGCTTCGTTTATACCTCCAACGCAGGCTCATCTACCATCTCTGGGTTCGCCATCGCGAACACTGGGGCATTGACTGCATTGTCAGGAACGATTGTCGGATCCAACCCCGAGGGATCCACTAACCTTGATATCACAGTCAGCTCCGATGGCAAGTTCATCTACACCTTAAACTCAGTGGCTGGTGCCATCGGCATTTTCGCGGTTCAGAAAGATGGGACGCTACTGAATGTTGGCTTCGCCAGCGGCGTCTCTCCGCTCAGCGGCTTCAACGGAATCGCGGCGTTCTAACACTTTCCTGTGAGTTGCGATTTCGCCATCGCAACTCACAGGGTTGTTTATAAATTGAAAATCAAAGCAATCTTCGAAAACTTTTATATTTCTACGGATACAGACATTTGACTTCAAGGAGCGTGAAATGAGTAACGTAAAGTTGATCGTAGTCTATCCTCGTCCCAAAGACATCGAGTCCTTCGAGCGGGTATATAAGAACGAACATGTGCCCATGGCCGTCGAGAAGCTCGGCGGCAAGACCAAAATTGTGGCGAGCAAAATAGTCGGTTCCCCGCAAGGGACACCGCCCTTCCATCGCATTGCAGAGATCCATTTCCCCTCCATGGAGGCTCTGCAAGCCTGCGCCGCATCGGAGGGCGGCAAACAGACGCTCGCGAATGCCGTTGCGATTTCTTCTGGCGGCGCACCGATCTTCCTGGTCGCCGAAGAGGAAGTGTTCACGTTTTAGGAGGTGACACTATCTTGGAACATTTAGGAATCTACAATTCCAAGATCAGACCTGCGGGGAGATTTCGTTCGAGAATCTCGGCAGCTCAGTGATTAGCAGAGAATACTACGGAGGGTTGAAACGTTGTACGATTACTGGGCGAAATCAAAACGCTATTCTAAGTAATTGATTCTAAATTAGTTATTGGTGCGGAAGGGGGGATTTGAACCCCCACGCCTTTCGGCGCCACCCCCTCAAGATGGTGTGTCTGCCAGTTCCACCACTTCCGCACGCTAAGAAACTACTTCCGGATCGGTTTTGATTTTATCATGCAGGCCGCCATCGCGACAGGGCCGCACCAAGCGGACGTCAAATGGTCATTCATGGCCCTCGATCTTGGTGGGTAGTGTGAAAGCAAAACGCGCGCCGCGGGGAGAGTTGTTGGCCACCGATAGGCGTCCACCATGCGATTCAACGATGGAGCGGCTGATCCGTAGTCCCATGCCGGTGCCGTGAGGCTTGGTGGTAAAGAACGCGTTGAAGATCTGGTCCGCCCGCTGCGGGGGAAGCCCGATGCCGGTATCGCTGACGGACACCTGAAGTTGCTCGTTTTCCGCCGGCCGAGACGTGATCGCTATCTCGCGTATTCCTTTCACATCTTTCATTGCATCGATGCTGTTAACGATCAGGTTCATGGTCACCTGCTGCAATTGCACGCGGTCTCCCATGATCAGGGGAAGATCTTCTGACAGATCTGTGCGCATTGAGATGGAGTATCGGGTGGCCTCGCTGCGCAACAGTTCGACCATTCCTCGAATAATGTCGTTTACATCCACCAACTCTCGTGGCGAAATTTCCTTCTTGAAGAGCGAGCGGATGCGGCTCATGATCTCGGCGGCTCGGGCTGCATCCTTGACTACTCTTGATGCGGCGGCGCGCGCCTCTTCCAGGTCGGGTTGATCGCGCGCCAGCCAGCGCAAGCAAGTATTGGCGTCGGTAGCGGCTGCGGCAATCGGTTGATTCACTTCGTGCGCCAGTGAGGCCGTCAGCTCTCCCATGGTGGTCACTCTGTTGATGTGCGCGAGATCCGCCTGGGCTTCACGCAATCGTTCGCGCTCCTCACGCGCCAGCTTGCGTTCGATGGCAATGCCGGCGAGGTGGGTGGCCAGTTCCAGGGCGCTGGTCTCGGATGGGTTCGGACTGCGTGGTTCGCGGTAATACATGGCAAACGAGCCCAGCACTTTGCCGGAATGGGTCAGGATGGGAGTGGACCAGCAGGCACGAAGTCCATAGGGTTCGGCCAGTGCTCGATACGGCTCCCAGAGCGGATCCTGGAGAATGTCGGTGACCACAACCGGCTCTTTGCGGTACATGGCGGTGCCACAGGATCCTGCCTTCGGTCCGATGCAAAGGCCGTCGATGGCTTCGTCGTAGGACTTGGGAAGGCTCGGAGCAGCGCCGTGCCGGGCGTGCCGCCCGTCCTCATCAAGCAGCAGAACAGAGCACAGCAAGCCGGCAAATTGGGCTTCCAGAACCCGTACCAACTTCTCCAGTATTTCCTCCAGCGGAGCATCGCGGGCGATCATCTCCAAAATATGACTCTCTCCGTCACGTAGCGCTTCGGCCTGCTTGCGCTCGGTGATGTCCATGATGGTGAACACGAATTGCACCACATCCCCGGACGCGTTCAAAACCGGATGGCCGACGGTGTGAGTGTATTTGACTGTGCCGTCTGGAAGAATAATGCGGTGTTCCACGTCGTAATCCGACTTTTCGTTAATTGCCCGATCTTTCGCCCTTTCCACTTTGGCTCGATCCTCCGGATGCATGCGGGGCAGCCGGTCGTTCCAGGCGGACAAGCCATCTTTTGGATCGAAGCCATAGATGCGATACCACTCATCGGAGAGATACAAGGCGTCTCCCTCTGGTACCCGCCAGGCTCCACTCCCGGTATGCGAGAGCTTTTGTGCTTCCGCCAGGTACGCCTCATTTCGCCGCAGCTTCTCATCTTGCAGTTCCAAGGCGTGGGCAGCGAATCGCCGATCCACCCAGGATGTCAGCAGAGCCAGCCCGAGAACCATAAAGGTGACGGCGACAATTCCGGCAATCCCGAGTGCGGAGATGCTTACCGCGTGAGAGAAGTCGGCCGGCACTCCGGAGGGCGTGAAAGTGGCGGCGGCCATGCCGGTGTAATGCATGATAGGGATCGCAGCGCCCATCACGACGGCTCCGGCCAACTTTGCCTGGCCAACCCCCGTTTTCTCGTTTCGGAAGTGAAACGTAATCCATAACGCCGCCAGAGAAATTAGAACGGCGAACCCGACGGACAAAACGACGAGAAAGTCATTAAACTGGCACATGGCCGGTAAACGCATGGCCGCCATGCCGATGTAGTGCATACTCGCAATGCCCGCGCCCATCAGGATGCTTCCGGCGACCGCCTGGAACGCGCTCATTTTTTCCCGGCTCACCACGTACAGCGCAATGATCGAGGCAAAGATTGCCGCGAACAGTGACAGCAGAACGGTTGGCCAGTGGTAGGCCACGGGAATTGGCAGGCTGAATGCCAGCATCCCGATGTAGTGCATGGACCAAATGCCGGTCCCCATCGCAACCGCTCCGCCCAGCACCCAAAGTGCACGAGTCCAACCGCTCGCAGCCGTAACCCGACTTGCGAGATCCAGAGCAGCGTAGGAGGCGAACACGGCGATGAACACCGAAAGCGCCACCAGCGCGTAGTTGTAAGAGCCAATCAAGTTCACGGCAGCCATCTGACTCCATCGATCAACAATTCGAAGGACGAAAGCAATGCGACCGCAGCCGGAAGAAACGTCTTAATGGAACATGTGTCGTCGAGTCAGACGACAGATGTCATGCAACAGATGTCATGCAAAGGAGCCTGGCCCCTGCGGGGCTGAGCCGATGACGTTCTCGCGGCTTTGGAGAGCCGGCCGAGCGATCCCGAGCTTCTGCATCTTGTGGATCAGAGTAGTGCGTTTCAAACCGAGTTTGGCGGCTGCGCCTTTCGGACCGCCGATTACCCAGCCGACGCCTTCCAGAGTCTTCTGAATCAGAGTCCGTTCGGAGTCGCGCAGCGTGGTTGCACCCGGGACGATAGCGGCGTGCTGCTCAGCTTCTGCGGTGGGCAAAGGATTGGGAAGCACACCATCGTTGGAAAGGATCACGGCACGTTCGATCAGGTTCTGCAGTTCGCGGACATTTCCCGGCCACTGATAAGAACTGAGCGCAGCCATCGTTTCTGCGGGAATGTGTTCGATTTCCCTCCCCATCCGGCGGCCTAAGATCTCCACGAAATGCCTCACGAGGGCTGGAATGTCTTCGCTGCGCTCCCGCAATGGCGGCAGCAGGACGGGGAAGACATTCAGACGATAGTAAAGGTCGGTGCGAAATTCGCCTCGATTCACCATCTCCGTCAAATCCCGATTGGTTGCAGCCACCAGGCGCACGTCCACCTGGTGAGTCCGAGTGCTGCCCAGGCGCTCGAATTCCTGTTCCTGCAATACGCGCAGCAGTTTGGGCTGCAGTGCCGGCGGAATATCGCCGATCTCGTCCAGGAAAAGTGTGCCTTTGTCGGCGAGCTCGAAACGGCCAATCTTTTGCGCGATGGCGCCGGTGAATGCGCCCTTTTCGTGGCCAAAAAGCTCGCTCTCCAGCAGATCCAGCGGAATGGCTGCGCAATTCAAGCGTACGAAAGGCCGCCCGCACCTTGAGCTGATGTGGTGGATCGCGTGTGCGATAAGTTCCTTGCCGGTGCCGGTTTCTCCCTGGATCAACACCGTGGAACCCGTCGGCGCGACGCGCTCGACTTGTTCGAGTACTGCTTCCAGCGCAGAACTATGGCCTATGATCTGCTGGAACCTGCGGTCGTAAGAATCTTGATCACCCGTTTTTAATATCCCGATAGCTGCCACAGAGAACCCCCTTCTGCTGCGTACACGCCGGTTGTCGGGTTCAACGCTCCAGAGCTGCTCGGACACTCTCGAGCAGGGCTTCATCGTCGAATGGTTTTGCCAGGAACTCCACTGCGCCAGCTCGTAAGGCCTGCATCCGCATTTTCTCGTCGCCGTGTGCGGTGATGAAGATGGTCGGAATCCTGCACTGATCGGCGTTGAGCTTGGCCTGCAATTCCAAACCGGACATGCCCGGCATGCGGATGTCGGCGACCAGACATCCAACCTCGTTCTGTTGGCCAGATTTTAAGAATTCCTCGGCTGACGCAAAGGCTTGCGCCGGCAGGCCGACTGATTTCAAAAGGCCCTGCAATGCGCTGCGCATCAAATCGTCGTCATCAACAATCGCCACCATATTCCCCTTCTTTCGGATCGCCATGACGGAACCTTAGCAGCGCGTTCAAAGAAGGCGCAATTATGCGTAGGTTGCGGCGCAATCATACTTTGGTATAGGGGGCCGGAGTATCAGCGGCAGGAATCACTCATGTGTATTGGGTTTAACGGGGAGAGCGAAATAAAAACTTGCGCCTCGGGGAGAATTGCCAGAGGCCCACAAGCGGCCGCCGTGGGACTCAACGATGGTACGGCTGATGCGAAGTCCCATGCCGGTGCCATGGGCTTTGGTGGTAAAAAACGCGTTGAAGATTTGATCCGCCTGCTGCGGCGGAAGCCCGACTCCGGTATCGCTGATCGAAACCTGAATCTGGTCGTCATCTGCTGGCTGCGATCGGATGGCGAGTTCGCGTGTCCCTTCTATTCCTTTCATCGCATCGATGCTATTTGCGACGAGGTTCATCAAGACCTGCTGCAATTGCACTCGATCTCCAACGAACTGGGGAACGTCTGCTGCCAATTCCAACCGGATTGATATGGAGTATCGCGTGGCCTCGCTGCGCATCAGGTCGACCATCTCTCGAATGATCTGGTTGATATCGACCAACTCCCGTTGCGGAGAGCCTTTCTTGAAGAGGGCGCGGATTCGGCTGATGATCTCCGCAGCGCGACTGGCGTCTTTTACCATTCTTGAGGCAGCTTCACGGGCCTCTGTCACATCGGGTTCATCGCGTGTAAGCCAGCGCAAGCAGGTGCTGGCATCGGTGACGGCGGCGGCAATCGGCTGATTCACTTCGTGCGCCAGAGAGGCTGTCAGCTCTCCCATGGTGGTCACTCGATTCACCTGGGCGAGATCGGCCTGCGATTGACGCAGCGCTTCTTCGGCGCGATTGCGTTCGGCAATCTCAAGTTTCAAGTCTTCGTTGGCGCGCGTTAATTCCTTCGTTCGCTCGGCGACTCTTACTTCAAGCTCATCTCGCGCTCGCGTAGCCGCGGTCATCAACAGCGCAAAGACCAGGAACACGAGGTCATAGAGAACGCGAGAAATGCTATTGATTTCAGGATCGAAGACGTAGCTGCGGACGAGCGCTGAGAGCACGGCTGCGAGAATGCCGGGCCTGGTGCCGCCGTACCAAAAGGTGATCGCTATGGCAGAGAATGCAAATGAATTAAACGCCAAAGGCAGATGAAAATATAGAAACACCTGCGTCATGCCGGCAGACGCCGCGACCGAGACCAAGGCCAGGCTATAGCCGACGGCTGGCCGCGCACTCCATTTCGCCTTATCCGGATATCCCATCGGTCGAGTCTCTGTTACTTCTTAGCGGGCGGAAGCTCAAGCTTCGCCGCCATTCTGACCAGGTCCGCCAGTGATTCCGCCTGCATCTTTCGCATCACGTGCCCGCGATGGATCTTCACGGTTATTTCGCTGGTTCCGAGCTCGAACGCTATTTGTTTATTGAGCATGCCCGAAACTACCAGAGCCATGACTTCACGCTCGCGGGCGGTGAGCAATTCGTAGTGCCCTCGCAACTCGCCAAGTTCGCTCTGCTGTTGACGCGCTATCCGATCGCGATCCAAAGCCTGATGAATCGCATCCAGCAGATCCTGGTCGCGGAACGGCTTGGTCAGGAACTCCACCGCCCCGGATTTCATGGCCTTCACCGTCATCGGAATATCTCCATGGCCGGTGACAAAGATGATGGGAATCCGGATTCCGGCGTCGACCAACTCGCGCTGAAAATCCAGACCGTTAACTCCAGGAAGTCTCACGTCCAAAACCAGGCAGCTTGGCCCATCCGGTCGATTGCTGCGCAGAAACTCTCGCGCCGTGCCGAAGACTTCGGACCGCAAGCCAACCGACTTCAGCATGCCTTGGATTGAGGCACGGACCAAGTCGTCGTCATCGACCACGAAAACCGTGGGGGCGGCTGCCGGCGTCATTTAGCCGCCTCGATCTTGATGAGCAATGCGAGACGAATGGCGCCGGGAAGAAAGGAAACAACTTCTCGCCATTTATACGGGATCACAGCCGGGCCTCGTCCTTGTCCAGCACGTTCTTATCCAGATCCTGATGGGACAACATGATAACGCAGTGTCCTCAGTCCCCAAAAACGGGACAGGCGGTGCGTGCCAGCGTTGGGAGAGCAGCTTTCCGAACAGAAATTCAGATGTTGTAACAGTCCAAATGCGGACAGCCCTATCAACCTGTCGACACTCGGGACACCAGGTTTTCTTCACGTCGCGAACCGAACAACCTTGGATCGCACGGACTTAGCGGCATTGCGACGTTTGGAGAGCGGCATGCATTTGTTCGAGATGACGTAGACGCCGAGAACTGACCGGCTTGAGGATTCCCTCGAAACACCCTCGGCCGGTGCAGCGAACGGCTCTACGTCACGAATTGCAGTGCTTGAGTAATGGGAGCAGGGGAACGGAATTCGAAAGGGCGTGATTGTGATGGCGAGTCCAGGGACCAAAATGTGCGCACACATCCCGTGTCTTTGCCCTGTACCCAGCGGTGAAGAATACTGCGGAAAAGGTTGTCGTGACGCGGGAAGGGAAGACGTCGAAATCGCATGTCAATGCGATCATCCGGCCTG
>Ga0210395_10004973_pt1 | contig 10213 bp, 7 predicted proteins | sample IncBWH4OmetaG_FD_150861 | JGI IMG/M metagenome (GOLD analysis project Ga0210395, IMG submission 150861) | Forest soil microbial communities from Barre Woods Harvard Forest LTER site, Petersham, Massachusetts, United States - Inc-BW-H-4-O ...
GCCGTCGCCTTTTCGAGTTTTCCGACATAGGAGGGTTGCCCACGATCGCCCGGTGGGTGAACATTGCCCGCAAGTACCAAATCGTGGTGGGCTCGCTCCTTTCTATCCGCTATGCGTCCGGGTTGTATGTCGAGAATCGATTCAACAACGTCATATCAGCCGCTGAGACTTTCCATCGGCTGCGGTTCTCGAACCAGATCAGGCCCAAGGGAGAGTTTAGGAAGTTCTGCCGCGAACTGGTTGCGGCAGTTCCTCAGGACCACAAAGAGTGGCTCCACACCCAGATCCGATACGCGAACGAACCCAGGCTCCGAGACCGCTTGACCGGACTGGCGACGTACGCTGGTGATGCGTTTGCTGGCGTTTACGCTGAACCGGAACAGTGGGCCAGGGTCGTAACGGAAATCAGAAATCGCCTAACGCACCACGATGAGAAACGCGCGATCAGGTTCGAGACAGGCGACCTCTATTTCCTCACTGAATCGGTCTTCATGCTCGTGATGCTCTGCTTGTTCCGAGAATGCGAAATGGACGACAAAGCGCTCTCGGCTATTGCGGTAAGCGGTAGTACGCGATTCTTGCGAAGCAAATTGAAACCGGTTATACCACGACTGTACGCGGAAATCGGGGGCAAGTAACGGACTTGGCGCGTCTGCCCAACAAGGAGCCGCGAGACCTGTGGAAGCCATCGGGCGGGCTAGCCGTGAGCCTTCCGATGTGGTGTGGTGGCCGGCGGAGCCGGCCACCAGCCGCGAGCGCGTGGCCCGGCGCGCTGTCCGGCGCCCTGGCCGTCGCGCAACGAGACGACCCCGCTTTCCGGGAGCACGCTGGCCGCAGCCTGCCGGCGTTCCCCAGGGCCTAGAACCGCTCCGTTACAGTCGATCCGTGCGCGCGATCGTTATCGAAAGGCCAGGGTCGGCCAGGATTCGGCAGGTCGATACGCCGGTCCCTGGCCCGGGCCAGGTGGTCGTGGATGTTCACCGGGTGGGAATCTGCGGTACGGACATGGAGCTGTTCACCGGGGAGCTGGCCTATTTCGCCCAGGGCAAGTCGCGCTTTCCGCTGTGTCCCGGCCACGAATGGTGTGGTGTCGTTTCCGCGGTCGGCGCCGGTGTCGGGGAGGCGTGGCTCGGCGAGCGCGTGACCGGGGACACGATGCTCGGCTGCGGCCGCTGCCGCCGGTGCGAGTCCGGCCGCCACCACGTGTGCGCGAACCGGCATGAGATCGGGATCATGGGCTGGCCGGGCGCGCTGGCCGACAAGGTGCTCGTCCCGGCTGGGAGCTTGTACCGGCTGCCGGTGACCGTGGATGACCGGGCCGGGGCCCTGGTCGAGCCGGGTGGCAACGCGCAGCGCGCGGCGGCGGCCGCCGGCGCGGGACCGGGCATGAGGGTGCTCGTCTGGGGACCCGGCACCATCGGCCTGCTGACCGCCGCGTTCGCGGGCGCCGCGGGCGCGCAGGTGCATGTCGTCGGCTTGGATTCCCGGCGCGAGAACCTCGCGAAGCGCTTTGGCGCTGCCCGCTACTGGACGCTGAACGATCTGCCGCCAGAGCGTTATGACGCGGTGATCGACTGCACCAACGACGAAACGGTCCCCGCCCTGGCGCTGAGCCATGTCGAGCCCGCCGGGCGCATGGTCTACATCGGCGTTTCCCACGCGGTGAGCGCCATCGACACCCGTGACCTTGTGCTGAACGACATCACGGCGGTCGGCATCCTCGGCGCGTCGGCCGGCCTCGCGTCGGCGATCGAGCACTACGCGGACGGCCGGGTGGATCCGGGGGCGCTGGCGGACGTCGTGGTCGGCCTCGATCGCGCCGTCGAGGCCTTCGAGGGACGTCTCGATGCCGGCCCGGGAACCAAGGTTCACATCGACCCGCGGCTGTTACCGGGATGTCGCCGCTACCCGAGGCTGACCCCGGGTCGGCCGCGGTGGTCAACCCAGCCTGGACGGCCCGGTCGATCGTCCAGCCGCGTCCCTCGGCCAGACCGCGGTTGAAGGCTGCCGATCACCGCCGGTACGGGCGGCGGCCAGCCTGCCGGTCAGGTCGTAGGGCACGGTGACGCGGACCAAGGGGTGGGTCGCCGGGAGCAGCGCTTGGGCCGCGCCGAGCAGCTGGCCGGCGCGGTGTGGCTGCCCGCGGCCGGCGGCGACCTCGCCCAGCCCGGCGAGCGCGACCGCCATGCCTGCGTTGCCGCGAAGCTGCTCCCACGCGCGCAGCGCCTCGGTGAGCAGTACCCCGGCCGTCGGCGACGCCGCCTGCGCCTCTTCGAGGCCGGAGTTCAGCAACAGCAGGGCCAGGTCCCACAGGTCGAGGCCCCCGCGCAGCAGCGGCAGACCCTCGGCGAACCTGGCCCGCGCCTGGCCGTGCTCACCCTGCTGCGCGGCGAGCACGCCGAGGCTTCCGAGCACCACCCCGGTGGCGACGTCGTCTTTGGCGGCCTCGAGGTCGCGCCGACTTGCTCCGAGGTGCACGCTGGCCGTGTCGAGGTCGCCCTGGACGAGGGCGGCGCTGCCCAGGTAATAGCGCAGGTAGGCGTCGAAGGGCTGCCCGTAGGTCACCTCGACCTGGCTCCACATGGCACGCGCCTCTTCGAGCAGCGCCCGCGCTTCTGCCAGCCGCCCCTGGCCCGTGCGCACCCGCGCCAGCAAGGCGAGCCCGTAGCTCAGCCAGCGGCGCTCACCGGCCGAGCGGAACATCTCCACGGCCGATTCCTCGACCGCGGTGGCCTGCACGAGGTCGCCGAGACCCCACAGCTGCAGCGCCGAGCCGTGGAGCACCTTGGCCCACACCAGGCTGTCGTCGGCCTCGCCCCGCCGTGCCAGGAGCTCGGCGTACCAGGACTGGGCCTCCTGGACTCGGCCCGACATGAGCCAGAACCACCCGAGCGCGCCCGCCAGGGCGATGCCGACCGCGAAGTCCCCGTCAGCGCTCAGGCTCCAGGCCATGGCGGCGCGCACGTTGTCGTGAGCGTGCTCGAGCTGTGCCATATTGGTGCGCTGCTCGGCCGTCCCGAGCAGCATCGGCTCGGCGCGATCGGCCAGATCGCGGAAGAACTCGGCGTGGCGGCGGCGCGTCTCGGGCGCTTCTCCGGCCGCTTCTAGCCTCTCCAGGGCGAATTCGCGAATCGTCTCCAGCATGCGGTATCGCGGGGTGGTCTCTTCCAGCGGCTGGACGATCACGACGCTCTGGCCGACTAGCGTGCTGATCGCCTCGAGCGGGTCGAGGTCGTCTGGCCCACCGTCGATGAGCGCTTCCACCGCCTCGAGCGTGAACCCGCCGACGAACACTGCGAGCTGGCGGAACAGGCGCTGCTCGGCGGGCCGCAGCATGTCATAGCTCCAGGCGATCGCCGCGCGCAGCGTCTGCTGCCGCTCGGGCAGGTCCCGGGGTCCGCGCGTCAGCAGCGGCAAGCGGCGTTCCAGCCGCGCGAGCAGGGCCTCGGGCGAGAGCACCGTCAGGCGGGCGGCCGCGAGCTGGAGCGCCAGCGGCAGCCCGTCCAGGCGACGGCAGATCTCGGCCACGGCGGCCGCGTTGGCTTCGGTCAGCTCGAAGCCGGGCCGGACGTCGCGTGCGCAGGTGAGGAAGAAAGCGACCGCCGGAACGACGGCGAGGGTGCTCAGGTTCGCGAGAGCACTCGCCTCCGGCAGGGCAAGCGGCGCGACGGCCACGACCCTCTCGCCCCGGAGACGCAGCGGCTCACGGCTGGTGGCCAGCACTTTCAGCCCGGGCGCCCGCTCCAGAATCTGCTCGGCGAGCGGTGCTGCCGCAACGACCAGCCGCTCGACGTTGTCAACGAGCAGCAGCAGCTGGCGGGGACCGAAGAAGGCGAGCAGGCTCTCCTCGAGCCTCTGGCCCGGCACGGCCGGGACGCGAAGCTGCTGGGCCACCGTCTCGCGGATGAGGGAGATATCGGTCAGCGTTTCGAGCGAGACGAACGCGGCGCCGTCGGCGAACTGGTCGGCGACAGCGTGCGCGGCGGCGAGGGCGAGGGTCGTCTTGCCGACGCCACCCGGCCCGGTCAGCGTGACCAGGCCGATCTCAGCCTGCCGCAGCAGCCCGGTGACCACCTGTAGCTCCTCGACCCGATCGACAAGCGGCCAGCGCGGCGCGGGGAGCGGCGCGGCGGGCGGCGCCGCCGGCGGGCTGACGAAGCGCTCTGTCAGCAGAAGCGCCAGGTCATCGGCGACCAGGGAAGCGAGCTCATCGGCATTTTTGAAGTGCCGATAGGAGACCACGCCCTCGGCCTCGATCGCCTCGAGAAAGCTCGCCAGCCGCGGGTCACGCCGGGCTGTGTCCTTCATGTAGATCAGCCGCGGCTTGTCCCCTGACGGGCGGTACTCGTCCTCCAGGCCGGAGATCTCCATGTCGGGAGCGACCCACCCGTAGGACTCGGCGTAGATCCCGACAAAAACGTCGCTCTGCTTCAGGTAAGCACGGTACAGGTCTCGCGGCGGGTAAGGCCTGGCCCCGAGCTCGAAGAGCACGGGCGTCAGCCGCAGCTGCGTGATGGCGGCGGTCACCGCCCGCCGCTCGGCGGCCAGTTCCCCCAGCGTCGAGCTGACGAAGACCCGGACCCGTTGATCAGGCGTTCGGATCGCAACGCCGCTGCTGTCGCTGTCCACCACATGCTCGCCTCGCGTTCCAACGGCCCGAGCTCGCCCTTCCATCTCCAAGGGTACAGATGAGGTAAAGATCGACCCATGACGAGCGAGGTGCCCCGCGACGCGGCGGCGGGCGGCGACGAGTGCCCGCGCCACCGCCTCAGTGAACCTGGCGCAAGCCAGCCGCAGCCAGCACTTCGAGCGGTCCGGCCGCCAGCTTAAGCGGAACAATAGATTCCGGCCTGGTTCCTGACGTCGGCCGTTCATTTCCCGGTTGGCGTCCGCTGCGCCCGGCGTCATGACGGGAGCGTACAAGTTTCCTTGTGAGAACACTCAGCAGGCGTACAGCGAGGCTGCTGGCCGCCGCGGTCGTATCAGCCGGCGCGGTGGCCACGGCCGGGGCGCTCGCGCTGCCCGCGAGCGCGCAGCCGGACGGCTCCGCGAGCCACCACACCCTCTTCGTACGGCAGATCGCTTTCGGGGCGAAGCTGCACCACAACTACCAGGCCAACGGGAAGGGCGCGTGGCACACCGAAGCGCTCACCCAGCCTGATGACATCTCGGAGCTCTGGGGCCGTATCTACGTCGGCTTCCAGAACGGGGGCGGCCCCCAGGGACAGCCGAGCGCCGACGGCAACCTGGACAGCACGATCGTTGAGTTCACGCTGAATGGCCAGGAAGTCCGGCAGTGGGACGTGCCGGGGCACGCGGACGGTGTCACCGCGGATCCGCAGACCGGCAAGGTCATCGCGACCGTCAACGAGGACGCGAACTCAAGCCTGTTCACGATCTCGCCTTCCACCGGCCACGTCACCCACTACGCCTACAACGTGGCGCTGCCCCACAAGGGCGGTACCGACGCGATCGAGATTTACCACGGACAGATCCTCATCAGCGCCTCGGCGCCCGGCACGACCGGGACGGCCCCGGCCTCGGCGCCGGCGGTGTACGTGGTGTCGCTGAACCCGGGGACCAAGATCGCCACCGTGCACGGGCTGTTCGACGACAATTCGATCGCCAGGGCGGTGAACGGCCCGCACGCCGGGACGCTCGTCCACCTCGCGCTGACCGACCCGGATTCGAATGAGGTCGTGCCGTACGACTCGCCGAATTTCGGCGGCGACTTCATGCTGGACTCCCAGGGCGACCAGGAGCTGATCTTCGACCAGCCCTATGGCTGGGGAGCGGGCCTGAGCGTGCTCGCGCTGACCCACTCGGTCGACGACACGTCCTGGGCGACCTCCCCGTACGGCGCGATCTACACGACCGACGCCACCGCCGACACGGTCGACACGGTGACCGGCTGGTTCCACGTCGGGACCAGCTACAGCTCGGTGACCCCGTGCGATGAGAACAGCGCCCCGGCGACCTGCCCGGCGCCCGGGTACCCGCCCAACTACCTGGCCACGGTCAACCTCACGACCGGCGCGCTCACCCCGGTGGTGACGTCCGGCGCGCCGCTGCAGCCTAAGGGGCAGATCTTCGTTAAGTTCTGACCTCCGCGGCACACGAGACCGCCGCCGGGCTTCGGCTCCGGCGGCGGTCTTGCGTTCCGTTTGTCATCGGTGCGGCGCCGGGTATTCCGCTAGTCAGGGTCAGCCGCACGGTGAGGTGACGGTGGAACTGGACGACGCTATGCGCACGCAGCACGCGTGCCGGTATTACCGGGACGATCCGGTCCCGGATGAGGTACCTCCCGTTGTGGGAGGAGGTCGCCGCCGCGGCCCGCGCGGGGGCCGCCGCGGTCGTTGCGGCCGATGGGCAGCCGAAGAGCGTGCAGACCGGGTTCAGCGACACGGCGAGGACGATGGCGGATACGGACCAGTTCGCGCGGCGGTTCGGCGAGCACCCGGTGATCGTCGTGGTGTGCGCCGACCTCGCGCAGACGCATCCCAGCATGACCTTCCCAACCTCGCCGCGCACCGTGCGACCGGGTGATTCCGGGTCCGCTGAGGCACATCGGTTGTTTATCTTCGCCCGGCACGCCGAGTCGACGGCGAACGCGGAGCGCGTGCTCAGCAGTGACGCGTCTCGCCCGGTCGCACTGACTGCGACCGGGCGAGCGGAAGCGCGCGTCCTCGGCATGCAGCTCGCCAACGTGCGCGTCGACCTCGCTGACGGCACCCGCCTGCTGCGCACCCGGCAAACCATCGACGTCGCCCTGGACGGCCGACACGTACCCGTCCTGATCGAACCGGACTTCGATGAGCTCCGGGTTGGTGACCTGGACGGTGGGCCGATCGAGGACTACTGGTCGTGGAAGAGCCAGCACAGCCTGGGCGACCGCCTGCCGCACGGCGAAAGCCACGGAGACGCGCTCCGCCGGTACGCCAGCGCGCCGCGGCGACTGCTGAGCAGGACAGAACGGTCACGCTCGCCGTCATTCAACAGCTCGGGCTCCGCTACATCGTGGCCTCCGCGGCCGGCGTGCCTCGGTTGCCAGATCCGGCCGTCGGTAACGCGGTTCCGTTTCTCTTCGACGAGGACGCCGTCGGGCGCGCCGCCGCTCCACGAGCTGCTCGGGAGCCACCGGGAGTCCCTTGATCAGCTGGCGCTGCCACTGGAGCTGGCGATGCGGCGACATTCGCCGCGCCCGATTCATCGCCGGATTGCCGTACGGCCCCCATGATCCACATTGCTAGCCGATCGTCAACGTAGTTATCGCCATCAAGACCCGGCTGTGGGGCAGCCGGCATAGGGAACCTGACCCAGGTCGGGGAAGCCGGGCAGGCTGGCGGTGCCGAGGTGTCCCTCGGAGATGTAGTCGACGGTGAACTGAACCGGAAGCGGCCCGGGACACCCGACGAGGACTTGGAAGGTGACGCTGAACCAGGTGCTGTCACCGGGCGTGAGGAGGTCCGGGTCGCGTCCGGCTTCGCTGAGTGCGCCGCACGGCGCCCACTGCTGCGCGACGGCCCTGAGACCGCCCAGAGGGAGCATTGGATGGACTGGGCCGAGCGTGACGTCGGCCGCGGACTGGTTGGTGACCTCCACGCCGAGTTGCAGCTGCCGGCCGACCTGCGCGGAGCACGAGCTAGTGGTCTGGGCCAGCGCCGGGCCGCCCGCGGCCAGCAACGGCGCGGGGGATGGAAGGACGGGGGACGGGGAGACGGTCGCTGGCCGGGGCGGGCTGGCGCTCCTGGGCGCCTGCCGAACACCGGCCGCGTACCCCACGACAAGCCCGGCGACGAGTCCCACGGCCAGCAGGATGGCGGCGCTCCGCGGCGGCCGCCAGTTCAGCGAGGGGAAGCGGCGCCCGCCCTGCTCGAGGATGTCGGGCGCGGGTCCGCCGCCCCCGGGTGGCGATCCAGGCCCGTCCTGCTGACTGCGGTCCCCAGTCACCTGGCCAGGGTATGCCGGACGGAGCGAAGGCGGCTAGGGCCCGCGGACGCGGCGCACCTCCGCCATGGCCGCGCGGCTAACTCAGGTCCCACAGCAGGCGGTAGTACCGGATCCGTTCGGGGTCGGGCTGGATGCCGCAGCGGTCGAGCAGCACCTAGCCCCAGCCGGGTCCGTAGTTCCATCCGGCGCTCCAGGCGGCTACGGCCAGGTCCGCCCACCGGTCCGCGGTGCCCAGCACGCCGAGGTCTACGTGCCCGGACCAGCGGCCGTCATCGGCGAGGATGGTGTTCGGCGCGCAGGCATCGCCGTGGCAGACCACGAGCTTGTCGACCGGCGGAATCGCAGCGGCGCGCTCAAGCGCCGTGGTGACGGAGAGTGCCTGATGGCTCGGGTGCCAGACGGCGGGTTCAGCCGGCCGGCCGCGGCCTCCCGGCGGACGACGGCGAGGCGCTCCTGCCCGCTCCAGGAGAACGGGCATGGGCCCACCGGGAAGGCCTCGTACATGACCCGCAGGAGCTTGTCCGCCGATGCCTGCGGCGAAACCAGCCAGGGCCCTACCAGATCCAAGCCGCGATCATTAGGGCTTGCGGCCGACCGCGCCCCAGCCCGCCACCTCGTATTCGTCGACAGAGACGCCCGGCCCGGGATGCCATCTGTGACACTGCACGATGCCGGGCTCGACCAGCTCGAGGCCGTCGAAGAACCTGGAGAACTGATCGAAGGTGCGCAGGGTTAGCGGGGTGACGACCGACTGGTTATAGCGCCGCGCGCTCTCGGCGACGAGTTCGCCGTGGATGTCGCTGGCCGGATGGGTAAGCACCAGGTAGCTGCCGCTCGCTACGCTGCTCATGAGCCGCGTGACGATCCTGTACGGATCTTCCTCGTCGCTGATGAGCTGCAGGATCGAAACCAGGGCGACGGCGGTCGGCTCCGCGAAGTTGAGCGTTTGCGCCGCCTCGTCGAGGATTCTGCCCGTGTCGCGCACGTCAGCCTCGATGTACGAGGTCGCTCCCTCGCGGGTACTGGCGAGCAGGGCGCGGGCGTGCGCCAGCACGACTGGGTCGTTGTCCACGTAGACGATCCGCGCGTCCGGGGCGATGTCCTGCACCACCTCGTGCAGGTTCGGCTGGGTGGGAATGCCGGTGCCGATGTCAAGGAACTGCCGTACGCCGTGTTCGGCCAGGTACGCGACCGCGCGGCGCATGAAGTCACGGTTGGCCCTGATGTCACGGACGATTGCGGGCCTGACGGCGATGATGGCTTCGGCCGCACTCCGGTCGGCCGCGAAATTGTCCTTGCCGCCGAGCCAGTAGTCATAAACGCGAGCTGGGTGCGCGACGCTGGTGTCGATCAGGCGCCGCCGGCCCTGCGCGTCGAGGTCGGGTCCGTCGTCTGCCTGGTCACCAGACACCATGCGCCTTCTTTTCCTCGCGTTCTTTTCTCGCACGGGGAGCTTCCGTCCCGTTAAGCCTAGTGCACCTCCTTCGCCCGGGCGGGGCGCGAGGTTGGCCGGCTGGAGCGGGACCGGTCTACCTCCCCGGAATGTCGGTCGGTGGCGCTACGGTCAGATCATGGCTGACTTCATCGGGGACGAACTGCGTGGTTCGCGGTTCGAGCGCGTCGACCTCAGCGGCTCGGAGTTCTGGGCGACCGATTTCGCGGGCAGCCGGTTCCGCGGGGTCGACCTGACCGGGACCGTGATGCGCGGCGCCGAACTCGGCAACGTCGAGATCTACGGCGAGATCATGAACGTGACGATCAACGGCGTCGACATAGGCCCGCTGATCGAAGCCGAGCTGGATAGACGCTATCCCGGCCGGGCCAAGATGCGCCCGGATGATCCCGCGGGGTTCCGCGAGGCGTGGGACATCCTGGAGCGGCTTTGGGCCGAGACCGTGGACCGTGCCCGCCGCCTGCCGCCAGCGCTGCTGCACGAGTCGGTGGACGGCGAGTGGTCGTTCATCGAGACGCTGCGCCACCTGGCGTTCGCCACCGACGCGTGGGTCAGGCGGGCGATCGGCGGCGACCCGTCGCCGTGGGATCCGCTCGACCTGCCGTGGGACGAGATGCAAGACACGCCGGGAGTGCCGCGCGACCGGTCAGTGCGGCCGTCGCTCGAGACGGTCCTCGCGCTGCGCCGCGACCGGATGTCCACCGTACGCCAGGTCATCGACGGGCTGACGGACGCCTCGCTGGCCGGCCACACAGAACCGGTCGAGGGACCAGGATGGCCCAGGCCTCGCAGCTACCCGGTGAAGACATG
>Ga0210395_10004974_pt1 | contig 10213 bp, 9 predicted proteins | sample IncBWH4OmetaG_FD_150861 | JGI IMG/M metagenome (GOLD analysis project Ga0210395, IMG submission 150861) | Forest soil microbial communities from Barre Woods Harvard Forest LTER site, Petersham, Massachusetts, United States - Inc-BW-H-4-O ...
CGGGTGCCACGATCTTGCCGGCCGCGTCGATCACCTCCGCGCCCGGGGCGTCCAGGTTCTCGCCGACCGCCACGATCTCGCCGTCGCGGACGTGCACGTCCCCGTGCGGAATGTCGCCCGCGGAGTCCATGGTCAGCACGTAGCCGCCGCGGATGAGGAGGTTTCCTCCCAACACGGACGCGTTCGGTGTCATGGTCGAACAGCTTAGCCCGGTCAGGTGATATTGGTGGTCGCGCATTAGCTCAGCGGATGTTCTGCGATAACGCAGAAGCGCGGGGACGGGGATGGGCGATGCGGATACGGGCGGCTACTGTGGCGGGCACCGTCGCGGTGGCCCTGAGCATGGTCGCAGGCGCCGCGGGGAGGGTCGCCGCCGGCACGTCCGGCCGGGCGCCGCCGGAGGCCGCCAGGCTGGCGGTCACCGTGGGTCCTGGGCCGTCGCCGGTCGCGATTGTCCCTTCGCTGCCGCCGTACGTTGAGTAGCGCCGTCTTCATCGGCAGCTTCGTCGGCAGCGGCTTCGTCGGCACCGCCCTTGCCGCGGGTGTCGCGGAAGACGATCCAGCGCATCATGCAGTACAGATACGCGGCCTCGCAGAGCGCGGCGATGGTGCGGGCCAACTCGAAGTAGACCCCGGCCGCCGCCAGGCCGTCGGTGAGGCCGAGGACGAAGATCAGGTAGTTGCTGGCGCTCACCGCCACGAACAGCGGCAGCTGGGCGCCGACCGCGGCGTGCGACCGGAAGTTCAGCACGCGGTTCAGCAGGTAGCTGGTCAGCGACGCGGTCCCGTAGGACAGCGTGACCGACACCGGCAGCGGCCACCGCAGGACACCGTGGAAGACGCCGAGCAGCCCCAGGTCGATGAAGAACGTGCACAGGTTGATCACGAGGTAGCCGAGCAGGCTCGGCGCCACCACCCCGGACAGCCCGAACGGGAGCCTGCGGGCAGCCGCCGTCATCGCCGCGGCGAACCGCGCTCGGTGGGCCACGCTTCCATTGTGCCGTGCGCCGGGAGGGCGGCTCGCGGGTGGTGCCGGCATGTCCGGCGGCGTCATGTTTTGCGGCGCGACGTTCCGTGCCGGAACTTCTGTGCCGCTTGTGAAACCAATCACGCGGGGATGTCGGATCGGTGACGAAACAATCTCGGGAATCACCTATGGAAGCGGGTGTGTGCTTGTGTGCGTTGACGTGACGTGCGTCGCGCTAGCGCTCACCAGCGCAGTTCTCACAGGCTTACGGAGTATGATCACTACCAGTCCGCGGTGGGTCTGGCGAAATCCCGTGACAACTGTTAACCGAACGCTTGTCCGTGTGTCCGTGCCAGGAGGATATGAATGGCCGTGATGGTAGATCCGCCGCAGCGCGACAGCGCTGACGGGCGGTCTGCCCAAGCGGACCTGCGGACGATAGCCACGGTCGATCCGGTGATCGCCCCGGCCCCGGCCCCGGCCCCGCCTTCGGCTCCGGCGCCCAAGCTCGCCGAGCCACCGATCCCCGGGGGGCACGTCGAGGCCCTGATGGGCCGGCTCATCCGGGTGCTCGCGCACAGCCGGCTGGCCCGCCCGCTGCCGGCGGTCACGCTGAGCGCGCTCGGGCTCATCGGGGTCGCGTTCGTCGGGCTGTGCGCCACGGAGCCCACGCCGAGCGTCGCCACGCCGCCGGTGCTGCTGCCGCTGACGTCGCTGGCCAGGGACGCCGGGGCGCCGCACCTGCCGGACCTCGCGGCGAACCTGATCATGTACGCGTCGATCGTCCTGTCCTGCCTGGGCCTGGCCATGATGCTGTGGGCCAACAGCCGGGGCTGGTCCCCCAACCCGCGGCGGGTGTTCTGGACGGCCGCGGGCGCGATCGCGGTGCTGGTGAACATCACGCCGGTCGGCTCGTCGGACGCCGCCAGCTACGCCGCCTACGGCCGGATCGCCGCGCTCGGCCACAACCCGTACACGTTCCTGCCGAGCCAGTTGCCCGGCGGGCCGCACAACCCGTACACGATGCTGGTCAGCCCGCAGTGGCAGCACACGCCGTCGGTCTACGGGCCGGTGGCGACGTGGACGCACCTGGTGGCCGCGCTGATCGGCGGCACCAGGGCATGGGCCACGATCTGGGTGCTGATGATCATGATCGGCGCCGCCTTCCTTCTCACCGGCTACGTGCTGCTGCGGACGGCGGCCAACCCGGTGCGGGCCGTCCTGCTCTGGGTGGCGAACCCGCTGCTGATCACCGAACTCGTGATCGGCGGCCACATGGACGCGTTCGTCGCGCTGTTCGCGATCGTGGCCATCGTGGTGTCCCGGCGGGGCACCACGGTCTGGCATGACCTGGTCGTGGGTCTGCTGGTCGGCGTGGCGCTCGGCATCAAGGTGAGCGCCGCTTTCGTCGCGCTCGGCATCGCGATCCCGCTGATACACGACCGCGCGTGGGCGCGGCTGGCGCGGACGGCCGCCGTCGCGGCGGTGACGACGCTGGGGCTCTACTACGTCAGCTACGGGTTCGTCGCGCTCAAGCCCCTGGGCAATGCCTCGACCTTGGTCATCTCCCCCACCGTCTGGCGGGGCGTGGAGGAAATCTTCGGTCACGGCCACCTGGTGACCACCGTGATCGGATTCACCTGGCCGCCGGTGATGCTCTTCGTGGCCTGGTACCTGTACAACCGGCTCTCGCCGGACGTGCCGACCGTCGTGGCGGCCACCTGCGCGCTGACGTTCGCCTGGGTGCTCGTCGCGCCGTGGTCGCTGCCCTGGTACGCGTCGGTCGCGTGGGTGACGCTGGCGCTATTGCCGCGCAACACGCTGACCCGCTGGCTGACTCTTGCCACGGTTACCCTGTCGTTGCTTCACTTCAATGGTGGACATCCAACCAACGTGCCAGTCGGGCCGATGCCGTAAGTCTTCCCTCTCCTTCTCCCTCTCCTGCGGGGCGGGCGCGTCGTGAGCGCCGTTGAACCGGGCCGGGTGGCCGTCGTCACCGGCGCGGCGAGCGGGATCGGGCTCGGCCTGAGCGAGCGGTTCGCCGCCGAGGGCATGCACGTCGTCATGGCCGACGTCGAGGAGCCAGCGCTGTCGAAGGCCGCCTCCGCGCTCGCCGACAGCGGGGCGTCGGTGCTGCCCGTGGTCACCGACGTGGCGGACCCCGCGGCGGTCGAGGCGCTGCGGGACTCCGCGGTGTCGGCCTTCGGGGCGGTGCACGTCGTCTGCAACAACGCCGGCGTCGGCGGGCCGCACGGGCCGCTGTGGGAGTGCCCGCCCGGAGAGTGGGACTGGGTGCTCGGCGTGAACCTGGGCGGCGTCATCAACGGCGTGCGCACGTTCATGCCGCTGCTGCTCGAGCAGGAATCGGGGCACATGGTGAACACGGCGTCGATCTTCGGCGTGTTCGCCGGGATACTCGGCCCGTACGGGGTCTCCAAGCACGCGGTCGTCGCGCTGACCGAGACCCTGCACTTCAACCTGCGGTCCCTGGGCGTCTCGCACGTCGGCGTGTCGGTGCTGTGCCCCGGAGCGGTGCGGACCAACTTCGGCACGTCGGCGCGGAACCGGCCGTCGTGGGCCGGGCCGCCGGTGGTGCGCGGCGAGGCCGAGCAGGCCAGCGCGGAGCGGTTCAACCGGCTGACGGCGTCGGGCGCGTCCCCGGCGGAGGTGGCCGGGATGGTGGTCGACGGCATCAGGTCGGGCCGCTTTTACATCCTCACGTCGGAGAACAGGAGCGAGGCCGTCGCCCGCCGGGGCGAGGAGATCGTGGCGGGCGGGCCGCCGGCGCCGCCGGTCTCGTTCGTTTAGCCCGGTTCGGGGGGCCGTCTAAACTGGCCGGATGAGTCCCGAGCCGTCTTCGCCGCCTCCGCCGCCTCCGCCGGTCGCCAAGCAGGTCCCGTTCGAGCGCACGCAGCACGGCGACACGGTGATCGACCCGTACGCCTGGCTTACAGACCCCAAGGACCCCGAGGTCATCGGGTACTTGGAGGCGGAGAACGGCTACATGTCGACGCTGACCGCCGGGCTGTCTGACCTGCGGGCCGCTGTCTTCAGCGAGATCAAGGCGCGCACCCAGGAGACCGACCTGTCGGTGCCGGTGCGGAAAGGCGGCTGGTGGCGGTACGCGCGCACCGTGGAGGGGCAGCAGTACGCGATCCACTGCCGCCGCCGGGTGCTCGACGGCGAGGTCAGGCCGCCGATGCCCGAGGACGGCAAGCCGCTGGAGGGCGAGGAGGTCCTGCTCGACGGCAACGAACTCGCCGCGGGCGCGGGCTTTTTCTCGCTCGGCGCGCTGTCCGTCAGCCCCGACGAGACACTGCTCGCCTACTCCACCGATTACACCGGAGACGAGCGGTACACGCTGCGGATCAAGGACCTGGCGTCCGGGCAAACGCTGCCGGACGAGATCCCCAACACCTCTTACGGCTGCGCCTGGTCGGTGGACGGCAGCGTCCTGTTCTACGTCACGGTGGACGAGGCGTGGCGACCGTACCGGGTGTGGCGGCACCGGGTCGGTACTCCCGCGTCATCCGACGTGATGGTGTTCGAGGAGAGCGACGAGCGGTTCTGGGTGTCGATCGGGCTGTCTCGCAACGAGCGGTACGTCTGCATCTCCACGGGCAGCAAGATGACCAGCGAGTGGTGGCTGCTCGACTCCGACGCCCCGGAAGGCACCTTCACCGTGGTCGCACCGCGGCGGCAGGGCGTCGAGTACGACGTCGAGGTCGCCGCGGACCGGCTGCTCATCGTGCACAACGACGGCGCGGAGAACTTCGAGCTCGCCACCACCGCGCTGCCGGGAACCGGTGACTCGCGGACGTGGACGCCGCTCATCCCGTACCGCGCCGACACCCGGGTCCTCGGCGCGGACGCGTTCGCGTCCTACACGGTCGTCTACTTCCGCCGCGACGGGCTGACCGGGCTGCGGATACTTCCCGCCTCCGGCGAGGCGCGGGACATCGAGTTCCCCGAGCCGGTCTACGCGGTCTCGCCGGGCTCCAACCCGGAGTACGCGCAGACCACGTACCGGCTCGGCTACAACTCGATGGTCACGCCGGGCACGGTGTACGACTGCGATATGGCCACGGGCTCGCTGACCGTGTTGAAGCAGCAGTCGGTGCTGCCGTCGCCCGCCGGCGTTCCGTTCTCGTCCGCCGACTACGAGCAGTACCGGGAGTGGGCGGTGGCGCTGGACGGCACCCGGGTGCCGGTGTCGCTGGTCTGCCGCACGGGCACGCCGCGCGACGGGTCCGCGCCCTGCTTGCTGTACGGGTACGGCAGCTACGAGCACTCGATCGACCCCAGCTTCTCCATAGCCCGCCTGTCGCTGCTCGACCGCGGCTTCGTCTACGCGATCGCGCACATCCGCGGCGGCGGCGAGCTGGGCCGGCCCTGGTACACCCACGGGAAGCTGCTGGAGAAGAAGAACACGTTCACCGACTTCGTGGCCTGCGCGGAACACCTGGTCGCCGCGGGCTGGACGTCGGCTTCGCGGCTGGTCGCGCGCGGCGGCTCGGCGGGCGGGCTGCTGATGGGGGCGGTGGCGAACCTCGCCCCCGCGGCGTTCGCCGGGATCGTCGCCCAGGTGCCGTTCGTGGACGCGCTGAACTCGATCCTCGACCCGTCGCTGCCGCTGACCGTCACCGAGTGGGAGGAGTGGGGCGACCCGCTGCACGACCCCGAGGTGTACTTCTACATGAAGTCCTACACGCCGTACGAGAACGTCTCCGGTGCGGCCTACCCGGCGATCTTCGCGATCACGTCGCTGCACGACACCAGGGTGCTGTACCACGAGCCCGCCAAGTGGATCGCCCGGCTGCGCGCCGCCGCGTCCGGCGGCCCGTTCCTGCTGAAGACCGAGATGGAAGCCGGCCACGGCGGCCGCAGCGGCCGCTACGACGCCTGGGAGGAAGAGGCCCTGGTCCTGGCCTGGACCATCGCGACGGCGACGGAGCACTCTGGGCGCTAGAGGCGGGCGGCAGCGAGGCGGCCAGCAGCGGATGAATGTGACAGCGTGCCGGTTATAGGCGGCTGACTGTCACAATCATCCGGCCAGGCTGGTCACTCCAGGATCGCGACCTCATCGCCGACGGTGATCGTCGCACCGGAGGGCGGGGTGTCCGGGATCAGGTTGATGCCGAACCAGACTTTCCCGCCCCAGCGGCGGTGCCGGGCGAGGGTGGCGAGCGGTTCCTTGCCCTTTACCGCCGTCTCCGGGTCGATCGTCGTGAACACGCAGCGGTCGCATCCCTTGGCCACCCGGAACGTGACCGCGCCGATGCGGAGGCTGCGCCAGCCGTCCTCGGCCCAGGCCGGAGCTCCGGCGACCACGATGCTCGGCCGGAACCTGGTCATCGGCACCGGTCCTTCGGCCGCCCGCCGTCCTTCGAGAATCCAGTCGTTGAGCGCCCCGAGCGACTCCGGGGTCGTCAGTAGCAGCGGGTACCCGTCGGCGAGCGACACCCGATCCCCGGGCTGGCTGTAGTCCGGGTTCGGCGCCCGCCGGGTCGGGTCGTCCAGGTACACGAGCCGCACCGCCTCGCCGGTGATCTTGCCGAGCCATTCGGACGCCTCGTCGCAGGCCAGCGTGGCGGCCAGGCCGTTGCCCCAGACGCTCACCGGGACGAGGTCCCCCTCAGACGGCACCGGCACCGGCACCGTCAGCTCCGGCAGGCCAGGGCTGGTCAGCCGGATGCGGTCGCCGTCGAGCCGCGGCGTGACGAGCACCAGCGGCGGGCATTCCCGCGCCGTGAGCGCCTCGCCCGAACCGTCCACGACCATCCACCGCCGGTCCCCGGCCAGTCCCCAGGGCTCGACGACGGCCGAGCCCATCCGCTCGCCACGGCATGACTTGACCGGGTAACGCCAGATGTCAGCGAGTTGCAGCGGCATACGTCGATACTGACATCTCACGCGGGTTCACGTCTCCTTGAAATAGTGCCCTTCGTCCAGGTCGGCGATCAGGCCCGGGTGGGTGGGCTGCCACCCGAACCGCTCCTGCGTGACGGCGCTGGATGCGGGGACGTCGATCGACGCGAATCCGGCGAAGAGGCCGAAATGGCCCGCTGCCTCCTCGGCAGACAGCCCGGTGACCGGCAGGTCCAGGTGCTTGCCGATGACTCCGGCGATGTCCCGGAACGGCACCCCCCCGTCGCCGATGGCGTTCAGGCGCGTGCCCGCGGGCGCGGACTCCAGCGCCAGCCGGAACAGGCGCGCGGCATCCAGCCGGTGCACGGCGGACCAGCGGTTGGAGCCGTCGCCCACGTAAGCCGACAGGCCCTTCGCGCGGGCGATGGCGATGAGGGCCGGGATGAAGCCGTGATCGCCCTCGCCGTGCACCGTCGGCGGCTGGCGTACCACGGAGGCCCGGACGCCGCGCCCGGTCAGTGACAGCGCCGCGGGTTCCGAGACACGGGGATACGCCGGGTTCTCCGGCGCCGCGGCCTCTTCGGTCGTGACCTGGCCCGGCGCGGGCACGGGGAGCCCCGAGGCGACGATGAAGGGCCGACCGGATCCCGCCAGGGCATCGCCGATCGCCGCGATGGCGCGCCCGTCGATCCGGGCGTACGCCGGGGCGTCGTTGTTCGCGGAGAAGTCGTGGATGTAGGCGGTGTGAATGACGCCGTCGGACGCGGCCGCAGCGGCGCGCAGGCTGTCGGGGTCCTGAAGCGAGCCGCGGTGCACCTCGGCACCGACGGCCGCCAGCGCGGCGGCACCCTGGTCTGAGCGGGCGAGGCCGGTGACCTGATGGCCCGCCTCGAGAAGCTCGCGGACGACGGCGGAGCCGATGAAACCGGTCGCGCCGGTAACGAAAACACGCATGGTGTCCTCCCTGGGAAATGCGCTCCTCCGGAGAGAGGGGCCGGTACTTCCAGCTTGCCCGTGAAGGCCGCGCCGGGTCCAAGACCCGTTCCGGACTGAGCTATACCGCTGAGGCATCACAGCAGCGTACGATGTCCTTATGCCTGACTCGCTACCCCCAGCCGACCTGGAGTTGCGGCTGGTGCGGTACTTCACCGTCGTCGCTGAGCATCGGCACTTCGGCCGCGCGGCGGCCGACCTGCACGTCGCCCAGCCGTCCCTGAGCAGGCAGATCCGACACCTCGAACAGCAGCTAGGCGCGCGCCTGCTTGACCGCACCCCGCAGGGCACCCGGCTGACCGAGGCTGGCGAGGTCTTCCTGCCTCGCGCTAGGGCGCTGCTGCGCTCCGCGGCCCAGGCCGCGGCCGCCGCCAAGGCCGCCGCCCAGCCCAGCCGGATCACCGTCGGATACACCCCGGGCCTCATCATCACCCCGGCCGTGCGGATCCTGCGCCGCCAGCACGCGGACGCCGACGTGCAGACCCTGCACCTGGAGTGGAACGAACCGCGCGACGCCCTGCTCGATCACCGGGTGGACGCGGCGGTGACCCGGCTGCCGCTGCGCACCGACGGGCTGCACGTGACGATCCTGTACGACGAACCCAGGCTGCTGCTCGTGCCCCTCGACCACCGGCTGGCAGGCAAGGAGTCCGTCACCCTGGACGACATCGCCGGCGAACCCATACCGCGGATGCCCGACCCGGCCTGGAACGCCTACTGGCGCATCGATCCCCGGCCCGACGGGAGCCCCGCACCCGACGGCCCGCTCGTCGCGGCCATCGAGGACAAGAACGAGCTCATCGCCGCCGGGCAGGCCGTGGCCATCATCCCGGGCGGCCTGCCCGCTGGCACCATCCGCCCCGACCTCACGACTATCCCGCTGCACGGCGTCGAGGCGAGCCACGTCGTGCTGGCCACCCGGGCCGGCGACCGCAGCCGGCTGGTCGCGGCCTTCCGCAAGGCCGCCCAGGACTCCCTCACCGGCTGATCTCAGGACTCCGCGGGTCGTCGCGCCTGGACGGTGAATCCCAGCTCGCCGAGCACCTTCACGGCCCCGGACTTACCGCCCTCGAAATCACCGGAGGCAAGGCGCTCGCCCGTGGCGAACTCGTAGGCCGTGCCCAAGATGGCTTTGGGCGGGTAGCGGCGTTCGTCCCAGACCAGATCGTAGGTCGTGGTGGGGGCGAAACCATGCGCGGCGAAGAACGCCTCCGGCCCCAGCCGGTCGTACTCCTCTATCGCGCGCACCACGTCAGGATGGGTCACGTGGCTCCATGTCACCATGGCGATAAGCCTCCAATCTCGCGTACGGGTCGTTGTTGACGAGTTCGGTCATGGCGGGCGCCGCCTACATGTCCAGGACGAGGTCGGTGCTGGGCCGGGCGCAGCAGATGAGCACCTGGCCGTCGGCCGGGGGTTCGAGCGGGTCCGGGGCGTAGCTGATGTCCCCGGACAGCAGGGACGTGACGCAGGTGTGGCAGACTCCGGTCCGGCAGCTCCAGCGGGTGGGGACGTCGCAGGCGTCGGCGAGCTCGAGGACGCTGCGCCAGCTGTCGCCGAACTTCGCGGCGATGCCGCTGCGGGCGAAGCTGACCAGCGGGCCGGTTCCTGGCGGGCCTGGTGGCTGGTGGGGTGGCCGCGCATGCTGCCCCGTGATTCCGGGGTTGATCGTGGGGAGCGCCCCGAACAGCTCGGTGTGCACCTGCGCGGGGTCAACGCCGAGCGCGGTGAGGGCGTCGCGCATGTCGGCCATGAACGACGAAGGACCGCAGATGTAGGCGCTCGCGCTGGCCGGGATGCCCAGCGCGGTCAGCGCCTCTTTGGTGAGCCGCCCGCGGGCGGCGTGCGCGCGGTGGCGTTGTTCGGGTGTGGCCGAGCTGTAGAACACGCGCTCACGGGTGTGCGGCAACCGGGCCAGCAGGTCGCGTGCCTCGGCGGCGAAGGGATGCTCGTCCGGCCCGCGTGCCCCGTACAGCCAGCACACCTCTCGCTCGCTGCGGCTCGCCGCGAGCTGGTACAGCATGGACAGGAGCGGCGTTACCCCGATACCGGCGGAGATGAGCAGGAGCGGGCCGGTGCCGTCGTCGAGGACGAAATCGCCGCGGGGCGCGGCCACGTCGAGCAGCGTTCCTGGCAGGCAGCGGTTCAGGTAGCCACTGACGGTCCCGTGCGGCTCCTGCTTGACGCTGATCCGGTAAGTACCGTCGTCCGGCGCCGCCGACAGCGAATAGCTGCGGACCGGGGCAGGCTGGCCGGCGCCGGAGACCCGCAGCGTCAGGTACTGGCCGGCCCGGACGGCCGGGAGGGTGGCGCCGTCGGTGGCGGCGAGGTAGATCGAGGACACGGTCGCGTCTTCCGGCACGACCTTCGTGAGGCGCAGCTGCC
>Ga0210395_10004977_pt1 | contig 10209 bp, 17 predicted proteins | sample IncBWH4OmetaG_FD_150861 | JGI IMG/M metagenome (GOLD analysis project Ga0210395, IMG submission 150861) | Forest soil microbial communities from Barre Woods Harvard Forest LTER site, Petersham, Massachusetts, United States - Inc-BW-H-4-O ...
CTAACAACTTTCAAGACATTGACACCCATATCGGGCATGAGGACCCCATGATCAGCACTGCCTTCATTGACGCCGTTTCCCAGTCTATGGGGTTCACAACTGCAGATGACAACTATCGAAGTAGTCTTCACTCCATTCCAAAGGTATGTTGTGCTTACACATAGGTTAACCTACTCACTAACAAACAAACAGATAGCACCAGATATTCGGAGGGGACAACTTCAGCTCTCTATTTATCAGACGGGGCTCATGTATGCAATACTCAAAGAATGCCGTGCCATCGCTGACTCCTGCCATGCTGATCGAGTCATGATGGCTGAGATCCACACACGCCTTGAGGAGACGTTCATGCTCACACCAGAACAAAAAGTATGTATTCAATTTTCTTCTTTTACTGCCACTGAGCCCTTAAGATGAATATCCGTCTCATCGCTGGGGAGTTACTCCTCAATCCCAACCAAGTGCATTACGCTCAGCTGAGTGTCGATGTTGAGGTAAGCGTTTCTACCTCAGGACCAAGCATCCCGACATGCTCATTGGTTTCATTTTTAGATCCAGATCCGTGAAAAGCATAAGGGGCTCCGTTTTTTCAACATCTTTGGCAACTTGGCTTGTCAATGTCTCCTTGGGTGTGCTATCCGACGTACTTGCTCAAGCTTGCGAAACGCTGGGTGGAAATCCGTTGGTTCGACCAAGGCCACAGCTGGGAAGGTTATCGACCAGCTCTAGACAATCTTGAGTGCAATATCTCATTTAACAAGCTTATGCAAGAAGAAAGGCGACAGCTTGACAACTCAGGACCTGCACCAGCATCACGAACTCCATCGCCATCCCCCAGCATTCATAGCCATCTTATGGAAGACATAAGAGCTTCAACCCCATCTCAGCAAGGAGTACAATTAGCAGTTATCATGGAAAGTCTTTGACTCAGAGCCATGAGTACGCTCACCACACACATACAGACACAAGCCGGGAGGAGCAACACCCCTCCAGTTATCAACCCTATCACCGGATCACCAATGACGGCAACTCAAATCACCACATTTTGTGCATTGGCTGACCCAGCTAACAATCCCTTTGGAGGAGGAGGAGGCCCCCCTGGTGGACCACCTGGTGGAGGTAATGGCAATGGCGGAGGGCCACCAGGAGGTAACCTGCCAGGAGGCATACCAATGGGTCAAGCACCCATACAAGCGGACAGCAACAAGTTTGCGGGTAACCCACCCGCAGTGTTTTCGGGAGATCGAGAGAAGGTGGAAGAATTCCTCATGCAATGGAACCTATACGAGGGTATCAACTCAATGCATGCTATCATGAGGAACCCATACCAGAAAGCTATGTTATTCCTTACCTATATCCAAGGAACCAACGTTACAGAATGGGTAGGATCAATGGTTGCTTGGTTGCAACTCCAAGTAGACGTCAATGGACGAGACACCACAGATAACTGGCTGTGGTACAACGTCCACACTTCCTTTATGCACCAATATGGTGACACACTCCAGAAGGAAAAAGCACAAGCAGAATTACAATGAGGAATCAAGATGGAGAGAGGGGACATAGATGGGTATGTGTCCAAATTCGAAAAAGCAATCCGCAATGCTGGCTATGAGATAGATCAATCTCTGGTCCTGGACATGTTCGCAATGGGACTCCCTGCAACCCTTTGGGACTTGATTTTCATGCACAACCAACACGATACCTACAAAGATTGGAAAGACGCAGCAATCTGCTGCCAAGGTCAATGGCTCAGTATGAGGAGCAAATTTGACCAATTCAAACAAGCATCACGCTTTCAACCAAGACAACAACAACAACAGCAGTCTCCATCAAACTGGAGGCAGTATCGAAATCACCCACAAGCTATAGATACCTCGGCAGACAGAGGATGAACCCAAGGTCGCCTAGCAAATGCAGAAGAAGTATTGGTGCAACAATCGCGCCCTCTGAACCCACCATTTAAACTGAGAGAAGGGTTTCTGCGGCAGAGGCAGCCGCCCAACTACAGGGAAGTCACCTGTTACAATTGTCAGCGTAAAAGACACATTTCTCGCAATTGCCCCCAGCCCCGCCAGGTTCAAAGCAGAGCCCACAACATGGAGGTGGTGGATGATTGCTCCAAAATAAGAGAAGATCTCCACATCGCACAGATGGTCTCTGACCAGCGCTCAGCTGAAGAATGCAAGAATGAATGGCTCCACATGGCCGTGAATGAAACCGAAGAATTCAAGGAGCTGGCCATGAAGGAGTTGATAGGAAAGAATGATTTTGGGGATGCCTGAACCCAACGGCCTGGGTGAGGGCATTACGTTGCAATGCTGTATACATAACTCGCTTCCGTTCTATGTGAATTCCAGTATCAATCCAAACCAGCAGCAACACGGCCGATATCAGAGCCCTTATAGATTCAGGGGCTACCGATAATTTCATCAACGAATGATTTGTGAGAAGAATGGGGTTAGGAATGGCTATGCTGCCGCAACCCTGGCAATTATTCAATATAGACGACACTAATAATAAAGGGGGGATGATCACTCATTACATCGATCTCCAAGTTGACACCAGTTGAAGCTCCAGGGACATGCGATTCCTAATAACCGATATAGGAAAAGAAGACGTCCTGCTCAGATACCCCTGGCTTAGTGCCTTCGAACCAAAGTTCAGCTGGACTCATGGAACAATCAACGAGAAGGCACTCCCGGTAGTCATCAAAAGTAAATGACCAGAGTTCAGTAAGGAGGTCTTGGCACATCTCCTATCAGAAACAGACAAACACAACATCATTGCCACCCTCGAACAACAATGCACCATCAGAAGTATGGCAACCGATCTCGCTATCGCCACAGGACCTGTGAAAGAGGTAGCAATACCCAAAGAATACGAAAAATTTGCGAAGGTATTCAGCAAAGAAGAATCTCACAAATTCCCCCCTAAGCGAAAATGGGACCATGCGATCGAATTCAAGAAGGGAACCCCAGACCAAATTAATTGCGGAATATACAACCTCTCCCAAATGGAGAGCCAGCAATTGTATGAATTCCTATTGGAACAACTGGACAAGGGGTACATCCGACCCTCCAAATCGCAGTATGCATCACCCTTTTTCTTCGTCAAAAAGAAGGACAGAAAGCTACACCCGGTGCAGGACTACCAAGCCATCAATAAATACACAATCCACGATAACTATCCTCTTCCACTCATCCAAACCCTCATTTGCGACCTCAGTGGAGCACACCTCTACACTAAACTCGACATACGATGGGGGTATAACAATGTAAAAATCAAGGAAGGGGATTAACACAAGGTGGCTTTCAAAACACCCTGTGGACTTTTCGAACCTACGGTCATGTTCTTTGGACTCACTAACTCTCCGGCTACATTCCAGATGATGATGAATGAAATATACAAGGACACCATTGAAAAACACGAAAAGTTGGGAACAACCATTCGTGTATACATGGACGACATCAGAATAGCCACCAGGACTAACCTACTAGACCATACAAACGTGGTAAAAGACATCCTCAAGGTAGCCATGAACTACAACCTATACTTCAAACTGGAAAAATGCACCTTTCACTCCCCATCTCTCGATTACCTGGGGGTAATCCTTGAAAAGGGGGTAACATGTATGGACCCCGTCAAAATTTCTGGTCAACACCCACCAAAGTTAGGGACGTACGATCTTTTCTTGGATTTTGCAATTTTTATTGCCTATTTATCAGAGGATTCATGGCCATCGCCAAACCGCTCAATGAACTCACAAAGAAAACTGTCAAATGGACATGGAGCCCAACCCAACAGAAGGCATTTGACACACTTAAACACTGAGTCACCAGCGAGCCAGTGCTAGCTCATCCAGTATTACAAGATCAATTTGAACTAGAAGTAGATGCATCAGGATTTGCAGTGGGAGCGGTGCTCTTACAAAAGAAGAAAGATGGCAAACGACATCCAGTAGGCTACTACTCAGCCACACTAAATGCCGCAGAATGAAACTACAATATCTACAACCTGGAACTACTCACCATCGTCAAAGCCCTCTGGCATTGGAGACCACTCCTCGTGGGGTCTCCTCACAAGATCAAAGTCTTTTCAGATCACATGAATCTCAAATATTGGAAGGAGCCACAGAAGATTAGCAGACAAGTAGCAAGGGAAGTACTTGAACTGTCAGAATACGACTTGGACATTCATCACATCAAAGGATCGGCCAACAGACGAGCTGATGCTCTGTCCAGACAACCAGATTATGACCAAGGTGAAAAAGACAACAAAAATGTAATGGTACTCCCCGACCACATGTTTGTTAGGGCACTATCCACACAGCGCATGGGGATGCCCAAACACCCCAACAAAATTTTGACCGTCCAAGATATGACCCCTGTAAACCCAAGTGATGCCCAAGATGGAGCAGCCATCCGACCGTGGGTAGATCCCCACAAGCTGAAGAAACTCAATGGGGTTCGGTACAAGGAAGGGCGAAGAGTCATCACCAAGGGGAGTAAGGAAAAGCGAATGATTGCAGAAGCTCACCACGATCCACCAGTGTACGGACACCCGGGGATCAATAAAACTGTCAAACTAGTGGAGCGAAACTACTGGTGGCCAACATTATGACAAGACATCACCACCTATGTCCAGGGCTGTGCCGACTGCCAACAGCATAAAGTCAATAATCGCCCTATCAAGGCCGCACTCCAACCCATATTCTCTAAACCAGAAGCTATGCCATTGGAAACCATCGCCCTTGACTTTATCACGAAGTTACCCAAATCCCAGGGATATGACTCCATCCTCACTATTACTGACCACGATTGCACAAAAGCATCAATATTTATTCCATGCATAGAAGAAATCTCTGTGGAAGAAACTGCTGCCCTCTACCTTAAACACGTGTTTGTGTGTTTCGGACTCCCCACCAAGATCATTAGCAACCGAGATCCACGATTTGCTTCCAAATTCACTAGGGAGTTGTGCAAACAATTGGGTATCACACAGAATATTTCTACCGCTTATCATCCTAGAACAGACGGACAATCAGAACGAACTAACCAATGGCTAGAGCAGTATCTTCATTTCTGGGTAAACGAAAGACAAGACAATTGGAACTTATATCTACTGCTGGTGGAGTTTACACACAATAACTGGCCAAATGAGGCTACAGGGCAGTCCTCCTTCTTCTTGCTCATGGGACACAACCCGCACACTGATTGGAAAGATATGCCCAGCCCATTACTGCAGGTGGTGTTGCACCTGGATCAGTTCAAACAGGCATGAGAACATGCCCGCCTGCAAATTATCAAGGCACAGAAGTCATGGGTTAAGCACAAAGATACGCCCAAGTTCAGGGAAGGAGACCAAGTTTGGCTGGAAGGGTGTCACCTGCACACTCACCAGCCCAGCGCCAAGCTTGCACCCAATGTCATGGACCATTCTGGATCATCCAGGTGATGTCCTCAGTTAATTATAGACTGGAATTACCCACACAGTGGAGCATCCATGACATCTTCCATATCGATCTTCTCACCCCCTATTGCAAAACTTCCTTTCACGGACCAAATTTCACACATCCACCCCCTGAATTAATTGATGGGGAAGAAGAATATGAGGTCAAGAAGATTCTGGACCAGCGGCAATTCGGCAGGACAAGGTGCAAACAATATCTGATCAAATGAAAGGGATACCCAGACTCAGAGAACCAGTGGGTTAATGCCACTGATGTACATGCCCCTGAGGCCTTAGCTGAGTTCCAATTCTCTAACACTCTGACCCATTCACATATAAGAAGGATGAGCTCTAGCGAGGAAGCACACAACTTCTTCCTTTCCAACCACATGCCTACTTCTCCATCTCACTCTCTTACCAATATCACCAAGTCTTATGCTGATGCTGTCAAGACCCCTCCTGTCCCCATCATCGGGCCCAACGATCCACAGAACTTCCTCGTGCTTTCACAATGGAGGGACAACGTGGAAACTGATGGCTCAGAGATGGAGGGAGGAGCAGCTCCTTCGCACCAAGCTAGTACGTCGCCACCGGTGCAAGAAGAATATGGTGAAGAGTGTGGCCTGCACAACAGCCTGTGCAAGGGCAAACACGCTGCCAAATTTCAAGTCAGGAATACCCTGCTCAAGTACAGTAACACCACCAGACCCTCCATTCATGACCACACCCACACTACCCAGACCATTAACATTGACGTCCAACCCATCTTCCGGATCCCCTCCACTTCCAACATCAGTCACATGTCCAACGTGGTCCGACCTTGTGGATCTTGTGTGCAAACCGCACTCTCTTGTCCAGGCCACAACCACGATGAAGATGTCCATACAGACTGTGGACAGCCTCTCAACAACTGTACGTGTAACGATTCCCCCGTCTTCATACCACCACCACCAGAGCCAAAGTATGTCAATGTCAAACCTCCTCACTGCACCATCCTCGACCCTGCCACTTCATGGGGTGTTCACACTCGGGCCACTGTGGCTGAAGAAGCCGATAAAGAAAACCAAGATCCCAGCCAGGTTCCGGAATCCAGCAATGAAGGGGTATCAGTTGATTCAGGAGTCAGCTTCGGAGCTCTCCCCCATGGACACATCCCCCCTTCCATCCATGACCCTCTCAGATTTTCCCACTACCGAGGTACGCATGATGAGAGAGAAGTGCAGAAGGCTCGGGATAAGGCTGACACCCCCGATGGATTTGAACTAAACATCCCTCCGCATTTCATACCCTTTCACCTTCATCTTAACAGCCACAAGGAGGTTGCCAAGTATATTCATGTGCCCCCTGCATACAACCCCATTGTCTACGGATGTAGGGAGAAGGGTGGAGAGATCCAATACAGTGAGATCCATGCCACTGTTGAGTTTGATGAAGATGATGCACCCTCTTACATGTGCGACGACCTGTGCTACTTGCACAATGATTATGGTGATTGCTATGGGGTCAACCTGGCCTTAGCTCGAATCCCTGATCAGTTGTTGTGGGCAGAGGTGCAGTGGTATTGGGTCTACTCACAGGAGTACGACAACATCAAGAGGCAGCTCAAGGCCCTTGAGGACCAGCAGTTTATCACAGGTCATCAGGTGCACAAGTCGGTGTGATGGTTAGAGGCGGCGAATGCCTTGAAAAGGATCAAGGACTCGGAGGTACAGGTATTGTGCACTGCACCCATTATCCCTTGGGTCTTTGAATGTGGTCGTTTAGACTGAAAAGGGGGTAATGTCACGTTTGACATTGTTCGGACTGACGGATCAGCAGGATGACGAGTTTCAGAGTTTCGGAATGCTTACTATATGGTTATGACTACGATAGTAAGTGGTTATTAGTCATGGACACATACACGTCGCCAGCATTTGTATTGCTGAGGTTTCATGTCTGACTCGACTTGTACGAATATGGTTTGCCTTGTATTCTGGTACCTGTTTCATGTTTCAGCGGTGCTTTAAAGCCTGCGCGTATCTGTATATAAGTTGTAATACTTGAACCAAGGCTCAGCAGCTTGGTCTTCTTACAATCCACTCGTATTGTGTCCATTTCATTGTTCACTCAAAGCTTCCCTTTGAGTCGTCTTATCGTATTCCTGTCTATCGACAGAAGCTTGCCCTTTGGGTATCCTAGTGCATACCAAGCTGCCTAGTGGCTGTGCGACGTGGCTAAGTCGCCTGTGTCTCCATTTCACCCATATTTGTCATCATCACATTCTACTAGGATCCAAGTCGGATCAGCGTTCAGTGGAAATGCTACATGGGACCATTCAAGGCTGTCATCATATTCTTGTATAAGAAGAAATGGGCCCATTAAAGTCTATCGGCAGCTTTGCTTGTGAGCAGCACTGGGCCTGATCGACAGCATTGGCAGCATGTCTAAAAAGCAATGCTGGACCCATTCAAGACCATCAGAAAAAAGGTTCAAAAGCCATACTGGGCCCTTTTAAGGCCATTGGCAGCTTCTCTTATCAGTGGCACTGGGCTCATTCGAGCCCATTGGTAGTTTCTCTTGTGAAAGAATTTTGGACCATTCAAGCCCATCAGCATTTTTGCTTGTCAGTAACACTGGGCCAATTTAATACCATCGGTAGCTTTTCCAAGGCCTGTAAGTCCTTCTTGGGCCCATTCAGGGTCTTCAGCAGATTCTCTTCTGAGCAGCACTGGGCCCATTCATAACCATCATCAACTTCACTCAAAATCAATGTTGGGCCCATTCAACACCATTGGCAGCTTCTCTTGCACCATTACTGGGCCCATTCAAGGTCTTTGGCATATTCTCTTCTCAGAATCACAGGGCCCATTCAACAACACCATCGTCAAGTTCTCTCAAAATCAATCCTGGGCCCACTGAAGGCTGTCAGCAAATTGTCTCCAAAGTCATGCTGGGCCCATTCAAGGCCATTGGCAGTTTCTCCCACAAGCAACACTGGGCCCATCCACTGCTATCTGCAGCTTTAAAACAATCATTACTTGGCCTATTCAAGGTTGTCGACAGGTTCTCTTAGCAGCACTGGGTCTGTTCAACACCATCGCCAACTTCTCTCTAAATCAATCCTGGGCCTACTCAAGACCATCGGCACATTGTCTGAAAAACCATGCTGGGCACCCATTCAAGGCCATCAGCAGCTTCTTTTGTGAGCTGTACTTGGCCCATTCAAGCCCATAGGCAGTTTCTCCCACAAGCATCACTGGGCCCATCCACTGCTATCGACAGCTTTTACAAACATTATTACTGGGCCCATTCAAGCTCTTTGGCAGATTCTCTTCTGAGCAGCACTCAGCCCATTCATAACCATTGTCAACTTCACTCAAAATCAATGCTGGGCCCATTCAAGACCATCAGCAAATTGTCTTTCAAGCCAGGATTGGCCTATTCAAGGCCATTGGCAGCTTTTCTTGTGAGTAGCACAGGGCCCATTCAAGCCCATCAGCAGCTTCTGTTGTGAGCAGCACTTGGCCCATTCAACACCATCAGCAGCTTTTATTGCACCATTACTGGGCCTATTCAAGGTCATCAGCAGCTTCTGTTGTGAGCAGCACTTGGCCCATTCAACACCATCAGCAGCTTTTATTGCACCATTACTGGGCCTATTCAAGGTCATTGGCAGCTTCTGTTGTGAGCAGCACTTGGCCCATTCAACACCATCGGCAGCTTTTATTGCACCATTACTGGGCCTATTCAAGGTCATTGGCAGCTTCTTCTGTGAGCAGCATTAGGCCCATTCAGCACCATCAGCAGCTACTCTTGCACCATTACTGGGTCCACTCAAGGTCTTCAGCATGTTCTCTTCTCAGCATTGCTGGGCCCATTCAACACTATCATCAACTTCTCTCAAAATCAATCCTGGGCCTACTCAAGCCCATCAGCCAATTGTCCGAAAAGCTGCGCTGGGCCCATTCAACATCATCGGCAGTTTGTCCTCTGAGCAGGAATGGGCCAATTTGACACCATCAGCAGCCTCTCTTGAAATCATGGATGGGCCCATTCCTCGTCATTGGCAGATTCTCTTTTGACCCACACTGGGCCCAATCAAGGCCATTGGCAGCCCACCATACTATTAATTCTGGGCCCATTCTAGATGATCGGCAGCCATTCTCATCCGCAATATTAGGCCCATTCATGGTTGTAGTCACTGATGTTTTATTAGCCCTATAGGCCCATTCTATTCTATTGTCAGCTATGTATTCTGTTCATTGATGGGCTCATGCAGGATCCTGCGCACAACATCCCCATAGGCCCATCTGTATCTATCAACTATACACTGAAAATGGGCCCATGTGGGCTTTCCCATCTTTTACAGTGCAAAATTCCATGGGCTCTACTGATGACTATGGAAAAAATCTGTGCCATTATGTGATAACACCATTGGCTGTTATTCTTAGAAACCTTCTAGTACATTCCTTTAGCCCCACCAGTGGTTTGAGGTTGAACCTCCCCTAAAGTATGCACAGACCATGTATTCGAGTATATAAGCCAATGGAATACAACAGACTGTCCCTCAGACTGTCCACTTGTGACATCCCCACTTCTACCACTCATAGTCCACTGTGCAGCTTCCCAACATTGGGTTGTTCCACATCCTTGTCTTGCTAGTTGCAGTCCACTGCATTCTCAACCTCTTGTATTTCCTTGTTGGTTCCCCATCAGCCATTCTGTTCCTTGTGTTCTTTGGCCTCGCTGTTGCATATAAACAGTGAGTCACCACAGCCTCCT
>Ga0210395_10004978_pt1 | contig 10209 bp, 9 predicted proteins | sample IncBWH4OmetaG_FD_150861 | JGI IMG/M metagenome (GOLD analysis project Ga0210395, IMG submission 150861) | Forest soil microbial communities from Barre Woods Harvard Forest LTER site, Petersham, Massachusetts, United States - Inc-BW-H-4-O ...
ATGCCGGGCGCTGTCTGGTCGCCAGTCAATCATACCGCAAGCTCTTGCTGCTGATCAGTGACGGAGAGCCGTCCGACGTCGACATCGCCGACCGCCGCTATCTCGTCGAAGACGCCCGTCGTGCCGTTCTATCGTTGCGCCACCATGGCATTGACGTGTTTTGCGTGGGACTTGATGCCGGGGGAGACTCCTACCTGACCCGCATATTCGGCCGCTCCAATGTCATTCAGCTGGATCGGATCGATCGGTTGCCGGAAAAGCTGCCGCTGCTTTATTTCAGATTGGCCGGATAGCCTGTCGCAGTTGCAAAAACCCAGCGCTGCACCGACGGCGACCGCGCCCTGCTTGGTCCGGCATCGTTCTAAAGCGATAGGTCGATCGGCAGAAATACCTGAAAGATCGATCCATGGGGCTCCGCGGGGACTACCGCCAGACGCCCGCCGTGATTTTCAATGATCGACCAGCAAATCGACAACCCCATTCCCATGCCGTGGGATTTGGTGGTGAAGAACGGCTCGAAGATGCTGTCGATGTTTTTCGGATCGACCCCCGATCCGGAGTCTTCGACCGCGATCAGCAAATAGCTTTTGTCATGGAGCTCCGTCTTGACGCGCAACAGGCGCCGACGGGTCGCCACACTGTCCATGGCGTCAATGGCGTTGGTGACCAAATTCACCAAGACTTGGCGCAATTGGACCAGATTGGCCGGGATTTGCGGCAGTCGATCGGCCAGCTCAGTGCGAACCGAGACGCGGTGATTCTCAATGTCGCCTCCGATCAGCGCAAGGACCTCGCCAATGAGGTGGTTGACATCAAGCAATGCCTTGGCCGGGCCATCGGTCCGAAACATCAGCCGAATGCCGTCAATCACTTCGTGCGCGCGATAAGTGTCATTGACGATGCGTTTCAAAGCCGCGCGTGCCTCGTCGAGGTTGGGAGGCGAGGCCGCCAGCCACCGCAAGCCCGCATTGGCGTTTGCCGCGACCGCCGCCAACGGCTGATTGATCTCGTGCACGATGGACGCGGCCATCTCGCCCATTGCCATTCGCTGGGTAACCCGCGCCACGTCGCCACGTGCAGCACGCAGCGCATTGCGCTCCGTCAGGTCGCGCAGGCAACCGACGAACAGCATGCTGGCGTTTCCTCGAACCGGCGAAATCGACAGCTCGACGGGGAATTCCTCGCCGTTCTTTCTAAGCCCCGACACCTCAATACGCCGGCCCAAAACGTCGCCCCTGCCGGTTTCGAGATATCGCTGCAGTCCGGTTCGGTGGGCGTCGCGATATCGCTCCGGGATGATGAGGTCGACCATGGTCCGCCCGACTGCCTCGTCGCGCGACCAGCCGAACACACCCACCGCGCGATCGTTCCAATCCTCAACGACGCCGTCGGACCTCATGACCACGACGGCGTCGAGCGCGGTTTCCAACACCAGGCGCAGAGCATCTCGCGGCAGCGGTGTGCGAATGGAGCTTTGTTCCGCGTCGGCACTGACTGACATGGTTGAACCAGACTCAAGTTCGCGTGCTGATTGACGGCAAGATTGCCCCTAAACCTGGGGGACATCCAAAACGGCTTTTTGGGCGCCAAACCAAGGATGCGGATTCTACCATATCCTCTGACGCTTTTTCGCATTTCAATTTAGTGTTCCAAGTCATGCTCCAGTAATGCAGCTAAATTCCTGAGGTTGCTGTGCTTCGCGAGCGGGGAACGCAACAACGCCCGCCGCGATTGGTATGCCGCCACGGCTGTACGGCCGCGCTCACACGGGTTAGGTTTTCCGGGTTTACTCTGAAAGCGCTTCGATCGCACAGCGGATGAGGCCTGGCTTGCGCGACGGCGGACGAGCTTTTGCCTTGATAGCGGTGGCGTCGCTCGGCGGTTGCTCGCAAGGCGTCCTCGATCCGCAAGGGCCGGTCGCGTCCGCCCAACGGCTCATTCTCTTGGACTCGCTCGGCATCATGTTGGCGATCGTCGTGCCGACGATCCTCGCTACGCTTGGCGTGGCTTTCTGGTTTCGGGCTTCGAACACCCGCACGATTTACTGGCCGGAGTGGCGATATTCTGGCCGCCTGGAAATGATCGTGTGGTCGATCCCTGCGATGACGGTGATGCTGCTCGGCAGCCTGTGCTGGGTCGCCTCGCACGATCTCGACCCGGGCAGGCCGCTCGCCTCGTCCCCGAAGCCGCTTCCGATCCAGGTCGTTTCGCTCGATTGGAAATGGTTGTTCATCTACCCCGAACAGGGTATTGCCGGCGTCAATACGCTCACCGTCCCCGTCGGCACGCCGCTCAGTTTCGCGTTGACCTCGTCCGGCGTGATGAACAGCTTCTTCGTGCCGCAGCTCGGCAGCCAAATCTACACGATGGGGAAAATGACGACGCGCCTGTACTTGCAGGCGGATAACCCGGGCGTCTTCCAAGGCCGGTCGTTCAATTTCAGCGGCGACGGCTTTTCCGACATGCACTTTCTCGTCCACGCCGTGACGCCGGATGAATTCGCGGCGTGGGCCGCCAAGACCAAAGGCGCAGGCCCGGCGCTCGACCCGCAAAGCTACGCGGAGCTGGAGAAGCCGAGCCAGGCGGTGCCGCCATTCACCTTCGGGTCCGTCAGTCCCGGGCTGTTCACGACGATTGCTGGCGGAACGATGCCGCCGCTCGCCGCGCCGCAGCGGCACGAGCATCAATGATCCGCGGAGGTTGAGCTTTGAACTTACTCGGCAAACTCAGCTGGAACGTCATCCCCTTCGATCAGCCGATCCCGCTGCTCGCGTCGGCCCTTATGGTCTTCGCCATTCTCTTGATTCTGCTTTGGATCACGGTGCGTGGCCATTGGCCTTATCTATGGCGCGAATGGCTGACTTCCGTCGATCACAAACGCATCGGCGTGATGTATTGCGTTTTGGGGCTGGTGATGCTGCTGCGCGGCTTCACCGATGCCATCATGATGCGTTCGCAACAGGCGCTGGCCGCCGGTGGCGCGCAAGGTTATCTGCCGCCCGAGCACTACGACCAGATTTTCTCGGCGCACGGCGTCATCATGATCTTCTTCATGGCGATGCCGATGATGATCGGGCTGATGAATTTCGCAGTGCCGCTGCAGCTCGGCGTGCGCGACGTGGCATTCCCGACCTTGAATTCGGTGAGCCTGTGGCTGACCGCGTCCGGCGTGCTGCTCACCAACCTCTCGCTGTTCATTGGCGAGTTTGCCAAGACCGGTTGGATGAATTATCCGCCGCTTAGCGAGCTGCAATACTCGCCGGGGGTCGGCCCCGACTACTATCTGTGGGCATTGCAAATCTCCGGCATCGGCACGCTGATGACGGGCATCAACTTCGTCACCACGATTCTGAAAATTCGCGCACCGGGCATGAGGTATATGCGCATGCCGGTATTCTGCTGGACGGCGCTTGCCACCAACCTGCTCATCGTCGCCGCCTTCCCGGTGCTCACCGCGGCGTTCGCCATGCTGCTGCTCGACCGCTATCTCGGCTTCCACTTCTTCACCGTCGACGGCCAGGGCAACATGATGATGTACGTCAATCTGTTCTGGGTCTGGGGCCACCCGGAGGTATACATCCTCGTTTTGCCGGCCTTCGGCATCTTCTCGGAGGTTGTCGCCACCTTTTCGGGCAAGCCGCTGTTCGGCTATCGCTCGATGGTCGCCGCCACCATGGCAATCTGCATCCTCTCGTTTCTGGTCTGGCTGCACCACTTCTTCACGATGGGAGCCGGCGCCAACGTCAACGCCGTCTTCGGCATCATGTCGATGATTATTGCCGTACCGACCGGCGTGAAGATCTTCAACTGGCTGTTCACGATGTATGCCGGCCGGGTGCGCTTCCAGGTGCCAATCCTGTGGTCGATCGGCTTCATGGTGACCTTTGCGATCGGCGGCATGACCGGGGTGCTCTTGGCTGTACCGCCGGCCGATTTTGTTCTGCACAACAGCCTGTTTCTGATCGCGCACTTTCATAACGTGATCATCGGCGGTGTCTTTTTCGGTGCCATGGCGGGATACAATTATTGGTTCCCGAAAGCGTTCGGCTTCCGGCTCAACGAGCGCTGGGGCGCCGGAGCATTCTGGTGCTGGTTCGTCGGCTTTTATCTGGCGTTCATGCCGCTCTATGTGCTGGGACTAATGGGAATGACCCGCCGCATGCAGCACTACGACAATCTGAGCTGGCAGCCGTGGCTGATGGTAGCGGCATTTGGGGCGCTCGTGATCTTGGCCGGCATCGTCTGCCAGATCGTCCAGCTCATCGTCTCAATACGTGATCGCGACGCGTTGCGTGATACGACCGGCGATCCATGGAACGGGCGGACGCTGGAATGGTCGACGGCGTCGCCACCGCCGCCGTGGAACTACGCAGTGCTGCCGCGCGTCGAAGGGGTCGACGCATTCTGGATTCAAAAACGACGCGCGCGCCTTGGGCAGCCGGCAAGCGTAGGGCCGCCCGGCTATGAGCCGATCGAAATGCCCAAGAACAGCCCGACCGGCTTCATCATCGCCTTTTTTGCTGTGGTCACCGGCTTCGCCTTGATCTGGCATATCTGGTGGATGGCGATCATCGGCGCGATCGGCGCATTCGTGACGCTGCTGTTCTTCGCTTTCCGCGAGACCGAGGAAATCGAGATACCGGCCGCGGAAGTGGCGCGGGCCGACCGCGCCTACCAGACCGGTGCCGCCGGATGAGCATCGCGGTCGAGACATTCGAAGAGCCCTACGAACCGGCGCTGGTGGCCGATGCCGGTCCGGCCCCAAAGCAGATCGTTGTCGCCTACGGCTTCTGGATCTTTCTGCTGAGCGATATCGTCATGTTCTCTGCGCTGTTCGCGAGCTACGCGGTGCTCGTGAACGCCACCGATGGCGGTCCGACCGGCGCCCAGTTGTTCAACCAGACCCGCGTCGCGATCGAAACCGCCTGTCTGCTGCTTTCGAGCTATGCGTGCGGGTTGATGTCGCTGGCGATCAGGTCGCAACATCGCCTCGGCACCTATGTTGGCGCCGCGATCACGTTCGTGCTCGGCGCCGCGTTTCTGGAGCTCGAGCTTCAGGAATTCGCCAGCATGGCGGCTGCCGGCGCGACCCCGCAACGCAGCGCCTTCCTTTCGGCTTTCTTCACGCTGGTCGGCTGTCACGGGCTGCATGTAACCATCGGCTTGCTGTGGCTGGTGGTGATGATGGCGCAGGTTGCGGCCAGAGGTTATCGCGCCACAGTGGTGCGGCGGCTGTTCTGCTTCAGCATGTTCTGGCACACGCTCGACATCATTTGGGTCGGGATATTCTCCGTGGTCTATCTGATAGGGAGCCTCGCATGACCGACATTCGCAGTGATCGCGCGCCGGGCGACGGCGGCTTGCCGGCACTGACTGAAAGGCCGACCGACGTGCGCTCCGGTTTGTTGGTCTATAGCATCGGCTTGGGTCTCGCCGTGATCCTGACGGTCACATCGTTCTGGGCGGCCAACACGTCGCTGCTATGGCCTGCGGGCGTGCCGCTCGGGCTCGCCGTTTTGGCCATCGCCCAGATGGGAGTCCACATCGTGTTCTTTCTGCACATCACGACTGGGTCCGACAACACCAACAACGTCCTGGCGCTGGCCTTTGGCATGCTGATTGTCACGCTGGTCGTGGCCGGATCGCTTTGGATCATGGCCAATTTGAACGCCAACATGATGCCTCCGGCGGATTTGATCAATTTGCACATGCAGCACTGAACTGGGTGTGGCCTTCGATGTCCGCTGACGAATTGTTGTCGCAGGCACCAGCATCCCGCGCGAGGGAGGGCCCATCATGACGCGCATGACGGCACTGGCTTTCCTGCTTGTCGCAACGTTCACGCTCCCGGCCGCCGGGAAAGACCCGGGCTCTGAGGCAGACCTGATCCGCATGCTGGTTTGTCAGGGCGAGGATGCAGCGATGGAGCTGTATGTGCCCCAATCGATTGTGTTTGGTAAAACGCCGCTCGTGCAAGCGCTGGCGCGGCCGGTGATCGGTTATTACACGCTCGATCTCAGCGGTGCCAATAAGGGTAAGGCGCTCGAGCCGGTCAAGGTTTCGATGACGGCGGACGGCAAGTCGGTCATCGTCAACCAATATACCCGCGGCTTGCCGCCGACGCGCATCCCGGTGGACGGCGGCACCGTCGACTTCGATCAGCGTTTCGGCACCCAGGCCAAGTGCGGTCCGTTTCAGTCACAGGACCCAAATTACGGCAACAAAAGAACAGACCGATGAATATCAATCTGCCGACCGGACGCCGCAGCGCACGATTCATCTGAATATCTGTCCGGCAGTATTTTGACGGCGAAGCTTCGTCAGGCGGTGTAGTTGGCGCTGTCGCCGCCGGTCACGTCGTAGGTTGCGCCGCTCACCATCGAGGCCTCGTCCGAGGCCAGGAACACAAGCACTGGCGCCACCGCCTCGGGCTCGATCCAGGGAACGCCAAGCGGTGACTTGGCGATCAGCTTTTTCTTTGCTTCCGCTTCCAAGACGGCTGTCGGTTCTCTGGATTCGAAATCATCGGCGGCTTGCGCATAACGATCGCGGTGGCGGGTCAGCGGCGTGTCGATCAGTCCGGGAATGACGGCGTTGACGGTGATCTTGTACTCGCCGAATTCCAGCGCCGCCGATTTCATCAGCCCGATAATGCCCCATTTTGAGGCGCTATAGGCGGCGCCGTATTTGGTGCCGTGTCTGCCTTGCGTCGACGATATGACGATGATGCGTCCGCCGCCGTTTTTGACGAGGTGCGGCGCGACGGCGCGAACGGCATTGCAGGTGCCGGTCAGATTGACGTCAATAGTGTCGTGCCAGTCGGCGTCTTCCCATTCCAGGATTGGCTTGAATCCCTGGATACCGGCATTCGCTACCAAGATGTCGAGCCGGCCGAAGGTGGCGCGTGCCTTGTCCGCGGCGGTACGTAAAGCCGGCAAATCGCGCTGATCGAGGCGCGCTTCGCACCAGCGCGCGCCGGCGGCTTCAACCAAGCGGCCGGTTTCCACCAATTCGTCTCGCGTCGCCGGCGCGACCTCGAGCGTCGAGCTCACCGGTCCGGCAATATCGATGCCCATCACATCCGCGCCCTCGCGGGCAAAGGCGACCGCCGCCGCGCGCCCGATCCCGCGCGCAGCGCCGGTGATGATGGCGGCTTTGCCGACCAGCCGCCGTGAAGCCGTCTTTGCGGGCATGTGGACGCTGTGGCTCATTGCCTCAATCTCCGTTAGGTAAAAAGTCGCGTACGCAGGGGTCGGACGGCATCGAGTTCACGCGATGTGGTCTATTCAATATCGTGCGCGACCGGACGATGAGCAAACAGTAAGCGGCGATCTTTCATCGAATTGCACCAATCGCAATTGGCCTGTTACCCTTTCGTCTCCAGTGCAAAACCAATCTGCAATGCTCTTGCCGTTAAGCCACTTAGGCCACTGAGCGATGTCGGATCTCGATGCCATCATCATCGGCGCCGGTCACAACGGCCTGACGTGCGCGGCCTATCTCGGCATGGCCGGCTTGCGGGTGCGTGTGCTGGAGCGCCGCGAGGTCGTCGGCGGCGCCTGCGTGACCGAGGAATTTCATCCCGGCTTTCGCAATTCCGTTGCCGCCTACACGGTGAGCTTGCTGCAAGCCAAGGTTATTGACGACCTCAAATTGGGGCAGCATGGCTTGCGTATCGTCGAGCGCCGCGTCCAGAACTTCCTGCCGTTTCCGGATGGGCGCTACCTCCTCGCCGCCGAGGGGCGCACGCGGCGTGAGATCGCGAAATTCAGCGCCGCGGACGCCGAACGCTATCCGGCTTATCAGGCCGAGATCGGTCGGATTGCGGCCGTGTTGCGCAGCACCGTGCTCGACGCACCGCCCAATCTGGTGGTCGGGAATATCGGGCAGAGCGTGCGTGACCTCGGCAAGTTCGCCGCGCTCGGAAAAAAGCTGTGGCAGAGCGATGGTCTCCAGCCTGCGTTCCGCCTGCTGCGCAAATCGGCCGGCGACATATTGGATGGCTGGTTCGATACCGATCCGATCAAAGCTTTGCTCGGTTTCGACGCGGTCGTCGGCAACTTGGCGAGCCCCTATACGCCTGGCTCAGGCTACGTGTTGCTGCACCACGTATTCGGTGAAGTGAGCGGCAAACTCGGCGCATGGGGCCACGCCATCGGCGGCATGGGCGCGATCACGCAGGCGATGGCGCGCGCGGCCGCTGCGCAAGGCGTGCGCATCGACCTTAGCTCGCCGGTGCGCGAAATTATCATCGAGCGCGGCCGTGCGGCCGGCGTCGTTCTCGCCGATGGCACGCCGGTGCGCGCCGGCACGGTCATTGCCAATGTCGATCCGCAACAGCTTTTCCAAGCGTTGCTGCCACGCGAAGTGGTTCCGCCTGCCGTCGACAAGCGCATGAAAGCCTGGAAAGCCGGCTCCGGTACTTTCCGCATCAACGTCGCGCTGTCGAGACTGCCGGATTTTTCCGCTCTGCCGGGCCCGGGCGACCATCTCACCGCCGGCATTATTTTGGCACCAAGCCTCCCTTATATGGACCGGGCCTATCGCGATTGTATCCGGCATGGCTGGAGCCGGGCGCCGATCGTCGAGATGCTCATTCCGTCGGTGCTCGACGACAGTCTGGCGCTGCCCGGCGCTCACGTGGCGAGCTTGTTCTGCCAGCACGTCGCCCCGCGCTTTGACGATGGCTCGTCATGGGAGCAACACCGCGAAACCGTCGCCGACCTGATGATCGACACGGTCGAGACTTTCGCGCCGGGCTTCAGAGCAAGCGTGATCGGCCGTCAGAGCCTGTCGCCGCTCGATCTGCAGCGTGTCTTCAGCCTGCCGAGCGGCGACATCTTCCATGGCGCGCTGACCTTGGATCAAATCTATTCGCTGCGCCCGATGCTGGGATATGCTGCCTATCGCATGCCGGTGCCCGGGCTCTATTTGTGTGGCTCCGGAGCGCATCCCGGCGGCGGGGTAACCGGCGCGCCCGGTCACAACGCGGCGCAAGCGGTCATTGCGGACTTGATGCCGAAATGAGCACGCTGTCTGGTTTGTGGAAGGAGCGGCAGGGGTCTTGCCACAGCCCTAAGATTGCGGATGACATCGGCCGAATTTTGCGGTGAATCCTACGCGATGCCCTCTCGTTCCTTTCGCACCGGTCGTTCGACCACCGGACTCGGTCTCTTTGCCATCAAGCCCATCAAACGGGGGGCTTATATTGCGACCTATCGGGGTCCGCGCATTTCCACGGAAGAAGCTGATCGGCGGGAGCGGTTGGGCGCCAAATATATGTTCGAGCTCAACAGCCGCTGGACCATCGACGGATCGCCGCGATGGAACGTTGCGCGCTACATGAACCATTCTTGCTGGCCGAATGCCAAACCGATCACGCGTAAGGGCCGGATCGTGTTCGTGGCGTTGCGTCTGATCGCGCCAGGCGAAGAGCTTACCTACAATTACGGCCCGGAATATTTCGAATACTTCCTGCAAAGCAAAGGCTGCCGTTGTGCGGCCTGCCGGATCAAGGCTGCCGCTCGCCGGAGCAAACGGGTCGGGCGCAAAAAGCGGCGGTGACGTCTTAGACCACGATCCGACCGGTTGAACCGGAGCGTGGTCTGGGTGTTGCATTGGAGCACAATCTTGACCGGAAACCGGTTTCCATTTTTCGCGATCATGCTCTAAGCGAAGTCGCTGTCGTCACCGCCAAAATCGCCGCCGTCATCATCCTGGTCCTGGTCTTGGTCCTGATCCTGGTCGGCCTGGTCCTGGTCGTCCTGATCCCGGTCCTGATCCTGGTCCCGCTGCTTCTGAGCCAGATCGCTGTGGCCAGTGGTGCCGATCCCGCCGGCGTGCGCCTGGCCATGATCGCCGAACATCGAGCGGATGCTGTTAAGCAGGAGCCCGCCGCCGATCACCCCCGCTGCCGTCGATGCGGCCGTGCCGAGAAACGATCCGCCCGATCCAAAGGCCGGGCCCATGCCCGGACCCGCAGGATAGGGCGACGTCTGCGGGGGATAGCCGGCCTGTGACTGAAAGGGCGGGGGCGATACGGATGAAGACTGCGCTTGCGCGCGTACCGACGGCACCGACCCGCGCGGGTCGCGCCGTCCGAGCACGGCGTCGCGCATGCTGTCGAGGAAGCCGCCCGATTGCGGTTGCTCCTCGCCGCCGACCTGCGCCTGCAGCTCCTCGATGCGTGCATTGGCGCGCTTGAGCGCC
>Ga0210395_10004981_pt1 | contig 10204 bp, 8 predicted proteins | sample IncBWH4OmetaG_FD_150861 | JGI IMG/M metagenome (GOLD analysis project Ga0210395, IMG submission 150861) | Forest soil microbial communities from Barre Woods Harvard Forest LTER site, Petersham, Massachusetts, United States - Inc-BW-H-4-O ...
CGCGCCGATACCGGTGAGCGCGTGTGGTCCGCCGCGACCCAAGCCGGCGTGCTCGCGGCACCGATTACCTACGACCTCGATGGCGAGCAATATGTGGCGGTCGAGGTCGGCTGGGGCGGCGCCTTCGGTCTCGCGGCCGGTGAGTTGGCGCGAGCATCCCACGTTGCCTCGAACCAGCCGCGTGTGCTCGTGTTCAAGTTGGGCGGAACGGCGCAGTTGCCGTTGCTGCAGCAGGCCGCGGCACAGGTACTGAGCCCACCTCCCGATGCGGCCCCGACGGCGAGCGTCGAGAAGGGCAAGGCGCTCTACCAGACCTACTGCTCGAATTGTCATGGCGACAGCGCGACCGGGTCCGGAGTGTTACCCGACCTGCGCTATTCCGAGGCCATCAAGAGCGCAGAAGCGATGGATAAAATCGCGCGCCAAGGCGCTCTCGAGAGCCGAGGCATGGTCGCGTTCAAGAACGAAATCACAGCCCAGGATCTCGAGTATATTCGCGCCTACCTGATTCACCGCGCCAACCAGGACAAGATCGCCGCGGGTCCCTGACCAGAGCGAAGCCGACCGTTCCGCGAGATCTAGGTGACGCCGGCTTTTTCGCGCCGATATTCCCGCGGCGTCATGTGATACTGGGCGCGAAACACGCGGCCGAAGTGCGTCGGGCTGTTGAATCCATAGTCGAAGGCAATCGCCGTTACCGTACGGCCGCGTTGAGAACTCGACGCGAGCGCGCGCGAGCACGCCTCGAGGCGCCTGCGCAATATGTAGCGCGCCACGGTCTCGTCCCGATCGGAAAAAAGATGGTGCAAGTAGCGCGCAGTCATCTTGCAAGCGTCCGCGATTCGCGTCGGAGTAAGGTCCGGATCGTTGAGATGGGATTCGATGTAGTTGACGATTCGGATCCGATGTGTGGTGCCGAGCGATGAGCGATCGGCCAGTGCCTGGGGCAGATCAGCATAGGCGGCCCCGATGAGATCGAGAATGGCGATCGCGATGCGGGCGCCGGTCTGTTCTGCGAGCCCCTGGTGGTACTCACCCCAGTATTTGCGCAGGACTTGCGACAAGAGCCCACTCGCGCCCCCGGCGCCCGACATATGAATGGCCGCGAGACACTCCGGACAGCCGATCTGACGTCGCAGTGTCGAGTTTGGTATACCAAGCACCAACATGCGGTTGGCCCCGGCAAAAACCATCTCATAGCGGCGGGTGCTGTCGTGCAGGGTGAAATCACCGGGGTGCAAGAGCGACTCACGACCGTCTTGCCGGCTGACGCTTTGGCCCTCCAACTGCAGGTGCAGAAAAAACATCGAGTTCTTGGTGAGCGCCACATGCGAGCGCGAATGGCGGACGATTTGCGCGTCGGAATATACTTCCGCCAGGCTCATGTCGCCGATCGAGCCGCGCACGATGGAGCCGTTGAACATCTGGATATCGTCGGGTTCGGACACCAGGGGAGAGAAGCTTTCACTCGCCCGATCATTCCAGAAGCTAAGTTTGCGCCGGGGGTCCATCCCGACCGTCGAGAAAGATTCAAGCATCATGACCACTTACTCCCTAGGTCGCGCCGCTGTGTTCATCCGTCTTGTAATTAGTTATAGGCAACAATTGTATGTTAGTTATACGAAATAATCATTTCGCAAAGCGAAAATCATTTCGCGAACGCAGGGCATGCTGAAATGGTTGATTGCGGCAGTGCAGCATAAAGGCTTTCCCGCCATGCTCGATGCTCGATGCGGCCAATCGGAGATCACTCTCCGTCGAGTTTTCCTCTGGGCGCAGCGGCAGGATGAGCTGGGGATGAGAGCACGAGATCAGCGCGTGGGACCAAGAAGCGGAGCCCTGACGATGACCGCACTCAGCTGCCACTTGGGCTATGCTTTGAGGCAGGCGCAGGGCGTGATCCTTGCCGACTTGAATCATGCGCTCGCGCAACTCAATCTGCGGCCGAGGCAATTCGCAGTGCTGGTACTCATCAATCAGAATCCGGGAACCAGCCAGTCGAACGTGTCGGCGGCGCTTGGCATCCAGAAGGCGAATTTTGTCGCTACCATCGCAGATCTCGAGAACCGCGGGTTGGTCCGGCGGCGCAAGTCCGAGGCAGACGGTCGCACTTATTCTCTCGGGTTGACCTCCCGGGGCCGCTCGGTGCTGCTGCGCGCCGAGGAATTGCGGGCACTGCACGAGGCGAGGGTCGCCGCGCAAATCGGCTCGGACGGCAGGCTGCAGCTGCTTACCCTGTTGCATCGGTTGGCGCAGATGTCCAGCAGGGCTTCCTGATCTTGTCAACGCCTTCGGACCCGCGGGCGACCCTCTCATCGAGTCCTATGAGCCGGCTCCAGATCGTGGTCGTCGCCATCACGATCGGCCTGAATGCACTCGACGGTTTCGACGTGCTCTCGATCAGCTTCGCCTCGCCCGGTATCGCGCGCGAATGGCACATCGACCGCGCGGCGTTGGGCTTCGTTCTGTCGATGGAGCTCATTGGAATGGGTCTGGGCTCCATCCTGTTGGGCGGCGTCGCGGACCAGTTCGGGCGGCGCCGTACACTGCTCGGCTGCCTCCTGGTCATGACGCTCGGCATGTTCATGGCTACGCAGGCAACGGGCGTCTATGAGCTCTCGGCGTGGCGAGTGTTCACCGGACTGGGGATTGGCGGAATGCTGGCGACCATCAATGCCGTCGCCGCGGAGTTTTCCAACTCGCGGCGCCTGGGTCTCAACGTCTCGCTGATGGCCATCGGTTATCCGATCGGCGCCGTGGTGGGTGGGTCGATCGCCGCCTTGTTGCTCAAACGGGGCGACTGGCGCGTCGTGTTTCAGTTGGGCGCAGCGGCGACGGCCCTCTTCGTTCCGCTGGTTTTCTGGCTGGTGCCGGAATCGATTTCCTGGCTGTGCCAGCGGCAACCACCGGGTGCGCTCGCCGGTGTGAATCGCAGCTTGATCCGCATGGGGCACCCCCCGGTCGCGGAGCTGCCGCTCATCCCAGTGGCAGTGCGCAAGCGCTCTGTGGCGGAGATATTCGACCCGCAATGGCTGCGGGTCACCGTGCTGGTTACCCTGGCCTATTTCCTGCACGTGACGACGTTCTACTTCGTCGTGAAGTGGGTGCCGAAGATCGTGGTAGACATGGGATTCTCACCCGCATCGGCGGCCGGCGTGCTGGTGTGGGCCAACGTGGGCGGTGCAACGGGCGGGGCGGTGCTCGGTCTCGTGTCGCTGCGCTTGGGTCTCAAGCCTCTCACCATGTTCGTACTCGTAATGTCAACGGTCATGGTCGCGGTTTTTGGCCGGGGACAAACCACGCTCGCGCAGCTCTCCCTGGTGTGTGCGGTCACCGGGTTTTTCACCAACGGCGGCATCGTCGGCATCTACGGAATTCTGGCGAAGGCATATCCTACGCAGCTGCGCGCCACGGGCACCGGATTCGCGGTGGGAGTGGGGCGCGCGGGCGCAATGCTCGCGCCGATCGTCGCGGGATATCTTTTCCGCGCCGGCTACAGTCTCGAATTCGTCGCCACCGCCATGGGATCGGGCTCGCTCGTCGCCGCCCTTGCTCTGTGGCTGTTGCCGCTTGATAAAAGCAGGGGCCTCGATACGGCGACAAACAGTTAACTACGGCGGGACGGGGCCTATGGCCAAAAGGCCGGACCTTCAACTGGATACAGAATCGCGTCCGCAAGGAGGACGTGAGCGGATGATTCTGCCGCAGCCGATAGCGACCCTGGGAACGGGGATTGTGCCTGACGAGAAAGAGATGCTGCGCCGCCTCGGACCCGAGTGCGTTTTCATGATGGGCGACAACCCTGAGCTGCCAAGAATGCCAAAAGCGCCAAAGCTATTGGATTTCTTCAAGCTGCGATTCTCCGAAATTGCCTTTCGCCATCTGCTGCAGAGCGCTAAGACGGCACTGGACGCGGGGCAGGACGAAAAGATAGTGATCGCTTGCCTGCTGCACGACATCTCCAACGGGGCGCTGTTGCGCACCGATCATGGCTATTGGAGCGCTCAACTTGTTGCTCCCTATGTCAGTGAGGAGGTCGCCTGGGCTATCAAGTATCACCAAGCACTGCGTTACTTCGCGGACGAGTCGGTCGGCTTTAGGTATCCGGACGCGTACAATAATTTTTTCGGTCACGATTATCAGCCACCTGACTACATTCGCGAGGCGCATGAGGAAGCTCGTGCCCACCGTTGGTATATGACGTCGCGCCTCATTACCATCTACGACCTGTACACCTTCCAGGATGGTTGGTCGGTTGATCCTGAAATTTTCACAGATGTGATCGGTAGACATTTTAAAGAGCCGAAGGAAGGGCTCGGGTTTGATGGCTCAGCGTCGGCACACATGTGGCGCTCAATGATTTGGCCGAATAATTTTCTGTGAGTTGCTTACGCTCGGTGTCGCCCTCGGAGCGGTTTGAGTGACCCCGGTCTTCAACCAAGTCATCACGGATCCTGCGGCGTGGGAAAGCGCGAAAATCGGGGGACGCGATGGGCTGGTCCGGCAATTGACGTCGGCTGAGGTCGACGCCATCGATGCGCTGGCTGCGAGTCTGAATCACAAGGCGGTGCACGAGATCACCCGATCGGATTTCGTCGACCCCGTGGTCGACGCCTTGATGGCCGAGGTGAGGCAACAGGTCATGCAGGGCCGCGGCGCCATTTTGCTGTCCGGCATCGACCCCGATCGGCACACGCTCGCGCGATTCGAGCGCCTCTACTGGGGGCTCGGCACTCATATCGGCAATGGCACCATTCAAGGACCTCTCGGCGATTGGGTGGCGCGGGTCGAGAAGAGCGAGCGCAATCCGACCGGCCGCGGCACCCTCATGGACGTGGAACTGCGGCCCCATACGGACATGCACGAAGTCATGTCCTTGGCCTGCGTCAGTCGGGCCGCCGAAGGCGGCGCGAGCACGCTGGTCAGCAGCCTCGCCGTGCACAACGCCATCCGCGCCACGCATCCGGAATTTCTTGCCCCGCTCTATGAGGGATTCTGGGCGGGAATCAACGAAAGCATCGGCGGCGGCAAGCTGCTCAGCGATCACAAAGTCCCGATATTCTGCTGCGTCGACGGCAAGGTCAGCTGTTATTACAACAAGTTTTTCATGCATTCGGCGGCGAAGCGGCTCGGCATGGAATTGCCGCCGGATCTGGTCGCGGCCATGAAGTGGTTCGACGTGCAGGCGATGCGCGCGAATCTCGGCGCCACCTTCGTGCTGCAGCCTGGAGAGATGCTGTTCTGGCACAACTGGACCTGTCTTCACGCACGCGCGGCGTTCCGCGACGCGCCGGGCGCCAAACGATTGCTCCTGCGGCTGTGGCTGAACGTGCCCGATGGCCGGCCGGTGCATCCGGAGATTGTCGAACGGGCACGCCGCATGGACGAAGATCATTTTGCGCGCGCCGGCTGAGGCGCGGGCGATGCGATCCCGAATAGGACATCAAGGTAGGGACCTGCAGCGGTGACGATCGCTGTTTAGCGCGGCGAGATCCATTGGACGAAGGTATTGATAGATTTCCTATCCTCCGAAAGTATCGATCGACACCATCGTGCAATCGACTCTCCTCCCACGCATCTGGTGTGATGCTCGCACGACTCGATTATTGGGGACCCTATGGAGACCACCACTTCCGCTCGCGACCGGCCGTCAACTGTCGCACGAGTCGTCCGGTTGTTTCTCAGGGGACTCCATGGGCGGTCGACCTTGGTCATTGTTTTGCTGGTGACGTTGGTCATGGGCGTGGCATTAGCCACCATCCGCAATGGTGTGACCGTGGGCGGCATCACCGGGCGCGAGAGCACGGACGATGCCTACGTTCGAGCCGATCAAATCGCGATTGCGTCGCATATCGCCGGCTATGTGGAGTCGGTCCCGGTGCGGGACAACGAGACGGTAAAGCAAGGCCAGGTGGTCGCAACCATCCAGGACGATGACTATCGGGCGAAAGTCGCGAATGCGGCAGCAGAACTTGAAGTCGCTCGGTCTGCAGTGGATGTCCTATCGGCTCAGGCGAATGTGCAAAGTCAGAAGATTGCGTCTGCAGCCGCGGAGGTTCGCGCGGCTGAAGCGGGACTCAAGCAGACGCGACTGCAGCACGCTCGACAGGAGGGGCTGGTTGATGATGGGACTACGTCTCACCGTGAGCTGGAATCTGCCGAGGCTGACGAGGATCGTCTGAGGGCTCTCTGTGACCAGAAAGCGGCCGAATTGGAAGCCGCAACACACCTGCTGCAAGTCATTCGCACACAGGGTCTCGAGGCCGAACAGACTGTCAAGACAAAGGTGGCCGAACTCGAACTCGCCCGCATCAACCTCGGTTACACCCGTATCGTGAGCCCGGCCAGCGGCCAGCTCTCCGAGCGCGCGTCATTACCAGGTGAATACGTGACTCCGGGGAGCAAGATAGGCCTCGTCGTGCCGCTGCCGAACGTTTGGATTGTCGCGAATTTTCGCGAATCCCAGATGGCCCACATGTATCCCGGTCAGTCCGCGGTGGCTACTGTCGATAGCGCGCCAGGCGTCAGGTTCCACGGAACCGTCGATAGCTTCGAACCCGCCTCGGGCGCGCTGCAGGCATTACTTCCTCCGGACAACGCAACCGGGAACTTCACCAAAGTCGCGCAACGATTTGCAGTCAAGGTAATTCTCGCGCCCGGCCAGGCGAGCATTTATCGCTTGCGTCCTGGAATGTCGGCAATCGTCACTGTTGCGGTGGGAGAAATTCGGCAAGAGCGGAGTGGCGCACGGTGAATACGCCGGGGCCCATGCCAACGCCGATAACTGCGAATGCGATCCTCTCCAGCGTCGCCGCATTCTCCGCCGCTTGGATGGTGCTCATGGCCACCCGTTACTACGCGCTTCAAGGTAGCGATATCAACGGCGCGTTGGGCGTCGGCATTGATACGGGATCGTGGCTTTCGACGGCTTACGCAGTCTGCGAGCCCATCGGCGTGGTCATAGGCGCGTGGCTTGGGATCGCTCTCTCTCTGCGGCGCATGCTGCTCGCGGGTGTCGTGACTTTCATGATCGGCAGCATCATACCGCTCATCGTGCCGAACTATGATGCCTTGATGCTCTCGCGCGTCATCACCGGGCTGGCGGGCGGGGCCATCATGCCGCAGTCGATCATCATTCAACTGCGCACTTGGGGACCTACCCGAGCACCCTTGGCGATTGCGCTGTTTCTTTCCGCGCCCACGGCGGCCCCTCAGTTGGGCGGCCTGATCGGCGCTTGGGGCGTTGAGCACTTCGATTGGTCCTTTGTGCTATGGGCGGCACTTCCGCCGGGGATCCTGGCAATCGCGGCCGGCTACATCGGATTGCGGCGTGAACGGATTCAATGGCGACCCTTGATTCATGCGGACCTCGCGGGCCTCATCGCGCTATCGGCCGGCATAGGTCTTTTCGCCTGCGCGGTCAGTCAGGGAGATCGGATGCGCTGGTTTCAGACGCCGGCTATTCCGATCCTGTTCGCGGCCTCCGCTTTGTGTCTTGCGATCTTCGCGCTGCGTGACTGGAGCAAGTTGCGTCATCCGATCGTCTGGGCAAAACTCTATGGACGCCGGAACATTACGCTCGCTGCCATCGGTTTGCTGCCGCTGGGGCTCGCCATCTGCATATCGGGAGTCATCGTGCCGGCAGCGCTGACTCAAGTGCAGGGTTTTAGGCCCGAACAGGTGGCCCCCGCGCTGTGGAGCGCATTGTGGCCTCAGGCGTTCTCTTCCGCCGCCTGCGTGATTATCTTGACGCGCAAGATCTTCGAGGTTCGTACAATGATCATTGCGGGCCTCGGGATCGTCGCCATCGGCGCGTTCTTCAACCTGCCGATCACCAGCGAGTGGCAGGTAGGCGAGCTCTATGTCGGGCAATTGATCCAAGGGGTCGGCTTGCCGATGCTCGCCGTGCCGCTGATTCATATGTTCGTGGCCGATGTACGGCCACCCGCCGAGAGTCTTCCCGCCGCGAGCATTTTGAATCTATCGCGCGTCTTGTCGGGGACCATTGTCGGCGCTTGGGCGAGCACTTCGCTGCGGCTGAACAGTCAGGGAAAATTCGGCGAGCTTCTGACCAATACAGGCTTCTATCCCGGCGGCCGAGGCACTTCGCTCGCCAGCCTGGCGGCACGCGCGGCGCCTACCGCCTCAGATCCGATGTTTGCTCGAGCGCAGGCCGTCCAGATCCTGGCGAGCGCGGCTCGTCGGCAGGCCGCCGTCCTCGGGATCTCGGACACCTTTGCCGCTCTTGGCTGGTTGCTCTTCGCCAGCTGCCTGCTTGTCGTCCTGATGGCTGAATTTGGCTCGGGCCGGGCCCTCCGACCGCAGGAGATACACCCATGACCCAATGGTCGACGCTCGCCATGAGTCTCGTTTTGACCGGCTGCGTCGTGGGGCCGAACTATCAATCGCCCGCGACCAAGGTCCCTGAGCATTGGAGTGCCAATCCAGGAGAGCCGAACTCCGCGCAGGCACTCAAGTCCTTTTGGACAAGTTTCCAAGATCCCATTTTGACCCGCTTGATCCAGCAAGCCATCGACAGCAACTACGACCTGAAGATCGCGGGCGAGCGGATTCGGGCGGCGCACGACGCGGTTCGCGTAGCGGCAGCAGGTGACAAACCCCAGATTGGCATTGGAGCGGCGGCCGAAAGCCGACGCGAGACTCAAACGATTGACTGGCCGCCGCCTTCGCCGAAGTACGGCGAATATCCGTATTATTCACTGGGTTTCAACGCCTCCTGGGAACTCGACCTATTCGGGGAAACCCGGCGCCGAAAGGAATCTGCGCAGGCCGCGGCCGATGCGGCCGTCGAGACGCGCCGCGACATCTTAGTTAGCCTAACGGCGGCGGTTGCGAGCAACTATCTGAGCATTCGAGCGACCGAGTTGCGTCTGCAAATTGCCCGGGACAACCTTGACATCGCCCGGCGAACGCAAAAGCTTGCGCATCGTGCCTTCGAGTCGGGCGAGCGCTCACATCTGGACGTGAGCGAAGCCGACGGGCGGGTCCATGGGGTTGAGTCGACCATCCCTCCGCTACAAGCCCACTTGGACGACCTGACTCATGCGCTCGCAATCCTGCTGGCGCAGGCGCCCGCAGAGTTCATGGCCAGCGATCTTCACAACGACGCGGCGCTCCCGGCACCGCCCCGGTTACCGCCCTCGCTTCCTTCAGAGGTCATCGCTCAGCGCCCGGATATCCGGAGGGCCGAGCGCGATTATGCTGAGTCTAACGCCAACGTAGGGGTTGCGGTCGCCGATCTCTACCCGCACTTCTCCATTCCTTTGAGCATCGCTCCGACCTCCAGCCAGATTCACGAATTGTTTCGAACGGCGAGCCTGTTGTGGCGCATGGGTCTCAATGGCAGTCAGAGCCTATACACCGGAGGGAGACTCTCGGCGAACGTCGATGCGGCGCGCGCGAATAAGGAAGCCGCACTTTTCTCGTATGAGCAGACGGTCTTGAAGGCCTTTGCGGAGGTGGAGGATGCGCTCTCGGACCAGATGGCTGAAGAGGTACGTTACGAGGACCTCACCGCGCAGCTGGCCGATAATCGACAAGCGTTGCTGGAAGGGCAGGAACGCTATCGAAGAGGTCAAGTGGGCCTGCTTCCAGTGCTCGAGGACCAACAGCAACTCTACGCGACACAGGACGCGCAGGTGACCAGCGCTTTGACCCGCTGTCTTGCCGATATCTCCTTGTTCAAGGCGCTCGGCGGCAGCTGGCAGGAGGTTGCGCTCCCGAACTTTGTTGCCGATCGTTCACCAATCAATCCAAAGTGACAGAGGCACAGAGGCGCGAGCGAGCCTGTTTCGTCTTGACCGCTCATGGCGCTACCGTTTGCCGTTCGGACACCGCCGTCAGCGCTGCGCTGACTACCGCCTCGCGAAGCGTACTTCTCTCAGTAGTGTGCGGTTGCAGGAGCTTCGCAGCGAGCCCGGTCCAGCCCGTCTGATGAGACGCCCCCACGCCACGGCCCGTGTCGCCATGAAAGTACTCATGGAACAGCACGTAGTCCCTGAAGTGCGGATCGCCGGCGAGTTTGGGGTGATATTTGAGCACCGGCCGCTCACCATCTGCCCCCTTCAGGAACAGCCGCGACACGCGACGCGCCAATTCCTCGGCGACCTCGTACAGGGTGATGAATTGTCCGGACCCCGTCGGGCATTCGACTTTGAAGTCATCACCGTAGTAGTAGTGAAAT
>Ga0210395_10004982_pt1 | contig 10203 bp, 9 predicted proteins | sample IncBWH4OmetaG_FD_150861 | JGI IMG/M metagenome (GOLD analysis project Ga0210395, IMG submission 150861) | Forest soil microbial communities from Barre Woods Harvard Forest LTER site, Petersham, Massachusetts, United States - Inc-BW-H-4-O ...
CGTCCCAATGCCTCCCGTCCCAATGCCTCCCGTCCCAATGCCTCCCGCCCCAATGCCTCCTGCCCCAATGCCTCCTGCCACGCCCCCTGGTCCACCTCCGGCAGTCGCGATCGGCTGCCCAAACAACCCCAGCGTCTGCACATGTGCCTGGCCAAAGTGAATGATCTTCCAATCGTCCTTGCCCGTCATTGGATCGGTATAGCGCTTGCGCAGAAAGCGGATATTGTTCGTATTCTCCAGTTGATCGATCGACGCAGGGTAGCTCCCGAACTTGCGGTAGTAGAGCTTGATCGCTCGCTTGTATTGCTCGCCGCGGTGGATCAGCTCCAGTTCTTTGTCGCGTTGGATCGATTTCGCGACCCTGGGCGCGGCGACGGCCAGGGAAAGCAGGATCAGCGCCACCAGGAACAACACGGCAAGCAGAATGTATCCTGCTTCGGAGTTCGTGCGGCCTTGTGGTGAAGAGGTCATTGGACAACGCAACTCAATTCTGAATCAATGGCAGCGTCTGCGTATTCTTGTACGGAATGTCTTCCACCTGCACCGAGAGGGGCGCAATCTTCACGACCCTGTAATGATGATCGACCACATCGCCCTCTCCTGCAATGAACACATCGTCTCCATGCAGGAGAAACACCCGCTTCGCTCCGCCTTGGCGCGATTCGTAGCCAAAAAACTTCAAGTCGATGGGGGGGGGCGGAGGCGGTCCCATTGCCACGGCAGGCTGAACCTGCTGCGGCCGAAACGCCTTAGGCTGCTCGATCTCGACCGGAGCCGAGAACATCGAGAAGATGTTCCTCCCCTTGCCTGTGTATTCGAGCGACTCGGCCGCTGCCATCAGCTCCGGGTGCAGCGTCGGGTCAAGGCTCGCCATCGATCCCGCAACCTTCACCGCCTCCGGCGCATGATTCGCTGAGATCACTCTCTGCCGCGAGACCGGAGCAGGCCCAGTCCGGACAGCCGGCACAGTCGCCGGTGTTGTGGTCGTGACCGCCGGTGGAGTCGCCGCTACTGGCGCGGGAGTAGGACTTCCGCCGAAGAGGCCGATGATGTTATAGAGCACGAGACCTAGCACTACCACGCCCAGCCCGCCAGCGATCATCACCTTTTTCTTGTCTTCCGTGCCGACCTTCAGCGCCATCAGCGTGTCCCCCCTTCGCTGACGTTTTCCGCCTTGGCGGCTTCCGGGGTGTCACTCGCCGGTGGCTGATCGCCCGCATTTGCCCTCAGATACGTCGTCAGCCGCAGCCTCAGATTCACCAACCCGCCCTGCTGCCCGGTGAACGTCAGCCCGTCGATAATAAAGAAGACGTGATTCTTGTCCCGCTCAAGGTCGTTGATAAAGCGCATCAGCGCCGTATAATCGCCGCTCAGGTTGGCGTCGATGCGCAATTCAGTCAGTCCATCGATCGAGGGCGTCGCCGTATATTGCGCCCGAGTCAACCGGACCTGGTTCTTCACGTACGCCGTGCCCAGCTCCTCCGCAATCGTCGAATAATTCGGCGCGATGCGCTCCTCATAAAAGTCGTTCGCATCCTCACGCGCCTGGTCCACCTTGTCCGGCAATCCTTCGAGGTGTGACATCTGGGACTTCAGCTGCGCATACGTGATTTGCTGTTGCTGGTAAGTGTCGGATTCGACCGCGCCTGCGGCGTGTAACGCCAGAATCGCCCTGATTCCCAGGAAGAGCACCACTACGACCAGCAGGGCTGCCCCCGCGATGTGCAGATTCAGGACCGTGAAGTAGCCGCGAAGGCGGTTCATTGCGCACCTCGCTTCTTCGGCGCCGTTGTTGCGCTTCGCGGCCCCACGCTTCCAGTTGTCGTGCTTCCCGGCTGCTGTTGCCTCTTTTTCGTAGGAGTCGCCGGTTCAGCGGGGTTTCTCTCAGTGCTCGTAGCCTTTTCCTTCGACGACGCCTCTTTCTCATCGGCCTCGCTGATCGGCCGATAGTCGGCAAGGATGTCGAAATTCACCGAGATCGCCGCATTGATCGGCTGCGCCGCCATGTTGGGTCCGGTAGCTGTCGTCAGCGCCTCACCGGCCAGCCTGGGCGAGGCAAAGTGTCGCGACTTCTCCAGATTCTTCACCAACTCCACCGCCCGGTCGCGCCCGCCGCTCACGCGCAGGCGAATCGTCACCTCGCCATCGGGAGCCACCACCGGCTCGATGCTCAACACCTGTACGCCCGTCGGCAGCACCGTTTCGAGATCGGTCATGGTCGCTGTCCAGGAGAAAGCCTTGCGCCGAAACAGCGAGTTCAGAAAATCCGATTGCGTCAGCACGGCGGCGTTCTGCGGCTGGCGCATCAGCTCCTGGTAGCTCTTCTGCTGCTTTCGCAGGCGCTGCACATTGCCCTCTACCGCGCGAACCCGCGCCGTCGCCGCCTGCGCTTTTTTCTGTTCCGCGTGCTGCAGCAGCCATAGGGGCAACGCGAGCACAATAAGAACGCCCATGAGGATGCGCAGTTGTTTGATGATAGAACGCACATCGACATAAGGCTTGCTCGCTAGGTTGAGGGTAATCTTCATCAGCTTGCCAACGCCCCCACCACGCCCGCAGCCAGTCCTTTAGGCATCGTGCCGCTCGCAACCATCGCCGGCGTTTTCACCAGGTCGCGCATCCTTAGACCATCCTCTTCCGCCGCTTCGCCCAGCACGCGCAAAAATTCCTCGGCTCCGCCTGGCCCCACGCAATAAAGAACCTCCGGCGCTGCATTGAGGGTGTCTTCAAAATAGGCTCGCGTCACGGATACGCTCTGCGCCAGCTCTTCATGATGCAGTTCCTCGTTCACTGGCAACTCCAGCGTTCGATGCAACAGGAGCTCATCTCCCGAAGTAATGGCCGTCGTCAGCGAAAGACCGTTGCGATTCACCACCAGTGCTGCATCGCTCGTCGTCAGCGCCGCCAGTGCCGCCAGCGTGGAAGGCAGCACCACGCCCGGTTCATATCCGGCCGCGCGCACCGCGCTTTCATACTCTGCACGCACCGTGCCTGGCATCACCGTTACCAGCGCGTGCGTCTGTTCTTTCTTCACACGCATCACCTGGTAGCTCACCGCCGCGTCATCCACTTCAAATGGCATCAGCTTGCGCAGCCGGAAGCGCACAATCGGCATCGCCTCCTGCACCTTGGCCGGCAGCGAGTCGAACTCGAGCATCAACACCCGTACCGCCGCATCCGGAACCACCAGCGTCAGCTTTTTCTCCCGCGCCGACACCTCGTCCAGAGCTTTCCGCAGCGCCCTCACCACTATCGCCTGATCGGTAAGGTTCGTCTCCGCCAGTCCGGGCTTTACCACTCCTGCCGGAAGCGCCGCAAAACTCATCACCGCCTGCTCTTCCTTTTGCTGCCGCGCCGCCACCACGCCGTCGGGCGTAATCTCGCACGCCAACGCAGGGCGCAGGTTGGTGTTGGACGAAAATATGCGAAAGGGAATTGGCATCTTACCGCGACGCCTCGATAAAGGTCACCTTGTTAATTTCCTTGAGCGTCGTCAATCCACGCCGCACGCGGTCAATCGCCGATTCGCGCAGGAACTGCATGCCTTCCTGCTGTGCCAGCCTGCGAACTTCCGAGCTCGGCTTCTTATCCAGAATCATCTCGCGGATCGGGTCCGTCAGGTCCAGCAGTTCGTGAATCGCCGTGCGTCCGCGGTATCCCGTGCCCCCGCACTCGATGCAGCCTGCGCCTTCGCGGAAATCGAAGTCTCTCCACTCCGCTGGATCAAAGCCGCTCGCAATCAGAACCTCCTCGTTGTGGTGCACCGTCCGCATGCAATATTCGCAAATCGTGCGCACCAGCCGCTGCGCCAGAATGCAGTTCAGCGCCGAGACGAAGTTGTACGCCTCTACACCCATATTCAGAAAGCGTCCCAGCACGTCGACCACGTTGTTCGCGTGGACAGTCGTAAATACCAGGTGCCCGGTCAGCGCCGCGTTGATCGCGATCTGCGCCGTCTCCTGGTCGCGAATTTCGCCCACCAGAATCTTGTCCGGGTCATGGCGCAGAATCGAACGCAGCCCGCGCCCGAACGTCAGACCCTTCTTCTCATTCACAGGCACCTGCGTAATGCCGCGAATCTGATATTCCACCGGATCTTCAATCGTGATGATCTTGTCTTCGTCGCTCTTGATCTCGTTTAGCGCCGCATACAGCGTGGTCGTTTTGCCCGAACCCGTCGGACCTGTCACCAGCACCATCCCGTACGGCTCGCGAATATACCGCCGAAAGCGTCGCAGGTCGTCTTCATGGAAACCCACCACATCGAGCGTCAATTTGCGAAACTTCTCGCTCATCGACTCCTTGTCGAGGACGCGCAGCACGGCATTCTCGCCATGTACCGTCGGCATGATGGACACGCGAAAGTCGATCAGACGCCCCTTATAGCGGACGCGAAAGCGTCCATCCTGCGGAACGCGCCGTTCCGCGATGTCCAGCTCGCTCATGACCTTGATGCGCGACAGGATGGTCGAGTGATGCTCGCGCGCAATCGCCGCCATCGCCAGTTGCAGCACTCCATCGATGCGGTACTTCACCACCAGCGAATCGTCGTTTGTCTCAATGTGAATATCCGACGCGCGCCGCTCCAGCGCCGTAAAAATTGTCGTGTCCACCAGCCGGATAATCGGGCTGATGTCTTCCTCCGACGTCAGCTTCTCGATTGAAATCGTCTCATCGGCCTCGTCGTGTGCCGACACCACGTCGAAGGTCATGCCCTCCGAAGCCTCATCCAGCACGCGCTGCGACTGCTCCGTTTTCTTCAGCAGGTCGGTGATCTGCGTCAGCGTCGCCACCCGCGTCGCAATCCGCTGCCCGAGCAGTCCGGCAATCTCGTCCAGCACCATCAGCCGGCTGGGATCGCTCACCGCGATAATCAGCCGGTCGTCCTGCTGCTCCAGCGGGACGAAGTTGTACCGGAACATCATGTCCACCGGCACGCGCTTCATCAGCTCATGCTGAATGCGAAAGTGCTTCAAATCGACGAACTCGCAGCGATACCGCTGTGCGAGCGTTTTCGCCCGCTCTGTCTCATCCAGTTCCGTCGGCAGCGTCAATACAGGTGCCTGTGCCATAAACCCTCTTTACCTAAAAACTCCGGGCGGTTGATCCTCAGTGCTGAAAATTATTCGCGTTCCCCAGCGAAAAGATCGGCAGATACAACGCAATCAAAATCACCACCACCACCACACCCATCACAATCAGAATCGCCGGCTCAATCAAGGCCAGCGACGCGGTGAGCGCCGTCTGTACATCTTCCTCGAAAAACTCCGCCACCGAGTTCAGCATCTGCGGCAGCGCGCCCGTCGATTCGCCCACCTCGATCATCTCCACCGACAAGGCCGGAAACACCTTGGTGCCCGCGAGGCTCGCCGACAACCCCTTGCCTTCGCGCACGCTGCTCACCGAAGAAAAGACTGCCTTTGCAATCCGCTTGCTCGCAATCGACCGCGCCGCCGTCTCCAGCGACGGAACCAGCGGCAACCCTCCTGCCAGCAGAGTCGAAAGCGTCCGCGAAAACAGCGCCACCTGGTACTTCAGCCAGATCATTCCAAACACGGGCATCTTAATGCGTATGGCGTCGATCCGGTCCGCGCCAGCCTCGGTTCTGCTCCATCGGTAAACCAGGAAAGCGATCAACAGAACCACGGGAGCCACATAAAGGAAGTAATGCTGGGCTCCATTGCCCAACGCCAGCAGCGCCAGTGTCAGACCCGGCAGCTTCGTGCCGAGCTGGTCGTAGAGAGTGGCAAAGCGCGGAACCACAAACGTGATGAGAAAGATGAACAGTCCGAAAACCAGCGTAATCAGCAGCGCCGGATAGATCAGCGAAGCCTTGAGCTTCTTGGTAAACGTCAGCGAAATCCGCTGAAACGACAGAAACCTACCCAGAACCTCTTCCAGGTTGCCGCTTCGCTCGCCTGCCAACAGGGTCGTCGTATAAATCACCGGAAAGCCGCCCTGTGCCTCAAAAGCCGCCGAGATCGATTCGCCCGTCCGCACCCGCGCCGCCACATTCTGCAGCTGGCTCGAAAACGCCGGATTCTTCTGGCTCTTGGCCAGCATCTCCAGCGAACCCAGAATGGGCAATCCCGCCCGGATCAGCGTCAGAAATTGTTGATTGAAGATGATGAAGGTCTCGAGCTTCGCCTTGCGCCGGCTGCCCGTCAGCCCTCGCGGCTTGACCGAATAGACGTAGTACCCCGCCTGGGTAAAGCGATGATGTAGCTCTTCCGCTGTAGCAGCCGACTGCACCTGCTGCTGCACGCGGCCGCGCTCGTCGGCCAGTTTGATAACAAATTCCGCCATGGGACGCTACTTCAGGGTACCAGTTTCCCGCAGCGGATAGACGCACCAGCCAGCCAAACCGTTCATCTGCCGTCCCGAATCGAAACCGGGCGGTTCGCCCACTCACAAGTGTCGTATCGAGCGCAGCGAAGCGGAGTCGAGGGACCTGCTTTTCTGACTTGGGCAGAGATCTGGCCACGGCGTACCGCTATTTCCTCGCCGGCAGCGCCCCCAGCTTCGCAATCCTTCCTTCCGGACCCACCACCCACGGCAGACTCAGCGCGTTCCATTTGCCGTTATCCAGCGGAGACCACGTCTTCCCGTCGTCATAGCTCACGTCTGACCCATTCGCCCCTACCGCAATCCACACCTTGTCAACCGCGTCCCACGCCACCGCCGACCTGTACCCATGCGGAGGCTTCGCCGCCGCCGTGGTTGCCCGGCGGGGTTCAAGCATCCACGGTATCGTTGCGGCCGCAGTACCTGTGACCTCGTTTGGACGACCATAGTCGCCGCCAACAGCGACTAACTTTGTTACGTCTGAATCGACTGCCAGTGAAAAAATTCCGGCCGATGCAGAATCCCCTGCCATCGGCAGTCTTTCCTTTTCAAATCGCAGGGATCCATCAAAGCACGCCGCGGGGTTTTGTTGAGCCGTCAGCGACGTGCAAACGCTGTCCGGCACATAGAGCCATGGACCGCCAGGCCCACTGGTGCCGAACATGGGAAGGCCGTCGTACGCAAGAGTCAAAGCCGAGTTGCTGGCAGCAAACGCGCCAATTTTTGTATTTCCCGAATCCAGATCCTTGGAATTCACTCGTCCCCACGTTTTCCCTTGGTCCAGAGTGAAGAACAAGACAAAGCTACGATTCACAGGATCTCCGAGGATAAAACCCTGTTTACGGCCGCTAAATTCCACTGCATCCCAGAACCCATCCTTATCCGGATTCGTATACAGCAGCGTCCAGTGCGAGCACCCATCCGTCGTCTTATACAGCCGCGACTGATCCCCCGGCCCCGACGACATCACCACCGCCGTGTCAGCATCCCAAGCCCAGATCCCGCGAAAATCCAGCTTCTCCGCCCCCGGAGGCATCGCGCAGCTCTGCCACATGTACCCGCTGTCCTCGGTCCGCAGAACCGTCCCGTTTGTCCCACTGGCCCACGCGACACCACCACCCACCGCATGAATGCCGCGCAGTCCCGCCTTCGTCCCGCTCGACTGCATCACCCACGACCCGGACGCCACGTCCTGCGCACGAGCCGCGGCCGTAAAAAGCAGATCTGCAAAAAGAAGCGATAAGAGAAGGGAAGATCGAAGCTTCAAACTCACCATGCCGAAATCATATCGGGCTTCAAAAGAAGTGAATCAGCGGTCGCCGTTCTCAGACCGGCGGCATCCCCTCAATCACATGCACCCCCGCTGGCGCGGTGAACACAAAGTTCGCATCCGGAGCAGCTGCGTTTGGCTTCTCATCCGTGAAGACAAACGAATTCGTAATTCCGTCCGTCTCCTCGACGCGCAGCGACTGGATCACGCCCTCCGCCGTCGCCGTCACGCTGAAGGCCGCCACGCGCTTCTCCGTATTTTTCGGAATGCCCGACAGCGTATACGCCCCGTTCGCCGCCGAAGCAATCGCCAGGCCTGTCAGCTCACGTGCCAGCTTCGTGTGCCCCAGCAGCAGCCGCAACGGAGATCGCATATCGTCCAGCTTCTTCACCGGAACCCGCTGCACCTCGGTGTCGCCCGGGGTGTAAAAATACCCGTCATGCCCGTCGAGAATGAACAGCTTCCCCACCGGCTGCGAGTAGGTCCAGCGCATCTTGCCCGGCTTCTTCAACAGCAGCACGCCGCTTTCCCTGCGGTTCATGCCCATGCCGTCATATTGTTGGGCAAAGCGCACTTCCAGTGAGCGGAGAGAGTTGTAGTGTTGATCGATGCGGTTAGCTAGCGCGTTTGCCGTCAGTGAAGACGACTGCGCTGGAGCAAAACACCACCCAGGCAGAAGAATCAAGACCGCAGTTATCAGGTTGCTAGTCCGCAACAACCGCCCCCTCACTGCAAAGGCGTCGTGCAGTTGGTGCCACCCGAGGGATCGGCCTTCACCTCACCCTGCTGATCGATACAGAAGCCGCGATGCCCGGTCTTGCCCACCGCCTGTGGAACAGCTGTCGCCTCATAGCCGGTGTACATGTCCTGATTGTTCACCGTGACCTTCGTCGGGTTCACGATGGCAAAGGTGTATCCACTCTTCTGCCCGCTGGATAGGTCGCCCTGCAGCAATTGCGCCGACTGGGGCGAAGGCTGCCCCGACTTCGGATCCCCACCGAGCGCAGCCAGCGAGGCCGCAAACCCATTCGCCGGATAGTTCGTCTGGAACTGAATCTGAGCCTGGTAGATCGCGCGCAGCGACTGGATTGCCGACGTCTCATTCGCCTGCATTTTCATGCCTGCAAAGTTCGGGATCGCGATCAGCATGAGGATCAGCATGATGGAGATCACGATCAAAAGCTCCATCAGCGTAAAGCCGGCTTCCCGCAGTCTGCGATTTTCTTGGGTAATCGAATGGTTCATAAGGTTGATTCTCAATCTTGGGCAGGTGCCAAGCTCCGCCACACGCAATCCTAAAGGATGAAGACGCAGCACACCAGCACCGCGCTCAGAAAGACAGTTTGCTGATGGCTAATTCCTAATGGCTGCCTCAACACACCAGCCGTCCCCTGCTCAGCTTCAGCCCGTCGAGTCTTCCCAGCAGCGTCACCGCCACCAGATCCGGTTGGAATAGCGTGTTGGCCATAGCCATCACCTGTTCGGCAGTTACTTCTTCCACCTTGTCCAGAATCTCCTGTTGCCCAAAAAAGTAGTTGAAGTACATCTGCTGCCGCGCCAGGTTCGACATCCTCGACATCGAGCTCTCCAGCGACAACAACAGATTACCCTTGAGCTGATCCTTTGCCCGGCGCAGCTCATCCTCCGGCAGCATCTCGTGCTTCAGGCGAGTGAACTCGGCCATCACCAGGTCGATCACCTGTACCGCCCGGTCTGCCGACGTGCCCGCATACACGCACAGTGAGCCGGTATCGCTGTAAGGATTCAAATCGCTATAGATCGCATACGCCAGCCCGCGCTCCTCGCGAATCGTCTGGAACAGCCGCGAACTCATCCCTCCGCCCAGCAGTGTATTCAGCACCAGCGTGATGTAGCGCGACTCGTCAGCCACGGGGGGAGCTGGCACGCCCAGACAAAGCTGCACCTGTTCCAGCGACTTCTTATTCCGCAGATTGATCCGCGCCGTCGTCTTCGGCGCCCCATCCGGTCGCGGGCTCTGCCCCGCCGGCAGCGACTCGAAGCGTCTCGCCACCTGCTCCACAAAGTTGTCGTGCTCGATATTTCCCGCCGCCGAGAAGATCATGTTGCCGCCAAGGAAGCGTCCGCCGTAAAAGTCCATCAGCGTATCCCGCTCAAACTTCCGGACCGTCTCCTTCGTTCCCAGAATCGGCTTGCCCAACGGATGATCCTTCCAGAAGTTCTGCGTGAAAATCTCATGCACCAGATAGTCCGGATTGTCCTCGTCCATCTTGATCTCTTCCAGAATCACGTCCCGCTCGCGATGAATCTCCTCGCTCGCGAACACCGGATTCAGCACCAGGTCCGACAGCACTTCAAGCGCTGTCGGCACGTGCTCATCCAGCACCTTCATGTTGAAGCAGACCGTTTCCTTCCCGGTGAACGCATCCAGATTGCCGCCGATCGCGTCCACCTCGCGCGCAATAATCTGTGCCGACCGGTTCTTCGTGCCCTTGAACACCATGTGCTCCACGAAGTGCGAAATCCCGTTTACCTCGGCCAGTTCGTGGCGCGACCCCGCGCGTATCCACACCCCCATCGCCACCGATCGGATGTGATCCATCTTTTCA
>Ga0210395_10004983_pt1 | contig 10203 bp, 13 predicted proteins | sample IncBWH4OmetaG_FD_150861 | JGI IMG/M metagenome (GOLD analysis project Ga0210395, IMG submission 150861) | Forest soil microbial communities from Barre Woods Harvard Forest LTER site, Petersham, Massachusetts, United States - Inc-BW-H-4-O ...
TGATCCGCGCAGTAACCATTCCTTGCGGTGACGCGCCCGCGCTGCCTCCGCTTCCGGATCGCAACGCAACTCACCTTCACTCAGCGCCCGTACCGTTTCCAACGTCTTGTCGGCGTCCATGTTGAGGTTGTGCGGCAGCCCCGGACCCTGCGCCCGGAGCCGCCGCTGGGTCTGGGCTACGAGCCGGTTGCGGGTGTCGGTGTGGTCGAGCCTGCCGGTGTTGCTCCGGGTGTCACCGCTGTCGCCGGCGTGTTGCTGGCCAATGCGGCCGTCAATTCGGCAGCCTGCGCCGTCACCGCCGTAAATGCCGCGTTGATGTTGTTCTGGTCGGTCTGGGACAGGGATGAGCCATTGGTGATGCTTGTGATCTGCTGTTCCAAGGTTGTGACCAGCGTGGTCACACCGCCGACAAGAGTGGTTTCGGATTGCACCGCGGCGAGCAATGCCGCTGTGGATTCATTTGCTTCTGTGCTCATGGTTGCTAACTTTCCGGCGATGCTTTTGAGCAACGCCATTTCATCATTGTGTCGTTGCGTTTCCCGCGCCTCAAATGAAACGAGGAAATTCTTGATGTCCTTGTTTGTCACGCGGCCTAGAGGCTGACGTGCAGTTCAAGGAATATGTTCGCCGCCTTGATCCCGGTGGTGAGCCACTCTTCATACTCAAACCCTCCACCCCCGGTCAGGTGTTGATTGAATGCGGAGAAGAACCGGACAAGGTCACCAGCGCCGACAATCGGAAACTGCGGCGGCAGCGTGGTGCTGTTCGGCCCCCGGATGTAACTCCCTGAGAACGGCATGCTCACCCCGGAGTAGAGAATCGGCATCATGGTGAATGTGTGCCCGAACACCGTGATTGGCGTCGGCACGCCGAGTGTCACCGTGCCATTCGCAATGAACGCCCCGCCGAACGCGTATTGAAACCGTGGCCCGACATAGACCACCACGCCGTTCGTGTTCAACTCCCATGCCAGCGCCACGCCCATGCCGTTCTTAGCACTGCCACTGACGCCGGAAGTGAACCGGGTGTAGTAGGGCACGAGGAAAAAGTTGGTCATACCTGCTTCCGCGACACCGAAGATGGATGATTCGAGCTGCTGTAAACTCCCAGGACTGTAGGCGTTGCCGCCTTGGCCGACCGGTGCATTCGTAGCCGGCGCAGCGGGCAGCGACGGCACTTGCAGTGTCAGCGCCGTGTCCAGCGCTAGCAGCGGCATGCGATTCCAAGACGCGGATACGTCGCGCATGAGTGCGGGTGATGGACCGTCGGTGCGGGTCTGGGCGTGGAGCGGCGCGGCAATGAGCAGCGCCAGCGTGGCCGTGACGGCCTTCAGTGCGTTTAGCTTTTTCATTTGGTTTTCTTTCGGTTGAGGTTTATTTCGGCTTGAGAGTATTGACCAAGGCCGCAGCGGGGTCAACCGGTTTTACCGGTGTCGCTTTTGATGCCTCCATGGCTCGTTGCACATTCTGCTCCGGTGTCAGTGTAGGATCATATTTGACGGCATCCGTTTCCTTCAACGCCTCCGGCTTATTTTGGTCCCACACTTCGCGCAGCCACACCGCTCCCGCTCCGGCTGCCGTGGCTACCACCGGGTTCGGTGTCGTCCCCATCGTCCATGCTGAAAGCTGGTCGAGGATGTTGGCGATGATCGGTGCGAGCACCGGCAACAGTTGCTTGGGAACTTTCGCCGCCCACTTGCCCCCATACTTTTTAAACGCCCCAATGATGAAAGGCACGAGCAATGCGAACACGCCCTGCCATTGAGGCGGGAAGATGACCGCCGTCCGGCCGTCGTGCCAGTGCGATATTTCCGGCACCCATGGTTGGATCGCCTTGACGGGTGGGTGACACGCCACACCATTGCTCATGTAAACCCATCCCGTCAACGCTCCGGTGGTGGCGTTTGTTGTGGCTGGCGCATTGGTCTGCGCGGAAGCCGATACGGCGGCGGTGAGTAGGATGCTGAGGAATAGTGTTTTCATGGTTTGTCTCCAAGTGAGTTGATTGGCGATTGTTTCCAGAAATCCCAAAGCCCTTTGAGCGCCGGATGGAAGCCGAGCGCCAGCATCTCCTGCTGCGCTGCGTCCTTCGTCCACCCGTCCCACCGGACCCGGTAGCACGCGACGAACAGCCCGGTGCGATCCTGGCCGTGCTCGCAGTGGATGAACGTCCCCGGCCTGTTGCCGTTGGCCGCAAGAATGTTGTCAATCCAATCTGGCGGAATGGGTCGCAATCCGAGCTGCATCGGCAGCGTGATTGGAGCGGTGAAGACTGTCATACCGAGCGCATCCGCGTCTTCGTCCCCACCTTCGCTTAAGACATTCAGCTTCACGTCGTTCGTGACGCCGAGTTCCGTCCGCAGGTAGAACCATCCTTCCATCGTCGGCTGGCCACCGCGATACACCCCCGGCTCGACCATGGAGAAGTTCGGGATGCCGTGCGTCATTGGAGCAGAGCAGCCACAGAGCAGCATCAGGAGTGAGGCGGTGAGTAGGATACTGAATTTCATGGTATCGGTCCGCTAACTCCAACGGCGATGGTCTGGCCTTGGTCCAAGTGGCCTTCCGTTGGATTGTAGATCGTGAGGTTCCAACTGTTCGGCGCCATGCCTTTCATGGTCGAGCAGCCGCAGGGCAGCGCAATAAACAAGGCACAAAGTATTCCGTAATGCCCGGCGCAGCTTGAGAAAAAAACGGCGCATTTTTTTCGGCTATGCTGATGCGGTTCGAGGGTTTGCGCCCGCAAACCATGTCCGAGGGTTCGAGGGCGCCGACAGCACCGTTTGCATCTCTTGCCGTCGAACTCAGTCCGGTCGGCGGTCAAGGATGAGTCCAGGCAGTCGGATGTCACCCGGTCGCACTCCGGGCATTTCGTGATGAAACGTGCGCTCATGTTTTGGGTCTTTTATCCAGCCCTTTCTCAGCAAGAATGGCCGCCAGATCGTCAACGTGCAGGCAGTCGCACATGCACGCGCCTTCAGTGGTTGACTGGACGACCGCGATGTTTCCGTTGCAGTAGTCGTTTCCGGGAGTTGCGTTGTGCAAGACCCCGAAGGCTTCGACCTTTCCGCCTTCGATTGTGAGTTTGATGATTTTGTCACCGTTCTTTGCTTCTCTACCATTTCTATAGTGCATATTTCCTTTGTGTTTGATGTTGTGTTTTGTTTACATGCTTCGCAGCCGATAGAAAGTCTGCCTTGTCCGATTCGTTACGTCAACAAATCTCCACAGCCCCGCCGCGCTGTTCGTCAGCACCGGGGTCACCGGCTGCCACGTTGCAAGGTCCGGCGATGCGAGCACCTGCCAGTTATTCGTCGGCCAGTGCGGCCACAGCAACAGCGGCCAGCCGTTCGTGCGCGAGATCGTCAGGGTACCGATGCGCGTGTCCAGCGGCAGCACGGCTGCGGTGCTGTTCGTGCCGTAACGCGTTGTGCAGCACACCGACACGCTGCGAGCCATCCCGATGGCCGCGTTGCTCTCCATCAAGCTGTTCGCGGTCGTGGTCCATGTCGCGGAGCCGTCGTGCACTTGATACCCGGTCACCGCCGCGTCCTTGCTCGCATTCCACATCAGGACGAGATTGGGCGACAGCCACCATGTGTTCGTCGGTGGCGGAGCCAGTGTCAGCGCGACCGCAGCCATACTCGCTTGCATGGCTGGACCGCCCTTGAGCGGGATATGTGGGCCGTATATGACTGGTGCGGACTTCTGTTGCCGGGACTGAGGTGGTGCGGGCAGCGTCAGGGGCGACACCGCGCTGTAGGTGATAACCGTTGGCTCGGTTATCGGCGACTGCCCGCCGTGCGCTTTGCCGATACAAGCCCGCATGATGCAGAGGCCGATGACGAGCGCAATCAGCCATAGTCCGGCAGGCTGCGGGAACCGGTTGCGATGGCGGCGGATCATTCGCCCCCCTCTGCTTTGGGCGACTCTATGCGGAACGCGGAACGGCGTTCCAGTTGCATTTCCCGCTCCGTCAGATTCCCCACTTTATTTTCCACCGCCGACAGTCGCTTGTCCTGAAACGTTTCCTCGCCTGCAATCGTCGCCTGTCCCACAAGGATCGTGCGCTGCATGTCCTGAATCTCTTTGATGTCCGCGCACATTTCTTCCAGCTCGCGGTTGAAATGCTCGTAACCAATGTCAAGCAGGACGCCGATGAATACGAGGCACCCGCACAGCGCGGCATAGATGATGCCGTTGAGCTTTTTGGCCCCGTTGTCCTTGCCGTAGTAGGTGTCGCTTCGTTCGCTCATAAAGTCACTTGGGGCGTGCCGCCCAGAGCTTCGGCACCCGCAGCATGTGCGACGGTGGATGCGCGAGCGGCTCCACGACAAGGCCTGGATTGGCCGTTTCAATGTGCTTCCGCAACGCCTCCTTCGCCTCCTGCGGAGTGGCTTTGATGTGCCAACCGCCATTGATGCGTTTGCGATTCACGGCTCGTCCCTCCGGTATTGCGGCGGCCTCGTCGCCTGCTGCGCGTTGTCCACGGCGGCTTGCGCGGCAACTTGCTGATGGAAAGCCGCTTCTGCCTCGTCCGCCGCGAGCCGGTCCTGCTCCAGCCCGGTGGCGTCCGCCAGCCTCCGCGCAGCCACTGCCAGCTTACCGCGCACGAGCGACATGTCCCGGTTGACGAGCTTGTGGGTCGCCAGCGCGACAGCCTTGGTGTCCGTGACTGCCTGCACCGCGACGGCGTTCGCGTGGTCCTGCTTTTGCTCCACCAGCTTTCTGGATTCATCCGCAACCGCGTCCCGCTTCCTTTTCTTCCAGCCGTCCCATTTGATCCATAGTGACATCACAAACGTCGCTCCAGTGAACGCAACTGCCGGAATGTCTATCGTGAAGTCAACAGCCGCCAGCGTCGTCACGTTGAGGTCCATGGAGATCATTGCGTCGTTTGCAGCGCGGTCCACGATACGCCGGTCGCGGTCATATTAAAATCTGTTCGTCGTTACCGTTGGGGCTACGCTGTAGGTAATGACGATGCTTTTGCCGGGTTCCAGCGGCACATAGGAGTCTCCCACCAGCGAGCCGTAAATGGTCACACCGCTCAATGCCACCGAGTAAGCCACACTGCCGGTGATGAAACAGTTGAGGGTGGTTGCTCCCGGATTAGTGAAGGTGGCTGGCGACGCCCCCAACGTGACCGCCGCAGGCGCGGGCTGGCCAATGGCTCCGATTCCCACATTCGCGGTCACTGGACCGGCAAATACCACGTTGGTAAGAAACTTGGCGGTGTCGTTCGCATCCCCAATGGTCGAGGCGAACGGCCCGCCAAGGATTATTTCCTCCTCGCCGTAGGCTCCGATCCCGAGACTGACTCCGGTGTTGCCTCGGTTATTCATGCCTGTTGATGTCCCTGTAGTAGATGCGCCAGAACTTCCAGCGGTATCCACACTTATAGGTCCAACCGCAAAGCTGTTTGATCCATGTGTAGCCAATATCCATCCCGACACGCGGCCGGGGTTTCCTGCGCCAGTAAATTGACCGACATACGCGGTTCCCTGCAAAAGTGTAGTGCTGCTTGTGGCGGTTGTAAGGGAGTTTGTTATATTAACGTTTCCCGAGGCATTCACGTTGCCCGACTGGTCCACTGAGAAAACCACGTTCGTGGAATAATAATTGGTAGCCGTATTTGTAAGCACAACGAAAGAGCCGAACGTTCCGGATGGAGAAGATGGAGTTGCGAGGCCGGGGCTTCCCCACTTCGGATAACCGTGATTATCAGTCAGCCAAAAAGGAGCGCTTGTATTGTCCCCAAGGTAAATAATTCCGCGATAAGACCCGCCTGCTGCATTGCTCTCACCAAATCCGAAAGCGAATTGTTCCAGATTGTTCTGGTCCGCGAAGCCGATGGCAGAATAGGCGTTCGTGTTCAACTGCGCAATTTCCAGGCTGTTATTTGAGTTGCTGACAGCCAGCCAATGTCCAGCGCCAGCACCAGCGCCCAAGTTAAGTGTCGAATACGCCTCAAATGATCCGGGTACCTGCAACCCCGTATCCCACCCTGACGTTCCTCCGTTTGTATTCCATATGAACAGTTGATGGAATCCGCCACCTCCACCACCTGCTCCCATGGTAATCGCCAGTTGGCCAGGAAACCTTCCGTTCGAGGCGGGCACGGTGTAAGCTCCATTTGGAAGCAGCGTTGTCTGATTACTTACGGTTAGAGTTGCAATATTACTGCTCGTCAACAACGCACTGGCGAAGTCCGAAGCGTTGTTGGCGGTCTGGGCGAACGTGCCAATACTCTTGAACGCAGCCGTCCCAAGCGCATTCGTCGCCGCGCTTGCCGCCGCCACCGCCTCATTCGTCACGGCGCCCAGCAATGCGAACGTCGCCGCGTCGTTGGGCACATTGAAATCACCAATGAAGCCCGTGCTTGTCTGATTGGTCACCACTTGCCCATTGCCCACCACTGTCTGCACAGCCTGCCACAGAAGCTGGCCTCCAGTGTTGAACTGGAACTCTGGCGAGCCATCTCCATCTCCGTAAATTTGTGCCTCCCCATTCAACGACGAGAATGCCAGCGTGCCGTCACCGTAGTTCACGTTGTCACCTGCTGCCTGCGCCCTGAACCGGATGTTGCCGCTTGAATCCTTGAGATTCCAGAAGTTCGTCTCGAACACGTTACCGCTCATGCTGCCGTTCGTGTGGCCAAGCGTCACCGAGCTCTGGAAGTTGGTGATTCCGATATTTGTGAACGATGAGATCGATCCCAACAACGCATTGATCTGCGCCTGCGTGTAGTAGTTGGTGGTTGGGTCCGGTGGCAGCGCCGCAGCATTGGTGTAGAGCGTCCAACCATCCACTGTCCCGCTCGTGTTCGTTCCCACATAGAGCGGAAACACCGTTCCCGGAAACCCTGAGAGCGACATGTTGTAGCTGCCGTATTGAATGTTCGTGAACCATGCGTAACCATTGGTGTCCGTGATCCTCGTGATCGGATTCTGACTGATGCCGATCTGCGTCCCGTTCCCCAAAGTGACGATGCGCGGGTTTGGTGCCACCAGAGTCAGCGTCTCGGTCATTCGATTCTGCGGCGAGATACCAAGGTCACCCACCGGGAAATAGAGCGCATTGGTATTCGGTGGGATGCTCTGCGCCACCGCTCCAGCGACCAGCATCAATAGAAACAGGATTGAGAATAGTTTTCTCATGTCACGGTGCGGTGGTTGTGATGAAGCGACCTTTGAAGGTCATCCGAAAGGTGACCGCGCCACCCTCGACCGTGGGTTGCTGCATGTCGCAGAGCGCATACGGCAGATAGAGAATCTGCCCACTTCCGTACACCTCCTGAAACTGAATGTGATTCTGGATGTTGATGAACAGCGCCGGGATGGTGACCGACGCCAGCAGCGCCTTGCCCGCATCCGCCAAGCCTGCGGTCGCATATACCTTGCAGATTTCCAAGTCCACCTGCGACTTGGCGTTGCCGAGCGGCAATAGAATCGGTGACGCCGCATTGTAAGCGTTTTCCTCCAGTACCGCTGCGCTGCTCTTGGGGGGGTAAGCCTTGATCGCGTCGCCGGCTGAGTCGTCCGCAAAGAGGACGTAAGCCCCGCCTGCAATGACTGGTTTGTAGAATAGCTTCATTCATCACGCGTTCGCACCAATAAGGACTATCTCAAAGGCGACCGGATTGCTACCTCCATTTACCACATAGAGAATGTTGTTGGTCGTTGAGGTGCCAACCAGCAGTCCGGTGCTTCCGGTGCTGCCGCCGTCGCATCGCTCAAAGTATCCCGGCAGATTGTTGGTGCCGGAGTTCATCACCATGGATGCGGTGTTCGGTGTCAGGAGCGCGGTCCATTGCGCCGAAGTGCCCAAGGCTCCCACCGTCAGGTAATCCGCTTCCGAATAGACCGCCAGGGTCTGTCCTGCGCCCGGTGACCCGATGACATAGGTTCCGAGCGTGAGGTCGAAGGTTGCCCCGGTGCCGCCTCCGCCGCTTGCGGCCGGGCACGCGCTGGTCGGTGGCGCGACCACGTAGCTGCCGAGAACCGCGACTGAGTTGACCGCCGTGACCGCGTTGCCAGCCACCGTGACATTGAGTTGCGCCGGGGTGCTGGCGATCATGGTCAGGTCCAGCGATGCGCTGGAACCGGTGCCTCCGGTGGCTGCATTGGCACTGGTGGTTGGGTTTGCCGAGTAGGCTCCCCGCGTCAGGACGGCAAGCGTCAGGATTGCGCCAGAGCTTACCGTTAGCACCTGAACCGTTGCTGCGGTGCCGGTTCCTCCTGCGATGGTCAGGATGTCCCCAACCACATAGCTCGACCCGCCTCCACCGGAATGAATCACCACCGACCCAAGGTAACTACCACCCGCCAGCGTGATGACCTGTGCGCCGTTCGTGTATCCGCTTCCTCCCCCGGCCGCATGCAACACCGCTGATGCGACATACTGGCATCCGGTGTTTCCAAGGATGCGAATGACGATATCCTTGATGCTGGCGAAGTTGACCGCATTCCCGAGCGCGTCCAACACCGTCGCCGGGAGCAGGTTCTGCGCGCCGCTATGCACATTGAACTTCCACGCTTCCGCTGGGCCAAGGATTTGTGTGAGGCTGTAGAACTGATTTCCCTTGTCTGCTCCGGTGCCGGAGGTGAGCGACGCGCCAAGGAGCGTTTCAGAGTAAGCCGCGGTGGTGGTGCCGCCGAGCGGCAACGGCTGCGACAGGTTCGCCGTGCCGGAGCGGTTGATTGTTGCGGTGAGGATTTCAGCCATAAGATTATGCGCTAAAGATAACCTGCGGTTGCGGAGCGCCGGCGGTGAAGGTCGTCTGTGTCACGAAACCAATCTCGCCGGTGCCGAGCTTTGCCCCGCCAAACTCAAATCCGGTCCCTTTGATTTCGCAGTTTACCAAGGTAATCGTTTTGCTGCTCGGTCCATTGAGAATCAGGTTCGTTGCCGACCCATGCGCCATGAATTGTCCCTGGGTGTGGGCAAGGATGGTGCTGAGTTGCTGCGTATGCGTCGGCCCGGAGAGCTTTCCCTTGATCATGAACCGAGCTGACGCCAGCTTGTAATGCACCGTGCGCTTCTGAATCGTGAGCACGTCATATTTCACTTCCGGCACCAGTTGCCAGTAGTCCTCCGCCACCGCTCCCGCCCATCCGGCCAAGGCTCCCCATGTCGAGGCGGTGTTCGCCATATACCACAGACCATTCACAAAGTCGCTGGTTGCGAAGTTGCCACCGGGATCGGAGGCGTTGCCGGAAGTGTCTGCCTGACCCACTACCGGAGTCGCCGCCATGAGATAGGCGCTGGCTCCGGGTACCTTCGTCGCGTCACCAATACAGGTCACTTCGATCTGCTCATAGAGCGGCACCCCGACACCGAGCTTGAGCCCAGGATGTTTGGTGATTGCTCCGCGAACGAAGGTGTAACTGCGCAGGTCTTCGGTGAAGATTTCGACTGCGGCCAAGTCATTCGAGCCACCACCCCAATAATCATGTGGCCGCGTCCCAATGGCTAATGCTCCGGTGCCTCCGGGCACGGTGCCACTGCCGGCCGGAGCGGTCACTCCAAGATACGGCGGAAACAAAGTTCCAATGAGTCCCCAATTATCGAATGGGATTGTGGTGATGGTGGCGGTCTGGTCGTCGAGCGTTTCCCCCACCTCTCCGAACATGGCCGTTCCCCGCACGGTGGTCTTTTCGTTGATGGTTGCATTGATGGGTCCATTGACTGCATCCGGGTGAAAGCCGAGCGCGTTGAAGAAAAGTTTTCCCGGCCCGGAATAGACTGTGGTTGGATTGACGGCTGGCATGGTTTAGTTTTGGTAGAAGGTTGAGGACGAATTGACTTTGCCGGCGACATAGGTGACCGCCCGGACCCGATCCCCCGGTTGCACCGCGAACGGCGCGGTGTAGAGCGTTCCCGCAATCGCTCCCGCTCCCGAGTTGCCGGGGAACGGTGCCGGGGTGACCGGTATCGTGACGCTGCTGCCGAGCGTGTAAAAGATTTGCAGCGAGGTGGGTGTGGTGTCCGGTTCCGTGGTTGAGAGGGTCATGGTCCCGGCTGACCCTTGCGAGGCGCTGTTCGAGTAGCTGACCGCCGCCGCCCTGGGTGTCTGGTTCGGGTTGCCATTCGGCGACATCTTCGCCTTGAACAGTATCCGGTGATCTATGCAACCTGGAAAGCGGCCGGCGAACTTGATGCTCCCGGCGCTGTCGCATTGAAACGTGGTTCCATACTGCGT
>Ga0210395_10004984_pt1 | contig 10201 bp, 6 predicted proteins | sample IncBWH4OmetaG_FD_150861 | JGI IMG/M metagenome (GOLD analysis project Ga0210395, IMG submission 150861) | Forest soil microbial communities from Barre Woods Harvard Forest LTER site, Petersham, Massachusetts, United States - Inc-BW-H-4-O ...
GCGCACGTCGTTGTAATTTGTGGCCGGCTTGTGAGTGAAGCCGTTGACCTGGACCTCGCCGCCGGTCTTGTAGAGCAGGTTCGGGATGGACCGGAAGTCCCGGCTGCCCTGCCGGACCCGGCGGACGAGTTCGGTGACGGGTTCGAGGGTGTCGTAGCCTTGCACGACGAGATCGACGCTCGGGTAAGCGATCAGCTGGTTGGCATAGTAGGTCGCCGAGATGCCGCCAAATACCGTGAGCGCGTCAGGGTGCTCCTTCTTCAGGACGGCTGCGAGCTCGACGGCACCGTGACATTGCGTCATCCAGTGCAGGTCGAACCCGAAGATCGGCGCCTCCAAGCGGCCGAGCAGCCGTTTGATATCCAGATCGGGATACATGAGCATCAGCGAGGCAACATTCACGATCTTCGCGTCGAATCCGTGATCAGCCAGCCGCTGCTTGATCGAGAACCAGCCGATGGGGTACATCTCGTAGATCGAGGTGACATTGACGCTGTCGCTGTCGCTTAGATAGGCGAACAGCATGTCGTCACGCTCGCGGAAGTCATAGACGCTGGGAGCGTGCAGCAGGAAGAGGTCGGCCTCAAGCCGTGACGATACGTGCTGATCCATCGAGCGGGTTTCCCTTATCTCGTAGATACTAGAGTCCACCCGTTCGGCCTGCGCTATCGCCGACTCGGGCTTCTGGGTGGGGTTCACGCTGATTCATTACTGGATCGCCGGGCTAGATTGCGGTCCCGGCTGGTGTCGGTCGCGACCCGTTTGATGACTGACCTCATTCACCTTCACGGCCTCTGCCCGCTCCGCCATACGTCACGGCCATGCCCGGGCTGCGCCGTTCTTCACGGTCCGCTTGACCGTCCGGCACGGCGACGCCGCTGCCGTGACCCTCACCCCGGCCGTGCTGACCACCTTGGTGATCGGAAGACTGACCACCCTGGTGATCGGAAGATGAGCGCCGGTCCTCGATCGGCACCGCAGGCTCGCCGACGGCAGGCTCCGGGGTGGCGGCCGGCCCGGCCGGCGGAGCCGCCGGGAGTAGCCCGAGGCTGACCAGGTCATCGGTTTGCAACCAGTAGAACCAGTGAGCGGGGCTTCTCCTGATCGCGGCGTCAATCGCGGCCACGCAACGCCCGAACGCGGTCGCCATCTCGCCTTGCACCGGCACCGGCGGCGAGATCTCCAGCACCTGGTGACGGTAGTCGGCCGAACGGTACACGAAAGCCATGAGAACCGGGGCACCGGTCAGCCGGGCGAGGGTCACAACCCCCGGCAGGAGCCTGGCCTGACGGCCGAGCAAGGGCACTTCGACAGCGCGGGCCCGGTCAGCGTCTAGCGGTTCGGCGTCGCTACAGATCGTCACCACCTCGTTGTCGCGCAGCGCGGCTGCGGCCTGCACCCCGACCTGAACCCGGCCCGGCCAAGGCTCGATGTTCGGCCGCTGCCGGTGGCGCAGCAGGCGCCTGGCGTAGACGAGGTCCCAGAACCACCGCTCCGCGGAAGACATGCCAGGCGCGTACTTCCAGTTCCAGCGCCCGATGGCGGTGAGCGGGAACCCGCTGGCATGGAGCAGGCAGAAGGCGCTGCTGTCGGAACCGAAGTGGGCGCCACAGAGTATGGCGCCCTTGCCCTCGGCCAGCGCAGCGTCTAGGTGCTCGCGGCCGCGGATCTCGACCAGTTTCCTCAGGGATCGGGCCTGTCCCCGCAGCCGCATCACATCGATAACTTTGCAGGAGGTCATACGGAAGTGCTCCCGGGCCAGGCCCTCAGCCTCTTCCGGGCCAAGCTCGTCGCCGAGCACTTGGCGCAGGTTACGCACTATCTCGGAGCGCTTCCTGGCCCGGTACCGGAAATCCAAATCCCCCCGCCAGCAGGCGAAGCGGTAGGCGAGGCTGGCGGGCAGGCGCGCTGCCAGTGGCGCCGCTACCAGCCAGTAGGCAAAGCTATCCGCGTTGCGCAGCAGCCGCATCGCAGGGTCCATCCCCGGCCAGCCAGCCCTACCCAGGCGCCGTCCGCCCGGGAGGGCTTCCGCCTTAGTCGCCGCCTCACCCATGGCGGCCTCCGTGGGCCGCTCGTCCGCCAATTGAGTTACTCCCATCGTTCCCTGCGTCTCCTCATGCTCACCATCGACCGTGCCCCGCAACCCGGGCACGGTCGACCTTGCCAGTAGAGTTCCTGGGCAGCGCCCGGCAAAACTCTACGACGTCCGGCACCATGTAGCCCGGCAGCCGCCGATGCTGGCTCATAGGCCCAGCATCCGGGACAAGATGACCCGTTGGATCTCCGAGGTTCCCGAGTAGATCGTGCCAGCGACCGCGTCCCGCAGGTCGCGCTCGATCCCGGCTTCCTTCATGTAGCCGTAGGCCCCGTGGATCTGGATCGCGTCCAGGCTGGACTGCACCCACGCCTCGCTGGTGAACAGCTTGGCGGCAGCCGCCTCGGCCAGGGCGGGCTTGCCCTGCTGGGCCAGCCACGCGGCCTGGTAGACCAGCAGCCGGGCGGCCTCCAGCCGCAGGTACATGTCGGCCATCTTGCTGGCCACGCTCTGGAATTTCCCGATGGCCTGGCCGAACTGCTTCCGCTCCCGCGCGTACTGCACGCACGTCTCAAGCTGTCGCTGCATGACGCCAAGGGCGTTGGCGAGGATACAGCTGCGTTCCCATCCCATTGATGCGGTGAAGATGACCGTCCCGGCTCCCTCCGGACCCAGGCGCTTGTCCGCCGGGACGAGGCAGTCGGCCAGCACGACCTCGCCCATCGGCGAGGTCCGCAGGCCCATCTTTTCCAGGCTGCGGCTCACGGTAAGTCCAGGCGTTCCCTTGTCGACCAAGAACGCGGAGATGCCCGTCAGCTTGGAGCGGCCGGGGTGCGAGGCGAAGACCAGCACCACGTCCGCGAGCGGGGCATTGGTGATGTACAGCTTGGTCCCGTTGAGAAGGTAGTGATCCCCCTGGCGCTCAACCCGGGTCCGCATGCTGAACGCGTCAGAGCCGGAATCGGGCTCGGTCATCGCGTGCACGCCGATAAGGTCGCCCGAAATCAGCCCGGGTAGGTAAGCCTGCTGCTGTGCTGGCGTGCCGAACTTCACCAGCGGCATTTCAACGCTCCACATCTGCGCGTTGAGCGAGAATATGAGCCCATTGTCGTGACAGCCGTATCCCAGGGCCTCCATGACGAGGACCGTCGTGAGGATGTCGCTGCCGCCGCCGCCCAGCTCAGCGGGGACTGGAAAGCCCTGGATCCCGAACCGAGCGCAGGCCTGCCACGCCTCAAGGGAGAACTCTCCCGCCTCCTCACGTTTCGCCAGATCCTGGTTGAGCTTTGCGCGGGCGAAGGCGGCCGCTGCCTCCTTCAGCTCACGCTGCTCGGCGCTCAGCGAGAATTCCATCCCGTCCCCCTGCCCGCTGGCTGAGCCACCTCGAACGTTATGGCTAAAGCCGTCCTCTAGTGCGCCAGCCAGAAGGTGGACGCCGACCCGATACGCCATCCTGCCTATACATGACCCGCGACCACTGATCTTGATACACCCGAGTCGCCAGATTAATCAGAACGGCGCATCCCCGACGTCCACGGGCCAATGGGCATAAATGAACCTGTGCGGATTTCAGTTGACCTGCGCTCAGGCCGGCACGCCGTCGCTGATGACCAGCCGCCGGAAGGGCAGGCCACGCTCTTTCAGCTCAGCCAGGAAGTCGGGCCAGGCATCGGCGGACTCGCTGCTGCCTGGGGCGCCATGCCGATGAACGCGGCTTGCCATCAGTGGTGATGCTCCTACTCGCCTGGGGCCGACTCAGCCGGGAAGCCGGGGTGCCTCCGGATGAAGGAGGCATCCAGGAACAGGTAGTCCAGTGTGATGCCGTCCAGGCGCCGCTGCGCCGGCCCTCGTACTCGTCCTTGATCTAGCCGCGGATCGCCGACACCGTGGACGTGGAGCTCGCGGCCTGGCCGACGAGCGCCTCGGCGAGGGCAGCGACACGCCGTTCCGACTAATCTGGCGACTCGGGTGTATCAAGACCAGCACTCGCGGGTCATGTATGGGCAGGCAAGCATTCTTACTCAAGGGCTGAAACTAAGGAGCAGCGGACAATGGCCGCGTGACCGCGGTTGATTTCTCGGAGCAGATGCTAGCCAACCTTAAGTCGAAGAGCCCGGAAACGTACGGACACCGTAGGGGACGTGCATGTGCGGAATCGTCGGCTGCCTAGCACTGGCTATCGACGCCGATCCCGATCAGGCCTGGGTGGCGAGCGCGACTCAGCGCATCGCCCACCGTGGGCCTGATGACGAGGGCTTCTACTCCGACCACGATGTCGCTCTAGGCTACAAGCGGCTGGCCATCATCGACCTGTCGCAGGGTGGCCATCAGCCGATGCGGTCCGCCAACGGCCGCTACTGGATGGTCTTCAACGGAGAGATCTACAACTACGTCGAGCTGGGCGCCGAACTGCGGGAGCAGGGCGTCGCGCTGAGATCGAGCTGCGACTCGGAGGTCCTGCTCGAGACCTACGCCCGGGTCGGCAAGGATGTCGTACACCGGCTCCGCGGCATGTTCGCGTTCGCCATCTGGGACAGCTGGAAGCGCGAGCTGTTCTGCGCCCGGGACCAGTTCGGCATCAAGCCGTTCTACTACAGCGCTGACCCGGGGCTCGGGGCGGATGACCCCTTCCAGGGATCCGGCGCCGCTGCTGGCGGGCCCGTCCCGGATCCCGGTGACGGCGTCCCGTCGTTCGGTCCGGACGACTGGTTCCCCCCCCGTCGGCGGCGAGCGAGAGGCGGCCGGCGCGCGGCGGGCCGAGAAGGCGACGCCAGCCTGGCCGGCCGGGTTCCGCGACCACCGTCCGCGCTGCCCGACCGCGAGCCCCGCCCGCTCGGCCACCCCGGCCCGGCTGCCGGGCGGCCGGGCGGCGGCGCAACCCAGGCGGGGCCCGAGCGGATGCTGCGGTTCGCGTCCGAGCGCAAGGCCCTGGCCGACCCGGGCGAACAGGCCAACCTCGACCCCGACGCGCTCCGCCGGTACCTATCCTTTCACTACGTCCCGGCGGGCGGCACCCTGACTCCGCCGGTACAGGTGCTGCCGCCCGGCCACGCTATGATCGCCCGCCCCGGCGGAGCGCTCGACGTCTACCGCTACTGGCGCGCGGACCTGCGGCCTGCCCGCGCCCCCAGCGATGCCACGCCCCGCGCCATCTTGGACGCGATGCGCGACTCGATCGCCGTTCACCTGCGCAGCGACGCCCCGCTCGGCGCCTTCCTCTCGGGCGGCATCGACTCCGCCACCATCTGCGCTCTGGCCGCCGAGCACCGGCCCGACCTGCTCACCTTCACGGTCGGGTTCGAGCGCGAGGGCTACAGCGAGATCGACCGGGCCCAGGAGACGGCCGACGCGATCGGGGTGAAATCGGTCCCGTATGTGATCAGCCCGGAGGAGTTCTTCCATTACCTGCCGCGGATCATCTGGCACCTCGACGACCCGATGGCGGACGCGTCGGCGGTGCCGCTGTGGTTCGTCGCCCGTGAGGCAATCAAGCACGTCAAGGTGGTGCTCTCGGGAGAGGGCGCGGACGAGCTCTTCGGCGGCTATGCCTTCTACCACAAGCCGGGTGGGCGGGCTGGCGAGCACCTGCCCAGCTGGAGCCGGGTCCTGCTGCAGCGGGCCACGGCGCTCATCCCGCCAGGGGTAAAGGGGAAGGGCCTGCTGGAGCGCATGTCCACCCCGCTGCGGCGCCGCTACGTTGGCAACGCTTGGGGCGATCTGATCACGGGACCGAGCAGGTCCGGCCGGGGCAGCCCCTTCGACGTGACCGACCCGGTGTACGACCAGGCCGAGGAGACCGAACTGGACTACGTCTCCACCATGCAGCTGGTGGATATCAACACCTGGCTACCCGGCGACATCCTGCTCAAGGGCGACCGGATGAGCATGGCGCACAGCCTTGAGCTGCGGGTTCCCTTCCTCGACCGGGAGGTGATGGCGGTCGCGGCCCGCCTGGCGCGGGAGGAGAAGATCGGAGCCGGGACCACGAAGCGGGCCCTGCGCGCGGCCATCAGCGAGGTGCTCCCGAAGGCGGTTGCGGAGCGCGCGAAGCTGGGATTCCCGGTCCCGATCGACCACTGGCTGGCGGGCGACGCCTACGGCTTCGCCGACCGGCTGCTGCGTGAGGCCGAGACCGTCCAGTGGGTGAACCGCGAGGCGGCGTTGGACCTGCTGCAGGCATTCCGGGCCGGCGATCCCGCCGTGAGCTGGCGCCACCTCTGGGTGCTCATCGTGTTTTCGCTCTGGCACCAGATCTATGTCGAACGGGTCTACGACCCGATCGCGCTCGGCTGGGAGAAGGCGCAGGGCACCGCGCGCTGACCCGGCCGGGCGGGGCCGTCGCCTGGTCACTCGGTCATCGGGGCAGGCGAGCCCGTGGCCTGGCGCGTAGGGCGCGAGCTTGTCACGGAGCCGTCGCCGGCCCTTGCGCCGACCACGCTAATAGCCGTGCGGTCACCAAGACGGGCGCCGCGACCGGGGTTAGTGCGGCAGCAGGCCCGCCTGCCGCGGGAGAGCCCGCTCCGGCGCGCGTTCTGCCGCAGGACCTCATCCTCGCGCTGGAGTCGCTGTGACGGATGAACTCAACGGCTCCGGCTCAGACCTGATTGATCAGCGCGGACTGCTCGGCCGGATCCATCACGCCGAGGCTGTCATCCCTCTTGTCCGCCCCGATCAGGACGACGGAGTCCAAGCGCGCTCCGGCGAGCCGTATCATCTCGCCTACGCTGTAGATCTTCTCCGCCGAGGATTCCCCGGCGGTTACCACTGCAACCGCGTTGGCCGCCCATGTCCCCAGGTAATCGCCACTGAAGGCGGGATCGAGGACGGCCAGAGTAAGCAGGAGGTCAGCCGAGGAGCAGGCGTTAACCAGGGCTGCATTAGCCTGAGCTGGCACTGCCGGGGAGGCGCCGCTGGGCACTGGGCCGATCGGCGCTACTTCCTCCCGCTCTGGAAGTACCGCTATGAGGTTCGCGCCGTTCTGTCGGACCGGGTGAATGCCAGGGTCGCTGACCCCCAGCAGGTGTGCCAGGTGAGCATCGCCGGAAAGGTCGGCCACCATAACCTGCTTTCCCTGGCTGGCGCACGAGGCGGCCAGCGACGCGACGACCTGCGCGACAACCTGCGCGTCGTCGACGGCGACGACCGCGAGGCTGGCCGGGCCCCGGGAACTTCCCGGCACCGCCCCTTGCAGGTATCCGACGACCCGCCTCATATCAAGATTTCGCTTGGCCGCCTGCGGACGTAGCCTCGGCCGCCAGCGGCGCGGGCGCAGCGGGCCGACGCTGAGCCGCACGGGCGCGCCCATCGCGACCGCGACATCGTCACGGCGGCGCGGTCGGCGAGACAGGAGCGCCGCTAGGATGACGCCAGCCATGCCTGCCACGATGCCGCCGAAAAGGCCGCCGACGAAGTAAAGCGCCGGGCCCTTGATGCGCGAGCGGGGGAGTGCGGTGGCGGCGTTGAGCACGTAGCTGCCCGTCATCGTTGAGTTCGTATCCGTCACGGCCGTCGATTTGGCACTGGTTACGTACTGAATGATCTGCCCCTGCTGCCCAATCTGGCTCTGCAGGTTGGCGTACTCGACCTTCTGCGCAGGCGTGGGCTGGACGGTCGGTATCTGGTTGATCTTCGCATTAAGGGCCTTGAGGCTTTGCTGAGCCGCGTTGTACTGCTGATCGAGCTGGGCGAACAGTAGCCGCTCCTGGGCCTGCGCGTACTCGGCGCGGTACTGGAGATATGTTGTGGCCAGGGCCGATACTCGCTGTATCGCTGCGGCGCTGGACCGCGCGCCGACGTTGATCGTCAGCACGTTGTCCGTAACGATCGTGACTGTGTAGGCGGCTTGGAAGCTGGTGACAGACTGCGGCAGCTTCAGTTGCTGCACGACACGTCCTGCCACCACCCGACTTTCCGCCACGCTCTGCTCGGTCGGCACTTCCACCGCGGGGTTCCCGTTGGGGTTGTTGTAGACGAGCAGGACTGTTGCGGTGGCGTGGTAGGCCGGCGGGTACTTCAAGTAGAGCCCGGAACCAATCACTAGCCCGAGCACGCCGGTGAGGCACCAGACCCAGGCCCTGCGCCGCAGGGCGGCAGTGAAGAACCCTAGGTTGACCAGCCGTCCGGCGGTAGGATCGGCGGCGGGGCGCTCCTCGTCTACCGTGGAGTCGTCGGTCCACAGGCGGCCTAGCATGTCATCGCCGCGCGACCAGGTAATCGCCCGGTCTGGATCGTTCACCGTTTGATCTCCGTTACTATGCCTCGCAAGCGGTTGGGCGGCCGGCGTCGTGCCGGGCCTCCCAGATGCGGAATGCGGCCAGTGGTCTGGTCGGTCGGCTCTGGATCGGCGACGAGGATTCCGGGGATCTCCCGGCCGTCGGCGGCCGCGGCCACGGCGGCCCGGGCCAGCTGCTCGGCGGTCGCCGCGCCCGCCGAGACCCCTATTACCGTGGCGTTGGTCCGGATCAGGTCGGGCAGCTTCGGCGCCCGGCCGTCAACGACTGCGACCACGATGACCAAGGCGGTGTCCGGGTGCATGTCGATGCTTCCCCCGTCATGGGCGGTGACTCGCAGCAGGCCGTGGCGTATCGATGCCTCGGACGGCGGCGCGGTGCACGCGGTGCGAAGGGTGGCCGTGGCGGCTGCGTCCTGCTGCGGGCCGATGACAAGCGACGTCGGAATCCCTTGCGAGGCGGCGAAGACCGCCAGTTGCGGCCCCAGGGCGAGAGCGCCGGGATCGGATGAGAGGGACAGCACCGTGAGCGAGAAGCGCCCACCTTCGTACATGGAGGTACGGCCGTCGTCGTACGAGGAACTGCCGTTACGATCGTATGCGGGACGGTCGAAGCCGGGGCTGTCCATCCCTAGCTGCTGCAGGGCTGTACGCAGCTGCCAGGCGTGCACGGCGGAGGGATTGTAGTCCTCAAATAGCCTGACCCAGCCCCGGGCTGCGGAGGCATGAGCAACCGGGACCGACGCAAGGACGGGAATCCCGATCGAATTCGCTATCTCATCACGTTCCCTGAGTCGCCGGTCATTGCGGCCGAGCGCAAGGGCCACGACGATTCCGATCAGCGCGCCGGTCAGGCCGCCCAGCAACGCGAAGACGATCATCCGCTCTATCGGATTCGGCCTCGTTGCAACCCTTGCCGACTCGAGCAATTGCGCCTGTACGCGCCCGACTGCGCTGTGTGAAGAACTGACGTAGCGGATGTAACTATCGGCCACAGCGTTGGCGGTTGCTTCAGCGTCGGCTGCGCTCTTGCCTTTTGCTGATACCGAAATGATGTCGGTGGCCGGGCTTGCGACCTGAACATCGAGGCGAAGCTCACCGAGCGACATAGCAGTACGGACATCAGGCAGTGCGTCCAGGAGTACTTGACTACTACCCGCGACAACCTCTTGGGTTGCCGTATAAGGATCGGTGCCACTGGTGGTGGTCGTTGGCTGCACGCTCGCCGGAGGCGGCGTGAGCGCGATCAGTGCGGTACTCGAGAATATCGCCGGCTTGGCGACGGCATAAGCGACGCCTCCGAGGATACCCAAGGCCACGATGATCCCCACGAGGAGCTTGCGTCGCCGCACGATCTGTATAGACCCTCGCAGGTCCAGCGCCTTCTGGCTCATAGGGCCTCCGCTTGGATCTCCGGCGCCCTATCCGACAGGACGGCAACCGCGGTCCATGATATAGCTTGCTGGGAAACAGCGGATTTCGCCAATTCGCCGACTTGGAACTCCAGCCGAGTGATCAGGGGAATCCCGCTCGCGCAGTCACCGCAGCCCAAGAGCGTAACAGCGGGAGCGAGTCGGCCGAGACCATGGGAGTACCAGCCGAGGATGGGATCGGTATCGCCTCGGTGCAGGCTCCACCGCAGCCCAGGCGGCAGTTCCAGCCGCGCCGTCCCAGGTCTGGATGCGGTGGGCCAGTCCAGGACTGCGCAGGACTGTTTGAGTTCCGCCCGGACGTCAGGTCCGAGACGGAAGGCCAGGCGGATGTCGCGGCTGCCCCCGTCAATCTGATCTATGATGTCGATGCTGCGTGATGCCCGGTCTAGCAGAACCGAGCGGCGGTGCATGGTCGGCGGGTAAAGCGAGGCGCACCCGTCATGCTCAGCCGTCCATCTGACGATATCGCCGTAATCGAGCAACTCGATCTCGCGCGTGTGTGCA
>Ga0210395_10004985_pt1 | contig 10200 bp, 10 predicted proteins | sample IncBWH4OmetaG_FD_150861 | JGI IMG/M metagenome (GOLD analysis project Ga0210395, IMG submission 150861) | Forest soil microbial communities from Barre Woods Harvard Forest LTER site, Petersham, Massachusetts, United States - Inc-BW-H-4-O ...
ATGGCCGTGAGGATGAAGGCGGCGACAGCGCATATGGCCTTCTGCCGCCAGCGCCGGCTCTTCAGCCGCTGGAACTGGGCCATGTAGTAGCTGTTCTTCTGGCGTTTGGCCGCCCAGGCACATTGTACCACGCGCTCGATCCGGCCATCGACCTCCTGATCGATCTGCTGGATCGCCGCATCCAGCGCACCCCACTGTGCGAGGTGGAGCTGCAAAGGGAAGCGGTGATGCTCCGTCAGCCGCCCATGCAGCGCATCGTAGAGTTCCTTGGGCGATGCCTTGATGCCCCGGTGGGCCAATTCCGCCAGCCGATGCGGGTTGCGCACGCCGGCGATCATGGCTTCGATCATCCGCCGGCCGCTGACACCCACGATGTCGCTGATCACCGAGTCCAGCGCCGCAGCTGCTTGCGGGTACGCATCAGCGCGCGCAGGTCCTGGATGTCTTCCGCCGGAACGAAACTCGCCCTGATCAGCCCGCACGCCTGCAGATCGGCAATCCACATGGCATCGTTGATGTCCGTCCCCCGGGTCGAGCCCGAGGGCAGGCTTGCGGCCAGGAACGTTCTTGATGTGCGCCGCATTGGCCACCAGCAACTCGAACTCACCCTCGCTCAGGATCTGCCATACCGGCGTCCAGTAAACCCCCGTTGCCTCCATCGTGACATGCGTGCACCGGCACTCCGTCAACCACGCCAGCAGGGCCAGCAGCCCCGCCGTCGTCGTCGCGAAAGTCCGACACTCCCGCCTGTCGGCGCCCGCGCATCAGCCGCGCACAGGACACCACCGTCGCTTTGTGGACGTCGAGCCCGGCGACCCGCTTGTGCATCACTTCCGTTCTATATATCGCCTCCATACCTGCGCCGACGGCATGGGGGCCTCGCACAAACAAAATCTAACAAACGTGCTCCAGGGCGCGAACGCCCTTCAGCGCCAGTTGGCGGTCTTCAAGGCTCCTCCGGTCCAACTCGCAATCGGGCTCTCCAGCACCATGGAGCGCCGACCTCCGGCCGACGGCACTAACAACTTTACACCATGCCAACGCGGCAGGTTTCATTCAGCGCAGGTCCGCCGCCAGGCGGGTGTGGAACTCGCAATGACAATGTCGCTCCCGTTTCAACGATAGTGGTTACTAGCCGAGCCCGATGCGCTGGCGGAAATCGTCGTCGCGCAGGGAGAACTCCTTGCCGGCAAGATCGTCCGCCTCCTTCGTGCAGAGATAGACGATGGCACGCGCGGGCTGTGCAACCGGCGTAAGCTGCTCGCGCGGGATCTTGCTGATCACGTTAATGCCCGAGGCACGGATCGTCACCTGCATGTCGGTATCCGTCGTGCCGGGCTGGAAGCCGAACGCGCGGATGCCGGCGTTGCGATGCTCCAGATCGATGGCGCGTGTCAGCATCGCGAGACCGGCCTTGCCGGTGCAATAGGCGCTCCAACCTTCCAGCGGCCGCATCGCGGCGCCGGAAGACACGTTGATGATGGCGCCACGGCTGCGCTCGATCATGCCGGGTAGCACCGCGCGGATGGCATAGTAAGCCCCGATGAGATTGATCCGGATGCTGCGCGCCCACTCGGTGGGATCGGCCTCGGCGATCATGCTGATCGGTTCGATTACACCGGCATTGTTCACCAGCACATCGGGTGGACCGAAACGCTGCGTGGTTTCCTCCACCAGCCGCTGGCACGCGGCATAATCCGACACATCGCAGGCAATTGCCGCCGCCTTGCCGCCGGCTGCGCTGATTTGCCGAGCGTTCGTTTCCGCCTGCGCGATGGTGCGTGCTGCAAGTACAACCGACGCACCGGCCTCGCCCAGCGCCAGCGCAGCGGCGGCACCGATGCCTCGGCTCGCGCCCGTTACGATTGCAACCTTTCCGGTCAGAGCTGGCATTGCCGAACCTCCGCTTGTTATCGCCGTTCTTACGGCACTCCCGGACAATTGGACAAGCGAGGCTACCGGCGAGTATTCTCAGCGAGATGCAAGTGCCGGAGGGGGGCCTGATGCCAAGCAGCGTGACCTGGAAAGAAAGCGCGATGACGATCGCCGGGAGCAACGTGCACCTGATGCGCGGAGGCAGCGGGCGACCGGTGCTTGTGCTGCATCACGATATCGGCACGGTCGATCGTCTGCCATTCTACGATGCGCTGGCGCAGAATTTTGACGTAGTGGTGCCGCACCATCCCGGTTGGGGGAAGTCGGAGCGGCCGCAATGGCTGCGCAGCGTGCGCGACATCGCCGCTATTCATAGCTGGCTTCTGAGCGAGCTCGGGCTGAGCGATGCGTCGCTGGTCGGCCTGGGTTTCGGCGGCTGGATCGCGGCCGAGATGGCGAGCCAGTCGCCCACCGCATATCGCAAGCTGGTGCTGGTCGGCGCGATGGGCATCAATCCGCCAGGCGGCTACATCGCCGACCAGGCGATCGTGTCGTACCTCGACTATCCGAAGGCGGGGTTCCACGACGAGGCCGCGTTCGCGCGGGTCTATGGCGATGTGACAACGGATCAGCTCGAGCAGTGGGACATCTGCCGCGAGATGGTGTTCCGTACCGCGTGGAAGCCGTACATGTACAGCCAGACGCTGCCGCATCTGCTGGGCGGCGTGAAGGCGCCGGCGTTGGTGGTGTGGGGCGACGATGACCGACACGTGCCGAAGAGCGCGGGCGATGTCTATGTGAAGGCGCTACGCAATGCGCGGCTGGAAACGGTGGCCGGCTGCGGACACTATGTGGATATGGAGAAGCCAGATGAGCTGGCCAAGCTCGTCTCGGCATTCGTCAACGCGAACTGAAGGGAGCACGCCATGCACCTGATGTATTTCACCGAACAACCGATGGCCGCCTACGATGCGAAGGAGGGGCTGAAATACGGCGCGACCGCGCTGACCTTCTCCAACAGCCACTACGATCCGGTGCAGGCCAGCCGGCTGTACAACGAGTACCTCGAAGAATACATCATGGCCGACGAGTGGGGCGTCGACGGCATCATGCTGAACGAGCACCACAATGCGCCGTTCTGCATGCAGGCGCGGACCAACATGTTCGGCGCGATCCTCGCGGCGGTGACCAAGCGTGCGAAGATCGTCTTCCTGGGCAATCCGCTGCCGCTGTCCGATAATCCGGTGCAGCTCGCGGAAGAGATCGCGATGATCGACATGGTCTCGAAAGGCCGTGTGGTGTCGGGTTTTGTGCGCGGTGGCGGGCAGGAGCAGTTGGCCAACGGGGTCAACCCGGCCTACAACCGTGAACGCTTCGTCGAGGCGCATGACCTGATCCAGAAGACCTGGACCACGCCGGGGCCGTTCCGCTGGGAAGGCACACACTACCAGCATCGCGTGGTGAACCCGTGGGCTGTGCCGTTCCAGAAGCCGTATCCACGGGTGTGGATACCAGGTGTGTTGTCGCGCGAGACCGTCATCTGGACCGCACAGCAGCGCTATCCGTACATCGCTCTGAACACCGCGATCGATGCGACCAAGACGATATGGGACACTTATTCCAAGGCGGCGGCCGACGTCGGCTATACCGCTGGCCCGGAGAACTTCGGCTACCTGATCCGCGTGCATGTGCAGGATACCGAAGAGAAGGCGTTGCAGAACGCACGGCAGTTCATGTGGATGCAGGGCGAGTTTACCGGCCTTGCGCATCCCGTGTGGGCGAACCCGTCGGGCTACTTCTCGCCATCCGGCCGCCGCGGCTTCGTCGAGTTCGCGGTGGGGCGCGCGAAGAACCCGCGCGGCCAGCCGACATTCGAGGAGCAGGTTTCCGACACCATGATCATCGCCGGCACGCCAGACCAGGTGATCGGGCGGCTGAAGTATCTGATCGAGCACACGCGTCCCGGCATCATGGGTCTGTGGGGCAACGATGGGACGGTGTCCGCCACTGACCGCCGCCGCTGCATCGAGCTGCTGGTGAAGGAGGTGATGCCGGCGGTGCGCGAGCACGGCAAGTCGCTTGGGCTGAAGGACCCGTGGGAGGCGAATGCGCCGGTGCACCTGCGGTACTCCACCGACATTCCAGTGCAGCGCGCCGCGGCGGAGTAGAACCTGTTCCGGTAGGGCGTTCCCGTACGGGGATGCACCTACCGGGCTCATCTCAAGCTTGAGCAAGTGGTCTCGCTAAGTGCATTGGTAGCCGACTTCGCCGATGCGTTGGTTGGTGTCGACGCCGATCGGCTCGCGCACAAACAATTTGCACCCGGAATTGGCCCCTACGGGGAAGCCGAAGCAGTCCGATCCGCCTTGATCAAGCTGCAAAGCACCAAGCCAGTCCCGTATGCAGATGCCGTTGTCAAGCGCGTGCCCGATTTGCTGATCCCGGGCCAGTGGGCCGTAGAGTTCAAGATAGCCCGACCGTTTGGCGACAATGGGCGTCCAGCCGAACACTGGTCCGAAAATCTCCTCCACCCTTATGCGGGAAACACCAGTTCGCTTGGCGACTGCCTAAAGCTGTTGTCCTCCGGCCTTGCCGAGCGCAAAGCGGCAATTATCTTTGGCTTCGAGCATATGCCGCCACGGGTTTCATTGGATGCAGCAATTCTTGGATTCGAAGTATTGGCAAAGGAAGTTGTGAACCTGCATCTCACGCCCCGAATAGAGGCGTTGCGAAGTGGGCTAATCCACCCGGTGCACCAACAATTGCGCGTATTTGCCTATGAGGTGCTAGGATTACGGACCAGTTGATGCGGCGGTCGACGGTAACGCGGTCAATCGGACCGCGTTCTTCCTTGAGCTAGAGTATCGGCTGCGGGATCGTAATTGTGTGCCGCTATCAGTTCTGAAAGGATACGCCGTGCGTCAGATGGTCCTGGTGGGTTTCCTGCAAGCGCAGAACTGCACGACGCTGGCAAGCGCGTGGCGCCACCCAGAGTCGCGGACCGATTTCACGACGGCTGCGTATTATCAAAAGATTGGCCAGGTGCTGGAAGCAGGGAAATTCCAGCTCGCGTTCTTCGATGACAGGCTGGCGATGCCGGACATCTATGACGGCGGTAACCCAGGTGAGGTAGTGGCAAACGGTGTGCGCGTCGTGAAGATGGATCCGGTGGCCACGCTGCTGGCCATGGGTTTCGGCACGCAGCGACTCGGCATCGGTTCGACCGCATCGACCACATATTACGAGCCATTCGATGTGGCGCGCCGGTTCCAGACCGTCGATCACATGCTGGGCGGGCGAGCCGCGTGGAACGTGGTGACATCCGTCAACGATGGCGAGGCGCAGAACATGGGCCGCGGGGTGCATCTCGCGCACGACCTGCGGTACGACCGCGCCGACGAGTTCATGGAGATCGTGCTGAACTGCTGGGATGGGTGGGAGGACGATGCGCTGGTTGTCGACAAAGCAAGCGGGCTGTTCGCTGATCCCGCCAAGGTGCACCGGCTGGAATATCGCGGGAAATATCTGACCTCGCGCGGCACATTCACAGTGCCGCGTTCGCCGCAGGGTCATCCTGTGATCATTCAGGCAGGATCGTCCGATCGCGGCACGCGGTTTTCCGAGCGTTGGGCGGAAACCGTGTTTGTCGGCTACCCTGATTTCGAGGAGGGCCAGCGGCGCTACGCGGCTTTCAAGCAGGGCATCGCGCGGCATGGGCGTGACCCGGACCTGGTGACTGTCAATACGATTGCATATCCGGTCGCGGCGGCCACCAGGGCCGAGGCGGAGGACAAGATGGCGATCGTCGAGAAGGGTTACCGCGAGGTCGATGGCTTGTCGCTGCTGTCCGAGGCGCTGAACTTCGACTTTGCGAAGAAACGCATGGATGAGGCATTCACCGACGAGGAACTTGAAGGCATGTCGGGCATGCAGGCAATGCGAGACCGCGTGATGCAGGTGATCGGCCGCAATCCGACAGTGCGGGATTTTCTCAACGTGACGCGGCGCGGTCGCCCACGCGAGGCTATCGTCGGGGGGCCGAAGGAGATCGCCGATCGGCTGGAGAAGTGGTTCGTCGAGCGTGCCTGCGACGGTTATGTGGTGGGCGGCACGCACACCCCCGGCACATTCGAGGATTTTGTGAAGTTTGTGGTGCCTGAGTTACAGCGACGCGGTATCTTCCAGAAGGACTACAAAGGAGCAACGTTGCGGGAGAACCTGGGATTGCCGCGGCCGCAGCGTGGCTGGTGGAGGACGGGCAAGTAGGAGACAGCCGATGGCCGGAGCCGACTGGCAGATCAGCGGCGAATACATGGAAAGCTGCAACTGCGATTATCTGTGCCCTTGCATCTACACCAACCCGCAGGGCGAAGTGACGCATGACCACTGCACCGCCGCGCTGATCTTCCGCATCGACAAGGGGCAGCGTGGCAATACCGATTTGTCAGGACTGAGCTTCGCGCTGGTGATCCGCTCGGGCAAGATCATGGCTGACGGCGACTGGGTGTTTGCAGGGGTGGTCGATGAGCGGGCTGACGCGGCGCAGCGTGCGGCCTTATCGGCTATCGTCAGCGGTGACGCCGGCGGCCCTCCAGGCATGATCCGCAGCAATTTGGTAAGCGACTTCCGTGGTGTCGCATTCAAGCCGATCGAGTTCAAGGTTGAAGGGTTGAAGCGCTCGGTCTCGATCCCGGATGTTTTGTCGTTCGACATTGAAGGCGTCGCATCGCGCAACCGCAGCGGCGAGCCGTTCTACATCGACAACACGTCCCATCCCGCTGGCAGGCGCCTTGCTTTGGCACGTGCGGCGCAGTTCCATATGCACGGCTTCGGCCTCGATCTCGACATGGTGGGCAAGGGCAACAACGGGCATTTCGCGCCGTTTGCCTGGGCGGCGTAGGGCGCGCATGAGCCTGGCGCCGGCACAGCTGCTGCGGCGCGAGCGCGTCGTTATCGTGCTGGCGCTTGTCGGTGTGACGGCGATCGCCTGGCTATATCTGGTCCTGGCTCGCCAGGGCATGGACATGTCGATGCAGACGATGGGCGACATGCCCGACATGGCGATGCCGTTCGCCGCTCCATGGGTCTTCGCCATGTGGTGGGTGATGATGGTGGGCATGATGCTGCCGAGTGCCGCACCGATGATCCTGACGTTTGCCGCACTCCAGCGGCGCAAGTGCGACCGCGATGAACCCTACGTGCCGACAGCGATGTTCGTCGCGGGCTACCTGATCGTGTGGGGCGCGTTCTGCCTGGCGGCGACCGCGGCGCAGTGGAAATTGCAACAGAGCGCTCTGCTGTCGCCGATGCTCGCGCTCGTCAGTCCGATGGTTGGTGGCGTTTTGTTCATTCTTGCCGGGATCTACCAGCTCACGCCGTTAAAGAATGTCTGCCTGCGCCACTGCCGTTCGCCGTTCGCCTTCGTGTTGAACCACTGGCGAGACGGCGGGGGCGGCGCTCTCCGCATGGGCATCAGCCATGGCGCATATTGCCTCGGATGCTGCTGGGTGCTGATGGCACTGCTGTTCGCGGTCGGCGTGATGAACCTGATTTGGGTGGCAGCGATCGCGGCGTTCGTGTTCGCCGAAAAGCTGCTGCCCGGAGGCGTTTGGGTCGGCCGGGGCGGCGGCGGAGCGATGGCGGCATTCGGCGTGTGGCTGCTGGTGCAGTGACTACACGCGTTCGAATATTGCCGCGATGCCCTGGCCGCCGCCGATGCACATGGTGACGAGCGCGTAGCGGCCGCCGATACGCTCCAGTTCGTAGAGCGCCTTGACTGTCAGGATGGTTCCTGTTGCGCCGACCGGATGGCCGAGCGCAATGCCTGACCCGTTTGGATTTGTCTTCGCCGGATCGAAGCCGAGGTCCTTGGCCACCGCACAGGCTTGCGCTGCGAATGCCTCGTTGCTTTCGATGACGTCGATATCGGTTAGCGCCAGACCCGCGCGCTGCAATGCCAACCGCGTCGCGGGCACCGGGCCGATGCCCATGATCTTCGGATCGACCCCGGCGTGTGCATAGGCCACCAAACGTCCCATCGGCTTCGCGCCACGCTTTTCCGCCGTCTCGCGTTCCATCAGTACGACTGCGGCAGCGCCATCGTTGATGCCCGATGCGTTGCCGGCCGTCACCGTACCGTTCTTGCGGAAGACCGGCCGCAGCTTCGCGAGATCATCGACTGTCGCATCGGCGCGGGGATGTTCGTCGGTGTCGAATACCGTCTCGCCGCGGCGCGTCTTCAGCTTCACCGGCAGGATCTGCTGCTTGAAGCGTCCCTCGGAGATTGCGCGGGAGGCGCGGCGATGCGATTCGAGTGCCAGCGCGTCCTGGTCGCCGCGGGTGATCTGGTGGCTCTCCGCCAGGTTCTCGGCGGTTTCGCCCATATGGATGTTGTCGAACGGGTCGTGCAGCGCGGCCAGCATCATGTCCACCATCGTCGCGTCGCCCATGCGCGCGCCCCAGCGCACACCCTGCGCGATGTACGGCGCACGGCTCATGCTCTCGGCGCCACCACCCACAGCAATGTCGGTATCGCCAAGCATGATCGTCTGCGCGGCCGACACGATCGCCTGAAGGCCTGAACCGCACAACCGGTTCAAGGTCAGCGCTGGGGTCTCCTTCGCCACGCCGGCGTTCATCGCTGCGACGCGCGCGAGGTACATGTCCTTCGGCTCGGTGTGGATCACGTTGCCGAATACGACCTGGCCCACTTCGTCGCCGGCGACACGCGCGCGCGCAAGCGCCTCGTGCACAACCTGCGCACCGAGTTCGGTTGGCGCCACGTCCTTGAGGCCGCCGCCGAAATCGCCAACTGCGGTGCGCACGCCGGAAACGATGACGACCTCGCGCTGTGTGTTCATGTCAGTGCTCCCGCACAACCGGATTGCGCAACGTGCCGATGCCGCTGATCTCGATCTCGCAGACATCGCCGTGCTTCATGTTCTCTGTGGCACCCTCGGTGCCCATCCACAGGACGTCACCGGGATACAGCGTCAGGTACTTTGTCATCGCCACCAGGAAGTCGACCACACCGAACACCATATGGTTGGTCTGGAACGCGATCAGCTCCTTGCCGTTCAGCCGCACCTTGGTGACCAGGTCGTCCAGCTTCACGTTGGTTTCGATCCACGGGCCCATCGGCTTGAACGTGTCGGTGTTCTTGGCCCGCCACAGCGTGCGGTCGCTCTTCTGCCAGGTTCGCTCGCTCACGTCGTTGCCGATCGTGTAGCCAAGCACCGCCGACAACGCGTTATCACGCGTCAGGTGCTTGCACTTGCGGCCGATCACGGCGACGAGTTCGCCTTCGTACTGTACCTGGTCGGTGGCGTCCTTCGGGATAACGATGGCCTCGCCATGTGCGATCAGCGCGTTGTTGGCGCGGTAGCCCGCATCCGCCTGTGTCGGCAACTGCACCTTCAGGCCGATCTTCTCAGCCGCCTCGCGCACATGCTCGGCATAGTTCAAGCCGGCGGCATAGAACGTCGGCGGCACCACCGGCAGCAGCAGCTTCACACTTGCCAGTGGCAGACGGGCGGCAGTTCGTTCCCACATGTCGAACGGCGAGCCGCGGACCGGGATGATCTCCTCGCCTTCGACCACGCCGTAGGTCGGTGTCCCATTCTGCTCAAAGCGTGCCCAGCGCATGTGCAGGTGTCCCTCCTAAGCGGAGAGCACACCATACACGCGCGCAGTCTTCTTGTCACAAAGGGGCGCGAGCGCGCCCGGCGTTACATCGGAGGCACAAGGCCATCCTTGCCAACTGAGATCCGCGTCGCCGTCATATTGCCGTCAGGGGTTCGCCTCCCCATCACGATGACATGTGCATTTGGCACCAGCAACGCGGGTGAGCCCGGCTCGTAGGTCACCACCGGTGTGTCGGGCGGCACGACGATGGTCTGCTTGCCGCCTTGGTAGGTGATCGTCAGGGTGCGGCCGATGGTCCCGGTCAACGCACCCACGGTGCCGTTGGTCATCGTGCTCTGCGGCTGCAGATCGAATGGCCGATACCCTTCGCCGGTGCCACGCATGCTTTCCGGGAACACGTGCACTTCGAGTGCGCGCTGCGTGCCGTCTGGCTCCGGCATCGCGGCGCAACCGATGAAGGAGCCTTGCTTGATGTCCTCCAGCCGGACCGGGACAATCGCGACAACAGCCACATTGGGCGCGAGCGAAACGGTCAGCTTGTCGCCGGTCCGTGTGGTCAGGCTGAGATTGTTGCCATTGACCGCCTCGATCGTGGCGCGAACCCGTGCAACCTGCTGCGCCTTTCCCGCAGCGGCGCCGATTGTCGCGAGCAGGACGGCCCACGCGATAAACCTCCCGACG
>Ga0210395_10004987_pt1 | contig 10199 bp, 5 predicted proteins | sample IncBWH4OmetaG_FD_150861 | JGI IMG/M metagenome (GOLD analysis project Ga0210395, IMG submission 150861) | Forest soil microbial communities from Barre Woods Harvard Forest LTER site, Petersham, Massachusetts, United States - Inc-BW-H-4-O ...
CGCCGGACCGGACGGCTCCGGCGTGGCCGGGCTATCAGATGACCAGCTGGTCGGGGTCATCGCCGCCGCCAAACGGGAGCAGTCCTGGTCGGCCTGGGTAGAGATGACCGGGACCCGCGAGTTCGCGCGGCGAGCGGCGGCCCGCGGCCCCCGAGGCCAGTTCGCCGCCGACGAGCTCGCCGATGAACTGCACCTCACGTACAACTCCGCGGCCGGGCGGATGGACTACGCCACCACCGTCGCCGAGCGGCTGCCCGCCAGCTTCGCCGCGCTAGGCGCCGGGAAGCTGGACATGACGCGGCTGCGGATCATCGAGGAGGAGACCAGCATCCTGTCCGCCGAGCACGCGGCCGAAGCCGACGCCGAGCTGGCCGAGACCGCCGGGACGCTGACCTACGGGAAGCTGCGGGCGGCGGCACACCGGCTGGTGCTGAAGCTAGATCCGGAAGCGGACAAGCGGCGCAAGGAAGCCGCCCGCCGTGTCGCGGAGGTCCGCCGGTTCCGTGAAGAGTCCGGCAACGCGGGCATCACAGCCCGGGAACTGCCCTCCGCCGACACGCTGGCCGCGTGGCAGCACGTGGAAGAGCGCGCCCAGGCCCTGCGCGCCGCGGGCGTCGAGGGCAGCCTGGACGACCTGCGCGTGCGCGCCTTCCTCGAGCTGCTCCAGGGACGCGACAGCCTCGAAGCCGACGACAGCGGGCCGAGCGTGGCGGCACAGGTCACCATCACGGTGCCGTGGTCCGCGCAGGAGCAGGGATCCGGGGACGCGGCCGACGTCGACGACTTCGGCCTGATCGACAACGACGACACCCGGGACCTGCTCGCCGCCGCGGCCAAGAACCCGCACACCCGCTGGTGCGTGACCACCCTGAACCCGGACGGCACCGCGGCCGCCCACGGCTGCATCACCGGCCGCCATCCCCCGCCGGGCTTCGCCGCCAGCCGCAGCCCCGGCGGCGGGCCCTCCCCCGGGCCTGATCCGCCACCCGGCACCCGCCCCCAGGACTGGCTACGCGAACGACGGGTCCGACTGACCCCCATCACCCGGGGCCACTGCGACCACGAGTACGGCGAAACCGGATACCGGCCCAGCCGCAAGCTCCAGCACCTGATCAAGGCACGGAACGCCCGCTGCGGCGCCCCGGGCTGCGGCCGGCCCGCCGCCCGATGCGACCTAGACCATACGGTCGCCTGGGACAAAGGCGGCCGCACCTGCGAGTGTGACCTCTGCCCTTTGTGCCGCCACCATCATCGCGTCAAGCAAGCCGAGGGCTGGCGGCTCGAGCAACCCGAACCGGGAGTCCTGATCTGGCACACCCCGTCGGGACGGAGCTACGTCACAGCACCCACTCAGTACCCGCGGTAGGCGGAAACTGCCTCCGAATACACCTATCTGGTCTATGCAGAAGGCGGTATCGGGAAAGCTCGGATCCGAGGACATCCGCCGGAGGTTCGCAGGGTGGACCTTCACAGGCGCTACTGCAGTTGCTCCAGCGGGCAGCCAAGTCGACCTAATCGGGACGGGCACGCTGAACTATGACAACTGCAATCCCAATTTGCGCCGAGGGTACGGCCGAGACTTTCCCTGTTCAAATTACCGCCTCGAACCCGCAACAGTGCACGGTGCAGCTATATCCAAACGGCCTCACAAAACCGTGCGCCCAATCTGGGTTGACGTAGAAGGCTGACGTCTGCCCGCTGTCATTGCACGCGTAACTGATGGTGCCTTCGGGTTCTGCGTCGTTAGTGGTGAACGTATGGGATACCCGCACGTGACAGTGACCTGAGAGATCGGAGTCCCGTAGCAGGACGAGTCTTGCTGCCGGATAGAGGCAGCGACGGAGGCTTCGCTGACCGGCAAAGCGACTCCGTTAAGGATCTGGCCGGTAGTGGTGATCCGACCCCTGGGGCGAGATGGAGATCGCGCGCAGAAGGCGTGGAGATCATATAGAAATGCACTCCCGCCTATCTCCGGACGTTCGCCCGGCTTGTCCTTAACTGGGAAGACGCCAATGAGCCGGATTTTATCCTATTGACAGGGCAGGTATGCGGTGATCCAATCAAATCCTGAGGATTCGCGCCTGATCCGCGTCTGGAAAACCAGTCTGCGCAGGTAAGCAGATGGCTCGTTGCGGGGCCTTTCCTCTATGTCAACCTGCTCAAGGGGGCCGGTAAATGACTAGCGTCCGGGTTCTCGGTTTCCTTCCGTCAGCCGATGGCCCTCATTTCCCGAATTGTCGCTTCCGATATGGCCCATCACGCTGCCGGGAAATGTCCACACGCTGACGGTAACCCCGCTCATATCCACGAGGAGGCCTTCTCGATGGCCGATAGCATGACCGTCCTGCGCAATGCGGGACCACCCGGCACCAAGCGCAACATCGCGATCCTCGGCGATGGGTTCACCGCCGCGGACCAGGCTAGTTACAACCAGTGGGTGCAGAACATCCTGATCGACGGCGTCTTCGGAAACGACTACTACAGCGAGGACGCCTCCGCGTACAACATCTACCGCGTCAACCTGGAGTCGGTGGACTCGGGGGTGAGCACGATCACCTATGACCTGCACGGCACCCCGTCGGATCCGTCGGACGACACGGTGACCTCAGAGACCATCCTTGACACCGCACTGGGCATCATCTTCAGCGGCTCCTGGGCGCACTGCTGGCTGCAGTACGGGACGGACACCGAGGCACGCATCCAGGCCGCGCTCAACAAATGGGTGCCGGACTGGAACGAGCTGCTCGTCGTCCTCAACAACTCCAACTACGGCGGCTGCGGCGGCGGGGGCCGGGCGCACGTACCGATGGGTGTGCAATGGCCCGTCATCGCGCACGAGTTCGGGCACGGCATCGGCGGTTTCTCCGACGAGTACTCCGCCGCGGGGGTTGGGGCCTACACCGGCGGCGAGCAGGCCTGGATCGACCTGACCACGATCACCGACCGGGCGACCACCAAGTGGCACCAGTTCATCGCGCCGACCACGCCGCTGCCGACCGGGATCGGCTCCGCGGCGGATTACAACAACGGGCCCCGGCCGGCGACCTGGGACAGCAACCAGGACGTGGGGTTGTTCGAGGGCGGCGGGACCTACGAAACCGGGATCTACCGGCCGGTGGAGAACTGCCGGATGAACAAGAACACCCCGCCGTACTGCCCGGTCTGCTACACCTCCATCAAGACCGCGCGGGACGGCGAGACCGGCCACCACTTCCGCAACGCCTATCCCGGGCGCTTCTACGGCACCGGCCTCAGCGACCTGCTGCTTCATCACGGGACGTCCATCCAGCTGTTCGAGGCCGACGGAACCGCCCTGACGCACCGGTTCAGCGGCGTGGAACGGGTGCCCGGATCGTGGCAGTTCCAGCCGCACGACCAGGTCTACGTGGGCGACTTCAACGGCGACGGCGCCGATGAAGTCGCTATCTTCAACGGCGTCGACTGGGCGATCCCGTACCTAGGCCTGCTCGTCTCCGACGGAGCCGGCGGGCTCAAGCTGGTCGCCCGGTACGACGGGGACATCCCCGGCTGGGGCGGCTTCGCCAGGAACGACCGGTTCCTGGTCGCCGACCTGAACGGCGATGGCCAGGACGACCTAGTCGTGGTGAACACCGACGACTGGGCGATGCCGTACGTCGGGCTGTTGCGCTCTACCGGCACGGGATTCTGGATGACCCGCCGGTACGACGGCGATATCCCCGGCTGGGGCGGACTGGCCAGCCATGACGAGTTCTTCGTCGGCGACCTCAACGGCGACGGCCAGGATGACCTGGTCATCTTCAACGGGCAGGACTGGTCGATGAGCTACGTCGGCCTGTTCGCGTCCAGCGCCGCCGGCTACACCATGAGCCATCGCTACGACGGCGACATCCCGGGCTGGGGCGGGCTGGCCCCCAACGACCGGCTTATCCTGGGCAACTTCGACGACGACGGCCGCTGCGACGTGTACATCTTCAACGGCGACGACTGGGCGATGCCGTACCTGGGGATGTTCCGCTCCACCGGCACCGGGCTGAGCTACGTCCACCGCTACGACGGCGACGTACCCGGCTGGGACGGGCTGGCCCGGCACGACCACTTCTTCGCCGCGGACATCGACACCGCCGGACGGACCGACCTGTGGGTGTGGAACCACGACGACTGGGCCACCGAGTACCTGGGGCGGATGATCAGCTCGGGCACCTCGCTCAAGGCCGACTACGTCGGCGACTGGGTGGGAGAGTGGAACCTGGGCGCGGTGGACGCCTTTGCGCCGGCCCGGATGACGGGCAAGTCCGGTGATCCGCAGCTGTACGTGCACAACACCGACTGGTTCGGAGTGATCAACGGCAGGCGCGGGATCACGCTCGACCGCATCTTTTACCGTTGGATCCACACCTACCGCTACGGCCGGAACTGGTGAGAGGGGAACGGACATGAAGCAGCACAAGACGACGGGGGCCCAGGCGCGGCAGGGCGGGTCCCCGGCCGATGCCGACGTCAGGGACAGCCGGCCGGTCAAGCCGCCGACCGGGCACCACGTCTATCACCGGTTCCCGCTCGCGGGGGGCAACGTCGCCGCGCTCGTCAAGCCGGTCACGGCCGACGCTCACCCGGCGGACGGCAGCGACGGCCGGCGGGTCAAAGCCGCAGCTGAGCCCTGGGCCGATGAGACGGGGGAAGCGTCGGCCGGGTACGGCCACCACCCGGACGGCGAGCATCCGGCGCAGCGGCCCCGCTCTGGCGCGGGCTCCGGACGGCCGGCCGAGCAATACGTACGGCTGCGGGTCCGGGTTCGCGGTGACCAGCTGACCGTGCTCGACAGTAGCCTCGTGGACGGCCCGCTCTCGGCACCCACCACGCTGCACGGAGCAGCGGTGTATGAGGTGACCACGGGCGACCGGCTCGTGCACGCGGCCGCCGTCCCGGATCTGGGGCAGGAGCAGCGTTCCTTCCCCAACCCCGAGGGGCCGCCCGACCAGCGTGGGCACCACTTCACCGGGCGCGCATCCGGCGAGTTCTCGGTGCGGATCCCGGCCGCGGAACTCACCGCGGAAACGATCGGAGCAGTACAGGTGCGGCTGCACCGCCTGGCCGGACCGGTCTCGGGCGTGCGCGTTGGGGCGCCGCCGCTGCATGCCCAGCTGAGCGGCGGGGTCGAACCTGTCGCTGAGCTGACCGGGCTGCCCGAGTCCGTGCTGCCCGAGGCGATCGAAGCCCGAGGAGGCAGGACCGGGCAGGGCGCCTGAGCCAGTGTGGGCCGCGTGACAGGCGGTTCGTTAGGGCAGGCCGCCGATCTTGATCTTTACGGCCCATATTCCGATGTTGCCGGAGAAGGAGTCGTCGTTCACCCCGAGGTACAGCCGTCCGCTGGTCGCGGTGACCAGGATGGACGTGCCGACCTCGAAGGGCTGGCCGTTCCCGATCCTGGCGATCAGCGACCAGCACGGCAGTTGCGGGGCGGGGAACTGCGAGCTGTGCACGGCGTAGTTCGCCGCTGGCTGGCAGGACGGGTCTCCGGCTGGGGTCTGTGACGAGCTGGCGGCCGCCAGGTAGGCATCGCCGGTCGCGCTGATGCCGATGGCGGCTCCGGAATGGACGGTGACACCGGTATCCGTCCATTCCTGGTTGGTGGGGATGTCGATTCCCGGCGTCGATATGCAGCCGGGAACCCGCGATGTCGAGGTCCCGGCGTTGTTGAAGGCCTGCACGTAGAAGCACTGGTAGGCGCCGGGCGTGGTGGTGATGTCGGCCGTGGTGACCTGGCCGGTCCGCACGTTGATGGCACCGCCGCTGCACCCGTCCGTCCCGCACCCGTTGGTGATGTTGAACCCGGTGATATCGGTCGCGCTGTCGGCCCAGGTCACCTGGATGGTGTGCGGGTTCACGGCGGTGGCCGCCACGTCGGTGGGAGCGGTGGGAGCCTGGCCGGCCGGCGTGCTGCTACCCGTCCCGGTAGGGGTCAGAGCCTGCGATCTGCGGGCTGCCACGGAGGCCGATGAGCCGCCGGGGCCATGGTCACCTGTCGTCTTGCTGGCGGCCAGGTCGATGCCGACGACGGTTCCTGCTGCCGCCACGGTCAGCACGCCGACGACCAGGAGGGCTACCATCGCCGGTCTTCGGCGGCGGGGCGCGGCGGCACCAGGCACGCTGCCCTCGCGAGCCTGACCAGGAAGCGGGCCGGGCGTCTGGCCTGGCCTGGCCGAGGTGACAGTCAGCGGGCCATCGCCGGACGCCGCCGGCCCGGCATCCGGGTCGGCAGGGTCAGGGACTTCCGCGCGCCGCGACAGCTCGTTGACGACCGGCGCGGGCAGCCAGCCCGCCGCGAGGTCGGCGCCGTCCAGTTGGGCGAGGAGCTGGGCGGTCGTGGGCCGCTGGCCGGGGTCCTTGGCCAGGCACCGCTCGACCAGCGGCCGGATCTCTGTCGGAACCTTGTCCAGGTCCGGTGGACCGTGCACGACACGGTAGACCAGCGCCGCGGTCGACCCGGCACCGAACGGCCCCTGGCCCGTTGCGGCAAAGGCCAGCACCGCTCCGAAGCTGAACACATCGCTCGGCGGCCCGGTCTGGCCGCCTTCGGCCTGCTCCGGGGACATGAACCCGGGAGAGCCGATGACCAGGTCCGCATGTGTCAGCGCGGTGGCCTCAGCCGCACGAGAAATCCCGAAATCGATGACCCGCGGCCCGTCCCCGGCCAGCAGCACATTCGACGGCTTCAGATCGCGATGGATCAAACCCGCAGCGTGGATCGCATGCAGGCCCTCCGCCAGCCCGGCCGCCAGCGCCAGCACTGATGCCACCGGCAGCGGCCCGTGCTCCCGGACAGCCTCCGACAACGACGGCCCAGGCACGTACGCCGTCGCCAGCCAGGGCACCGGCCCGTCCACATCAGCGTCCACCACCGGCGCGGTGAACAAGCCGCTGACACTCCGGGCGGCCGCCACCTCCCGGCCGAACCGGACCCGGAACTCAGCATCCCCGGCCAGCTCGGCGCGGATAACCTTCACCGCAACGGCGCGCCCGCCCGCGGACCGGCCCGCGAACACCATGCCCATCCCGCCCGCGCCGAGCCGCCCGACCAGGCGGTACGGTCCGATCCGCCGCGGGTCCCCACCCTGCAATTCCTGCACCCGCCGCCTCCGGCAGCACAACAGCGACGTTGAAGACATCAACGCTACAGCGGACAAGCAGGGCGCGACTAGCCGTAACCACGTTGGTGCACGATGGGCGAGGAGAAAGATCACCCTCCTGGGCCAGGTCAAGGAGCGGCCGAGCCGCGACCTCCTCGGACTCCTTCCAGATCGCGGTGGCCGCTGCGGGCCTGCTGTTACCGGAGCGGTTCAGCCGCTGCTGCCCGCAGCCGGGCTACCGATCCGGCTACGACCAGGGCCCACCCGGCGGCGATCCTGGGCCTGCGCCGCTGCACGGCCCGGACCGCCCAGGGGACATAGAACACGACGGTATAGGATTCGCTGGCGATCGCGAGCACCGTCAGCCGCCGCGGGTGGCGCAGGCCCCACCACACGCCGATAACCATCCCCACGATGGTGGAAGCAAGCCGGTACTGGGGGGTGTTCGTGGCCTTGAACAAGGGGGCGGCCCGCGACAGGTAGCGGTCTAGGCGGCGGGCCGCGGGTGTCTGCGTCCCGGCGGCAGCCGGGGCCTTGGGGCCAGGCTCGGGCAATGCCCCCTCCCTTTGCAGCCGCTGGATGTTCTGCTGCATGTTCTGCTGCATGGTCTCTCGCACCTCGGCCGGGGTCGGCGCTTCGGTGCCCAGGCCCCACGCCACCAGCCCGTAGCCAGCAGCGCTAGTCCACGCGGCCAGGGCCCGCCGCCGGCGCCCGGCGGCCCAGTGCCCGGCCCCGACGGCGGCCTGGGTCACAACCGGGGCGACCGGGCCCACCCATCCGAGCACCCCCGAGGGCCTGGCCCCATCCAGAATGGGCAAGGCCATCCGCAGCACCTGGGCCCAGCTGTCATTACGAGCCATCCCCGCATTGTCGCTTAGGCGACGCGTGCGTGCCAAGCTCCCGGGCTGCCGCCATCCCGAGGTTGCCGCCCGGCGGGGGCCAGGGCCGCGCCGACGCTCAGGTCCGGCCGCATCCGCGCTAGCACCCCGCCGCTCATCTGCTCAACCGGATCTCCTGGCGCAGATTTCGTCAACGTGAGAAGCAAATCCGCAGGTCCGCGTATTAAACCGGTCGAAAGTCCATGATCGTGAGCCCAGTCGGGTGACAATCCGGCACCTGCCGCGGATGGGCAGCGCGCGGCCGCTGAGGTTGATCAGCCAGTGGGTGGGAGTTTGCCGGTAACTGGGTGATCTGCCGGGTGGCCAGCGTGTGGCCCGCCGACCTGAGCCTGGTGGCCAGGGCAGCGCCCATCGCGGTGGCCGGTGTCAGGACGCCCGCGCGGTCGGGCAGCTGATCCTTGTCCAGCGCCAGGCACAGTCCGGTTTCGCCGAGCATCACCGAGGTGGCGGCGTACCCCGGGTCGCCCTGGGCCTCGACAGTGCCCAGGTACCGCGCCCCGGCCGAGGTCCGGGTATGGATCTGGATGCGGAAAAAGCCCGTGCGGCGGGTTTTCTCACCGGGGCCGTGGCCCGGCGCGGGCAGCAGCCGGCGGAGCAGCTCCCGGGACGGCCCGAACGCCAGTCCTGCCTCCGCGGCCTTGGTCCCGGCGCTGGCCGTGACGGCCAGCACCGGCGCGGCCGGGCCGGCGCCGAACCCGGTTACCTCCCGGTAGCGGAACCGGCGGCCGTAGGCCCAGCCCTGCACGGCGTTGCTGCGGCGCACCACGCGGGTGTTGATCCCGGCCATAAGCCACGGCCCGGTCCACATCCGCAGCTCACCGTCGTACCGGGCCCGATCCAGGTCACGCTCATCGCCCAGGCCGGGTTCGGCCGCGCGATCGGGGCTGAGCGCATACGGGTCCTGCACGAGCCGGCGGCGCTCGGCGCTGGCCCGTACCTCATCCAGCTGCCCCATCATCGAGGCCAGCGTCCCGCCGCTGAGCCCGCCCCGCATCGCCGTCACCACGAGCGTCGTATCCAGCAGGTCACCGGCACCGCCGGCGCGGGCGGCCTGATGCAGCAGCAGCACCCCCAGGTCGGACGGAACCGAGTCGAACCCGCAGCAGTGCACGATCCGCGCACCAGAACTGGCGGCCGCGTCGTGGCAGCGGTCGATGCTGTCCCGGATGAACAGCACCTCACCGGTCAGGTCCGCGTAATCGGCGCCCGCCTCGGCGCAGGCCTGAACCAGCGCGAGCCCGCGGGCACGGTAGGGCCCCACCGTGGTGACCACCACCCGGGCCGCCCGCGCCAGCGCCCCCAGCGACACCGGATCGGCCAGATCGGCAACCAGCAGCGGCCAGGCCGTAGCAGCGGCGCCCAGCCGGGCCCGGACCTCCGCCAGCCGCCGCTCAGAACGTCCCGCAAGGCCGATCCGCACATCGCCAGGCGCATGAGCGGCTAGGTAAGCGGCCACCAGCCGCCCGGCGAACCCGGTGGCGCCGAACACCACGACATCGAGCTCACGGTCTCCGCCCACCAGCTCATCCTAGGCAAACCGCCACCAGCAGGCAGGATTCGCGTGGGAAGACGGCTTGATGACGGCGGGGCGGTCGGCAAGGGCGTGTCCCGCGATCTTGGTGCCGGCTTGATGTCGGTGGCGAGCTGGTGCACGGATGCCATTGATCTCCTCGCTGAGCGCCCGGAGGTCAAGGACGGTTCGTCGTGCTCCGGGCAGATCCACGCGGGCTGTGTGAGCATGACGGCATGGCGATCAAGAAGGGTCCGGCGATGCGCCGGACCGATGCAGCGGTGGAGGAGTTTCTGGCCCGTGTGCCTGATGAGAGGCAGCGCGAGGATGCGCGCCGGTTGTGCGCCATGATGCAGGAGATCACTGGTGACCCGCCGGCGATGTGGGGAACCAGCATCATCGGTTTCGGCACCTACCACTACCGGTATGCCAGCGGCCATGAGGGCGACTCGGCGCTGGCAAGCTTCTCGCCCCGCAGCCAGCACCTGGCCATCTATCTTGTCGGTGAGTTCGGGAACCGGCACCAGTCGGTGCTGGCGCGACTGGGCCCGCACAAGACCGGAAAGGGCTGCCTGTACATCAAGCGCCTCGTCGAGGTGGACCATGATGCACTCCGCGAGCTGATTGACCGTTCAGTCCGGGTGCGCAAGGGCGTCGACCGGGCTTCCGCCTGGCAGAGCG
>Ga0210395_10004990_pt1 | contig 10199 bp, 6 predicted proteins | sample IncBWH4OmetaG_FD_150861 | JGI IMG/M metagenome (GOLD analysis project Ga0210395, IMG submission 150861) | Forest soil microbial communities from Barre Woods Harvard Forest LTER site, Petersham, Massachusetts, United States - Inc-BW-H-4-O ...
GCGCTTGTCTCGGCTGTCTGCACAGACCTGCCCACGACGCTGCGGCTTCAGGCCAGACGGGAGTGGGTGCACCGGGACACGCGGCGGCTGGCCGGCAGCCAGGTTCTCGTGCTCGGCGCCGGCGGCATCGGCCGGGCGATCGCCCGGCTCTTCAATAGCGTCGGCGCGCGGGCGAGCTGTGTGGCCCGGACACGGCGCCCCGACACGCAGGTCGGAACGATCGCCGGGCTTGCCGAACTCCCGGCCCTGCTGCCCGCAGCCGACTTCGTGGTCCTCGCGCTGCCGCTCACGGGGACCACGCGGGGCATCATCGGCGCGGCCGAACTCGGGCTCATGCGTCCCGACGCCTGGCTGGTGAACCTTGGCCGCGGCGACCTCGTAGCCGAGTCCGCCCTCGTTGACGCGCTGACCAGCGAGGCGATAGGCGGTGCCGCCCTCGACGTGTTCACGCAAGAGCCGCTGCCCGCAGCCGCGCCGCTGTGGGACCTGCCCAACGTCATCGTCTCCCCGCACATGTCCGGCGACTCCCGCGGCTGGGACAAGTCGCTGACCAGCCTGTTCCTTGCCCAGCTGAGGCGTTACCGGGCCGGCCAGCCACTGACGAACGTTGTCGACAAGGACCTGGGCTTCATCCCCGGCAGCTCTCGCGGGGATCAGTAGCCTGGGTAGCCTAGGCTGCCCCGATCGAGCCGAAGATCGCCCGCGCGCTGGCCCCGGATCCGGACAGCCCGAGTAGGAAGAACACCGCCGCGTGCTGCGGCCGGGAGACTGAGAAGATCAGCACGCCGCTGAGGGAGCCACCCTGTCCGGTGACCGATGCCAGGCAGATCCGCAGGCCGTGTCGCAGCTGGCAGTCGGCGTAGTTCTCGCCGACCGATTGGGCCGCGTACTTTCCAGTGACCACTGTCAGGCCGGGCTGGGCCTGGTAATCGGCGGCGGAGGGAATCTGGAGCGGGCACGGCAAGGCCAGCGGCGGCTTGGTCGCGTCGACCAGCAGCAGCGTGCCCGGCAGGAGCCCGGTTCCGCAGGTGGCCCACTGATTTTCGCTCTGCAGGCTCCACGAGCGCGGGGCCGCGAACCGGACGCCGCCCGATTGCCGCCAGGTCCAGCTGGCCGGCACCGGGGCGGCCGGGCCGCGCCTGAGCACGACAGACAGCGGTGATCTGGTCAGCGTGGCCAGCACGCGCTGGGCCAGCGGGCCGCGGACCCCGATCCGCACCCCAAGTGCCGGTACGAGGTACAGCGCGGAGCCCTTGCCGGCCGGCAGCCGGTAGACGGGAATGCCGTGGATCACGGCGGTCGGCTTGTGGTGCGTGATTCCCTTCGGTATCTGCCCGGCAGGCACGATCCAGGCCAGGCTGGCGGTCGGCGCGCAGCCTTCCCCCTTCGGGAAAGCGGGCTTGATCCCGGCGAAGATCATGCCGTCGGCCTGCGGCCAGCACCACAGCTGCTGCGGGCTCTCGACCAGCCACGATCCTGGAACCGATAGCTGGGCGTGCTCGAAAGGCACGGGTGCCCAGCCGGCCGGGGTGCCCGATCCGCGAGCCGGCTGGCCGGCGGCCTGCCCGGTACGGCTGCCCTCGCTGGCTACCCGCGGCGCGGGCATCGCCCGTGCGGATGCGAGTGCGCTGCTAGCTGGCCCGATCATGGCCGCCGCCACCGCCGCCACCGCCGCTACCGCCGCCCCGATCGCCACGGCGCGCCTGCCGCGGCGCACCCACCGCGTGCCTTGCTCTGTTCCGCTCATCGCCACTGCCTCTCGCAGATCTGGCGCCCGCGGCGGAAACCGCCCGGGCCCGGCCGGGCTGGCGACTGGCTACGTTCGCCCATCCGTCGGCTTCACCCGACTGCTTAGACGAGCCGGGCACGGCATCTGGTTGCCGACTCCCTCCAGGCGCAGGCGCGCCCATAACTCCGGCAGGCCTTGGACATCATCAGCCACCACGTCGATGACTACGTCAGCGGTGCCCGCCTCGGGAAAGCCGCGTGAAGACGTGACAAAAACGTCCACAAGCTGGGGACCAAGGATCTCTAGGCTGTGACCGTGGGGCGGTTCCGGGACACCAGCCGGTCGACCCGGCCGACGCGCTGGCCAGCCTGCTGCTGACCGCCGGAGTCCCGGCCGGGCAGATCCCGCCGGGAACCGAGGCGCGGATGGCGCTGTGGCGGGACCGGCTGGCCGAACGGCCGCTGCTGCTGGTGCTCGACGACGCGGCCAGCAGCCTGGTGATCATTACCAGCCGACGGCATCTGACCGCGCTGGACGACGCCACCGCGGTCAGCCTGGACACCCTGCCGCCGGAGGAAGCCGCCGGGCTGCTGGCCCGGCTGGCGGGCCGGGCCGGGCTGAGCCCGGACGATCCGGCGGTGGCCGAGATCACGCGGCTGTGCGGGTACCTGCCGCTGGCGATCGGGATGGTGGCTCGCCAGCTGCACCACCACCCGGCCTGGTCGGCGGCCGGGCGGGCGAGCGAGCTGGCCGCCGCGCGGGACCGGCTGGAGCTGATGGCCGCCGAGAATCTGTCTGTGGCTGCCGCGTTCAACCTGTCGTACGAGGACCTCACCCAGGGCCAGCAGCGGCTGTTCCGCCGGCTGGGCCTGCACCCGGGCCACGACATCGATGGCTACGCCGCCGCCGCCCTGGACGGCGCTGATCTTGCCGCCGCCCGCCGCGGCCTGGAGGCGCTGTACGACCAGTACCTGCTCACCGAGCCGGCCGAGGGCCGCTGCCGGCTGCACGACCTGATCCGCGAGCATGCCCGTGCCCTGGCCGGCCGCTTCGACCCCGATGGTGACCGGGACGAGGCGACCGCCCGGCTGCTGGATTACTACCAGCACGCCGGCGCCCGCGCCGGCGCTCTCATCGCCCGCCGGACCCGCCGCGTCCCCGACGACGGCGTGATCGCGGCGGCGGTTCCCGCCCTGGACGGCCGGGAGCAAGCCCTGGCCTGGGCCCGCGCCGAGCGCGCCAGCCTGCTCGCCTGCCTCGACTACGCCGCCGCTACCGGCCAGCACGCACGGGTTACGGCTCTGACCGCCGGGCTCGCTCGGCTGTTGCGGGCCGACGGCCCGTGGGCCGATGCCATCACCCGCCACACAGCCGCGATCCAGGCTGCACGGCACCTCGGCGACCGGCTCGGCCAGGCGGGCGCTCTCACCGAGCTCGGCGTGATGCGGCGGATGACCAGTGATTACCCGGGCGCGGCACTGGACCTGGAGCAGGCCCTGGGCATCTGTCGCGACCTCGGCGACCAGCTGGGCCAGGCCACCGCCCTCAACAACCTCGGGATCGTGCGGATGATGACGGGTGATTACCCGGCCGCGGGCCTGGCTCTGGAGCAGGCCCTGGGCATCTACCGCCACCTCGGCGTCCGGGTCGGCCAGGCCGACGCCCTCTGCGAGCTCGGGCAGGTGCGGCGGCTAGCGGGTGATTACCCGGCCGCGGCCCAGATGCTGGAGCAGGCCCGGGGCATCTACCGCGACCTCGGCGAGAAGACCGGTGAGGCCAACGCCCTCGGTGAGCTCGGGCAGGTGCGGCAGCTAGCGGGTGATTACCCGGCCGCGGCCCAGGCGCTGGAACAGGCCCTGGGCATCTACCGCGACCTCGGCGAGAAGAGTGGTGAGGCCAAGGCGCTCAACGCCAGGGGGACGCTGCACCGGGTCAGCGCCGAACTCGCGCAGGCTGAGGGATGTCACCGGCAGGCCCTGGAACTGGCCCGCGCCATCGCCAGCTCCTGGGATGAGGCGCACGCACTGGCCGGCCTGGGCCGCTGCGCCCTGGCCGACGGCCACGCCACCCAAGCCAGGGTCCTCCTGCGGCAGGCACTGCAGATATTCCAGCGGATCGGCGCCGCCGAGGCCCCGGACCTACTCGCCGAAATTGCCGCAAATAGCCTCTGATCAGGTACGCCAGGCAGGACTCGAACCCGGGGCCGGCGAGCATCAAGAAAATCAGACGGCCATGGCACGCCGCCGGAGCTGATCTTCGAGCTGAATCAGCGACACGGGCGGCTGCACACCGAGGGTTTCGACCACGGAGCGGGCGTGCTGGACCATCCGCCGCGCGGCACCGCGGCGGCCCTGCGTCAGCAGAAGCCGGGCCGCGTTCAGATACCGCTCCTCTTCGTCAGGCGCCAGGTCGGTGGCGCGTTCGAGGCAGCGCACCGCCTCGTCGAGGTCACCGGCGCGCGCAGCCCAGTCGGCACACAGGTCGAGCAGCCTCAGCGCCTGATTCCGCAGCCGCTGCCGCGGCAGTTCGGCCCAGGACTCGTAGGGGTCGCCGGGCAGCAGGTCGCCGCCATAGCGGGCGAGCGCGGCGCGGGCCGCGGAAATGGCCTCTCTCGATCCTCCCGCAGCAAGCAGCATGGCGCGGCGAGCGTCGTCGGTGAACGCCTGCACATCGGTGTGCACATCGGGGCCGAGGCGGAGTTGACGATCATCGCGTAGGACCACATCTCCTGCCGCGTCCTTGAGCCGGTTGAGTACCGTGCGCAGTCGGTTGGCGCTGGCGTCCGGATCGGCTTCCGGCCAAAGTGCCTCCATCGCGGCGTCGGCGGTCAGGCCGCCGCCCGCGGTCGCGACAAGCTTGACCAGCTGCCGTCCCTGGCCGGGCGGCACGTCGACGACCCGCCCGCCGCGCGTCACGGCGAAACCGCCAAGCAAGCTCACGGTGACCGGGAACGTCATGTTCGCCAGGCCAATCGCCAGTGGATGGCCGGTCGCGGCCACGAGCCCGAGCAGGCTGGCGGCCGCCTGCCGTTCGACGATCAGCGGGAGTCCGGGATGACCGAGCCTGGCCGCCAGCTCCAGCGCGTCGAGCGCGAGCGGCGTCACTGCCGGATCGCCACGGCGTTCGGCGGCAAGCGCCCGGAGCAGCTGCACCCGCCATCGTTCCACGGGCTCGCACCACGGCGAGGCGGCTAGCGCAAGCAGCCTGCGCTCGGCTTCCTCCGGATCGCCGCTGCGAGCCATGACCAGCGCCGTCGCCCGCTCGACCTCGAAGTCCTCGTGCTCAGATTGCAGCACGGCCCGGTCCAGGTACCGCATGGCCAGTTCGCGGTAGCCCACCCGGTCGAGGAAGTCGGCGGCATCGGCGAGGAACTCGCCACCGCAGCCGTCGAACCAGTCCGACCGGAAAGACTCCGCGGCTCCGATCGCTGCCAGCGTGCCAGGTCCGTCGCCTTGCTGCGAGAGTCCGCGCGCCCGTTCCCAAGCGGCGTAGGCCCGCACCCGGACGTCGCCGATGACCTGGGCGATGGCCTCGGCCTCGGCGAGGTTTGCTTCGGCCTCCTCATACTGGCCTATCTGATTCAGGATCTCGGCCCGGAACGTAAGGATGACCGCGCGCTGCTGCCGCCGGTCGGGAATTACCTCCAGAGACTCATCCAAGGCAGCGACCGCTTGGTCAAAAGCGCCCCGGTGGGCGTGCACCCAGCAACCGAGTATCGCGAGAGTATAGGCCAGCCAGCTCCACAACCCCTGGTTCCGGTAGCTGCGGGCGGCCACTGTCAGCCGATCGGCGGCGATCGCCAGGTGCTCCTCGTCCTTATACCGGGCGGCGACGCGCCCCAGCGTATCGAGCAGCCGGGCCCAGGTCCGTTCCTCGGCGGGGGGCGTCTCCCCGAGCACTGCCACCGCTAGCGCCTCGGCACCCTCAGGGTCGTCGTCGCGGACGAGGTCGCGGGCCAGCTCAGCTCTAACCTCGCGAGCAAGCTCGGGGTCGGACGACGGCTCGCCGAGCGCGGCGAGCGCCCGGTTCAGTGCCTGGGACCGTCGGTGGATCGCGGCCGGAGGCTCGCACTCGCGAGCGATATGGAGCAGGATCCGCGGATGGGAGTCCAGCTCGCCAGCAGGCAGCTGGCCTGCAAGCTGGGTGAGTTCATCGAGTCCGAGGCGTTCGGCTTCCTGCGGGCTCATCGCGGCGAGCAGCGCCGCCGCGTCACTCGCTCTCCCCGCTCCGATCAGCAGGCCGGCGGCAAGATCTGGGCGGCCTTCCTCGGTGTAGGCCGCTGCTGCTGCGGTCAGCACGCCCGTCGTGGCAGGGGCGCGTGCCGCCAGCAGTTGCTGGACTGGACCGATGAGCTCGAACCAGCCGTCGTCGCTCTCGTGCAAAGGCAGCCCCGCGTGGCTGACGGCCGCGAGCAGGTCGGCGATGCCAGTTGCACGCGCCACTATTCGCTCGCGCAGTAGCGGAAGATGAGCAACCTGGATGACAGCCGACCGCATAGGTTCGGGTATCCCGAGCAGAATCTGCTCGACGAGCACTGCCAGCACCTGCGTGCCGCCGGGGGGCGGCGCGGCCACCGTCGGCGCGTCGTTGCTTGCCGGCGCAGACTGGGTGGCTGCGTGGCGGCCATCAGCCAGTGCCTGGGAGGTGCCGTGGTCGCCGTCGGCGAGCAGCGGCTGGTCGGCCGATCTTGCCTGACTCGCCGCGAGCACGACCGCCGCGGTCCAGCCGCCAGTGGCCGCCCTGAGCCGCTCGGCCTCACCCTCCGAGACCGCCAGCCCGAATCCCTGCCGGCAGACTGCCGCTACCTCAGGCGTGGTCATCGCGAGGTCGGCGGTACCGAGCCACACCGCGGCGCTGTCCCGGCGCAGTGACGCGATGCCTGACGGGGCTTCGCGGCCGAGCAGCAGCAGGCGCTGGCCAGCTCCGAGCTGCCCGGCGAGGCGGGTAAGTAGCGCAAGCGCCTCCGGCTCGGCATTCTGCACCTCGTCGACCACGATCATGGCGCCGCTACCCGCCAGCGCCTCCAGCATCGCGTCCAGCACGCCAGCCGGCCCGGCTGGTGCCGCCTGATCCATCAGGGCGGCGAGGTCGGACAGCCCTACCCGTGCGGCTGCCGAGCGCAGCCGGTGGGGCAGCAAGGCCGCCGATACCCCGGCAGATTCCAGCACTGTGGCGATCACCGGCATATCGAGGAACTCGGCTGACTCGGCGGCCAGGGCAGACTTGCCGTAACCAGCGCCGCCAACCACCACGCTCGCGCTCGCCCTGAGCAAGCGGCTGGTCAGCCGGGGACGTCTAAGGTGAAAGGCGGATAGCTGACTCAATGTTCCTCGTGCAGGTATCGTCCCTCGTCACCTGAGCCGGATGGCGCGACCAAGCCACGGCTTGGCGGCATGGCCGGTTTGGCTGGTAGCCGCTGCCGCACTTTCACATATCATGACACGCTGTCCGCTCCCGGGTCTGCGGATCCTCCCCTGCAGCTAATAGTCACCGCCACGGCGAACGACATGGGGATGCAATACCTGTCACCCGCACAGATCATCTAGATCAGCACTCTCAACGATTATCTGCGGGGCCTGGTGCCCCGTTCCGTGGTCGCCGACCTCGACGTGCAGCCGCCTGCCTTGCTGATTCGCCTTGAAGATCGGCTCCGGCGGCGCGCCATGGCCGTTGATTTTTCCGAGTGCCGCTCGTGTGACGCTGGCTTGCGAGCGTGATCCCACCAAGGCACAACGCCTGAAAGGGGAGGAACCATGGGGAAAGTCATGGTCCGGATCGGGGGGCTCGTCGCGGCGGCCAGCGCGGCCTTGACGCTCGCCGGCATCAGCGCCAAGCGCGGCCTGGCAACGACTCGCCGGGCTAACATCATGCTAGTGACCGCCGCGCTTGCCGCCGGGCTCACGGTGACGGCCTGCTCGGCGTACGCGCCAGTCGGCCAGGGTGGCTCGGGGGCTGCCTCGCCAGCTGGCCAGGCCGGCGAGGACCCCGGCTGCCAGGCGATAGCGTCGCAGGCCTCCACCATCAACAGCCAGCTCTCCGCGACCTCAGGCGACTACAGTGCCCAGGTCACGGTGCTGCAGGCCTGGTACAACGACCTCCAGGCCGCGCAGCAGGAAGCCCAGAGCGGCGTGGTCGCGGGCGCGCTTGGGGACACGTCCTCCGGCGTGGAGAACATCATCGTTGACGAGCAGAACCTGATGGACGATCCAAGCATCGGCTTCAGCCAGCTGGACAGCGACGACTCGACCTACCGGTCCGACGTGAGTGACCTTGAAACGGCGTGCGGCTTTGCCAGCTGAGCTTCGCCGGTATACGGCTGAGCCAGACGCTAGCCGACTACTGGCATGAGCACGCGCGGCACCGGGGTAGCTTGTTCGCGGACAGGACTGGCTTCTCGCCTGCCCGCGTTTGTCCAATGAGGGCCGCCGCCAGGGTTCCTCGGGCCGCCCGCACCTTGTGCGCCGCACGGCCACCGGCCAGGTCATTCCGGTGGCCGTGGACAGGGGAAGCCCGACCCAGCCCATGCCTGAACAGGTGGGGTTGGAGTAAGGGTGAGGTCTTCACATTTGGCTTTGATCTGCGGATCCGGCCTCGTTTTCAGTCTCGCCCACAGGTCAAGAGCGGCCAGCCCGCACGCCGCAGACCCGCGTAATTGCGCCGGATGTTTCCGCGGAAACGCCGGGTCGGCATCGAACCTGGTCCTGCTGTGACCGCTGCGCCAGCGGGGGCCGGGCTTTAGACGTGAATCCATGCCCGGCTGAAACGTGAAGACCTCAGGGTGGACTTATGTGGGGTCGCAGCACCGAGCGTCGAAGCCGTCGTGCGGCTTATCCCGCCTGGTAGCCGTATTGCCTCCAAAGGAGGCGTCGGTGATTACGTGCCGTCTCCGAAGCCGGCTTCGTGACACATGATTATGGCCGTTGGGTCGGCCGGTGGTGAAATGAAGATCCGGTCGGCAGGCATCGCATCCCATGTCCGTGGCCGAGCCTTGTTCTCCCGTGGTAGGCCTGCGCCCGTTGAGCGACTGTGATTCAGCTTGAAGCCCAGCTCCGGCGGCGCGCCATGGCGTTTTATTTTCCGTGTGCCGCTCGTGTGACGCGGGCCTGCGAGCGTGATCCCACTAGGGCGCAATGCCTGAAAGGGAGGAATCATGCGGAAAGTAATAGTCGGGATCGGCGGACTCGTCGCGGTGGCCAGCGCGGCCTTGACGCTCGCCAGCGTCAGCCCCTCATTCGCCAGCACGGCCGCGAAGCCGGCAACGGCCTCGCATACCCTGAAGTTCATCTCCGTGGAGAAGGCCTCGGTCAGTCTGTCGAAGACAATGTTCGCCCAGCAGGACACCGACGTTAGCAGCACCGGCAAGGTCATCGGGTACGACGAGCTCTACCTGGCCACCACCTCGGCGAAGACCGCCGATGGGTGGGTCACGCTGGACGTCGACGGCGGCTTCCTGTACGGGACGTTCAAGCTCAACCTCGCGACCGGCGCGATCACGGGCGGGAAGGTGACGGGCGGAGCCCGCGCGTTCAAGGGCGCCCATGGAACACTCACCGCCACGCCCGTGTCAAGCACCAAGACGGCGGTGAAGCTCACGTACACCACGTAACAAACGCCGCCGGGTGGAAAGCCCGCGTATTACCAGCGACTTTCCACCCCGGCGGCCTGACAGGTTAAGCGCGGTCAGCCCACCCGCCGGAGCACCCGTACGCGATTGCGCGAGGCGTTTCCGCACCTGTGGCACCTCCTTTGCGGGCTTGCCGAACCGGAACAGGACTGGGATCGCATCGACCCGGCTTGCTGTGGATGAACGTCGTGGAAGTGGATGCGCCGACGGTAGCGCACCACTGCGAGGCAACCGCGCTGGCGAGCAGGCTTAAGGACATTCGTCGCGGCCAACAGGGCCGTTGCCCGGTCGAGCCAGATGGCCCTGTGGCACCACGCGGCGTCCCTGGGCTTATGAGCCGGACGACTGCCGTGCATTTCGTCAAGTTGACCGGCGCTGCCTGCCTGATCAGTCGACTAATATCTTGGTTTCCACTATATTGATGAGATGGCAGGCAAGCCGATGACCGGGCAGGCTTTTTTCGTGCTCACCGCGCTGGCCGGTGGCCCGCGGCATGGGTACGGCATCGTGGGTGAGGTGGCCGAGCTGTCGCAAGGCCGTGTCCGGCTGAAGATCGGCGGCCTGTACGGGGTGCTGGAGCGGCTCGCCGCCGAGGGGCTGATCGAGGCCGACCGGGAGGAGCCGCACGACGGCCGGCTGCGCCGCTATTACCGGTTGACCGAAGACGGGCGGGCCGCGCTGGCCGAGGAGGCCGAGCTTCGCGCGGCCACTGCTCGTGTGGTGCGGGCGAGGCTGGGCCTGACGGGGCCGACGGCGGCAGGGGCGCCCGGATGAGACACCCTCTGTCAACCTCCGTGGTTGAGGTGATGGGATTTTCTCGCGGTGGTGTTTTTGGGCATGACGGCC
>Ga0210395_10004992_pt1 | contig 10197 bp, 7 predicted proteins | sample IncBWH4OmetaG_FD_150861 | JGI IMG/M metagenome (GOLD analysis project Ga0210395, IMG submission 150861) | Forest soil microbial communities from Barre Woods Harvard Forest LTER site, Petersham, Massachusetts, United States - Inc-BW-H-4-O ...
ACGCAGATTGTTCCACCGACGGCCAACATCCCCAGCGTGGCATTCTCGCCCGATGGGAACTACGTTTACTTCCGCAAAGCGGAGAACGCCATTAACAGCGATTTCAATATTTACCGCACGCCGGTTTTGGGAGGAACTCCACAGGCGGTGGTGCACGATGTGGATAGCTCCTTTACATTTTCTCCAGATGGCGCTCGCATGGCGTATTTCAGAGCCAATGATCCTGAGACAGGCAAGTGGCGGATTCTGAGCGCGAAGCTGGATGGCAGCGACGAAAAAGTACTCCACATTGAGCCGCTGGAATACCTGCCGCGCTGGGCGGCATGGTCTCCGAATGGAAAGAAGATCGCGTATCCCACGGTTACAGGCGGCGCATTTGGGGACGTTAGTCAGTTTGATTTAGATAGTGGAAAAATTGAGACGCTCAAATTTTCCGAGCAATATATTTCGACCGTGGAGTGGGCTGCCGACAGCGAGGGGCTTTTTGTCACCTACCAAGCTAAGGGACCGGACTACGCCCGGGGGCAGATCGGATTCGTTTCGCTTTCGGAGGGCCGGGTACGACCGATTTCTCGCGATACGAATAGTTACTCCACACTGGGACTTTCGGCCGACGGCAAGACTCTGGCGACCGTGCAACAAAAGGCGGCGAGCAATCTTTACATTGTGCCTGGTGATGGCAGCGCATCTTCAGCAGCAGCGTTGAATTCGGTCGTGATCGACGGAGAACATATTGGTTCTTTCAATTGGACGTCCGACGGAAATTTGCTGACATCGGACTTTACACACCTGGTACGAAGCGATGCTTCCGGCAAAAATTCCACCGTATTGACGAGCGATCCATCCGCGGCAATGCTCGGTATTTCTATCTGCGGAGCGCGATACATGGCGTTCCCGTGGGCGTTTCATGGTGGTGCAAATGCTATCGGAATCTGGCGCGTAGATGCCGACGGTTCTCACCCAGTCCAGTTAACGGACGGGCCGGACGATGGCTGGGGTTCGGCCGTAACGTGCTCCGGCAACCATGATTGGATTTATTTCTTTCGCGACACGCAGCGGCTTTGGCGCGTTGCGATCAACGGAACTCTCGGCGGCACCGGGAAGGCAGAACCGGTCGAATCCAGCGTCGTACCCAAAGCCTTTCAAGCTGGACGCGGATTGAACATTTCGCCGGATGGCAAAATCCTGGCTTACTTGGTTGAATTTATTAATTTAGAATCGGCATCGGGCACGCCGAAAGTCGCTTTGCTTGACCTTACGACTTTGACCGCACCGCGCTTGCTCGAGGTCAATCCGCACATTTCCGCCGGCCCGCAGTTCACGGTTGATGGCAAAGCTGTCGCCTACCCAGTTCGCGAAAATGGCGTTGATAACGTCTGGGTTCAGCCCCTTGATGGTTCCAGCGGCCACCAGATCACCAATTTCGATTCGGAGCAGATTTTGTCGTTTCACTGGTCGCCGGATGGGAAGAAGCTTGGCATTCTTCGTGGCCACACTGACTCCGATGTCGTTCTTCTGCGAGAATCCAAACCTTAGATTTTTAATCTAGATTTCTAGTCGAGCCCTAACTCTTTAGCCAGCGCCTTCCACTTTCCATCTACAAGTGCCCGCGTCTTCGCATCCATCACGATCTCGTCAGGCCACGGACGCGCGAATCCCTCGGTCGACCACTTGCGCGTCGCGTCGATTCCCATTTTCGATCCGTAGTTGGCAAGGCGGGCAGCGTGGTCTAGAGAATCTACAGGACCCATGGTGAACTGTATGTCGCGCTCAGGATCTATGTTGTTCAGAACCTTTAATGTGACGTCGGCTATATCTTGGACGTCGACGTCTTCATCGACCACGATGATGCACTTGGTGAACATTGCCTGGCCTAACGACCAGATGGCGTTCATTACTTTGCGCGCTTGTCCGGGATAGGATTTGCGAATGGAAACTAGCATCAGATTATGAAAGACACCTTCGATTGGCAGATTGATGTCTACGAGTTCGGGAATCGTTAGCTTCATCAGTGGCAGGAAAATGCGTTCGACGGCTTTACCCATCCAGGCATCTTCTTGGGGCGGCTTGCCAACTACCGTGGTCGCATAGATAGGATCTTTTCTGTGGGTCACGCAGGTGACGTGGAAGACTGGATACTCATCTTCTAACGAGTAGAAGCCGGTGTGATCGCCGAAGGGGCCTTCGGTGCGGAGTTCGTCTAGATTCACGTAGCCTTCAAGGATGATCTCAGCGTTGGCTGGGACTTCAAGATCGACGGTCTCGCACTTTATTAATTCGACCGGACTCTGACGCAGAAATCCGGCGATTATGAATTCTTCGACGTCAGGGGGTGCGGGCACTATTGCGGAGAACGTCAGGGCGGGATCAGTGCCGATGGCTACGGCTACTTCCATTCTTCCCGAGGGACGGTCGCCGGTCGCTAGCATTGAGCCTCCGGATGATCTTGCCATGATGTCGACTGCTGCTGCCGCGCTTCGCACGGCTGGACGGGCGAGGGCGCCCGTCCCCACACGATCTTCAGCAACGGCATTGCGCAGATTGTCGCGGTAGTGTTCGGCTGCTACCTTTTGACGCTGCCAGTGCATGCCGGTGGTGCTTTCGTCGTAGATTTGCATGCGGTACATGCCCACGTTGCGCTTGCCGGTCTTTGGGTCGCGTGTGATTACGCAGGGGAGCGTGATGAAGCGTCCCGCATCTTTGGGCCAGCATTGCAGGATGGGAAAATCCAGCAGCGAAAAATTGTCGCGCTTGATTACTTCTTTGCATGGGCCCGTGGCTACGGTCTTGGGGAAGAACTTGCCCATCTCGGCAAGCATGGGCAGCATCTTTACTTTGTCTAGGAAGCCCTGCGGAGACTTTACGTCCATGAAGGCGCGGATACGATCGGCAATTTCATCTAGAGCGTCCACTTCTAGTGCCAGGCGCATGCGGCGGGCGGAACCGAACTGGTTGATTAGAAGTTGCGAGCCAGGATAGCCCTTCAGGTTTTCAAATAGCAGAGCTTTTCCGCCGACAATTCCCTGCCCGTCTTTACTTCTGTCTCTATTTCTATCTCTGCTTTTCGAAACGCGATCGGTAATTTCCGCAATCTCTAAAATAGGATCCGCTTCAGTGCGGATACGTTTCAGTTCTCCGGCTCGGTCGAGAGCTTTGATCCAGTCGCGCAGATCGTCGTAGGCCAAAATTCCTCCGTGATGTGAGACGAATGACAGACGATTATATGATGGGAGACCTCAACCACGGGGGACACAGGGATCACAGGGAGTGCCACGGGGTCACCTGAATCGCAGCAGCCACTCTTTCACATTTCGCAGTCTGCGACTAGGATATGGAAATTGATCGGCGACGCCATAGCGCGCCTAAGGGACATGGCGAAGGGATGTCTGCGATGAGAAAGTTTCTGGGTCTACTTTTGCTGATCGCGGGATCATTCGCGAACGCCCAAGAGATTACGGTCGCGGCGGCGGCGGACATGAGTGCCGCTCTTCCAGAGCTGGTCGCAGCCTATACGAAGAAAACGGGGCAGGCGGTGAAGCTTTCGTTCGGAGCATCCGGCAACATCACTAATCAGATACGAAATGGAGCACCGTTCGATGTGTTCTTCTCGGCTGATGAGCAATATCCTCAACAATTGATCAGTGAGGGACTGGCATCGAAGGATACGCTTTACCGCTATGCGGTTGGACGGTTGGTACTGTGGGTTCCTAACGACTCGCCATTAGATTTGTCGAAACTTGGAATTCAGGCATTGCTTGATCCTTCGGTCAAGAAGATTTCGATTGGGAATCCTGCTACCGCGCCATATGGACGCGCTGCGGAGGCTACGCTGCGGCACTTTGGAATTTACGATCAGGTTTCCAACCGACTTGTTCTGGGAGAGAACATTTCGCAGGCGGCGCAGTTCGTCGAATCGGGCAATGCGCAGGCTGGGCTGATCGCGCTCTCGCACGCGCTCGCGCCTGCGATGAAAGATAAAGGCCGCTATTGGACGGTTCCGCTTGATGCGTACCCCACGTTGAACCAGGCGGCGGTTGTGCTTTCAAAATCAAAACAGCAGGATGCGGCTCGCAAATTTCTCGACTTTTTACGCAGCTCAGAGGGCTCTTCCCTGCTCACCAGTTACGGTTTCAGCCTGCCTACAGAGACGCATTGAAATGGAGAAGCATTAAATGAACTGGGAGGCGTTCTGGTTGACGGTGCGTCTCGCCGCCATCGTCTCGACGCTGCTGATCGTCATCGGAATTCCCATCGCATACTGGCTGACTTACTCGCGCTGGCGCTGGAAATTTCTGGCCGAGGCAGTGGTCGCGCTTCCTATTGTTCTACCGCCGACTGTGCTTGGGTTCTATGTTCTCGTCGCACTCGGGTCGCGGAGTCCGCTTGGGCGCTGGTGGGAATCGCTCACCGGCCACACGCTCGCATTTACCTTTGAAGGTCTAGTGATCGGGTCTTTGATATATAGCCTGCCTTTCGCGGTACAACCATTCGCGGCGTCTTTCGGCGCGGTCGACAGCAAGCTCCTTCGCGCGTCGGCATCGCTTGGACATTCGCCGGTGCACACTTTTCGGCGTATCGTGCTTCCACTCTCAAAGGCTGGGCTGGTCACCGGATTTGCACTTAGCTTCGCGCATACGCTGGGTGAATTCGGCGTGGTGCTCATGGTGGGAGGAAATATTCCGGGCGTGACGCGCACGATTTCGATTGATATTTACGATCAGGTGGAGGCCGCAAATTATTCCAGCGCCAACTGGACGGCTCTGGTGCTGCTGATCATTTCATTTTCAGTTCTATCGACGGTATACGGCCTGAACCGGCGTTCGTGGGCGGTGGGTCCATGGCGGTAAAGATTATTTTGCCGGCGCGACCGGCATCGCAGTCCGCATTGGCATCGATGGAGCCGATCTCTTCTGAACTCGAAGTCCGCATCCGCAAGCGCTATCCGAATCCCGAGGGAACCTTTAATCTGAATGTCCACTTCCGCGCGCTTGCCGGTTTCACGATTCTCTTCGGCGCCTCTGGCGCGGGAAAAACAACTCTGCTGGATTGCATTGCTGGACTGACCGATCCTGATGAAGGGCGGATCGCTATCGGTGGTGAGGATCTTTACGACTCCGAAAACAAGCGCGACGTTGCAGCCTGGAAGCGCCTTATTGGCTACGTGCATCAGGACCTGGCGCTCTTTCCGCACCTGACCGCTGAAGAGAATGTCGCGTACGGTCTCCGTACCCTATCCGATTCGGATCGACGAGCACGCACCCGCGAAATACTTACTGCGTTCCGCATCGATCATTTGCGGGGCCGCCGACCGGCGCAGATTTCTGGAGGTGAACGCCAACGTGTCGCGCTGGCGCGTACTTTGGTGACTAATCCTCGCGCGCTGCTGCTTGATGAGCCATTGGCTGCGCTGGATCGTCCGACAAAGTCGTCTCTCGTTGCAGATCTGCGCAAGTGGAACCAGCATCACCGCGTCCCGATTCTCTTTGTCACCCATAGTAGCGAGGAAGTATTTGCGCTGGGTGATGAAGTTATCATGCTTGATACAGGAAGAATCGTGGCGCAAGGGCATCCGCATGATGTGATGCGCGCTCCGCGACTGGAGACGGTCGCGCATCTGTCAGGGTTCGAAAATATCTTCGACGCTACGGTGACGACGCTCCACGAAGCCCGCGGCAGTATGACGTGCCATCTCGGAACCGGCGAGGTGGATTTAGAAACCCCGCTGGTGCGGGCCGAGATTGGCTCGCGCCTGCGCGTCGGGATTCGAGCGGGCGATCTCTTGCTGGCAACGGTAAGTCCGCAAGGGCTTAGCGCTCGAAACATATTGCCAGGCACGATTCGACGACTGGTGCAAAAAGATGTGATGATCTCGACGATCGTGGATTGTGGTGGCACGGAGTTTGAGGTGCACCTAACGCTGGCGGCTCGCGACGATCTGCAACTTAGTGTTGGCAAGAACGTCTGGGTTGTGGTCAAGACGTATTCTTGCCACTTGATGGGCGGGTGAATCTTCGACTCTCAACACTCTTCAATCCTCAACGCTCTTCGATTTTCAATGCCCCACGGCAATTACAGCGACCCATTGACCGTTCAGTTCTTTGAGATAGGCAATGGTCCCGCCAAGACTCTGGGCAATATCTTCGGGTCGCAAGTCGCGATGGTAGCCGAAAAAGTTTTCTTTTGCGTGCTGCCACGCGTCCCAGTCTTCGAAGAGCGGGTGGGGTGGCTGATATTTTGTGGAAAAGACCAAGGCTACGTCAAACTGGCCCCGCGCCTTCGCAGCCAATTCGATCTGGGGTGCTGAGAAATCCTCTACACGCAGCACGCGGAAAGGCTGACTAACATAGCCGAGCCAAGGTCGCGTGAGCTCGTCAGACGCTGGCCATGCAGTGAGAACTCGCTCGCCGGGATATTGCATCGTTAGAAAACGACTGGCTTCCGCATGCATGATGATGTAGTCACGATAGGCTAGATTGTCTTCGAGGGAAAACCCGTATGGTGGATTGCTGAACAGGCCGGCTACAAAGGCGATTGCGACTGCCCCCACAATGAGTGCCCAGTAGCGTACGCGTCGCCAGAGAGTCGAGACCCATGCCAGCATTACGGACGGGACGACCGGTAGCATGTAACGAGCCAGGACTGCCCCACCTACGGCCGACATGAAAATTAAGTAGGCCAGCAACACCGAGAGTAATGCTCCCTGAATCCAGAAAGGGATTCGCGGACGTGAAACCCGGTTCTTGGCCTCGTTCTCCGACCGTGGCGGACGGAGCATAGCCAGCAACCCTGCGAGCGTGAGCAGATAAAGGCTGAAATATCCGAAGACTTGCCAGAGCCTTATTCCCAGCGCCAGCGGAATGCGCAGAGGATCTAGTGTGGCGGCGACGTTGGAACGAAAATATTCTGGATTGCCTAATACGAACCCTGTCTTCGCATAGTGATATGCGTACCAGGCAGCCAGCGGCACGATGGGAAGCAGCAGATAAAGGGAGCTCGCACGCCTGTCCACGGGCGGAAGAAGTTCTTTCCATCTAGAATTAGTTTTGGAACTGGAGTTTCGACGCAGAAGGTACCCGAGCAGTTCCCATCCAAACAACGCCAGCGGAGCAAGAATAGCAGTCTCTTTGGTAAGGGCGGCCAGCGAAAACCAGACTGCTGGCTTCCACCAACTGCCTTCCTTACGAGCACCAGTTTCGTATTCGTCGATGTAAGCGGCGAGCGCCCAGAACGTAAATCCTGCAGCTGGCAAATCGACCTGCGCCAAGGAACTCTGGGTGAAGTACACCGGATAAAGCGCTACTAACACGGTCGTTGCCCATGCTACTGAGTGGTTGGCGGCGATCCGCGAAAATCGAAATAGGCCCAGCAACGAAAACGCGCTCAGCGCGAGCATGGCAATGCGCGTGACTGCCGTGGAGTATCCGAAAACACGCCAGGCCAGTGTCAGCCACGCCATCACCAGCGGCGGATGCGCATTCGATGGCGTGGACAGCGGAATGAACGTCCCGCTGAGAAACAAATCGCGTGCGACCGGAACATAATAGCCAGCCTCATCCCAGAAATAAGGAAGACGCAGAAGTGGCGCGTGCAGAAGCGTCAGTCCGAAGAAGAAGAGCGCGAACAAGAGAAACTGCAGCGCCCATGAGGACGATGCTGGCGGCGATTTAATTTTCAGATCGAGCTGCGCCGCTGGCCGCGCCGTCATTAGTGAATGGGTCCACCAGGCGCGCGCGGATCAAGCTTGATCTCCCCGAACGCGGACTCGTAGTTCTGCACGTTCTGCTGCAAGAGCGCCATGAGAGCTTTCGCCTGTTGTGGGCTGAGATAAATTCCTTGAAAGTTTCGCAGCTCCACTTGCGTCTCGGTGCTTTGCTGCATGGTTCCGAAAACGAGGAAAAAATCCCAGACATTCACCCGGATCTGCACACTGTTGGAATACGCTTCACGGTAGTCGGGGGTTTGGACAAACTTCACATTCGGTTGGTTCCCTGTATTCATAGTTGGCAGTGTACCGAATCAGTGGAGCGAAGGGCAAAGAGTGGAATCGATCCAGAGTGGATCGTGAGCCGCCTCGAATTGGATGTTTCATAAACGACTCAGCCAGGCTAGAGAACAGGTCTCCGGCCCGGCTGAGCGATGAAACTTACAACCTTACAAATTTACTTGCCCGCAGATTTACTTTTTCGCCAGCCTTACGCTGGGGAAGTTGAATGCGTCGAACAGGTCGTCCAGCGCAGGACTATTGGTCGGCACATAAGGGTTCGATCCCACAGACGGGTTGGGGAAATTGTCACGGGAAGTTGCGGTAATGGTTGGCAGACTCCAGTTCCGCTCGATGAATTTGATGATGGAAACATGGTCAGCATAGCTGTGGTTGACCACTCCACCGGTGGAGTAAGGCGAAACGATCAGCAATGGAATACGCGTGCCATCCCCGAAGAAATCGACGGGCTGAATGTAGCCCGAGTCGTAGTAGCCGCCGCCTTCATCGAAGGTAACGAAGATCGCAGTGCTCGACCACAAGGACGAAGCCTGCACCTGATTGACGATCCGCGCCACAAATCCTTCGAACAAGTCGAGCTTCGAAGAAGCCGGGTGGCCATCCAGAAATCCATCCGGCTTCACGATTGAAACCGCCGGCAGATTGCCGAGAGCGATGTCCTGATACAGGCTGGTGGTGTCCTGAATGTGGGCTTCGCGCTGAGCCGGATTGGTCATGATGTCAGTCGCGTATTGAAAAGGGTTACAGATATTGCAATAGCGGTCGTAGGGGTTGGCTCCGGTCGGGTCGGCCGTGTAGAGATCCCAGGCTTCGCCGAAGTAGGTGTAGGAGAGACCGGCGGCTCCGAGCACATCACCAATATGGGGCTGCGCGGTAGGAGGAATGTTGAACTGAGTGTATTGGCTGTCCAGTTGGCCGTCACCGACGAATCCGGGGTTGTAGTTATTCAACAAGTAGTACGCGCCAGCAGCGCAGCGCGGGTTGATCGCCGGAGTCAAGCTGGCCAGGTAATTCTCGACTGCTACGACACCGGGCTGGGTCGGGTCGGAGCAATTACTGTAGCTGCCGCCCGAGTAACCATCCTGATCGTACCAGTTGTTAGTACCCGCCTGCGGGTCTGGTTCTTCGATCTGATTCGTCGGTGGGGTTTCGATGTTGCCGTTGCCGTCGCTGTAATAGAGAGCGTCAGCATAGCCAAACATAATGTGATTGGCTCCGGTGCCACCCATCACAGACTGATGCATGTTGTCGCTCAGAGTGAAGTTGTCGGCGAGATACTTCATATAGGGAGCATCGCCACTCTGAACGTCATAGATGCCGAGAGCGGTCGAGCCCTCACCGGTGGTGAGATTGTTGAACGGCTTGGGCTGAGGCTCTCCATTGGTACCCGCTCCGACGGTGAGCTCGGTCCATGCAAAGAGATCGCCCAAGCATCCGCTGGGGTTGCTTGCCGATCCGGTCGATGCAGAGCAGTCAGTCTGCTGCCACATTTGATAGAAACGGTGAACCGGGCTAGCAGCGTAATCGTCATACTTTACGCCGGGCGTGAGGCGAAATACGCCGCTTGGCAGGTCGTTGACGTTCTTGATTCGCGTGTCGGTCACGCTGTGAGCCAGACCCGTGGCACCCGTGGTCAGGTACTTGTAGTATTTTCCGAAAAGATCGGGTTCGGCTAGTTTTGCTACGGCGAGAGTTTGGAACGGAGCGGGATCGGTATCGCTCGGCGCGGTCGGCGCGCCTCCGGTACCAGGCACCGGTAGAGGCGCATACACTACTTTGCTACCTGGGCTGATCTCGTAAGTGGTTTCGTCGAGAGCACTATTCTGTGTCGTCAAAGCGTAATTGGGGCCAGGTTTTCCTGCACTGGTAACAATGCCTTTGGAGAGCAGGTTCGACACGGTCTGCCCAGCCGCCGGCACATAGGTTCCGTAAACGTGATCGAAACTCCGATTCTCCCCGATGATTACAATCACGTGCTGAATCGGAGTTATTGCTGCTGCAGTGTGATGTTCCTGAGCGGCGGCAGAGACCGGCGCTCCCATGTTGGCAAGCAGAGCAACTAAGCTTGAACCAACCGCGAAGTTTTGCCTGACTTTTGTCAGGAAACTAATCGACGACATGAATTTCTCTCCTGTAATACGTGCATTACTACACACGTACCAAGGTTGCTAGGATGGAGTTACTGAAAGATGACA
>Ga0210395_10004993_pt1 | contig 10196 bp, 9 predicted proteins | sample IncBWH4OmetaG_FD_150861 | JGI IMG/M metagenome (GOLD analysis project Ga0210395, IMG submission 150861) | Forest soil microbial communities from Barre Woods Harvard Forest LTER site, Petersham, Massachusetts, United States - Inc-BW-H-4-O ...
GCGCCTCGGTAACCCCTACCCCCAGCCCCACCCCCAGCGACACCATCTCCCTGGGCATCTGACCGAAGCTCCGGCCCTCCCCACCCGAGGCCGGGGTCAATGAATGTGGCAGCCTGCCGATTCTTACCGGCAGGCTGCCGCATTCATGGAGTGGATCCGGTGGCGCGCTTGGAGCGGATCCGGGTGGCGCGCTTCCCGGAACGAGGCCTAGTCGACGCCGGTCATGTCGATCGGCAGGTGTACCGACGCCCAGGGGAACACCACGAACCACAGGACCGCGATCGCGGCCAGGATGAGCACGGTCGTCGTCCCGGTCCGGGCCGCGGGACCGCCCGGCAGCCGCTGCCATAGCCAGCCGTACATGCCTGCCTCCTTCGGTATGGGGTCAGCGGGCCTTGGCCGAGACCAGGACGCCGGTAACGATGACCCGGTGCGTGCCGGTCCAGGCGGGGTCACAGGTGATCAGCGTGATCAGCCGCTGGGTCGGCCGCTGCGCCGGATGACCGGGCACCGGGTCGAGCACTCCTAGGTCGGTGGGCAGCACCATCCGCTTACCGGTGACCCGGTAGGTGTAGTCGTTGAGCTTGGTCTGGATGTACACCAGGTCCCCGGGCCGCAGCGAGGGCAGCGACCAGAACGGGTTGCCCGCGGTCACCCGGTGCCCGGCCACGGCGAAGTTGCCCACCTGCCCCGGCCACTGGGTGTCCGGGACGTGCCCGGGGCTCAGGTCGAGCTGCGCCAGGGCGGTGCCCTCGATCAGGGTGAACTGCCAGTGCGGGCCGAAGGCCGGGATCCTGATGAAGGCGAACGGCTGGCCGGTGGCGACGTCGAACTGTTCCGGGCGGGCCTGGCCGCCGCCGGCCGGAGCCTGCCCCCACTGCTCGTTCAGCTCGCTGGTGAACTGGTGCTGGGCCGAGTCGGCGCGCATAGCGGTGCCCCAGATCAGGTAACCGATGAAGAGCATTCCGATCACGCCCAGGGTCAGGAAGATCTCCCCGGCGGCGCGGGTCGCTTGGCGCACGGCTCATCCATTCGTGTCGATATCGGCGACGGAATAGTGACTAAGTGAAACTGAATGATATCTATTTGTAATCGCCCGCGCCTGCCGAACGCGCATCGAAGCGACCGGTGCGCCGAGCGGCTACGCTTAAGGGTCCGTATCGCCGTGCTCGCCGGGGACGCCCCGGGTACCCGAGGGTTTGTTACGCAGGAGGCCGTCGTGCCCAAGTCGCGTGTCCGCAAGAAGACGGTCTACACGCCCCCGCCGCCGAAGTCGGCCCGCCGCAAGGTCAGCGCGCCGTGGGTCGGCCCCACCATCGTGGTCTGCCTGGTCCTGGGCCTGGCCTGGATCGCCATCTACTACATAACCCAGGGTTCGATGCCGGGCATGTCGGCCCTGGGCGCCTGGAACCTCGTCATCGGCTTCGCGTTCATCATCGGCGGCGTCACCCTGTCCACCAGGTGGCGCTGAGCGCGCCGCGGGCCAGCTGCGCCAGGGTAACGGCTACCTGGTTAGCTGGCCGTCCCGCACCACGACCGAGATCACGAGCAGGGCCACCACCGCGGCGGTGGCCAGGACCTGCACCAGCGCCCGGTTCCTGACCGGAGCGTAGGCGTAGGCCGCGGTGATGAGCGCGCCGGTGAGCAGCCCGCCGATGTGGTCCTGCCAGGCGATGATGTTGTGCAGGAACAAGCTGAGGGCCAGGTTGATGGCGATCAGCACGATGATGCCGCGGGTGTCGAGGCGAAGCCGCCGTGACACCACGAACCACGCGCCGAACAGCCCGAAGATGGCGCCCGAAGCGCCCACCGCGGCGGCGTACGGCGGCGCGAGGAAGTAGTACATCACCCCGCCGCCGACCGCGCTGAGCAGGTAGACGGACAGGAAGCGCCACCGGCCGAGCAGGCCCTCCAGGGACGGCCCGACGAAGATCAGCGCCCACATGTTGAACACGATGTCCACGATGCCCAGGCCGCCGCTCAGCCCGGTGGCCGGGGCCAGGAACGCGGACGTGATCAGCCGGTACCACTCGCCCGCGGCCACGCCGTGCGCCGCGCCGCCGTAGGTGTACGAGGCGTACCCGAGCATCTCCAGGTTGGTGACGATGCCCGGGCGAACCCAGGTGACCAGGAAAATAGCCACGTTGATCGCGACCAGCGTCCAGGTGACCACGGCGCCCGCGGCCGGGCGGCCGCCGAACGTCGTCCTGGCCGGCCTGCTGGTCCGCGCGCCCTGGCCTACGCAGTCCACGCACTGCTGCCCCACCGAGGCCGAGCGCATGCAGTCCGGGCAGGCGGGCCGGCCGCACCGGACGCAGGAGACGTAGGTTTCCCGGTCGCGATGGCGGTAGCAGGTGGGCACCCCGGGCGGCTCACCCTGGCCGCCGTTACCCCCCGGGCCAGGCTGATCCCCTTGACCCCACTGACCCGATCCGGGGTCCCCGGGAGTGGTCACGGCTAGGTCCAGTCAGCCGGCCGTGCCGTCGGCGCGGTCGATGATGACCGACTCGACGACCACGTCATCAGCCGGACGGTCCTGGCTGGCGGTCTTGACCCGGCTGATCGCGTCGACCACGTCGGCGCCCTGGATGACCTCGCCGAAGATGGTGTGCTTGCCGTTGAGCCAGGTCGTGGGGCCGACCGTGATGAAGAACTGCGAGCCGTTGGTGCCCGGCCCGGCGTTGGCCATGGCCAGCAGGTAGGGCCGGTCGAAGCGCAGGTCCGGATGGATCTCGTCGGCGAACTGGTAGCCGGGGCCGCCGCGGCCGCTGCCCAGCGGGTCGCCGCCCTGGATCATGAAGTCGGGAATGACGCGGTGGAAGATCGTCCCGTCATACAGCTTGTCCGTGCTCTCGCGCCCGGTGCGCGGGTCGGTCCACTGCCTGCCACCCTCGGCGAGTTCCACGAAGTTGCGTACGGTCTTGGGCGCGTGGTCAGGGAAAAGCCTGATGACAATGTTTCCCTGGTTCGTCTGCAGCGTGGCCGTCAGCGTCTGTGACATGCGGGCAACTCCTCAAGCGGCCATCCGGGTGGCCTTGCGTTTCAGCGCGGTAAATTCCCTTCAGTCTTCACCGTACCGGTAGCGCCGGATGATTGAACCAAGCCCGGACGGGAAGTCTGTGATAACGGGATTACTCCTGGGAGGTTTTACTGTGTCCCTTATCAAGACCAACCGCGCCGCCGATGGGGCTGCCGCGATCAGCGCGCGCGCAAAAGATGTCGCCGCGGCGGCCGTCCCGGTGGGAAAGCGAGCGGGAGCGACGGCGGTCCAGGGAGTCCGCCAGGGCGTTCAGGGCGCGAGAGAATGGGCCGGCCCCCGTCTGGAAGACGCCGTGCAGTGGGCCGGACCGCGCCTGGAGGACGCGGTGCTGGGTGCCCGTGAGTGGACCGCCCCGCGCCTGGAGGGTGCCGCGGACGCGGTGACCACCACCGTCGCGCCCAAGGTTTCCTCGGTGCTGCGTTCCACCGCGCAGCAGGTCAGGCCGGACGTCAAGGTGGATAAGACCGGCCTGCGGCGGCTGCTCGGCTGGCGCTGGCTGTTCGGCGCGGGCGCGCTGGCCGCCGCCGTCGGTGCTACCGCCGCGGTAGCCATGCGCCGGCGCTACGCCAGCGCCACCGCGGACGCCGAGTACACCGACGAACCCGCGGCCGAAGGCGCGCCGGACGACGAGACCAGCGCCCACGCCGAGGTCAACGGGCAGGTAACCGCGCCGCGGCCGTAGCGGGCCGCTTAGGTCAAGGCAGTACAGGTAAACATGGCGGCGGCGTCCAGGCAGGTGCCCGGACGCCGCTGCCGTGTTCGCCCTGATCCGGTACCGTCTAGTGACGGGGCCATGAGTGCCGTGACACCGACCTATCAGGCGGGCGAGATTTGGCGACCGAGACCGACGGGAGCGCAGGGACCGGTGCGGCCGGGGCTGCCGTCCCGCTCGCCTCGGCGCGGGAGACGGCCCGTCCCGGCTCGGGTCAGCTGACCCGGCTGCTCGCCTGGCTCGCCGCGGCGGCCATCGCCTGCTCCGTGCTGATCATGATCGCGATCTCGGCCGCGGGCCCCAACGTCTCCGTGCCTGCCATGCACCGGGCACCCGGCGGCCCGCCCTGGTGGCACGTGCATCACCTGACGGCCACGTTCGTGACCGGGTCGCTGTGGCTCGCGATGGCGCTGGGCTGCGCGGGCATCATCGCCGGGCTGCTGGCCGTGGCCCGCGGCGCCCGGCCCCCGGTGCGCGCCGTGCTGGCGTTCGCGTTCCTGGCCGTGGCGGTGATCACCGTGCTGCCGCCGGCCGGCTCGACGGACACCATTTCCTACGCCGTCGACGGGCGCATCGCGGCGATCGGGCACAGCCCGTACGTGATGACCCCGGTGCAGCTGGCGCAGTCCGGTGACCCGGTCGGCGAGCAGATCCCGTTCCGCGAGATCCCGTCCACCTGGACGACCACAGTGTCGCTGTACGGCCCGGTGGCGACGGCCACCGAGTGGGCCGCGGCCGAACTGGGCGGTTCGTCGCTGGCCCGGATCACGTTCTGGCTGAAGCTGGAGGCGGCGCTGGCCTTCGGCCTGGTCAGCCTGGCCCTGGACCGGATGCTCCGCGCGGATCCGGCCCAGCGCCTGCGGGCGCACCTGCTGTGGTCGGCGAACCCGCTGCTGCTGTGGGAGATCGTGGCCAGCGGTCACATCGACGGGCTGGCCGCGCTGTTCGGGCTGCTGGGCGTGGCCGCGCTGCGGGTCAGGCCGGCGGACGCCGACCGCGCGGGCCAGATCGGCCTGGGCGGCGCGGCCCTGGCCGGGCTGCTGATCGGCGTCGCGACCGGCATCAAGGTGGAGTACGCCCTGTTCGGCCTGGCCGTGGCCTGGGCCTGCCGACGGTCGGTGCGGCCGCTGGCCGCCGCGGCCGCGGGGTTCGCGGTGGCGGTGCTCCCGGCCTACCTCGCCGCCGGGACCGTGGCGATCAAGGTTCTCGTCACCCGCAGCCCCGGCATCACCTGGGACACCATGTACCAGCTGTTCTGGCGCCCGGTCCTCGGTTATACCCAGTTCAGCGTGACCAGCGTCCCGCCGCACCTGGAACTGGTCGCGTACCTGCTGTTCGCCGCGGTCGCGGTGCTGGCCCTGCTCCGGCTGCCCGACCGGGTGCCCGGCCGGCCCGCGGTCACCCCGGCGCTGGCGCTGAGCCTGGCCTGGCTGTTCGTGACCGCCTACCAGCGGCCCTGGTACGACGCGATGGCCCTGGCCCTGCTGGCCCTGTACACGGCATCGTGGCTGGACTGGGTGGTGCTGATCCGGCTGCTGGCCGCCGCCACCGTGTACGCCCAGGCGGTACAGAGCCCGGCTCAGCCGCACTGGCTGAGCGACCTCGGCGCGTTCGACGGCGCCTGGCTGACGCCCAGCATCCGGCTGCTGGCTGCCGTGGCCCTGGTCGGGCTGTGTATATCCGGCCGCTGGGGCTGGCGTTCGCCCGCCGCGGCGGCCCCGGACAGGCTGCCTGAGCTGCTGCCGGCACCCTGAACGGCGTTCTCCACAAGCACGATCTGTGGATAACTCAGAACGCAACGTCCCAGCATGCATACGGGCATGGACTACTGAATGCACATGTCTGTGGACACAGCTGTGGACAACGGCTTAGTCCGGCTGGTCGGGGGGATCGCCGAGCGGGTCGGCGGTCAGGTAGAGCCGCGGCCAGCGGCAGTCAAGGAACTGGTCGAGGTAGCCGGTCAGCCGCTCCTCGAAGTCGTCGTCCTCGGCGCTGGCCCCGGCGGCCCGCTCGATAGCCGACGGGCTGTCCACCCCGAACGCCACGGCCCGGACCTCCCACGCATCGCGCTGCGCGCCGTCGTACCAGCGCTGCACGGTCCCGACCTGCCGGGCGCAGGTGTCACCGGGGATGGCCCGGCCGTAGGTCCGCTCCCACTCCGCGCTGCGCGGGTGCGGGACGGCGCCGGGGTTCTTCCGGTCGGCTGACTTGAGCGCGTCCAGGATCAGCGTCCACTGGTAGGCCGGGGCCAGCCACCGGGGTTCCTCCCGCAGGCACAGCCAGCTGCCGCGGGAGATCCGGGCCCGGATCGCGGTGGCGGCGTGCGCGGCCAGCCCGACCGGGCTGACCCGGCCGACGATGACCAGGATCCGGGCCCGCACGGCGGTGTCCACGCCGTGCGAGATGGCGCAATCCCGCAGCCGGGACGGCATCATCTCCAGCAGCGACAGCAGCGCCGTCCGCGGCACCGGCATGGGCCAGCCGGCCAGGTGGGCCAGGACGGTCAGTTCGGCCCACAGCCGGATGGCCGGGTATTCCGCCAGGGCCCGCTGGGCCACCCGCATGTCCCGCAGCGTGCACGGCCGCTCGGTGCAGTCCGCGCCGCAGGTCGTGCTGCGCGGCTGCACCACCCGGGCCGGGCTGGCGGTGGCCGCCTGCACCGCCGCTTCCCGGGCGGTGCCGTCGGGCATCCGGGCCAGCACGGGGTAGTCCATGCCGTCGGAGAACACCGCCGCCTCGCCCGGCGGGAGCGTGACCAGGTAGCGGTTCTGCGCCGCGGTCATGTTCATGGTCGCGCCGACCGCATCCCGGTCGTCGGCCGCGGGCAGCCGGTGGGTGATCTTCACCGCGGTGTTCTTGATCACGTCCTTGAGCAGCCGGTCGGGAATCTGCTCGGCGATGACGAGGCCCTCGCCGTAGGCGCGGATCTCGGCCAGCAAGCCGGCGAACATCTCGACCGCGTGCGCGGCGGCTCCGCCCGCGGCGCCGGGTTCCTGACGTCGCAGCAGCCGGTGCGCCTCCTCGATCACGGTCAGATGGCGCAGCGTGACCTCGCGGCCCGGCTCGGCCCGGCGGGCCATCCGCAGGTGCTCGGCCAGCCTGATCAGCACCGTGCCCATCAGGAACGCCTTGTCGCTGTCGTCGCCGACGTCCTCGATCTCCAGCACGGCGTTGGTGCGCAGCAGCCGGCCGAAGTCGATCTGGTGGCCGCCCTCCAGGAACCGGCCGGTGGTGCCCAGCCGCAGGCTGGACAGCCGGACCTTGATGAAGCCGAGCACGTCGTCGGTGATCCGCTGGCTGTAGCCGACCTCCCGGACGATCCTGATCGCGGCCCGCTGCAGGTCGGTCAGGGTCGGGTAGCCCGGGTTCTGGTCGGCCAGGAGCGTCTCGCCCAGCGCCATGTCCCACCCGGCATCCTCGTACACCCGGGTCAGTGCCGCGCTCAGCACCTGCGGGAACGGCTCCTCGGACCGGAAGGACGCGATGAACAGCGCCTTGACCAGGTCGGCGTGGGTCTGCAGCGGGAACCGCCGCCCGTCGGCGTCCGGGGCCGGCTCCAGCGGGTTGAGGCCGGCCGCGATCGCGTCCGATTCCCCGGGCCTGATCCGCACCACCTCGGCACCGGAGGTCCCGGCCGCGAGCCGCGCCGCCATCAGCCGGTACTCGGCCTTGGCCGGCTCCACGACCAGCCAGGGAATCCCGGCCCCGGTGGCGGCCTCGAGCAGGCCGCGGACCGTCTGCGACTTGCCCGCGCCGGTGGCGCCGCACACGAACACGTGCCGGTTCAGCGAGTCAAGCGGCAGCACCAGCGGCCCGGCCGGGCGGCGGCTGCGGTCCAGTACCTGGCCGATGGTGATCGCCGGCCGGGTCCCGGCCGGCTCCTGGGTGACGTCGAAGTCCGGCCCCAGGGCCAGCCGGACGCCGGGTATCTCCCGTTCCGGCGGCCGGGCCAGCGCCGCGACGAGCTCGCTGCTGGCGTAGAACGGGCAGGCCAGCGTCGCGTCGCCGCCGAGCGTGGCCGGCCCGGCGGCGGCGTCCAGGAGCTCGCGCAGGCCCAGTGCCTCGGAGCCGGCCGGGGCCAGCGCGTAGGGCAGGCCGGCCAGGTCAGCCGAGGCGCAGACCAGCCCGGCCACCCGCGTGGCCGCCGCCGCGTCGAGCCCGCCCCCGGACAGCCGCACCCGCCACAGGCCCGCGGACAGGCCAGCCCGCAGCTCGGCGTGCCGCAGGTGCAGCCGCCGGGCCTGCACGGCCTTGCCGGAAGACCGCTCGGCCTGGCCGGCGGCCTCCTCCTCGCTCCTGGCCACCTGGTCGGCGATCTGCCCGATCTCGGCGGCGGCCAGCGGCTCGGCGATCAGCAGCCAGCCGAACGGCCCGGGCCAGGTGGCCAGCAGGCATTCCTCCAGGGACGGCGGGATCCGGTCCGCGGTCCGCCGCTCGTCGTCCGGCAGCAGCCCGTCGCTGATCCCGCCGATGGCGCGCCAGCTCGGCAGCTTGGCCAGCAACGGCCCGAGCGTGCCGGGGGTTAGCGCGCGGGCCCGGGCGCCGCCTGGGAGGGTCAGGAAGACCTCATGCGAGTCCTCGCTGCCGACCAGGCCCCGGCCCGCGGCCAGGAACTGGACCGGACCGCCGGCCTCGTGCCGTACCCAGCCCAGCGCGAGCGCCCCGGAGCCCGGGCCGGCCACGCCGGCGTGATACGCCGCGACCAGCGCGGCCAGCCGCTGGGTCCGGCCCACATCGCCGGACCGGTCCGGCGGCGCCGCGGTCTGCTCCGTCTGCGGGCGACGCGGGATTTCGGTGATGTGGTACGCGTCGAGCCCGTCCAGATCCGGCCAAGCTAACATCGGTGGCCCTTCCCGGCTTGCTGGCGAACCGAACGTTTCCTGCGTACTGACACACATACCCTAAACAACCCGGAGGCGCACCCAAAGGCGGCGATGCCCGGACATAGGTGTCAGGGCGGCCAGGTCCGCCAGTTGGTATAGGTGCTGGCCCGCCGCCGCCGGGCGCGGGCCAGCACCTGGAGCACGGTGAAGGCGGTCACGGCCAGCGCCGCCCCGGCGATCAGCGCGATCCGGGCCGCCCCGGACGCGCCGGCCGGTGCCGGGCCGGCCGGGTCCGGGCCTGCGAGCAGGCACAGGCCGGCCAGCGCGGCCAGCCCGGTTGCCGCGAGCGCGGCCAGGATCCGCCTGCGCACCGTGCTCTGCCCGTGTTCGGCGCGCCGGATGCAGCACGGGCAGGGCAGTGCCGGTCCGAGTAGGCACCGCTCGCCCGGTCCGCCGCTCATGTCCTGCTCACGCCCTTCCCCGACCCCGCCGGCGGCGTGATCGGGACCGGTGCCGCGGCCGCCTCCACGAGAGAAGGCGGTGGTCACCGCGCGAGCGGTAACCTCCCAGGCGGCCACGGGCACCGGCCGCTACCCAGGACTACGGGCCGGCGGCCCCGTCCGGTTCGGCCGCGGTGGCCCCGTTATGAGCCGGTAAGGACTCGCCCAGCACCCGGGCCAGGTAGGGGTTGCCGAACCTGGCCTCGGGATCAACCTCGGCCCGGACGCGGCGGAAGTCCTCGAAGCGCGGGTAGAGCGGGCCCAGCCGGCCGGCGTCCAGGGAGTGCATCTTGCCCCAGTGCGGCCGGCCGCCCACCTCGGCCACGATGGACTCGAACACCTCGAAATAGGCCTGGTAGGGCAGCCCGGTGTACTGGTGGATGGCGATGTAGGCGGTGTCCCGGCCGTGGGCGGTGGACAGCCAGATGTCGTCGGCGGCGGCCACCCGGACCTCGACCGGGAACATGACCGGGTCGGCCAGCCGGGGCACGGCCCGGCGCAGTTCGGCCAGCACGCCGGCCAGTGATTCACGTGGAACGGCGTACTCGGATTCGGTGAACCGGACTCGCCGGGGGGTGACGAACACCCGGTAGGACGCGTCGGAGTAGGTCCGGGCGGACAGCGCGGCCGACGACAGCCGGTTCAGCGCGGGGATCAGCCGCGGCAGGGCCCGGCCGGCCCGGCACAGGCTGCCGAAGGCGGCGTTCTCCATGACCTCGAACTCCCAGAACCGGCGCCAGCCCGGCATCGGCTTGGGCCAGACCGCGCCCGCCTGGGCCGGCGAAGCCGGGACCCGGTTGTTCCGCTTGACCAGCGCCTGGCGGCCGTAGGGGAACCAGTAGAACTCGAAATGGTCGTTGGCCTCGGCCAGCGCGTCGAACTGCTCGATGACCTCGTCGATCGGCATCGGGCGCTCGTCGGCGGCCAGCATGAACGCCGGCACGCAGCGCAGCGTCACCGCGGTCACCACGCCGAGCGCGCCCAGCCCGACCCGTGCCGCCGCGAACAGTTCCGGCCGCGCCGAGGCCGAGCACGAGGTCAGGGACCCGTCGGCCAGGACCAGGTCCAGGGCCTCGATCTGGGTGGCCAGCCCGCCCAGCCGGGCGCCGGTGCCGTGGGTG
>Ga0210395_10004994_pt1 | contig 10195 bp, 7 predicted proteins | sample IncBWH4OmetaG_FD_150861 | JGI IMG/M metagenome (GOLD analysis project Ga0210395, IMG submission 150861) | Forest soil microbial communities from Barre Woods Harvard Forest LTER site, Petersham, Massachusetts, United States - Inc-BW-H-4-O ...
GCACCCGCCGCGGCGTCAAGCGGTGGTACACCACGCCGAGCTATTCGTCGTGCTATTACACCGCGCCCTACGATCCGGAGCTCGCCGCCAAAGCGCTCGAGCCCTATGCGGGCGGCACCATCGGCCTCGTCGGCACCTATCAGATGTCGTTCGCCATGGTCGACTACATGCAGAAGGGCCGCTTCTCCAACAGCAAATTCGTCGATGCCTCCGACATGGTCGACCGCATCAAGGTGGTCAAAAGCCCAGAGGAACAGGAACTGGTGAAGCGCGCCGCCGCCATGCAGGACGGCGCCATGCGCGCGGCCTTCGCGGCCGTCGAGCCCGGCATGCGCGACCGCGATATCGCGGCGATCGCGCAATGCTACAGCCAGCGCCACGGCAGCGAGCACGGCATTTATCTGTGCGCCTCGATGCCGCCCGGCAAGCCGGCGCAGTTTTCCGCGCGCCACTACCAGAACCGCATCATCCAGGAAGGCGACGCGGTGGCGCTTCTGGTCGAGGATGCCGGCCCCGGCGGCATGTATACCGAACTCGGCCGCACCTGCGTGGTCGGGCGCGCGTCGCAGGAGATGAAGGACGAATACGCGTTCGCGCTCGAAGCGCGCAAGTTCAATCTCGGCCTCTTAAAACCCGGCGCCGCCTGCAAGGACGTCTTCGCCGCCTACAACGATTTCATGCGCAAGAACGGCCGGCCCGAGGAGAAACGCCTGCATTGCCACGGCCAGGGCTACGATCTCGTCGAACGCCCGCTCATTCGCAACGACGAGCCGATGAATATCGAAAAGGACATGAACATCGTCGTGCACCCGACCTATATCAAAGGCGGCATGCTGACGTGGTACTGCGACAATTATCTGATCGGACCGAACGGCCCGGGCGAACGGCTGCATCATTTCCCCGAAGAAATCACCGAGCTCGGATAAGCTCCGCCCCCCACCCTTCCCTCCCCCGCTTGCGGGGGAGGGAAGGGTGGGGGTTTGCGGCGAACGGACGGATTGACCGGATCGTTGCGCCTATGCAGCACTATGGCGGCGGAGGAAATGCCAATGAAATCGAAAGTCCTCGCGGCGCTTGCCGCGACAATCTTCGCGCTCACGGTGCCGGCGAAAGCGGACGACTATCCCTCGCGCTCGATGACCATGATCATTCCGTTCGCCGCCGGCGGCCCGACCGACGTGCTCGGGCGCATGGTCGCGGGCCGCATGAGCGAAATTCTGCACCAAAACGTCATCGTCGAAAACATCAACGGCGCCGGCGGCCAGACCGGCTCGCTGCGCGTCGCCAACGCGACACCCGACGGCTACGAATTCGTGCTCGCCACCGTCGGCACTCATGCGCAAGGACAGACGCTTTATCAGCACCCGCTCTACAACGCGGTGACCGATTTCACGCCGGTGATCCTGATCGCAAACGTGCCGTTGGTGCTGGTCGCGCGCAAGGATTTGCCGGTCGCCAATTTCAAGGAGTTCGTCGCCTACACCAAGGAGAACCAGGCGAAGATGCAATTCGGCTCGGCAGGCACCGGCTCGGCGACGCATCTCGGCTGCCTGCTGATGAATTATCTCTTGAAAGTGAACGTCACCCACGTGCCCTATCGCGGCAGCGGGCCGGCGATGCAGGATCTGCAAGGCGGCCGCATCGATTATCTATGCGACGTGATGACCACGGCAAAACCGCCGATCGACAGCGGCGCGGTCAAGGGGCTCGCGGTGCTCAACGCCAAGCGCTCGCCTGCGCTGCCCGACGTGCCGACCGCGGTCGAGCAAGGCATGCCCGATCTGATCGCCTATACCTGGAACGCCATCTTCCTGCCGAAGAACGCGCCGGCGCCGATCGTCAAGAAACTGCACGACGCTACGCTCGAGGCGATGCACACGCCGGCAGTGCGCGACCGGCTCACCGCGCTCGGCGCGGAAATCGCGCCCGACGAGCAGGCGACGCCGCAATATCTCGGCGACCTCGTCAAAAGCGAAATCGCCAAATGGGCGGTGCCGATCAAGGCAAGCGGCGTCACGGTGGAATAATCGTCATTCCGGGGCGGCCCGCAGGGCCGAACCCGGAATCCATAGCCACAGTTGGTTCAGGATTGGCGTTGAATGCCCCATTTGCAGGGGCAATGATTATGGATTCCGGGTTCGCGCTTCGCGCGCCCCGGAATGACTGCGGTTCATCGGGCCGCTTTTCGTCGCCGCTTTGCGCGAAAAATTCCCCATTCGCGTCACCTTCAGGTCACGCCGCCTGTGCGGTATGGCCGCGAGGGGCTTGAGCGATGGAGGACGGACATGCTGAGCATTCGCATCGTCACGGCGGGCGCGGTATTGGCCTTTGCCGTCAGCGCCGCGGCCGCGCAAGACAACGATTCTCCCGGGCAACCGGTTTCGCTGCTGAAGTTGTTGACGCATGCGAGCGAAGCAAAGACCGCGCCGCAGGCCAAGCTCGAAGCCAAACGCGCTTCGACGAGGCCGATTAGAACGGCGAAGCATTTCCACCACCACGCAACGCGCATTGCGGCGGAGACGGAAAACCCGGCATCGACCAGCGAGCCGGCGCCGCCGGCGGAGCAGACGCCAACTCCGGAACCCGCAGCGTGGTCGGCGCAGGCCGCCATCGACGCAGCGCCGCCGAGCATATGGCCCGCGGGCAGTGCGCCGACATTCGCCGGCGTCCTCGACACCGAGCCGCAAGTCGCTTCGGCCGAGCCGAGCTTGAGCGGCGATCAGAACGCGGCAACGTCGAACGCGGTCGCCGACCCACAGCCTGATCCAGCGGCCGCCGCCGCCCTTGAGGACAACAGCAACGACAGCCGCGACGCTTGGTTCGAGGAAATACTGGCGACGCTCAGCGGCGCGCTGGCGGCCGGTGCCGTCGCCTGGTTCCTGTTCGGCGCCGCGCCGCGGCGAAGGTACGGATAACGGTTCAGCCTGGCGCTCCCCGCGCGCCGGCCGCTGCGACGAGGTGCCGTTGGTCGCGCCTTTGCTTGTTTGCTAATCTCCGCTCACGCGCTGAAAAAGTCCGAAAAGACATCGGCGGCCCGCAAGACCGTCAAGATCGTCGCCCGCATCACAACAAATGCGCCGGACCAGCGAGCGGAGGAAGCCATGGTCGGGAGCTTTACGCGCGGCCGCTTGGTTGCCGCACTCGCTTTCCTCTTTGCAACAGCCGACATTGCGCCGGCCGCGTCAGCAACGCTCACGGTCGGCAAGGCGGCGCCGAACGCCGACCCGATCATTCCGGTCGATATCGGCGAACAGCTCGGCATCTTCAAGAAACATGGGCTCGATCTGAAAATCGTCGATTTCACCGGCGGCAGCAAAATGACTCAGGCCATGGCCGCCGGCGCGCTCGACATCGGCGACGGCGCGGGCACGGAAATGGCGCTGGTCGCCAAAGGCGCGCCGATGATCGCCATCTGCGAAACCGTGGGACCGATTCCGTTCATCGGCATCGGCGTTCCGTGGGATTCGCCGATCAAGACCATCGACCAGTTGAAAGGCAAGAAGATCGGTTATTCCAGCGCCGGCTCGCTGACCGATTGGCTGACCAGGGAATTGGCGCGCAAGCAGGGCTGGGCGCCGACGGACGTCACCGGCGTGGGGATCGGCAACGGCGCTTCCAGCATCATCGCCGCGTTCCGCGAGCATCTCATCGACGCCGACGTCGCGGTGACCTCGCTGCTCCTTGCCATGGAAGAGAACAAGACCGGCAGGCTGTTGTTTCCGGTGAGCAAATACGAAGGCAAGCTCGCCGCCGGAACGCTGTATGCCTCGAACCACATCATCGACACCAATCCAGACGCGGTCCGCGCCTTCGTCGCCGGCTGGATCGAGACCGTCGACTATATGCGCACACACAAGGCGGAAACGGTGAAGATCGAAAGCGCCATCACTGGATTTCCGGAAAGCGTGATGGCGAAGGATTACGACCTCACCATCGGCATGTTCACCAAGGCCTGCAGGTTCGACGCGGAGTCGCTTGCGACGTTGAAGAATTCCTTTGTCGACCTCAATCTGCTGCCGAGCGCGCCGGATATGTCGAAGCTCTATACCGAGCGATTTTTGCCGAAATGACCGTGTCTATGATACCGAGCGGACGCGGGGCTCGCCCTTCGCCTTCAGCGTCTTGAACAAATCGAGCGCCTCTTTCGGCTTCAAGTTCTTGTGCACGACGGCAGCGACCGCGGCGATCATCGCCTGCGGCGCCTCGGACTGGAAAATGTTGCGGCCCATGTCGACGCCGCAGGCGCCCTGCTGCACGGCGTTGTAGGCCATGGTCAGCGCCTCGAGCTCGGGCAGCTTCTTGCCGCCGGCCATCACGATCGGCACCGGGCACGATGCGGTGATGGTCTCGAAGCCTTCGTCGACGTAATAGGTCTTGACGTATTGGGCGCCGAGCTCGGCGATGATGCGGCAGGCGAGCCGGAAATATTTTGCATCGCGCACCATGTTTTTGCCGACCGCGGTGATGCCCATCACCGGAATGCCCATGCGCAGCCCGGCATCGACCAGCTTGGTCATATTGTGCACCGAGCGGGTCTCGAACTCGCCGCCGATGAAGACCTGGATGCCGACGCCGGCGGCGTTGAGCCGCATCGCGTCGTCCATGTCCATGGCGATCTGCTCGTCGGACAATTCCTCGCGCAAGATGCTCGGGCCGCCGCTCGCCCGCAGCACCATCGGCTTCTGGCACTCCGCCGGGATGACGCTGCGCAAAATGCCGCGCGTGCAGAACAGCGCGTCGCAATTCGGCAATAGCGGCACGATGGAGAGATCGATGCGCTCAAGCCCGGTGGTCGGACCCTGGAAATAGCCGTGATCGATGGCGAGCATGACGGTGCGGCCGGAAACCGGATCGAACACCCGCGCCATGCGGTTCTTCATGCCCCAGTCGAGCTGATGGGTGCCTTTGAGGAAAAAGCCCGGCGTCTGCTGCGGCTGGTCGACGGCGTAGCGTTCACCTTCCTTGTCGGCTTCCGGCATGATGCACCTTCCTGATTGCGCTATCCGCGCTCGTGCCCGCGCGAGTCCGCAGACGTATGCGCCATCGTCCGCGCACCATCAAGGGTGCGGTCGGGCGTTCGGTTTTTCGGCGATGGGTTACTGCTGGGCGCGGTGCTTGTGCTGCTTGTGCGCCTCGGCCGGCGCGGCGGCTGACACGCCGGGACCATCGGGATTGGGGCCACAGGTGCCCCGGATGCCACCGATGACGTTGGGGTAGCACTCCTCGAACGTGCGATAACTGCAATCCACGGTGACGTCGTCATATTCGAAGAACGCGCACCAGGGTTCGTGCCGCCAGCCGGCCGCGTGACCGGCGGGGATATTGAAGCTCATGGCCGCCGCCAGCGCGGCCGCCGCAAAGATCGATTTCGAGGTTTTCCGCACGGCCATCTCCCATTGCGCCGCCATCAGCGCGCGGCAAACGACAAACACCGGCAACGGGTCATTCTTTCTTCTGTCCGCGAGCAAAAGGCTGGAAGCGACAGCTTTTTCGCCTGGCCGTGCAAGCCATTGATTGCTGAAGATAATAACCATTGGACCAATTCCGGCCTTGGCATTGTTCATGTTTTGTTCTATACACACGAGCAAGAACATACAGCGAATATCCAAGTGAATATCCATGGGCTTTGCACAGCCAAATCCGGCGCCCATCGCTGCCTTGGCGCGCAACCGCGCCGCCGTGATGGCGGAACTGCGCCGCCTCATGCCCCGGATGGCGGAGCAGCGCGCCCCCCTGCCCTTCGGCTTGGCGGCAATCGATTCCCACTTGCCGGACGGCGGCCTCGCCTGCGGCGCCCTGCATGAGATCGTGCCCGCAGCGGAAAGCTGCATCGCCGCCGCCTTCGGCTTCATCGCGGCGGTTCTCGCCGGCCTGGCCGACCCGCTCCTCTTCGTCATGCCCACTTATGGGCTGCGCCCCTACCGCCCCCACGGCCGGCTACACGGCCATGGCCTCAACGCGCTTGGTCTCGATCCGAACCGCCTGATCCGGGTGGAAACCGCGCATCGCAAGGAAACCTTGTGGGCCATGGAAGAGGCGGTGCGGTCGGCAGCGCCGGCCGCAGTCGTGGGCATCATCGACACGCTTGATCTGAAATTGAGCCAACGGCTGCATCTCGCCGCTACCGACGCGGGGGTGCCGCTGTTTCTGCTGCGGCCGGCGGCGACGCTGGAATCGAGCGCGGCGGCGACGCGCTGGCGTGTCGGCACGGCAGCGGCTGCGCGCGACCGCTTCGGCCTCGTCACGCAGCCGCGCTGGCATTTGCAACTCGAGCGTTGCCGCAACGGACGGCCGGGTGAATGGGTAGTGGAGTACGATCATGTCGCGCGTCGTTTCAGTTTGGCTGCCGCGCTGGCCGATTTTTCGCGCGCTCGCGGCGCAGGCGAAAAATCCATCAAGCAAGCCAGTTGATCCGGACCGTCCGTTCGTCCTTGTCGTTGTCGCACCGGGCGGCCCGCGCATCGCCGCCTTGAACGAAGCGGCGGAGACCGCGGGGCTCGCGACCGGCGACCTGTTGGCGGACGCCCGGGCCAAAGCGGAATTTTTGCAGGTGCGCGACGCAGATCCCGTCGCCGACGATGCCGCGTTGCGGCGCCTGGCGTTGTGGGCGACGCGCTATACGCCGACCGCTTCGCCGTGGAGCGAGGACAATGGCGCCGACGGCTTTTTCCTCGACATCACGGGCGCCGCGCATCTGTTCGGCGGCGAGGAGAAATTGCTCGCCGATCTTGCCGCACGACTGCGAAAAAATTTCGGGCTGCCGGCGCGGCTTGCCGTCGCCGACACCCCGGGCGCGGCCTGGGCGCTGTCGCGCTTTCACAAGACGCCTGCGTGCGTTTTGCCTTCGGGCCAGGAAGCCACGGCCCTGGCGCCGCTGCCCATCGCGGCATTGCGGCTTAAGCCCGACACCCGCGCGACGCTGCGCCGGCTCGGCTTCAAGACCGTCGGCATGTTGCTCGACAAACCGCGCGCGCCGTTCGCCGCGCGGTTTCCCACCGAGCTCCTTCGCCGCGTCGATCAGGCGCTCGGCCGCGTCGACGAGCCGCTGGCGCCGGTCGTCGCGCCGCCGGTCTATCACGCGTTGCGTTATCTGATCGAGCCGATCTTCACCCATGACGCGATCATCGCCCATGCCAATCGCCTCATGGCGACGCTCATTCACGTGCTCACCCGCGACGATGTCGGCGCCCGCGCATTGCGGCTTTGTCTCTACAACGTCGACGGCGCGGTCGAGACAATCGATATCGGACTGACGCTGCCGACGCGCAACGTCAGCCACGCGGCGCGGCTCATCGAACTGAAGCTCGAGGCCCTGGCGGCGACATGCGATGCCGGTTTTGGTTTCGAAGCCATCGGCCTTGCGGTGACCTGCGCCGAGCCGATGCCGGCACGGCAGACGGAGTTCACTTCCGTCAGCGAAGACGACAATCGCACCGAGCGTTGCGCAGCTTTGATCGATGCGCTGCGCCAGCGGCTCGGACCACACAGCGTGCGGCGCTTCGAACCGGTGGCCAGTCATCTGCCCGAGCGCGCCGAAGTACTGCCGCCGATCGACGGCGAGGCGCCCGCGTGGCCTGAAGCCGAGCAAAAACCGCGCCCGCTCCTGCTGCTACCCCATGCCGAGCCGGCCGAGGATGTCACAGCCCTCGTCCCCGACGGACCGCCGCGGCGTTTCAGTTGGCGCGGCGTGACCTATGACGTCACCGGCGCGCAAGGGCCGGAGCGCATCGGGGCCGAGTGGTGGCGGCGCCCCCTCCCTACCCTCCCCCGCAAGCGGGGGAGGGAAATGGAGGGAGCGACGCGCGACTACTACCTCGTCGAGGATTCCACCGGCCACCGCTTCTGGCTGTTCCGCGAAGGCCTTTATGGACGCGAGACGGCGCAAGCGCAGTGGTTCGTGCACGGCCTGTTTGCGTGAGTGAGACCGATGAGCGCCTATGCCGAGCTTGCCGTCACCACCAACTTTTCCTTCCTGCGCGGCGCCTCGCATCCGGCGGAGATGGTCGCGACGGCCGATGCGCTCGGCCTTACCGCCATCGGCGTCGCCGACCGCAACAGCTTTGCCGGCGTGGTGCGCGCCTATGACGAAGCCAAGGACAGAACCATAAAGCTGCTGGTCGGCACACGGCTCGTCACCATCGATGGTTTCGAGGTGCTGACCTATCCGACCGATCGTCCGGCGTATGGGCGGCTCTGCCAGCTTCTGACCCAGGGCAACCTCAAGGCCAAGAAAGGCAAATGTCATCTGACCTTCGAGCAGGTGCTGGATGCCAGCGAAGGCCAGATTTTTATTGCTTTGCCGCCGGAAGAGCTTTCACACGCTTTCGCCGCGCGCCTCTCCGCTCTGGTCCGCGCAGCACCGGGCCGCACGTTCCTTGCCGGCGTGCATTACCACCGCGGCGACGAACCGCGCCGGCTCGGTTTGTTGGCCGAGCTCGGCGAGCGGCACGGCGTGCCGCTCGTCGCCGTCAACGATGTGCATTATCACGCGCCGGAGCGCCGGCCGCTCCTCGACGTCGTCACCTGCATCCGCGAGAAATGCACCATTGCGGAAGCCGGCTTCCGGCTCGCCGTCAATGCCGAGCGGCATCTGAAAGCCCCGGACGAAATGGCGCGGCTGTTCAAAAATTTTCCCGACGCTATCGCCCGCACCGTCGCCATCGCAAATGCCTGCACCTTCTCGCTCGGCCAATTGAAATACGAATATCCCGACGAGCCGGTGCCGCCGGGCAAGACCGCCCAGCAGCATCTCGAAGATCTGACCTGGGCCGGCGCCGCGGACCGTTATCCCAAGGACCGGTTCCCGAACGGCATTCCGACCGAAGTGCAAACGCGGCTCAACGAGGAACTGGCGCTGATCGCCAAGCTCGACTACGCCCGCTATTTCCTCACCGTGCACGACGTCGTCGCCTATGCGCGCAAAGTAAAAAATATTCTTTGCCAAGGCCGCGGCTCGGCGGCGAACAGCGCGGTGTGCTTTTGCCTCGGCATCACCGAGGTCAATCCGAACGAGAGCAAGCTTCTCTTCGCCCGCTTCATTTCGGCAAACCGCAACGAGCCGCCCGATATCGACGTCGATTTCGAGCACGAGCGGCGCGAAGAGGTGATTCAGTATATTTACGAACGCTATGGCCGCCATCGCGCCGCGATCTGCTCGACCGTCGTGCATTACCGCTCGCGCCGCGCCATCCGCGAAGTCGGCAAGGCGCTTGGTTTGACCGAGGACATCACTTCTGCACTTGCCAAAACCGTGTGGGGCTCCGGCGATGAATTGCCCGACGATCACATCCGCCAGGCCGGCCTCGATCCGAAAAATCCGGCGATCCGGCAGGCCGTCGCGCTCGCCGACGAGTTGACCGGTTTCCCGCGCCACCTCTCGCAACATGTCGGCGGCTTCGTGCTCACCCGCGAACGGCTCGACGCAACGGTGCCGATCGGCAATGCCGCCATGGTCGAGCGCACCTTCATCGAATGGGACAAGGACGACATCGACACGCTTCACCTGATGAAGGTCGACGTGCTCGCGCTCGGCATGCTGAGCTGCCTGCGCCGCGGACTCGATCTCCTGAAATCCCATTACGGCAAGGATTATTCGCTGGCGAGCATTCCGAAAGACGGTACGGACGATGCGCCGGAAGTCTACGCCATGCTGTCGCGCGCCGATTCGATCGGCGTGTTCCAGGTCGAGAGCCGGGCGCAGATGTCGATGCTGCCGCGGCTCAAGCCGCAATGCTTCTACGACCTTGTGATTGAAGTCGCGATCGTGCGCCCGGGCCCGATCCAGGGCGATATGGTGCATCCCTATCTGCGCCGCCGCGACAAGATCGATCCCGAACATTATCCGTCGCCCGACCCCGCGCAGGGCCCCGCCGACGAACTGAAAAACGTCTTGAAGCGAACGCTGGGCGTGCCGCTGTTTCAGGAGCAGGCGATGCAGATCGCCATCGACGCCGCCAAATTCACGCCCGATGAGGCCGACGGGCTGCGCCGCGCCATGGCGACCTTCCGCCACAACGGCACGGTTCATCTGTTCGAAGACAAGTTCATCCACGGCATGGTGCGCCGCGGCTACGAGCGCGCTTTTGCCGAACGCTGTTTCGAGCAGATCAAGGGCTTTGGCGAATACGGCTTCCCGGAAAGCCATGCCGCCAGCTTCGCGCTCCTGGTCTATGCCTCGGCATGGATCAAATGCCGC
>Ga0210395_10004996_pt1 | contig 10194 bp, 6 predicted proteins | sample IncBWH4OmetaG_FD_150861 | JGI IMG/M metagenome (GOLD analysis project Ga0210395, IMG submission 150861) | Forest soil microbial communities from Barre Woods Harvard Forest LTER site, Petersham, Massachusetts, United States - Inc-BW-H-4-O ...
GTTCGGGCACGGAATCGTCATCGTCGGCTTCATCTTTTTTCCGCTTGGTGAGCTCCTTTACTTGCACCGGGGACAGGGAGAAATCTTTTTGGCCTCGCTCCTCGAGAAAGTGCGCTACTTTTCCGTAGTCGCTTTTGAATTTCGCGTAGGCTCCCGTAAGTGCGGGGTCTTCGACGGTGAGCCGGCCCGTCCAGACCACGAGGTCAGAGTGGACATTCGCATGGCTGGACCCGGTCACCGTGATAAACTGGGACTCCCGCAAGTGCACCCAGGTGTGAGCCAGGACAATGGAAGCGAAGGAAAGGCCCGCCGCCAGGAAGAGGCCGGCGAGCATGCCGAACAAATGGGGACGGGATTGATTGGGGTTCATGGAAGGGGAATAGGTGGCAAATTTTTTAAACAAGCAGAGGACCAACCCTGTATGGCTTGTCCCTGCCGGTTATATGCTCCAGCGCAAATCATTCATATGGTCCGCCAATTCACCCAGCAGCGGAACATCTCTTGGTTGATTGTAATATAATACTATATATCCGAATGTGTAACACATTTCCACTTTTCTTTTTTGTAAAATGCTTTCGAAAATAATTATATAATATTCAGATTTATTTTTTTAAGTTCTTCTAAGTCTATCATCCCGTCAAATGGACCCTCATCGTCATATATGCGCTCCCTTTTTAAGATTTTACTCCCAATCGGGCCGAATGAAACACGATAAGCCATTGTCATCACTTTCTTCAACAGCCTGCTAGAGCGGTTTCGATTTAGATAGATCCATGACGGGCCAAATTGTCATTCCGAGCCGTGCGAGGAATCTCCGGAATTGAAATCGACAAGAACGGCAGAGATTCCTCGCACGGCTCGGAATGACAAAATACAGGATGGGTCGCAATGGCATTGCCGATGGGGCCAATTAAATCGAAAATGCTATAGTTCGCCAGAATCATAGCCAATGTCGTGAAACCGTGGGAAACTTAAGGGATACTCAAGCTTGATTGTTCCGACTATTCACAGAGAAAGCTTGATGCCTTTGCGCAGGTAGGTCGGCACGTCGAGGTCCTGGCCTTCAAATAAATTCCGGTCGGTCTTGTCGAAATAGCCGCGGCTTTCGACTTCGCGTTCGAAGCCAAACTCATCCTGCGCCACCGGCACGGCGTGCACCGCGGGCTTTTCTTCGCTCGCGCTGGCGCGATCCGTCTCCGCAACCGTCAAAGTTTTTTCCTCCGTGCGCAGGCGACCCTTCGACGAGCTCAGGGCCGGTGCCAGGCGGCGCGACGGCAGCCCGCGGCCGCCGATATCGCTCGTGCCGAGCACGCAGATTTCAACCCGGTTCTGCAGGCTTTCGTCGATGACCGCCCCCATGAAAACGTGGGATTCCTTGCCGAACTGCTCGGTGACGGCGGTCATCAGTTCGTTGACTTTCGGCAGCGTGAGATCGGTGCCACCGGTGATGTTGACGAGCAGGCGGTCGGCCTTGCGCGAAAATTCCGGCGTGTGCAGCAGCGGGCAAAGTTTCAGGCTTTCGATGGCCTCGGCCACGGCGTTTTCGCCCTCGCCCGTGCCCAGACCGAAAAGCGTCTTGCCGCCGCGCTGCTGGAAGGCCTGGCGCAGCGTGGCGAAATCGAGGTTGATCAGCCCGGTGCGATACATCATCGACCAGATCGATTTCACGCCGCGGCCGATCCACTCGTCGGCCCGCGCGAAAGAATCGAGCACGGTCTCGTTGTCGGCGGCTTCCTGCATAAGCACGTCGTTGGGCAGCGGGATGACGGCGTCGCACACGCGGCGCAGCGCCTGCAGGCCTTCCTCGGCCTGCTTCAGCCGGCGTCCGCCCTCGAAACTGAACGGCATCGTGACGAACGCGATGACGAGCGCGCCTTCCTCAGCGGCAATTTCCGCGACAATCGGCGCCGCCCCGCTGCCGGTGCCGCCGCCCATGCCCGCGAGCAGGAAGACCAGGTCGCAGTCGCGCACGACCGCGACGATTTTCTCGCGGTCGGCCTCGGCCGCGAGCCGGCCCGGCTCGGGATCGCCGCCCGCGCCCAGCCCGCGCGTGACGCTCGTGCCGATGAGCACCTTGTCCTGCACGGGCGAACTCGACAGCGCCTGATAGTCGGTGTTGATGACCGCGAGCTGCAGGCGCTCGAGGTTTTCCATCTTGAGCCGATCCACCGCGTTGGCACCGGCGCCGCCGATGCCGACGAGCTTGATCGCGATATTGCGGTCAGCGAGAATTTCAGAGGTGAGCGGAAGTTCGTCGGGTGGTGGCATGTTAAATTTTATTTGTTATTCTGAAAGGAGGTAGGGCGCGTTATCCTTAACGCGCCGGTTTGATACTGCGGAGTTCCATGGCGGCGGATTAAGGATAATCCGCCCAACCTTTTGATGAGATTCCTTGCCCGTTCGACAGGCTCAGGGCTACGAAGCACGGCTCGGAATGACATCGGATAGTTTGGAGTTTGGCGCTTTGGAATTTGTTTTTTTGCGCTGACGCTAGGCGGTGGCAAAAAGTTTGCTCAGCAGGCTGCGGCGGGGCGCGGTGGCGCGGTCGGTCTGGGCGTTGAGGGAGAAATGCAGGAGTCCCAGCGCGGTCGAGTAGCCGGGATCGCGCAGGTTTTCGCCGATCCACGAGGGCGCCTCGCCGAGGCGGGCACTCGTGCCAAAAACCTTCGCGGCGGCTTCGGCCAAGGCCGGCAGCTTGGCGGACCCGCCGGTGAGCACGACGCCGGCCGGAATTTTTTCCGGGGCGAAGGATGCGCCGAGTTTCTTGCGGACCACTTCAAAAATCTCCCACACGCGCGCCGCGGTGATCTGCTCAATGGTCAGGCGAGGAAACTCGCGGTCCCCGATCGAAAAATCGCCGATGAGCATCACCTTCTCCTTTTTGTCGCGCGCCTGCACGATGCCGCGGCCATAGCGGAGTTTGAGTGTTTCCGCCTGGCCTTGCTGGACGCGCAGGCCGAGCGCGAGGTCGTTGGTGAGATGGCCGCCACCGACGGCGACCACGCCGGTCTTGTGGGCGCAACCGTCGCGGTAGAGGGCGAAATCCGTGGTGCCGCCGCCCAGGTCGATCGCGAGCACGCCGTTGTGCCGCTCCTCTGCGGTGGTGACGAGCGCGCCGGAGGCGAGGCTGGAGAGAATGAGCTTGGTCACGCGGACGCTGAATCCGTTGATCACATGCGTGTTGTCGGCAACTTTGCTTTCGAGGCCGTGGATGGTCCAGTAACTCACATCGAGCCGGCGCCCGACGAGGTGTTCCGGGTCGGGCACGAGCCGCCCGTCGAGGCGGAACGGCCGGCGGATGTGGTGCACGACGATCCGGCCCTCGGGCAGTTCCTTGGCCATGGCGAGGCGGCAGACCGTGTCGGTGTCCATCGCGCTGACGGTGTTGTCCGCGGCCGCGACGTTGACCGAGGCCTCATTTTCGAAGCCTTCGAGATGCCCGCCGGTTTGCGCCAGATAGACTTCATCGACGCGGGTGCCGGCGCTTTGCTCGGCGGCCAGGAGCGCGCTGTGCGTGGCCTCGCTGGCGGCCTTGAAGTCCATCACGGCGCCCTTGATGACGCCGCGCGAGGAGGCTTCGCCTACGCCGATGATGCTGAGTTCGCGGCCGCGGGCGATCTCGCCCACCAGCACGGTGACTTTGGTGGTGCCGATTTCAACGGCGCCGACGATCTTGGTGTTAGAAATCACGTTGAGCGATGTTGGTTAGTCTGGGCAAAGAGAAGGCGTTATTGTCGGGGGCCGGCGCGCTGGCGGGATCTGGCAAGCGCGCCACGGTGTCGATGGTCACGGGAACCTGCAGGCCGTTGGAGAGATCGACCGACTTGAGCGGCTTGTCAGGCTGCGTGCGGGCGAGATCGAGTACATAGTCGAGCCGGGCGAGCTGGCGGAAAAAATCGTCGCGCGTGTTGAAAGTGATTTCGGGGATGTCTTTTGAGCACACGACGAGTTCGCCATCCGAGGCGAGGCGGGCGAGTGAAACGACCTCAAACGTGCGATAGAGGTGTTCGGCCTGGTCGTGGGCAGTGACGAGCAGGTCGGCCACCGTGTCCATGCCATCGATGGGCGCAAAACCATCGCCCGCGCGAACGAGCTTCACGCCGTCGAGCCACGGCAGCGTCCCGACCATCGCTGGGTCGTAATTTTTGCCGTCAAAAATCACCCCGTCGCGCGCCACGAGCAAAGCGCGGGGTGGCGCCGCGCCGACCTGCACCTGGACGCGCGCCACGGGCGACCGTTCCTGGATGTTTATCGCCAGGGTGGCGGGGAAATTTCGCGTCAGCACCGCCGCCTTGACCTGGCCATTGGCGAGCAGCCGCGTGCGCAGCGCGTAGAGGTCGAGCGACATGAGGGTCGCATTTTTCGGCAGCGCGAGCGTGCGCTCGGCCCAAGTATGGTCGAGCACGCCGTCGGTGGCCAGGGCGATGGCCTTCAGCGGCGGGCCGGAGTCGGCCAGGCCAAGCTTGTTCGGGTTGCTGCCCATGGTTTCGGCAATTTCAATTGCGCCCCACGCGAGGATGGCGAGCACGCTGGCCGCGCCGGCAAACTTGAGCGTGTAAGCCAGGCGGCGCTGGCGGCTGACCTTTGACATCGCGCGCGGATTCACGCTCTGGCTGATATCCTGCCAGGTGCGGGCGAAGGGAGCGGTGGTGGCGATTTTGCTCATGCGGGAATGCGAGCCGACGCAAAACGCTGCACCGCGGGCGTGACCAATTCTCGAACCAACGCCGTGAAATCCAGCCCCGCGCTGCGCGCGCTCATTGGCAGCAGGCTGGTCTCCTTCATGCCAGGCAACGTGTTAATTTCGAGCAAAAACGGTTCATTTTTTTCGGAAAGCATGAAATCGATCCGCGCATAATCGCGGCCGCCGCACGCGGCGAAAGCCGTCTCGGCCGCGCGGCGCACCGCCATGGCGATGGCATCGGGCAAGGGCGCGGGGCAAAGATACTCGGTCAAGCCCTTGGTGTATTTCGAAGTGTAATCGTAGCGGCCGGACTTCGGGCGAATCTCCACGATGCCCATCGCGCGGCCGCCGAGGACGCCGACGGACAGTTCGCGTCCGAAGACGCGGCACTCGGCCAGCCAGCGACCGGTGGAAATTTTTTCGAGCGCACCGGCGAGCTCCATCTGGCCGGAAACGATTTGCAGGCCGACGCTGCTGCCCTCGTCATTGGGCTTGAGCACGACATCGTTGCCCAGCCTCGCGGCAAGCTCGGCGGCCGCGGGCTTGCGCGCGGCGTCAAAACATTCGCCGGGCACGACGCCCACGCCAGCGGCGGCGATGCGCTCTTTCGCGGCGGTTTTGTCCATGCACAGCGCGCTCGCGGCCGCATCGCAGCCCGCATAGCTCGCCTGGGCCGCGTCGAGCAGGCGCTGCATGCCGCCGTCTTCGCCAAATTTCCCGTGCAGGGTGGAAAAGACCACGTGCAGCTCGGGATCGAATTCCGCCGGCAGCGCATTGGCATCGATCTTAAACAGCCGCGTGGGAAACGAACGCGCGAGCGCCACCGCGCAAGCCTGGCCCGAGCCGAGCGAAACCTCGCGCTCCGCGGATGTGCCGCCGGCCAGGACCGCGATGATGGGCGGGCTCATCGGAGCACCTCCGTGAACGTCGAACGTTCAACATTCAAGTCAGGCCCTTGAAAACGCATGATCAAGTGCATTGAGGATAACATGCGCCACCTCGCATCTCCGGCAACGAAACTCATATCGTAGCTTGGGAGTATCCTACTTGAACGTTGGATGTTGAATGTTGAACGTTCGATGTTCACAGGACTTCCTCCCATTTTTTTCCGTAGAGCAGCACTTCGGGCTCGAGCTCGACGCCGCGCGCCTCGCGCACCCGGGCGCGCACGCGGCGCATGAGGGCGATGACGTCCGCGCCGGTGGCATGGCCGCGGTTGATGATAAAGTTGGCATGCACGGTCGAGACTTCCGCATCGCCCACCCGCTCGCCTTTAAGGCCGGCTTCGTCGATGAGGCGGCCGGCGGAATTGGCCGCCGGGTTTTTAAAAATGCATCCCGCGCTCGGCTCCCGCGGCTGCGTCTCGTGGCGCTTGCGGCGGTAAACATCGATCTGGCGGCTGATCGCCTCGGTGTCGGCCTGCGCCGCGGGGCGCAGGAGCGCGCCGAGGGCCATGGCATCGAGCAACTCGGCGCAATGGCGGTAGGCCACGTGCAGGTCGGCCTTGCGCAGGGTTTTCACTTCGCCGGCGGGCGTCATAATCTCGACCTCGTCCACGACATCGAACATCCAGCCGCCCATCGCGCCGGCGTTCATGCGCAACGCACCGCCGACCGAGCCGGGGATGCCCTCGAGAAATTCGAAGCCGACGAGGCCGGCCTTGCCCGCGAGGCCGCAGAGATTTTTCAGGCGCAGGCCCGCGCCCGCCCACACCCGGCCGTCGGGCCGCGGCTCGAAGCGCTGCCAGGCTTCATGCGCAAGCGCGATCACGAGGCCATCCACCCCCTCGTCGGGCACGATGAGGTTGGAACCACGGCCCAGGAAAAAAACTTCCACGCCGCGTGCCTGCGCCGCGCGCAGCAAAACCTGCAGGTCCGCCACCGTGGCCGGCTCCGCATAAACCCGCGCCGCGCCGCCGACGCGCATCGTCGTCTTTGCCGCGAGCGATTCCTCGCGGGCCAGCCGCGCCCCGGCGGAAAGCTGGGGCCGCAATAAATCGGCGAAGTCGTCCCAGGTTTTTGCTTTCATTTCGTCGGCCCGGCGCAGTTCGAGCCACGCGCGCGCTTTTTGATCGATATCACCGGCCCCGACAAAAGCGACCAGGTCGCCGCGTTGCAACTCGCGGCTGAGCGCGCGGAACAGCGCCGCATCGTCGCCCGGCAGGTAGTCCACCGGCAGCGCCGCGGAATTTTTCTTCAACTCGGCATAGATGTCGGCCGTCGTGCCGCCCGCGAGCGGCGCCTCGCCTGCGGCATAAACATCGAGCAGGTGCACGCGGTCGGCCAGCGCGAGCGCGGCGGCAAACTCCGTCTTGAACTGCGCCGTGCGGCTAAAGCGGTGCGGTTGAAACAAAACGATGAGCCGGCCGCGTTCCCCCACCCGGCCGCGCAGGCTCGCGAGCAGCGCGCGGATCTCGGCCGGATGATGCGCGTAGTCCTCGAGCACGGTGAGGCCGGGCGCGGCGTGAATCACGCTCTGGCGGCGGCACACGCCCGTGTAATCGGCCAGCAGGCGCGGCGCGAGTTCGGCGCCCATGAGCTGGGCGGCGGCCAGTGCCGCCGTGGCATTGGCGGCATTGAATTCGCCCCGGGCGCGGACGGTCACCTCGGCCATCGGAAAACGCCCGCCCAGGCGCAGTCGCAGGTGCTCGCCCGTTTCGCCGGCGATTTCGCAGGAAAAGTCGCCGCTGCGGCCAAAGGAAAAATATTTCGGACGCAGGTCGGGGTTTATCCCCGACCCACCGGCCACCAACCGCTGCGACAACGCACAGGTATCGGAAATAAGCACGGCGGATTTCGTGCGCGCAAAAAGCGCGGCAAAGGTCGACGCGAAGTCATCGAGGCGGCGGTAATGATCGGGATGGTCCCAGTCGAGGTTGGTCGCGAGGGTGATCTCCGGGGAGAAAGCATCGATGGTGCCGTCGCTTTCGTCGATCTCGGCCACGACCCAGTCGCTCGAACCGGTGCGGGCGGGCGGCATGGCGTCGTCGGCAAAGAGGCCGCCGAGCACCCAGCCGGCGGGAAACTGGGCCCGGCGCAGCGCGGTGATCAGCATGGCGGTGGTCGTGGTCTTGCCGTGCGCGCCGCAGACCGCGACGAGTTTTTTTCCGCGCAGCACCTCGGCCAGCAGCTCGCCGCGGCGCACCAGCGGCAGGCCGCGCGCGACGGCGGCGGCGCGGGCGGGATGCGCGGCCGCGATGGCCGATGAATAAACCACGAGCGAGCAACCGGCGGGCACCGCGCCGGACGGCACCACCGCCACGTGTTCGCGCGCGAGCAGCGCGCGCATCGGCTCAACCAGCGCATCGTCCTCGCCGGTGACTTCAAAACCGAGTTGCGCGAGATAAATCGCCAGCGGGCCGACGCCCATGCCGCCCACCCCGACGCAGTGGATGGAGCGTACGTCGCGCGAAAAAAGCGATGGAAGCGGAGAGGGTCTCATTTTAATAGGCTGTTAGGCAGCGTGGGGCTGGGCGGTCGACGGCGGGGTCGCCGTGGATTTTTTTTCTGCGGGGGACGGCGCAATCAGCCCGGTGAGGTCGTCGAGCAACAAATCGAACGAGGCGGCGTGATCCATGCGCGCGAGATTGGTGCGGAATTTATGCAGCAGCCATTCGTTGAAAATCGCATCGAGCACTTCGGCGTGGAGCGTGGAGATGAACATCTGGTCAACGACGATGCCCCCGCCCTGCTTTTCGAAAAATGCGGCGTTGGCGCGCTGGTGGTCGGAGGCGGCGAACGGAAATGGCACGAGGATGGCCGGCGTGGTGCAACGGATGAGTTCGGCGATCGTGCCGGCGCCGGCGCGGGCCACCACGAGGTCGGCGGCGGAGAGGAGTTCCGCCACATTGTCGCAGAACGGCGTGAAAACCGCGCAAATGGGCGCGTAGGTTTGCGTGCTGAGCTGCAGGACTTCGTGCCGGCCCTTGCCCAAGCCGGTGACGCAGTAAACCTGCACGCCGGCGTGCGCAAGGCGGTCGAGCTGGCTGCGCGCCCAGTCGTTGAGCGCCGCGGCGCCCTGACTGCCGCCAAAAACGACAAGGACCTTTTGCGTCGGATCGAGATTGAGGCGCTCCAGCGCGGCGACGCGCGGCTGGCGGGAAATTTCCCGGCGCACCGGCAGGCTGACGTGGCGCGTGGCGGACGCCCGCACACTGGCGAGGCGCACGCCTTGCGGCAAATAGACGCGCTGCACCAGGCGGCCGAGCAGGCACACCGTGCGGCCGGGCACGCGATTGGCCTCATGCAACGCCACCGGGATGCGGAGCATCCGTCCGGCGATCACCGCCGACACGGAAGTGAAGCCGCCAAAGCCCACCATGACATCGGGCCGCATCTGCCGCATCGCCCGCAGGCTGAAAACGAAACCGCGGACTTGCGACGAGACGAAGCGCACCAAGCCCAGCGGGTGCCACGAGAAGCCGGCGCCGGGCACGGGCACGAAGTTGAAATGTGGATACTTTTCGATGAGCCGCGCATCCACTCTTTTCTGGCTGATGAAAAGAATGACCGTGTGGCCGCGCGCCGTCAGCCCCTCGGCGAGCGCAATGCCGGGGGCGAGATGCCCGCCGGTGCCGCCGCAGGTGATGATGATTTTTTTGCTCACGTTAACAGGCGGTGGAGAAACTTTGCTGTGCCACCTCGTTGAATTCGCCGCCGGCCACGGTCAGCGCCGGGCGCGACCAGCGGCGCTGGGTGTTGGCGAGGATGCCGAGCAGCAGGCCCATGAGGAGGAGGTTGGACAGGCCGGCGCTGATGAACGGCAGCGACATGCCCTTGGTGGGAAACAAGCCCGTGACCACGCCGAGGTTGACGATCGCCTGCAGGCAGATGAGCAGCAAGCAGCCGGTGGCGAGGAGAAATTGAAACAGATTCGGCGCGCGCCGCAGATGCACCAGCCCGGCGACAAAGATCGTCGTGAACAAGCACACCACCCCGAGCGTGCCCCCCAATCCGAGCTCTTCGCCGAGAACCGCGGCGATGAAGTCGTTGTTCGCCTCGGGCTCGAAATTATGCTGCTGGCGGCCGTTGCCGAGGCCGACGCCGTGCACGCCGCCCGAGGCAAAGGCCACTTCGGACTGATAAAGCTGGTAGGTGCCGCTTTGTTTGTTGCCCTCCACATCGAGGAAAGCCACGAAACGCCCGAGGCGGTTTGCATTATGCGCCATCGCCACGCCAAAAACCACCAACGCCAGGAAAATGGTCGGCACGATGAAGCGCCATTTGGCGCCGGCGAGAAATAATAAGGTCAGCCCGACGACGAGGATCAGCGCCGCCGTGCCAAAATCCGGCTCCTTCAAGACCAGCGCGGAAAAGAGACCGATGATGCCCAGCGGATAAAGGTAGCCGCGCTTGAGTTCCTCGATTTTTGTCTGGTTGATCGCGACGTAGTGCGCGAGGCAGAAGACCATCGAGAGTTTGGCGAATTCGGAGACTTGCAGACGCAGCGGTCCAAAACCGAGCCAACGCCGGCTGCCCTTCACGGAAACGCCGATATGCGGCACGAGCACG
>Ga0210395_10004997_pt1 | contig 10193 bp, 10 predicted proteins | sample IncBWH4OmetaG_FD_150861 | JGI IMG/M metagenome (GOLD analysis project Ga0210395, IMG submission 150861) | Forest soil microbial communities from Barre Woods Harvard Forest LTER site, Petersham, Massachusetts, United States - Inc-BW-H-4-O ...
CACGTAGTGCGTGCGCCTGTCCCGATGCACGGCAAGGTCAGCCGCATCTTCCACGCCGGCACCGACATCCTGGAAGGGCTGCCATCGCCATTCTCTGCCACGCGCTACCACAGTCTCATCGTTGACCGCGGCACGCTGCCCGAGGTTCTGGTGCCGACCGCCTGGACCGACGACGGACTGGTAATGGCGATGCGGCACCGCTCGCTGCCGGTGTTCGGCGTGCAGTTCCATCCGGAAAGCATCGCCAGCGAGCATGGCCACGAACTGCTGGCGAATTTCCTGGCGATCGCCCGCGGCACGAACGCCCCGGCACGCGCAGCCTGACAGCGCAAGGTGTCCAACAATCTCAAGCCTTTCCTGGCTCGCCTCGCCGCCGGGGATACACTCACGGACACAGACGCCGAAGCGGCGTTCGACATCATCATGTCGGGCGAGGCGACGCCGGCGCAGATCGGCGCGCTGCTCATGGCGATGCGGGTGCGCGGCGAGACGGTGCCGGAAATCACCGGTGCGGTGCGCGCCATGCGGGCGCGGATGACCGCGGTTGCCGCGCCACCGGATGCCATCGATGTCTGTGGCACCGGCGGCGATGCGGCCGGGACGTTGAACGTCTCAACGGCGGTGACGTTTGTAGTGGCCGGCTGCGACGTGCCGGTGGCCAAGCATGGCAACCGTGCCCTCTCATCGCGTACCGGCGGGGCCGACGTGCTCGTGGCACTTGGCGTGAACGTCGATGTGCCGCTGGAACGCCTGCCGGACATCCTGCGCGCGGCCAATTGCGCCTTTCTGTTCGCGCCACGCCATCATCCGTCAATGCGTCACGCCGCGGGTCCACGGGTCGAGCTGGGGATACGAACGATCTTCAACCTGCTCGGCCCGCTGGCCAATCCGGCCCGAGTGCGGCGGCAGCTCACCGGTGTGTTCGCTCCCGAATGGGCCGGTCCGATGGCGGAGACACTCGGCCGGCTCGGCACCGAGACAGCATGGCTCGTGCACGGCCAGGGGCTGGATGAGCTTACGGTCGCCGGAGAGAACCAGGTGACCGCCTGGCAGAGTGGCAGCCTGCGCCGGTTCACCGTCAGTCCGGAGGACGCCGGACTTGGGCGCGCGCCGGTCGAGGCGATCCGCGGTGGCGATGCTGCGCTGAACGCTGCGACGCTCCGGGCATTGCTTCAGGGTGCGACCGGCCCGTATCGCGACACAGTGGTGCTGAATTCCGCTGCCGCGCTTATCGTCGCGGCTCGCGCGGGCGATCTCCGCGAGGGCGCCGCGCTGGCCAGCCGCTCGATCAGTTCCGGTGCCGCGCTCGCTGCTCTTGAAACGCTGCGGCGCGAGACCGCGGCGCACTGAAGGACCCGATGTCTGACACGGCGCACATCCCCGCTTCTGACGTGTTGGCCCGCATCTGCTCCGAGACGCGCGCGGCTGTGGCGCAAGCCAAGGCGAAGACCGGCGTGGAAGCTCTGCAGTCCGAGATCGCCGCGCGCCACGATCCGCCTCGCGGTTTCGGCTCCGCGCTGAAAGAGGCGGTCGCGCAAGGTCGTTTTGGCCTTGTCGCTGAGATCAAGAAGGCATCGCCATCGGGCGGCCTGATCAGGGAGCAGTTCGATCCGCCTGAGCTGGCGCGCGCCTATCGGGACGGCGGCGCGGCGTGCCTCTCGGTGCTGACCAACGCGCCGCATTTCCAGGGCAGCCGCGACCACCTGGCAGCGGCCCGCGGCGCAGTTGATCTGCCAGTACTGCGGAAGGACTTCATTCTCGATCCGTGGCAGGTCTATGAGAGCCGCGCGATGGGGGCCGACTGCATCCTGCTGATCCTCGCCGCACTGACCGACAGCGAGGCACGCGAACTGGAGGGGCTGGCGCGCGCACTGGACATGGATGTGCTGGCCGAGGTGCACGATGCACGCGAGATCGAGCGGGCACTTGGGCTTGAGACGTCGCTGTTCGGCATAAACAATCGCAATCTCAAGACATTGACGACCGCTCTGGCCACGACAGATCAGCTCGCGCCATTGGTGCCCCCCGATCGCTTCCTGATCGCCGAGAGCGGCATCCGCACCCACGCGGATCTGCGCCGCCTCGCCGCGGCAGGGGCACAATGCTTCCTGGTGGGCGAGAGCCTAATGCGCCAGCCGGACGTCACCGCGGCGACGCGCGCGCTGCTGACAGGCGCCACATGAGCGAGGATTTCTCCCACTTCGACGCGCGCGGCCAGGCGGCGATGGTCGATGTCGGCGCCAAGCCGGTCACCGAGCGCACGGCCACGGCGCGCGCCCGTGTCGTCATGCAGCCGGCAACCGCAGCGCTGATCCGCAGCGGCGGAGCGAAGAAGGGCGATGTGCTCGGGGTGGCACGCATCGCTGGAATTATGGCGGCCAAGCGCACGTCGGAACTGATACCACTCTGCCATTCGCTGCCGATCAGCGCGGTTTCGTTGGAACTGATTGTGGTTGAGGGCGCGGTAGAGATCGCCGCGACGGTGCGCACAACAGGACAGACCGGGGTGGAGATGGAGGCGCTGACCGCAGCGTCGGTGGCCGCGCTCACCGTGTACGACATGTGCAAATCGGTGGATCGCGGCATGCGCATCGAGGCGTTGCGCCTGACCCACAAGGCGGGCGGCAAGTCGGGTGAGTTCGTCCAGGACTAGGCTGTTCGACCTCGCGATCATCGGCGGCGGCATCAACGGCTGCGGCATCGCGCGCGACGCCGCGGGTCGCGGGCTCTCGGTGCTGCTTGTCGAACAGGGCGATCTGGCGAGCGGCACCTCGTCTGCCTCAACCAAGCTGATCCATGGCGGCCTGCGCTATCTGGAACACTACGCATTTCGCCTGGTGCGGGAGTCGCTCGCCGAACGCGAAGTGCTGCTGCGCATCGCACCGCACATAATCCGACCGATGCGCTTTGTGCTGCCGCATCATGCCGGGCTGCGGCCGTGGTGGCGGATCCGCCTGGGGCTGTTCCTCTACGACCATCTTGGCGGTCGGGAAATCCTTCCGGGCACGCGCTCGCTGGACCTGCGCGCGGATCCCGCCGGCACGCCGCTGCGCCCGGAGTTCACGCGCGGGTTCGAGTACTCTGACTGCTGGGTTGATGACGCGCGGCTCGTGGTGCTGAACGCACGCGATGCAGCGGCGCGTGGTGCAGACATTCGCACGCGCACTCGCTGCATCGGCGCCAGGCACGCGGATGGTGCGTGGCACCTGACGCTGGAGGGCGGAGCCACGGCCGAAGCGCGCGTGCTGGTGAATGCCGGCGGTCCGTATGTGACACGCGTGCTTCACGATGTGCTCGGTGCAGCGGAGCCTCGGCGCGTCAGGCTGGTAAAGGGCAGCCACATCGTCGTGCCGCGGCTCTATACGCACGATCGCAGCTATATCTTCCAGAACGCCGACGGCCGCGTGTGTTTCGCGATTCCGTATGAGCACAACTTCACGCTGATCGGCACCACCGATGAGGATTTCCATGGCGATCCTTCCGACGTAGCGAGTTCCGGCGATGAGGAACGCTACCTGTGCGGCGCGGTCAGCGAATATCTGCGCGCACCGGTCGCGCCGTCGGATATCGTGCGGCGCTACGCCGGGGTGCGGCCGCTGCTGGATGATGGCGCCGGCAAGGCGCAGGAGGCGACACGCGACTACGTTCTGACGATGGAGGAGCCGGCGCTGCTGTCGGTATTCGGCGGCAAGATCACGACGTATCGACGGCTGGCCGAGGCGGCGATGGCGAAGCTGCAGCGCTGGTTTCCTGGCATGCAGGGCGCGTGGACGGCAGGCGTTGCGTTGCCCGGCGGTGATTTTCCGTGGAACGGCATCGAGCAAGTGCGCGCTGACCTGTCGCGACGCTACCCGTTTCTGCCTGATGCGACGCTACGTCGCCTGATCAGCGCCTATGGCACGATGACGGCCGACGTACTTGGCGATGCACGCGAGGCGGTGGCGCTGGGGCGCATTTTTGGCGCTGATCTTTCCGAACGCGAAGTCGACTGGCTGGTGCGAACCGAATGGGCGCGGACCGCCGAGGACGTTCTGTGGCGGCGGAGCAAGCTTGGATTGCACATGAGTGCCGCGGAAGTCGGCGCGTTGGACGACTACCTTGTGCGACACCCCCACCGTGCCCTCCCCCGCTGTACCGGACAGGGAGTGAGGTAGTTCTATTTCTGATCGTCGTCGAACAGGATGCGGTTGGCGGCGCCTTCCAGGTCTTCGTACTGACCGGAGCGCAGTGACCACAGGAAGATCGCCAGCCCGCCGCCGCCGAGGATCAGGCTTGCGCCCAGCAGGTACAGAATGACATTCATGTCGATCGGCCGCGCAGCCGAAAACTGTTCGCCATGACCAGCAGCGACGAACTCGACATCGCCGCCGCGGCAAGCCACGGCGTAACAAAGCCCGCCACTGCCAACGGCACCATCAGTGAGTTGTAGCCGATCGACAGCGCGAGGTTCTGCCGCATCACGCTGCGCGCTCGCCGCGCAACCTCGATCAGCGTGGCGACAGGAGCGAGCAGGTTGCCCTGGAACACCACGTCGGCGACGGTCTGGCTGATATCGGCAGCGCTTGCGGGCGAGGCAGAGACGCTTGCGGCAGCGAGCGAGGGGCTGTCGTTCAGGCCGTCGCCAACCATCAGCACTTTCCTGCCGGAACGCGCCAGTGCCTCGACCACCGCAACCTTCTGCACCGGCGTGTGCTCTGCCTGCCAATGCTCAATTCCGAGTGCGGCCGCGATCGGCGCCACGGCCGTGGCATGATCGCCGGAGAGGAGGCGCAGATCGAGGCCGAGGCTCCGCAGCCTTGCCACAGTCTCCAGTGCATCCCTTCGCAATGTCTCGGCAAAGCGAAAGCACACGGGTTGTTGACCGGGACGCGCAAGCCATAGCTCCGGTCCCTCGGCTTCACGGTAGTCGGTACATGATGCCGCGAATTCCCGGCTGCCCAAACGGACATCGCCCGCCTGCAACCCTTGTCCCGCATGCTCTATCAGATCATCCGCCACTGCGACGGGTCCCGATGCCGCCAGCAGCGAACGCGCGAGTGGGTGGCGGCTGCCCGCGGCGAGCGATGCGGCAACGCGCAACGCAGCCTGATCGCGGTCTGGCTCAATAACCAGCGGCATCGTCGGCTCGGTCAGCGTGCCGGTCTTGTCGAACACGACAGTATCTACATTGGCCAGCCGCTCCAGCGCAGTCGGGGACTTCAGCAGCATGCCGGACCGGAACAGTCGACCGGTGGCGATCACCTGTACCATTGGGACCGCGAGCGCCAATGCGCAGGGGCAAGTGATGATCAGCACTGCGGCCGCGGTCAGTAGCGCCTGACTGATCGACACGCCGGCGGCCAAGTACCACCACAGAAAGGTCAGCAGCGCGGTGATGTGCACGGCGGGCGCGTATCGGCGTGCCACGCGATCGGCGAGCACCACAAAGCCCGAACGTCGCGCCTCCGCGGCCTCGATAAGCCGCGCGCATTCTGCGAGCAACGTGCCGTTACCGGTGGCAGTCGCACGTATTGTCAGTGGCATGCCGAGATTGAGCGTGCCGGCAAATACCTGCGAGCCGGGCGCGGCAGCCGTTGGTAGGCTTTCGCCGGTGACGAGACTGGCGTCCAGCAACGATGTGCCGCGCTCGACCACGCCATCGACGCCGATCCGCTCACCCAGACCGACCAGGATCTCGTCGCCAGGCACGATGACATGCTGGCTGCGGCGTTCGGTGCTGCCATCGGATCGCATCACCGCAACGTCAGAGGTCCGCAGTGTCAGCAGCTGCTCGGCGGTGGCACGGGCCTGGCCGCGAGCACGATGGTCCAGCACGCGGCCGATCAGCAGAAAGAACAGCAATGTGATTGCTGAGTCGAAGTAGGTATGTGCCCCGCCCTGCGTAGTCTGCACAAGGCTCATGCCGGTGACCAGGATAACGCCGAGACTGATCGGCACGTCCATGTTGGTTCGCAATTGGCGCAGGGCCGCGGCAGCGGATTTGAAGAACGGCATCCCGGCATAGGCGATCGCCGGCATGGCAATCAACGCGGAGAACCAGTGCAGCAGGTCGCGCGTCGCGGGACCCATGTCGTGCAGCAGTCTGCCTACCTCGCCGGCCCAGATGCCGATCGAAAGCAGCATCACATTGCCTGCGGCGAAGCCTGCCACGGCGAGCGCCCGGATCAGGGCACGGTCGGTGCTGTCGGACGCGGCGGCGAGCGATACCGCGTCGAATGGCACGAGGCGATAGCCGAGGCTCTCGATCGTGTCGACGAGGGATACCGCGCGATCGGCTGCACCGCGCCAGACCAGGCGCAGGCGGCGGGTGGTCATGTTGACGCGACCTGCCAGCAGGCCGGGCTGGCCGGCGAGGACCGACTCGATCAGCCAGACACAGGCGCCGCATTGCAGACCGTCAATCGCGAGGATGAGTTCGTGGGTGCCGTCGGAGTGGGTCGCGGTGAAGCGGGACAGGTCGCGACGTTCGGCTGGTTCGGGGCGGAGTGCGCGCAACGTCGGATCGAGGATCCGCTGCGCGTAGTAGCGGCCAAGGCCGAGGGTCTGGATGGTCTCATAGGCCGCGGCACAGCCGGGGCAACAAAAGCGTCGGCCTCGCGCAGTGGGCAGGTTGCAGTGCAGACAGGTTGATGGGGTTGGTGCTGGGGCAGACAAGATATCCTCTCCCCCTCCCCTCGCGGGAGGGGGTTCGGGGGAGGGGGAGAAGTGGAAGATATTCAATGCACGATTACCCGCCGCGTCGCTGCAATGTCGTGGCCTCCGAACGATGCCGACAGCGTCAGCTCCCACTGTCCGGATATCGGCAATGCGGCACTCGCCACATAATGCCCGGGTGTCGCTTCGCGAAACGCCAGCGCCTGCTGCTCCGGCGCCCCGAGCGGACGTTCGGCGGATGCCGCGACAGACGCACCATTCAGTGGCGCGCCGTTGCGATCGGTCAGCGTCACCTCCGGTCGACCGGCCGCGTCGGTCACCGCCACCACGCTCCACCCAAGCGCCGCTTCCCGCTGCTCCCGGTCAAGCACCGCGTCGTAATGGTTGCTCAGAGCGAAGTCTTCTTCGCCGGCTTGACCGGGGAAGGTGCTCAGCGCGGCATAGATCATGCCGGCATTGACCACGACGACGAGGCCTAAACCAGTCACGACCCACAATGGGAAGAAGCGCCACATCGATCTCATCGCGGCCCCATGAACAGTGAGTGGTACACCGTCTGCTCCCCTGTCTCGGTATTTCGCAGGAGGAAATCGATGCCCTGCGAGCCGTCGACCAGGTGACCCGGTTCTCCGGCCACGGTGACGCGAAATGTGCCGACACTATCACCCTTCACCATCAAGCCAAGCCGGCTCGCCGGTCCCAATCCCTCGTCCGCTTCGGCCAGCGACGCAGCGTTCAGGCCGTCGCTGCGCAGTTCGAACAGCGCGACATTCGGACCCTTGTTGACAATTTTCACAGTGTAGCCGTTGCGCAGATTGCCGTCGGGCAGGCGCACGAACAGCGGCGCGCGGTCATGCAGCACCGACAGACCCACAGACGAACGCATCGCCAGCGCACCGGTCATCACCACCGCCGCGAGAACCAGCGCCGAGACGTAGATCAGCGTGCGCGGGCGCAGCAGGTGCAATGTGGTCTGCCGCCCCTCCGCCTTGGCTGCCTGATCGGCCAGCGTGTCCCAGGTGATCAACCATTTTGGACGCTGTGTTCTCTCCATCACATGATTGCACGCGTCGATGCACAGACCGCAGTTGATGCACTCGAGCTGGATGCCGTCGCGGATGTCGATACCGGTGGGACACGCGGTGACACAGGCACCGCAATCGATGCAGTCACCGGCGGGTGCATCATCATGTCGCTTGCCACGCGTGCGCGGTTCACCACGCCAGCCCTGATACGTCACCGTGACGCTCTGTTCGTCCAGCATGGCTGACTGGAAGCGAGGCCACGGGCACATGTAGGTGCAGACCTGCTCGCGCGCCCAGCCGGCCAGCAGATACGTGGTGGCGGTGAACAGGAAGGTGAAGAAATACACTTCCTTCGACGCGGTTCCAGTCCAGAATTCCGCAGTCACCGTCGGCGCATCGACGTAGTACATGATCCATGCACCGCCGGTCCAGAATGCGATGCCAAGCCACGCGACGTGCTTCAACGCTTTCCGCCACGCAGTGTCAAACGTTGCGGCCTCTGCGTCGCGTTTCATGCGTTCGTTGCGGTCGCCTTCGATCAGGCGCTCGATCCACATGAAGAGATCGGTCCACACGGTCTGCGGGCAGGTGTAGCCGCACCAGACGCGGCCGAGCAGGCTGGTGACCAGGAACAGAGTGACCGCGCCCATGATCAAGAGGCCGGTCAGATAGTAGATGTCCTGTGGCCAGAACTCGAGATTGAAGAAATAGAACCGCTCGTTCCAGATCGACAGCAGCACCGCCTGGTCCGGCTGGTTGATGCCGCGATGCCAGCGCAGCCAAGGCAGCAGGTAGTAGACGCCGAGACAGACGATCAACACCGCCCATTTGACGTTGCGCACCGGGCCGTGCACCGACTTCGGATAGACCCGCACGCGATTGGCGTAGAGGTGATCGCCAGCCTCCTCGCGCTGGAGTTGGAGCAGACGATCTGCCTTGCTGATGCGCGACATCGCCCTTACTCCCCCTCCCCTTGCGGGAGGGGGACGGAGAGAGGGGCATATTCCGTCGCCTGCACCATCACTCACCCCCGCCCAACGAATGCACGTAGAGCGTCAGGCTCTTGATGGTGGCTTCGTCGAGGCGCGTGTGCCACGCGGGCATCACCCCCATCCGCGGCGAGGTGATCTGCGCCACCACAGTTGCACGGTCGTTGCCATAGAGGTGGACATGGGAGGCCAGTCGCGGAGCACCCTTCTCACGATCACCCTGTCCTGCGTCGCCATGACACACGGCGCAGTTGTCAGCGAACAATTTCTTGCCGGCCGACACGTCCTTGCCCGGCTCGACGTTGCCATACAGCGTCATCACGTAGTCGGCGACCTGCTGGATCTCAGCGGGCTTCAGAATGCCATCGACACCAAAGCGCAGCATCTGCGAGTCGCGTGCCTTGTCGTCGCCGCTGCGGATACCGTAGGTGATGGTCTGCTGGATCGCATCGAGCGAACCGCCCCAGATCCAACCGCCGGCAGCGAGCGCCGGATACCCCGGCTGACCGCCGCCGCCAGCGCCGTGGCAGGGTTGACAGTTGTTGGCGAAGGCTATGCGTCCCGCGGTGTCGGCCGCGGCCATGAGCTGCGGGTCCTTACGGATGTCGGCGAACGACAGCGACCTGATTCTGTCCATCGTACCGGCGCGCAGTTCGGCGACGGCGCGCACCTCGTTATCGACCGCCGTGCGCTGCGAATAGCCGAGCACGCCATGGAAGTAACCGGTGATACCGGGCACGGAAGGATACAGCACGCACCATACCGCGGCCCAGGCGATGGTGGCGTAGAGCACATACAGCCACCACTTCGGCAGCGGTGTATTCAGCTCCTTCAAGCCGTCCCACTCGTGACCGGTGGTATCCTGGCCGGTGACGATGTCCTTCTCGATCTTGGTTGGCACAGCGGCGCTCCTCAGCGGTCGTCTTCGAGCGGGATGCGGCCATGCCGCTCGATCTGGGACTTGCGCCCCGGCCAGTAGGTGGTGAGCAGGATCAGCACGAACACGGCGATCACCGGGGCGATCCAGTTGTGCTGGACCCACATGATCACGGCCATCATTGCTGTAACCGCTCGTTGGCGGGATCGGCGAAATCGACCATCGTGCCAAGCACCTGGAGGTACGCCACCAGGGCATCCATTTCAGTGACGACGCGACCGTCGCCGGGCACAGTCACGGCCTTGGGATAGCGCTTCAGCAGGCTGCTGTTGTCGGCGTTCGGATTGGCCTGGGCCGCGAGATCGGCAGCCGCGTTGGTTATCCCGTCATCGGTGTAGGGCACACCCACGATGCGCAGCGTCCGCAGCCGAGCCATGATGTCGTCGGTCTCCAGCGGAGTGTCCGCGAGGAAGGCGTAGTGCGGCATCAGCGACTCGGGCACGACGCTCTGCGGATTCTTCAGATGCGCGTAGTGCCAGTCGCTGGAGTACTTGCCACCGACACGGGCCAGGTCTGGGCCGATGCGTTTGGAGCCCCACTGGAACGGATGATCGTACATGCTCTCCGCCGCCAGCGAGACGTGGCCGT
>Ga0210395_10004998_pt1 | contig 10192 bp, 8 predicted proteins | sample IncBWH4OmetaG_FD_150861 | JGI IMG/M metagenome (GOLD analysis project Ga0210395, IMG submission 150861) | Forest soil microbial communities from Barre Woods Harvard Forest LTER site, Petersham, Massachusetts, United States - Inc-BW-H-4-O ...
CAACTATGAGCTGGCTGCCTACACGATCGCTTACGCCCTCGATGTCGTGCCCGCGATGTGGTCGGGCCCGCGCCGTCGGCCCACTCCGCCGATTACGCCGTTCCGGCCGCCGCCCGGCCGGGCCACGTGATCAGCACGCGGAACCTCCAGTCCCGTCGTCCGCTGGGGTCCAGGTGCACTTGTAGGGTCTGTCACCGTGCGGACCACAGGAGCAACTCGAAATCCTCGACACAGATGAACTGGCGTTCGATAGTCACACCAGCGGGGAAAATTGCAAACCTAGGGTCGTGTCAAGGATCGTGGCCGACATCAGCTTGCATCTCGACACCTTCATCTTGGCACATAGAGCCAGATCGAATATTTATTCTGTACACGAAGGCCGGCACTCTTAAGGGGTACGCGCAGATCTCCCAATTATGGTCCTGCGATGCCGCAAGGTGAAAAACCCGATTGGGGCATAGGACCGACCGGTCGATGCATGACAATACGTGCGAGCAGCCTGGCGTATAGGCAGGTCAGCTGACTTCGCCGATGGCTTCCTGGATGGCGTTGTCGATGTCCTTCGGCTTGACGGCGAGTTGCTTCGCGACGTGCTTCTCGCCCTTCAGCGCGGCCTTGCCCACCGCCTGCTCGATCGTGCTCTCCCCGACGATGACCAGAGCGGCCTGCCCGTCGTCGATGAGCTCCCCGAGCTCCTTGCAATCCGAGCGGGACATGCCGCGCCACAAGTGGCCGCTCACCGCGCCGACGGCCGCGCCGGCCGCGGCGGTGGCGATGATCGAGGGCGGGAATATACAGCCGATCAGCGCGCCGACGGCCGCGCCGCCCCACCCCCCGTGCCGGGTGGCCATCTCGGCCTTGTGCTCGTGCACCTTGCCGTTGTCGTCCTTGGTCACCACGGCCGCGTCGTATGACCCGACCGCGCCCACCGCATGCAGGTCCTTGACCGCGTGGTAGTCGGCTTCCGCCGCGTCCTTGCTGGGATAGGTACCGACGTAAATGAATACCGCCTCGGGCTTCGCCATCTCGTATCTCCTGTGCTCGCATCCGGAAACAATGGCGGCCAGCCTCGCACCAGCCGCAATTACAGACTCATGCCGGCGTCTGGGTCAAGCTGTTGTCGCCTTCGCCCGCAGGGCGAAGGCGCTGGCTGGGACTACGCAGGTCTGTCGCCCCTCTCACCCCGACTCTAAAATGGGGTGGGTGACCGGACGTCACCCGGTGAGGGTGATTGTGAATACCTGGCAGAATCTGTCTGCTCGGCTTCTGGCCGCGACGAAGTTCCTGGTGCCTGTGCTTCCGGGCGGTTACGTCCCCGTGTCCGCGTCTGCATGCGGCGCTCGACGCGGCCGCGGAGCTGCCGCTGACGGTCGTGGTCGGCGTGCCCGGAGCGGGCAAGAGCGTCATCCACCAGTCCTGGCCGCACGACCGCCCCGGGTCGGGGATGCCTATTGGCAGGGCATGCCAGCCAGCCGCCGTCCGCCTTGTGTGACGTCCGGCGCTCACAGCGGACGACTCGTAACACTCAGCCACCGCCACACGGTCCGTTACGTGATTTCGAGCCTCGACGCGGCCAGCCGCGTGCGGGCGGCGGTCAGATTCCCGTCGCCGGGCAGCTGGCGGAGCCGCTCGACAGCCGCCTCGCGCCGTTCCGCGTCAGCCCGCGGTACCAGGCACCCCCGCACGGCCAGGGATACCGTCGAGCATTCCGCTGATGCGCTTCACCACCTTCGATCCGGCAGGGCCCTGCACGGAGCTCAGCGCCGCTGACGGCCGAGCACCTGGGCGCCGTCAGGAACGCGGCAGGTCACTTGCGGTACGTACCACCCTGGTGGCTGGTTTACCGTCGCCCGGCGGCCGTTGGCCTGTTGAGGGTCCGGTGCCGGATGTGCGCCCGGCAGGGGTCCGCGCCGTCCGGTGACCCCACAACCCTCTGACCTGCGCCCCGACCGCGACTCGAACGCGGGACCTACTGCTTAGGAGGCATTCCCGTAGTGTCGCCCGATGTCGCCCGGCGTGGCCTGGCGTGCCATTCAGCTGCGGCGATAATGGCTGGACGTGGCCCGACGTGGCCCTGTGCCTGTGGTCGTTGGCTCCCAGTTTGGCTCCCAGAGTCTCGTAGCAACGAGAATGTGAATGCTCATAGCCGGAGGCCGACCCGTGAACGTCGCCCGGGTATCCCAGATCGAGCACGGCGAGGTCACCTCCTTCAAGGTCATCGCCCGCTACGTCAAGGCCCTCGGAGGCCCGCCTGGACCTCGACGCCGATTTCGGCGACAGGACCGTCCAACTGCCCGTCACCGACCCCCCGCCGGCCGCATGACAGCAACCACGTACGGCAGCCTCCGCCTCGCACGAGCAGGCTGAGCCGGCACGGTTGCGACTCCGCCTTCCCGCCAGGAACTACGCACAGACAAACCGATCACGGTCCGTGCACCTGTCGAACTCACATAACGGCCGCTCGGGACGGCCACCCGGCCAGCGTTGCGACTGCCTGACGCCATGCCGAACTGGATGAACTAAGTGCGGCTACGGGCACGGCCGTCGGCCGACCGACGTCCGAATCGGCCGAAATGAGGTCGTCGCCGCCGCCGAGTTTATGCACAGGCATGCATAATCTTCCATGATTCAGCCGGTGCCTTTATGTGGCTGCGGCAATTGCTACATAATCTTTTGAGGGACGCATAGAGCCAGATCGCCGATTATTTTCTGCTTCCTCTTGGGTTGATGCAGGCCGCTGGCGAGCGCATGTGAGCCGGTTCTGTGCGCTGCCGTCGGCTGTGCGGGCTCGGCCTTGCGCATGGCTCGACGGATTGCGGCGCCGGGATCTCCCGCCGCGGCGACTTCCGGTCGGGCCGCCAGGAGCACGGCCGCGACTACGGGGAACCGTCTGCGTCGCTCGCGGTTTCTTGCCTGGGGATGAGGTCCTCGGTGCCGGGGGTGGTATCGGTCCGCGCCGGCCTGCGGAGTGTCTGCGTCAATCAGGGCGAGGCTGCGGGGCAGCCCGCCGATCCCGCGCTCACGTCCGCGATCCTGGGGACCGGCGGGGTCGGGCGGTCCGGGACGGCGGTGAGGTAGCCGTCGAGTATCCCGGTCGAAGTGGTGACGCGCCAGCTCCCGCCGTGGGAGAACAGGACGACGAGGGCGCGGCCGTAGATGCGCCGGGCCTGCGCAACGTCGTCGCCGATCCGCAGGCCCGCGGCCGTTGACGCGCCCGGGATCACGTTCGGCGCGCCGGAACCCCGGGCCGCTAGCAGGCTGGCCGAGTTGTAACCGGCGAAGCGGCCGTGAAAGAAGTACGCGGTCATCGTCGGCCAGGTCAGGAAGGCGTCGACGGTGCAGTTTCCGGCGTCGCCGGCGGGCCGCGGCGTGGTCGGCGAGCCGAGGACCTTGTCCAGTTCTGCGGTCGCGACGGCCTCCGGCTGGCCGAACGTAGCGCCGCCGATGCCGTTGCCCCGGAACGTGAAGTGGCCAGCGGCGGTTCCGGGAGCGCCCGGTGTGTTCCCGGAACTGGCGCCAGTGCCGGGCCGGGGAGGGGGCGGCCCGCCGGCTGCGGCGAGGAGTCCGAACGCGAGGCCGGCGAGGGCGAGGAGCACGCTAAGCGCGACGGCGCGGCGCCGTCGTTCGCGACGCTTGGCTTCCCGGAACAGCACCTCCGAGGGAGGGCCGGACGGCTCGGCCACCGGCCGGTCCGCGATGCCCGTCCCGGCGCGGGTTCTCCGGAGACGGATGATCGTCATTGACGCTACTATCCTTGGCGTTATGAGCGCTGTCAAGCCGCCCCAGTACGACGACACGAACTTGGCCCTCGGGGCGGTGGATCGTGCCGACCCGACCTACCTTCACGAACAGGTCGCCGCCGAGATCCGGCGCGCAATCGCCGACGGTGAGGCCGGACCAGGCGAGCGGATTCCCCAGGCAAAGGACCTGGCAGCGGTTCTGGGCGTGAACACCAACACCGTGCTGCGGGCGCTCCGGATGCTCCGCGACGAGGGCTTGCTCGAGATGGGCCGCGGCCGGGCCATTGCCGTCGCAGGTACGCCTGAGCGCGGCGCCATCGTGACGAAGATGAAAGAGCTACTCGAGCTCGGCCGCCGCAGCGGCTACCGGCGCGAAGAACTCGTCGAGATGTTTCAGACGCTGCCGGGCTGACACGGTGACGGCGCTCGCCTGCCGGCCAGCGCGCTTCGCTGGGTCCGAGCGGGGGACATCTCTGCGGCCACGCGGAGGCGCCCGCCGGGTCGCAGGCGCCAAGGACCACCGATTCCGCGCTTCACGGGAAATGCCGCTCCACGCAGTCCAGCCGGTGCGTGATTACCAGTTCTGCGCCCCAGACCCGCCCATTTCACAATGGCGGCAGGCGACATAGCGGAACTGTGTGTTCTCCGCTGGTGTGCGCTGAGTTCAGGTCAGATGCTTTCCCGGTGCGGGGCCAGGAACGCGGCCAGCGCCGCCACCACCTCCTCGGGAGCCTCCTCAAGGCAGTAGTGGCCGCAGCCGGGAATGACCACGCTCTGCACGTCGTCCGCGGCCAGCTTCATCGTGTTCGCGGCTCCCTCGCCGATGCCTTGCGCTCCGCCGATCCCCAGGACGGGCAAGGTCAGCCGCTGTTCCTTGCGCCGCTCGTTCTGCGCGATGGTGGCGTCGAGCGCGCGGTAGGCCGCGAAGCTGCCGCGCAGGGCGCCGGGATCGCCGGCGAGGGCGTCAACGTAGTACCTGACCACGTCGTCGGGCAGTTTGTTCGCGGCTTTGGCGAACTGGAACCCGAAGTAGATGTCTTCCCGTCCCTGGATGAGCTGCTCGTTCACCTCGGCGAGCCGGTTGAAGGCGAAGTGCCACAGCCGGTCGTTGGCCTGCGCAGAGCCGAACAGCGGCGGTGACGGCGACACGCCTGGCATCGCCGCCTCGGCCACGGCCAGCCGGCCGACCCGGTCCGGGTGATCTGCGGCCAGGGCGTAGCCGACCCACATGCCGGTGTCGTGGCCGGCCACCGCGAACCGCGGGTGGCCCAGCGCGTCCATCAGCGCGACCAGGTCACCGGCCAGGGTGGCGGTGTCGTACCCGCCCTGGGGTTTGCCGGACAGTCCGATACCGCGCTGGTCGACCGCGACGACGGAGAAGTCCCGGGCCAGCGCGGGCATCAGCATCCGCCACGCGTACCAGGTCTGCGGCCAGCCGTGCACCAGTAGCAGCGGCGGGCCCTCACCTCCGGTGACCGCGTGCAAGCGCAATTCACCGGTGTCGACGTACCGGCTGGTGAACGTGCCGGTGAACCCGGCCGGGAGGTTCGGCGCCCCGGACACTGAGCCGGGGCCCTCCGGGGCGGACGATGAGCTCATCAGGATCCCCTTCCACAAGACCTGGCGGGCTTTCGCGGAATGAAGCCGAACGGACCACGAGCGCAGCCTGGCCGGGTTGCTCAGGATCCGCATGATGGTGGTCTCTTGCACTCCCGTTCGCGTGGTCGTGGACCCGGTGGTCACCGTCAAACCCAGGTGCGGGCTGTCGTTAGCGCAGCGAGCGGAACGCCGCCCGGATCTCGGTCGCGAACACCTCGGGCTCTTCCCAGGCGGCGAAGTGGCCGCCCTTGCCGGCCTCGTGGAAGTAGGTGAGGGTGGGGTAGCCCAGCTCGACCCAGCTGCGCGGGGCCCGGAAGATCTCGCCGGGGAACGTGGTGAAGCCGACCGGGAGCTTGACCGGCGGAGGAGGCTGCCCGGCCGCAAGGGCCTGGGCTCGTCCGCTCTCCCAGTACGACCGGGCCGCTGAAGCCCCGGTACCCGTCAGCCAGTACACCGTGATGTTGTCCAGGATGTGGTCCCGGGTGAGACCCCCGGACGGCTGCCCGTCGACGAAGGCGCGGGAGATCTTCTCGTAGGCGTCGGTGTCGTGATCGAGCATCCAGGCCGCCAGGGCGACGGGTGAATCCAGCAGGGCGTAGCCGATCGTCTGCGGCCGCGTGGCCTGCTCCAGGAAGTAGCCGAAGCCGCTCGCCCTGAATGTCTTGGTCTGCTCGAGCGCCGCGCGTTCCTGCTCGGTTTCCGCCGGCATGGCGCCGCCGCCCAGCGCCGTCACGAGCAAGTTCATGTGGATGCCGGCCAGCCCCTCGGGGCCCTGGCGGCCCATCGCGTCGGTGACCGAGGCGCCCACGTCGCCGCCCTGGGCGACGTAGCGGGTGTACCCGAGGCGGCGCATCAGCTCCGCCCAGGCGCGCGCGACGCGGCCGGGATCCCAGCCGACCTCGGTCGGCTCGCCGGAGAAGCCGTAGCCAGGCAGGGACGGCAGCACCAGGTCGAACGCGTCCCCGGCGGAGCCGCCATGCGCGGCCGGGTCGGTGAGCGGGCCGACGACCCCGAGCAGCTCGATCACCGAGCCGGGCCAGCCGTGCGTCATGATCAGCGGCAACGCGTTCTCGTGCCGCGACTTGACATGGATGAAGTGGATATCCACCCCGTCGATCCCGGTCGTGAACTGCGGCAGCGCGTTCAGTCCCGCCTCGCACGCGCGCCAATCGTAACCGGCCGCCCAATAGCGGGCGAGCTCCTGAGCCGCCGCCAGCTGCACGCCCTGCGACCGGTCGGCGACGAGCTCCCGGGAGGGCCAGCGCATCGCGGCGATGCGCCGCCGAAGGTCAGCGATCGCTTCGTCGGGCATGTCGACCCGGAAGGGACGGATTTCAGTTTCGCTGGACATAAATCTCTACCTCCCCGTATTGGCTGACGACGGACGGCCAGGCCGGCCGGCTCCGGCCCGACGTTCCAGGACAACGGCGTTTCTCCCGCGCCAGCGGAACAGTTGGCACTGCCTCACGATCGCGGATCGGGCGGGCGCGTCGCGCCCGTGACATCCCTGCTCTGTACCCTGGCCTGCGCCGGGCAACCATATGGCGCGGCTGACCTAGCGTCAGGCTGCTGCGAGCTGGACCCGGCCGGCGCGCCGCGGACGGCGCCGCCGTCGGTGGTCACGACCGGGCGGCGCCGGAACCCGAAACCGCGGCCGCGGCACGGCCTTCGCAGCGGCGGCGCCCGCCGCCGCGAGGGTCAGCCCGGCCAGCGCCGCGCAGAGCCCGGCCAGCAAGGCACGCCGTGAGCGGGTCGCGTTCATGATCTTGGCTCCCTCTGTTCGCCGGGGGTGGCGGGCAGGCGGGCCGCAGACAAGCTCATGACGACCCCCCCTCATAAGACCTGACGGCTCTCCCGGAAGGAAGACCGAGGTAGCCGCCGACCGGTCCAGCAGTCCCATCAGGCGGCTGTGGTGATGCAGGCGATGTAGAGACGGTGTGAAGGTCGCGGCACGCCTCGCTGTCACCGCTGGGGCTCTATCCGACTCCCGGACCGCTGTTGCCAAGCCGCTGGACGACGTCTGCCACACGCCGGCAGATCTGGAACATCGGTCCAGAGCGCCGACACGCCTGGACGAGCCTGGACGACTTGCCCGGAACCACGGAACAGAAGGTCACACCCGCCGCGTGCCTGGAGGCCGACCCATGCCTATAGCAGCACCGAACATCCTGATATGCACGAGCCATGTCCTAAGCGGCATCGAGGCGATACCGGCGCAGAACGATATCGCGCGACAGCCGTGGCCAGCGATCATCACGTAGCGCGACCGAGGTTCCAAAGCGTGAGCGAACCGAGCGCCGAGTCGGCATGCGCTGGGCGTCACCTTCTCGCCGAGGGACAGCGATGCAGATCAGGTTGATATAGCGGCTTTACTCCGACGCCAGCCACGGTGGCATGTGCGCCCGCACAACGGAGCCGGTCGCCATTGCGAGGCTGCTGCTGGACATAATGGATGGATGGCACCGGTCAGCTCCTATGTGACGCGGCCGCTCAGTCCTGACACCTAGGACGACTTTGCCCGTCTGGTGGAGGCTAACAACGGGGTCTGGGGCGGCTGCTGGTGCATGGGTTTCCACCCAGAGGGCGTCGGCAAGGGCCATACCGTTTCTGGAAACCGTCTGGCAAAGCAAGCCCATGTTCGCGACGGAACGGTGCACCAGATTCTCGTTTGCGACGGCGATGAATGCGTCGGCTGGTGCCAGTACGGGCCGCCGGTCGAGCTACCGAACATCAATAACCCGAAAGCCCATGCCAAGGGCCTGGGCGAGATGCCCAACTGGCGGATCGGTTGCATCTTCACTGGAAGCGGGCACCGGCGCAGTGGGGTTGCGGGGGCGGCTCTCGGCGCCGCGCTGGCCGCCATCCACGATGCTGGAGGTGGGCTCGTCGACGCCTACCCCGAGCAAGTCGAGGGGCGCGCCCCGCAGCGCGGTGCCTATTTCCATATCGGCCCGGCCGACCTGTTCGAGGAGTTCGGCTTCGAGCGGGACCGGAAGATAGCGAAGTGGCGGTGGGTGATGCGGCTGCGAATCCGGTCTTGACCGAGTCCTTCCGGTTCCGTTTCCGCAGTGGGTGACGGCCTCGAAAGGGCTCACAAGGCTGTGAACAGATCTTCTCATCTGCGACCGGTCGCAGCTCATACCGCCACTCCCGGACGCCGCTCGTAACGGCGGCTATCGCGTCGATCGCACGCAGGCGCTGTAACGGAAGTGTGATCGAGGGCCGCGGCGGCCAGGTGGCGGTGACCGGCTTCCCTGGGCTACCAGGTGGGGATGAGGCCGCCGTCGATGGTGATGTCGGCACCGGTCACGTTGGCCGTGCGGTCGCTGGCCAGGATGAGCACCAGGTCGGCGACCTCGTCCGGGCGGCTGAACCGGCCGGTCACCATCTGGTGCGCGGCCTGGCTCTGGACATCTTGGGGCCTGGCCCCGGTCGCGCGGCTGACCGTCGCCGCTACCCCGGCCCCGCCGAGCCACAGGTCCGTGGCGACCGGGCCCGGGCTGATCGTGTTGACCCGGATGCCGTGCGGGCCGGCCTCCTTGGACAGGGACTTGGAGAAGTTGGCCAGGGCGGCCTTGGCCGCGCTGTAGTCCATCACGGCCGGGTCGGGCAGGAACGCGTTGGCGGAGCTGATGTTCACGATCGCCCCCTTCCCGGCGGCGAGCATGACGGGCAGCGCAGCGCGGGTGGTGCGCACCGCCGCCATCAGGTTGAGGGTGAGCGAGGCCTGCCAGTCCTCGTCGGTGATCTCGCCGAACCCGCCCGGCCGGGCCGGAGCGGCGCCGACGTTGTTGACCAGGATGTCGATCCGGTCCCCGGCCGCCGCAATCAGCCGGGCCGGCCCGCCGGGTTCGGCCAGGTCGACCTGCACCACCCGCACCATCCCGGCTCCGGTCAGCTCGTCAAGCTCAGCGGAGGACTTCAGCGCGCCGGCGGTGACCCGGACGCCCTCGGCGACGAGCCCGCGCGTGATCGCCAGCCCGATTCCCCGGCTGGCCCCGGTGACGACCGCGGTTTGCCCGTTCAGGCGCAGATCCATGATGTCCCTTCTTCCACCAGTAAACGCGCTCTGGCGCTCAGGCGGCGCGGACGCTTTCCGGGAGGTACCCGATCTGCTTCAACATTCCGAACTGGTCCTGCAGCGTCAAGATCTCCACGACCTTGCCGTCCCTGAAGTGCCAGATCGCCGTGTCGCGTACCTCCACCGGCTTCCCGGACGCCGCTACGCCGCCGTACGAGCCGGTATGGGTTCCGCGCCAGATGAGGGTCACGGCGAGCTTGTCGCCTGAGACGAACATGTCCTCGATACTCGTGGTGAGATCGGGGAATCCCGTGAGCCGGTCGCGGATCCTGCCAACGGGTCCCGTTACGCCGACATGGATCCCGTTGGTCCTGACGTCCTCGCTGAAGATGCTGTCGGCCAGCGCGAGGTTTCCCGTCCATCCCGCGGTGAACCACCGGCGGGCTATCTGCATGTACTGCTCGCTGGTTTCCAGCTCTGCCGGGCTCGTCATGACTTCTCCTCTTGCTCTCGCACGGTGGACCTGACAGGCACTCCAAGCTTCCCTGCGGCACCCCGCCCGCGCTTGCGTCATCCGACTGAAATTCCGCGCGGGGCAGCACCCACGATCGGCGTTCTTCCGCATCGGGATCTGCCGCTAGACGAACTGCTCTCTCGGCCAGCCGCCGATCACGGGGCCCACTGCCCGGGCGCGTGCGCTCCGCGTTGATCGCGCAGTATCCAGTGGTTAGGTGGAAGCCTTTGGTAGGGGCAGAGCCTTGAGCAGGAAGGGTTGGCGGGGTGTCGATGCCCGGGCAAGCGAGCTGGAGGATGATTGGAAGCGAGCGACGCT
>Ga0210395_10005000_pt1 | contig 10186 bp, 8 predicted proteins | sample IncBWH4OmetaG_FD_150861 | JGI IMG/M metagenome (GOLD analysis project Ga0210395, IMG submission 150861) | Forest soil microbial communities from Barre Woods Harvard Forest LTER site, Petersham, Massachusetts, United States - Inc-BW-H-4-O ...
CGCCGTCTGCATTTCGTCGTGTCGCGCGCACAAATATCCGGCTCGGCCTCCGCATCTCAATGCCTTGTTCGATCAGCAACCGCTCGTCAGGCGCCGCCACGCCATGCGCCACCATCCACGCCGCCGTGCAGCCTGCCGCCGAGCCCGTGGCCGGGTCCTCGCCGTTGTAGAACAGCATCCGGGCGTGTAAACGGGCCGCCGGATCAACCGTTTCCCGTGCCACGAAATAAAGAAACTTCCCGCCCGTCTTCTCCAGATACTCGCTGGCGCGATTCAAATCGACCCGCAGCTTCTGAATGATCGCCAACGATTTCAGCGGCACCACGGTATAAGCCAGCCCCGTCGACACCGTCTCGATCGGCAGCGAAGCGTCGAAATCCTCCACGCGCACTCCCGTAGCTCGCGCCACCGCCTCGCGATCGTGCTGCATGCCAAACACCGGATCGACCTGCGTCATCTCTCCAAAGGCCGGCGCACCTGCACCCTCCTCAAAGCGCACCGGAACTTTCCCCACATTCAATTCCAGCACGATCTCCTTCGCTCCGGAATCCCCCCGCAACGCAAACGCCGTGCCCAGCGTGGGATGTCCCGCAAACGGCAACTCTTCCTGCACCGTAAAAATTCGTACCCGCACGCCGCGCTCGCGCTCCGTCTCCGCGTCGCGCGGAAGAATGAACGTCGTCTCCGACAGATTCATCTCCTTGGCAATGGCCTGCATCTCCGCGTCGCTCAGTCCGCGCCCGTCGAAAAACACCGCCAGAGAATTTCCCTCAAGCGCCCGAGATGAAAACACGTCCCACTGCGCCATGCTCAGCCGCCGCCCCGCTGTGCTCATGAATCCCATGCCCCCTGAACTTTCCGTGACACACACCCGTGACACACAAAAGATGTCGCGCCGCCGCAAATTGATGCACATTAAAGAAGACGCCGCCCGCAGAGATGAATCCATGGGGGGACAGCCGCCCTCGGCTAGCCTGTGAGCGAAGCCGGAGGTTCGAGCCGAAGATCGACTGCTCTTCCGTCCGACTCAGCAAACAAAGTACGGTCGAACTCCACCCCCGCTTGACGGCTCCACGATCTTAGGCGTCCACTAGACATAGGTGTCTTCGATGGCTCTCCACCGCTTTGCGCGCCGCTGCTCACTGCCCCTCCTGTTGTCCTGCCTCGGCCTGAGCCCTCTCTCCGCTCAGTCGGACACACAACCAGTCCCTGCCACCGACGTCCCGACTTTCCGCACCACCGTCCGCCGCGTAATCGTGGACGTGGTCGTCCGCGATTCCAACAACAAGCCGGTGCACGGCCTCAAGCCCAGCGATTTTGTTGTCGCCGAAGACGGTCACCCGCAAAACGTTCTCTCCTTCGACGCCTTCGATCTGGATGCAACGTCCCTTGCTATGCCCCCCAATGCCCCGCATCCGCCGCCCAACCATTTCGTAAATATTCCTGCGGTTCCGGAGCGCGGCCCGCTCTACCTGATCCTCTACGACCTGGTGGACATCGACAAACTGGAAGACCAGATCGACGCCCGCCGCCAGATCATCAGGTTCATCAAGAACAAACCCGACGGCACCCGCTTCGCAATTTTCGTTCGCTCCGACGGACTCTATCTGGTGCAGGGCTTCACCTCCGACAAGGACCTTTTATTCGCCACGCTCGATCCTTCCAACCCCAAGCCCCACGTTCCCAAAGTTTTTATGATGGGAAAAAATCTGGGGTACGGCGATCCCGCCTCCATGATCAATGTGTTGATCCAGGTCACGGAATTTCTCGATGGCGTGCCCGGCCACAAGAATCTCATCTGGCTGGCCGCAACTTTCCCTTTGGCACTGGCGCCGCGCAAGGAAGATCCCCGCGAATACGAAGATCAGATCATTAGCGAAATCAATGTGCTTACCCGGGCGCAGGTTGCGGTTTACCCCATCAATGTCGGCGGCGTACCCGTCAATCCGCCAGGTATGCTGACCGGAGCACGTCCGCACGGTGGCGCTAGCGGTGGCTCGGCGCCCGGACCGGTTTCGTCAGGCAATGCCATTCCCGTCGCCAACGGTAGCAGTGCCCTCACTAATCCAGATTCCGCCGGAATGCTGTCGTCAATCCAGGCGGAGACTTCCGGCGATTCGGTGTATACGGACTACGATGTGCAGAAGAGCCTGGCCGAGGCCACCGGCGGCCACGCCTTTTACAGCACCAACGATGTTACCGCCGCGCTCGACGATGCCACCGACATCGGTGGCAACTACTATTCGCTCAGCTACTCGCCCTCCAATAAGAACGATGATGGAAACCGGCGAACCATCGTCGTCAGACTCAACCAGAAGGGATACAAGGTTTCCTACCGGCACTTCTATTTCACCAGCGCATTCCGTCCCACTACTTCACCCGTGAATGCACAACCGGAAGGCGCTGAGACCTCCGCTGCGTCAGCCTCCTCGGATAATGACACGCTCCAGCCCAACATGAAACACGGCGCGCCCATGGTCCACGACCTTCTCTTCTCCGCGCACGTCCACGCCGACGGCAGCCCCGTCAAAGCCACCACCGAGCAGATGGCGCAACTCGCCGATGAGCCCGCCTACTTCCGTACTCGCCACAAAGACAAGCCGCTGAAGCCGCTTACTCCGGTCGACCTTCAGACTTATTTCATCGATTACCGCGTGACCGCACCGTCGCTCAAGTCCCAGACCGCCCAGGTCGGCAAGTCACCCGAATACGAATTCGCCGCCGCCGCTTTCGATTCCGAAAGCCACATGCTCAACGGCGTGGTAAATAACGCGTCCGGAGAGATTTCCACGACGACCACCCCAGACCCCGGCAAGCCCGGAGTCGTCCGCGTCCGCCAGCAGCTCAATGTCCCGGTGAACGCCGCCTGGATCCGCATCGGCGTCCGCGACAAACTCACCAACCGCATGGGCACGCTCGAAGTTCAACTCCCGCTAGCCCCAGAAGCACCGAGTCCGTCCGCCGCCTCAGCCCACTAAAACAGTCTCCCGAAACTGTCATCCCGACCGGAGCATTCCCTTCCTGAAGGGAAGGGAATGCGTAGTGGAGAGCCTGCCCTGAGCGAAGTCGAAGGGGACCTGCTGTTACGAGCAGCGCCGAAGCCCAACTTCATTTCTTCTTCGGCAAATACTTCTTCTCCACCGAAGCCACCACCACATAATTCGGATCCACCATCTCGTTCAAATGAATCTTCCCCACCTTCGACAACAACTCATAAGCATCCAGCTCCGATAGCCCATAGTCCTTGTGAATCCAGTGCACCAGTTCCGTCAACGCAATGCGCGTCGCGTCCTCCAGCGGACGGTACGCGCCCACCGTCATGATCGCGTCATCATTCTCAAACTGCGGCCAACTGATCGTCCGCCCCTTGATCACGCTCACTTGCACCCGCGCCTTCAGCGGCACCTCGATCGCCGATCCCGCGGCCTCACCATCTCCCATGGCCGCATGCCCGTCACCCAAATACAGCAGCCCGCCTTTCACATTCACCGGAAAGTACACGGTGTTGCCCGCGCTGGCCTCGGGAGAATCCATGTTCCCGCCAAACTCCGCCGGCACAATCGAACTCCGGGCTTCCCCACTCGCCGGAGCCACTCCGATGCACCCAATGAACGGATGCATCGGAATCTTCACCGAGAAATCCGTGTCCCCTGCCTTGAAAGTGGCCGTGTTGTCGTCATGATTAATCCGATAAAACCAAACCCGCTCCGGCAACTCCCCGCCCAGCATCGGAGTGTAGTGCGACGAACTGATCGACCCAAATCCAGGAGAGAACGCACCTACTCCGTACTCCCCATCCACCTGCAGGTCCAGAATCTTCACCGCCAGCGTGTCCCCCGGCTCCGCGCCCTCCACATAAAACGGACCGGCCAGCGGATTGTCCCCCTTCGCCATGCTGAGTGTGTCTCCCGGCTTCTTCAGCCCGTTGCCAAAACAATCCAGCGTGTTGGTGTCGAGTATGTCCCCCGACTGCAGCCGCAACACCGGCTCCGCCGTGGCGAAAAGATATTTCACATTGGCAGTAGTAGTCGTGTAGTGAACCACATTCTGCGCCAGAGCAGAACCCATCAGCAGGCAAAAGGCAAGAATGCGAGAAATCATCGCGGAAACCTCCCAGGAAGATCGTCAATTGTAGCGAAGAATCCGAGGGTGCCCTTTCTCGCGTTCCTTGCCGAGAAAGCCTGCCCTGAGCTGAGCCGAAGGGTGGGGATTTTGACTTCGCAGGCTGGCTAGAGCAATTACTGATCGTTTGTAGCACAGATCCCGCGAACGGCGTCGACTATTGATTCGGGTCGCTCTCTTGGAATGTCGTGCCCCACGTCCGACATGAGCACCTGTTTACCGTGGGTTGAGAGTTGTACCAGGCGCGGCTGCAGCGTCCGCACCCAAATGTTCTGGAATCGAGCGAAATCTTCCGGGCTAAGAGTGCCTCTGAGAGCATTATCTTGTTGGGCAGCCGTCAGCACCACTAAAGGTTTATTGCCTAACGTTCCGGAGGCGCGAGCTTCTTCGGCGCTGATTTGAATTTCTTTCAACTCGCTGGCTCTAGCTTTTAAATATTTTGATTGCAAGATCAAAGACGCATCAGGACCGAGGACTTTTCGAAATCTCAGCCTGGCAATGCCGAGCGTTATCTGTGGCGGCATCCACTCGGCTTGGCCTTGCCAGCGGCTTAATAGCTGTGCGCTGAACTGCGTCCAAGCCGATGGCAGGAGCTCATACTGATCCTCTTGTGGGGAATCCGCAAGCACCATGCCAACGACTTCGTTCGGGAATTTGCCGTTAAATACGCGCACGTTGTAGCCGCCGAACGAGGCGCCTACCAAGATATACGGCGGATGTTCGCCAGCATTTTGCAGAAGAGCGTGCAGTTCGCGGGAAATCTGCAAACTTGTTCGCGGCAGTGGTCCGGCGTCGCTCTCGCCGTAACCAGCGCGATCGTAGGAACAAACCCGAGTGAAGCTCGAGATTTGCAGTTGCACCGGCTGCCATTCGGACAACAGGTCACCCAATCCACTCTCCAGAATTACAGTTGGGCTCCCAGTTCCCACGCAGTTGATTTTCAGACGGTAACCGCCCACATCCACAAGACGACCCGGCTCTGGTGAGCGACGTGCGTCCATGCGGCTTCCGACCTGCTGGTAAACTGCGCCAACGATTGCCAGTATTGATAACGAAGCCAAAATCGTTAGCAGCACCTTGCTTTTCATGTGAGACTCTTCTCCCGAACGACTGGAAATGCAGGACTCGTGACTGATGATTCTGGGATGCCCGATCGACGGGCCAGGTGGCCCGCTCTAGCCGTGTTCTCCGCGGGTCGAGTGGGAATTCCGACCCGTGATCGCCGTCCTGCGTCACGAAAGAACTGGCTTTCGCTAAGAACTTAGGATCTAAGAGACTCAAAGCGCGCCCCTGGTATGAGGGAATCCCCTGAGGGGCGTACAATTCACGGACCGCCAGAATGGAGGGTACGGGCCGTGAATGAAAGTACTGTCAAAGGTTGGTACAAAGTGACGATGGATTCCGGGGAGTATAAAGCCAAGCGGACCGCACTGGAGGATAGCTTTGAGACTCAGTTTGAGCAGCATGGTTCCCCAGATGGGGCCGCTCTGTTTTCGCGAAGAGACGAAAAATCGGCCACCTGGGAGTATTACTTTACGCCGGAGGCCATGGCCTTTTCTCTAGATGTCGTGAAAGAGTATGCCTGGGGCAAGGAATTTGCGTGGGGTCAGGCCTGTTCTGGCCCGCCTGCGAACGTGAAAGGTCTGTCCCTTTGTGGGGGTAGCCCGGGCAAGAAATATGCCGACCTGGCGCAGACGTCCAACTAAAGAAGCGCAAGTGAGCCAAGGTTCCGCCGGCAAAAGCTAGCAGCTAGAAGCTTAGGAGCTTTCCTTCCTCCGCTCATAGAACCGCTGCACCTTCGCTCGATTTCCGCAGCGCGTCATGTCGCACCAGCGCCGGTGATGGTTCTTGCTGGTGTCCAGAAAAAACCACTGGCAGGTTTTGGAGAAGCACGCGCGCACGTAGGGCAGCTGGTCCGAGGCCAGCAGATCGCCGGCCGCGCGCGCAATCGGCCACAGCACGCTGTCGAAATCATTGAAGTCGTCAAACTTCCACTCGAAGCCCTTGGCCGCGATGTCCCTCGCCGAACCGTCCTTGGCCGCGGAGCGCCCCACCGGGACCAGGCTCATGTGACTGGCCGCGCCCTGCACGTCCGCATTGAGTCGCGCCAACGCGCCCGGCGGCACCGGCTGCTGCTTCATGATCGCCCAAAAAATATCGTGGATCGCCTCGCGCAACTCTCTGCCCCACAGCAAAATTTGCTGCGCGCGATCCGGTTCAGCACGGCTTCGTTCGATCAGCCGGTCGACCTGTCCTGATTCCAGCAGCCCGGCATCTTCGCCGAAGCGTGCCAGATCCGCATAGGTCTCCAGCAATTCTTTGGGCTGAATGTCAGGGTCGCTGCTGTGACGATCGTCGAGCGTGTTGACGAAGTCGAGACAAACATTTCCCGCAATCAGATCGAAGCGGGGCGAACGCCGCGGCGGAATTTTTCTGGATTCATGTTTCTCGGTCAGAGGCTTCCTCCGTTTATCGGATTATCGGAAATTTCATTATCTAACCATTAAAACACTCTTGACAAGTTAGATGCTCTGGCTTTAGCATCGATCTAACCTGTAAACAACGTTTTAGGGGTTAGGTTATGGCAAGCCATCCAGCAACGCAAATTCTGGCCCTGATTCGCAGCGGCAGCTTGCCGAAAGAAAACCCGGCGACCGAAAAATTCCCCGCGGTAAAGACGATTAACATTGGAGGCAGACCCGTGGCTCGTGTCCAACCCTTACCAACCCGCAACCCGACGCGCTCGCATCTACTCGATCCAACTGGCGCTCGCCTTCGCCGCGATTTATCTGGTGTGGGGATCGACCTACCTCGCCATCCGCTACGCAGTCGAAACGATTCCGCCGCTGGTGACCGCCGGCGTGCGGCACTCGATCGCGGGCGTGATCATGTTGGCGTGGGCCTGGGCGCGCGGGTTTCGTCCCAAGCGTGAGCATTGGATTTCTGGATTCGTGTTGGGCGCGCTCTTCTTTCTGATTGGTCACGGATCGCTGCACTGGGCCGAACAATATGTCGGCTCAGGCCTGGCTGCTCTTCTCATTGCGACCGAACCGATGTTCATCGTGGTGCTGGCGTGGGCGATGGGCCAGCAGAAAATCAGCCGGATGAGCGCGCTGGGCCTGGGTTTGGGCGTGCTGGGCGTGGCCATTCTGACGGGCTTTGAACTGTCGATCAAAGGCGCGAGCGTGCTCGGTCTGCTGGCGGTGCTGGTGGGTTCGCTGGCGTGGTCGACGGGCGTGGTGATCTCGCCGCGGCTGAAGCTGCCAAGCGATGCGCTGGGACGCACAGCGCTGCCCACGATCTGCGGCGCGGCGCTGCTGCTCGCCGCCGCGGGCGTGACCGGCGAGTTTCACGCCACGCACTGGGCTGCCATTTCTCTCAAATCGATTTTAGGTTTGGCGTATCTGATCGTCTTCGGTTCGCTGATTGCGTTCACGTCCTATACCTGGCTGCTGCAGAAATGTCCGCCGGCTTTGGTGGCCACGCACACTTATGCAAATCCAGTGGTGGCAGTATTTCTGGGATGGCTGCTGGCTTCCGAACCGCTGACCATGCGGGTCGCGCTGGCCTCCGTCGCGATCCTGGCGGCGATCGTACTCATCCGCAAGGGTGAGCAGGCGACCAAGAGTGCAGCCGACGCCCCGGTCGCAGTTCCAGTGTCTGCAGATGAGCGATCGATCTCCGAGTGCGCTTAAGAGGACTCGCCACTCGTGCTTCCATTCACACCGCGACGAGTGGGGCAGCCTCGGTGTGACACGGTGCGACCCTCTTGAAGGATCGCCGCCAGGTCCCTTATCTTGGCTTGAAATCTCCAGTAGGGGTTAGAAGCGAATAACCCGGAGAGGAGGGCATCAGTCGGATTTCCACCATGTACTCACGTCTAATGAGTGCCCGATCTTGCTCGGAGACATTGGCAGAGCGTTGAAGGGCCGATGCGTCCCAGAGATTCGAGAATTGATTAATGTGTGCGATATCGTATCCGACATTCAAGAGATAGGGACTGTTCCACGTCAACGTGCAGCCCTTCAGTGTACCCGCGTTGAAGATCGCCCCCGGGCCCGTGCTCACGGCGCTTCCTTTAGAGACGAGGTAGACATACCATTCCCAACCACCGGCTGCACCGCCGCCGTCCTCACGCACCAAAACCGCGTCCAACAGGCCATTTGGCGAGGTGATGCGAGATTGTTCGAGATCACGAGAGATTTCAACACTCCGCCCCTCATCGCATCCCGATTGAGTCGAGAGAAGGCAGATCAGCGCCATCGCCAACGGAACAACTTTGTCTCTGATTGACATAGGACATTCCCAAGAATCTGTTCGAGTTAGGATCAGAGCGGCGTCTTAAAGAAGAGCGCACACCCGCTCCTGAAGTCAGCGTAATCAATGCTGAGGGTGGCCCGTCCTTGCGGACTTTGCAAGGGCGGGAGGCGATGCTGCCGGCACTATTTCATTTGTCCTCCTGTGCTCGCATCAGAGGTAAGCGAAGGGGTAATCAAGGAACTTGTGCCGGCATTCCCGACTCCCGCCCTTCGCAAAGTACGCGAAGGACGGGGCACCCACCTTTTTTGGGCGATGCGAGCGAGATCAAAAGCCTGGGGCAGCCACCTGAGAAAGCCCGATTCATTTGAAGGTGACAGTGACCACTGATTTGTATTCTTGAACGACTGACCCGTTGGAAGAAGACGCGACCGCGCAAGCCGGCGGCGCTGATTTGGTAACAGCGTGGTCCGGCGTTGAAGATGGTGGACGTGCCGGAGAACAGTTGGGTACAGCGCCGTTGATCGAAGTGATCATGGGACCCGGCGCGGTTGTGGCGATGGCAGTGGCTTTCAGCGCACGCGTCGAAACCGGCCGAGGAACTGCCGGCGCCTTCTTTCCGGCGGCTGTCGACGACACTTGCTGAACCGTTCCGGCAAGTTGTTGGGTGGCGTGATTCAATCCTGAACTCAACGCGGACGCTCCCTTGACCGTGGCTGCGGCGGAAGTCGCATTCAGCAAGACTGATTCGGCAGCGGCCTGCGCAAACGCCGAGGCCGGAGCGAGAACAAGGGCCGCGGCTAAGGCCAATCCCAACGGAAGGCAACGGTTCATGGGCAACTCCCTGTCGCCGGATCAGAAGTCCTCAGTCCAGAACTGTAGTCCTGAGCGGACTAGCGCGCAAGCGTAACGTTGACGCGACCGTCCAGAGACCAAGGCGCTTAAGTTGACGGGGTTGTGCGGGGGGGGCGCCCTCATTTTTGTACGTGATTGTATGTGCTAAGTGCCTGCGGGAACGTTCATTACAGTTATGTACGTACATTCGCGAAGAGGTTTCGCTTTTAGGTGATGGTCAGGACCAGGGCGTTGCTGGTTCCACCGCTGGAGCAGCCCACATCGGAGGTGTTTCCGCCGGGGGTGTGTATGTTCACGGTGGCCGAACCGGGGCCGGTGATCATGGTGTCGGTGAGGGTGACCTGCAGTTGCGTGCTGCTCAGGACTTGCGTGGCCTCAATGTTTCCGTTGATGACGAGGACGGAGGAGGAAACCACGTGGCTGCCATTCACGACGAGCAGATAGCCCTGCTGAACTTGAGCGAAAGTGATCGTACTGGCCGAGAGAGTCGCGATGGATGGGGAGGGGCGGGCGCTTCCACAGAGGGGATTCAACGCACCGCAGCCTTGCAGGATCAGCGCGGCGCATAGAAGCGCGCCCAGAGGCAGCAGGAAAGTACGGATTCGTTTCATAAAGTCATCGTACACCCGTTGGATCACACTAATGTAGAGTCCGGTGGTAACTAAAGTTCTGGGTGGAGGCTGTGCTGCTGCGGGGGTTGGAGAGTTAGGACAGCCCGGTGAATTAACGGCGAAGTCAAAGGCAGCGGGCAGGAGTGCCCGCTCCACAACAGTCTGCCTCAGGGGCTAAAAGCCCGCGAAGTCTTGCCTATTGACGCGGCCCTTCAGGGTGTCCGGTTCCATGACATCCTTTACAAAACGTTCCGGGACATCCTTTACACTCCAGCCCGCAGGCGTCGCGGGTGGAGAGGGAGAAAACGGCCCGCGCCAGAGGGCGAGGGATGGCTTGGAGA
>Ga0210395_10005002_pt1 | contig 10184 bp, 7 predicted proteins | sample IncBWH4OmetaG_FD_150861 | JGI IMG/M metagenome (GOLD analysis project Ga0210395, IMG submission 150861) | Forest soil microbial communities from Barre Woods Harvard Forest LTER site, Petersham, Massachusetts, United States - Inc-BW-H-4-O ...
CGTGGCGGTCATGCTCTCGGCGCATTCCACCGCGGTCAGGGCGGAGATGCGGAGATTGTCCGCGGCGGCCCACAGCCAGACACCATTCGGCTGCACGGGGTCGATCTTCAGCGAGAGCTGGATATCCGCTTGCCCCGCCGCACTGACGTTGCTCGGCGAATCTTCATCCGCGCCCGGAATCGCGACGTGGTCTCCAGCCAGAGCTTGTGACAAAGCCGCCAAATCCACGGGGCTCTGCATTTCAAGAAACGTCGCCAGCGCGTAGCCGTGGAAAATGGGAGCCTGCAACAGCAGGAGCGAAGGCCGCGGAGCGGCGTCGCCGGCAATCTTCTGGTAGTGGCGGGAGATTCGAGCCTCCACCGAGTCGAGCGCGGGCTGCGACTTCTGGCCGTAACGCGCCAGCATGTTGAAGGCTACCTGCGCGTCGTAAACCTCCTTCGGCAAAGGCTGGAACGAGAGCAGGTTCACAGTCTGCTGATGCAGTTCGTCCATGCCGCGCTGGCCGCGCTCGGAAGCCGGTTCGAAAATCGTGGCGACGGCGCGGCGGATCGCGCCCGCCTTGCTGGCCCGCAACAGGAGCAGCGCCAAGGTCACTGCTGCCGGGTGCGCCGCGACGCACGGGCCGGGCTGCAGATCGGGCGTGGGGACTTGTCCACGCTCGCGCTCGACCCACACCGACCGCACGCTGGCCCCGCTTTCATTTTCCAACGCAGCGGAGAGATCGACGATGGCGCTGCCCGCGTCACGCGCATCTTTCCAGTTCTTGCGTGTGGTCTCTTCGTCGGAGGCGAAGAACGTGAAGTCGACATTCTCAAACTGCTCGGCGCGCACTCTCTGAATAAAACTGATCTCGTCGCCCATGGCCTCAAGCTGGCCCATGGACTCGTCGTCATCGAGCAAGCGGATATCGGCGGCGGGGAAATTGCGCTCGTTCAGCATCTCGGCGACTTCTTTCCCTCTGAGCGAAGCGGCGCCGACGATGGCGGCGCGGTAGAGATTTCCCCGCGGGGCCACGGAATGCGCGGCAGGCGGCAACTTGATGGAATCGTTCATGAGGCCTGCGAAGCCTCCTTATAGGGTGGTTGTGGAGGACCAGTCTTGCGACGGAATATCCATTGCACCCGCCAGAAAACACCGGAGATGGTGTAAAGCAGCGCGATCGCAAATAGAACTTTGCGGGAGAAGAAGAAGATCGAGGCAAACAGCGCGGCCATGAACACAATCATGCGGAAAGGATGGCTCGAGCGAAAATCAATATCTTTGAAGCTGTAGAAACGCCACGTGCTCACCATCAGATAGGCGACCGTTGTCACCATGGCGATCCAGGTCAGCGCCGTATACCACGACGCGATGGGATCACCGCCTTCAAAGTGAACCACGGCGGCGATCACTCCCGCGCCCGCGGGAATGGGCATGCCCACAAAATATTTCTTTCCTGGACGTCCAGGATTCGAGGGCTGTGCATTGTGAGTGATGTTGAAGCGCGCCAAGCGGCTCGCGCCCGCAATTAAGAAGAGAAAGCTGGCGATCGCGCCCAACTGCGTCAGCTTAATATGCCACTCGGTCAGCAGGACCGTGGGCATCAGGTTGAATCCCCAGGTCCATGCCAGCAGCGCGGGAGCAACACCGAAGGTGATGGCATCGGCGAGCGAATCTAGTTCCTTGCCGAAATCGCTGCTGGTGCCGGTCATGCGCGCGATACGGCCGTCGAGGCCATCAAACAACACCGCGAAGCCGATCGCCTCGGCCGCATTGTCGAGGTGAACGTATTCGATGGCGTTGGCGTGCATGACCTCGAGAATGGCGTAATAGCCCAGCGCCATGTTGGCGGTGGTGAACAAGGACGGGAGAATGTACATCCCCTTGCTGCGCCGGCGGCGCGGTTTTGGGGACGACGGAATCATGGCAGACTGATTTGGCCCAGGCTGATTGGTGGCAGGTTCGTCCATTACTGTGCCCTCTCGGACGCAAGAGCGCTGCCTGCGGCCGCCAATGGTCTCTCCGCCTGCGGCTGCAAGTAGGCCAGCACGCTGGCGCCGCCCTTCACGTGGTCGCCGATTTTCACATTGACGCGGGCTGACTCACCGACCAGCACATCCACGCGCGATCCAAACTTGATGAGTCCCACGCGCTGGCCGCGCTCCAGCCGATCTCCGACTTTCGGATAGAACACGATGCGCCGCGCCAGCAGACCGGCAATCTGCTTGAAGACGACTCGCTGGCCGTCGACGTCACTTTCCACGGTCACGATATTCTGCTCATTCAGTTCGGCGGAAGTTTTGTTCATGGCGTTGAGATACTGGCCGCGCTGGTAGCGCATCTCGCGAATCACGCCCGTGATCGGAGACCGGTTCACGTGCACATTAAACACACTGAGAAAAATGCTGAGCCGCGTCCACTTCTCGCTGCCAACGGTCACGGATGCAACGTCGGTGACCTTGCCATCTCCGGGCGAAACCACCGCACCGGCATCCCGCGGGATGGCCCGTTCCGGATCACGAAAGAACCACAGAAAGAAGAACGCCAGCAGACAGGGGATGACCGCCCAGGCAGGGCGAGTCAGCCAGCCCAGCAAGACAGCGGCGGCGATCAGCGGCACCGCGTAATAGTATCCGTCACGCACCATGAGAGCTTTTCATTATAGAGCAGGCTGCCGGGGCCCGGGACGATTTGGGCGGGTGAGTAGCAGCTTATAGAAGATCGCGGTAGCGTTCCAATGCCACACGAACCAGTTGGCCGCGTGTGCGCACCTCGGTTTTGGCAAATAATTGCTGCAGCGTATTCTTGACCGCACTCTCGGAGATTTCCATTCGCGACGCAATTTCCTTGTTGGCTAATCCCTGAACCACCAGGCGAAGCGCATCCAACTCCCGGCTGGTCAGCTGGGCTCGCTCCTCCGAATTGACCACGACCGAGTTGGAGGCCGATGGGTGGGCCTGCTCTTCGCTGACATCGGCGATGATGGCCGCCAGCTTGGGGTGTACCCCATCCTTGTAGCTGGAGAACCAGACGTCCGCAAGAAAGGTCTCGCCATTGCCGCGGTGCCCGCGACATTGCATGGACGTTCGGAACTGAGGCCGGTCCTCCCATCGCAGGGCGTGGTGCAGCTCGGGCAGGAAGGCGGCGATGGGATAGCCGATCAGATGGCCGTCGCGAGGGACCATGAGGTCGGTGGCCGCGCGATTGGCCAATTCGATGAATCCGCGCTCGTCGATAGTCACGATCGCCGCGGGACTGGTTTCGACCAGAACCCGCAGGCGCTCCTGGGCCGACAAACTCAAGCGGCGGTTCCGGACGAGTTCCGAAGTGAAAAGTCCGCAGCCGCACAGGGCGAGGGTCTCAAAGGTCAAACGGATCGTAGAATCCGACGGATCGAGGTTGCTGAACCGTTCGCTGAGAAGGGCACATCCGATCCCCAGGACGACGATGGCCCACCGCGGAAGAAACGCGGCCGCCAGCATAATGGGGAACAAGTAAAGGAACCCCACAGAAAAGTAGGGCTTGGTCCACCAGTCGAGCCCCGCAATTGCGAGGACAGCCGCACCGCTGGCGATTAAGACGCTGGTCCGGCTCTTCTGGTCCCAGATCCGTTCAAACATAGGTATCGTTCGGCTGTGGCCGCATTATTTCATCTTTGGATGGGCCGCAGGAACCCAATCAAAAGATTTGCCCGCAAGATTTCCCGCTCGACGGCATTTGATTGCCACCTAAATGTCAGTCTGGTCATGTGCGGACCCCCGAGGCCGTGCACTGCCAATCGACCGGGGCAAAGAACATCCGCCATGTCGCGACAATCGAAATATCACCCCGGCAGGACAGATGAGTGCCTAGCATGCACTCCGCCTTGCGTTAGAAAAGCTCATGCCCCGCTGGGACGCAGCAGCTGAGTTCTTCGAGTCCAGGGCCAGGCAACAAACATGATCCGTTACCTGGTCGATCTGGCCCTCAACAACCGCATCCTGGTGCTCAGTCTTGGGATTGTGCTGTTCATCTGGGGCATCATTTCGTTCCACAACCTTCCGATCGAAGCCTATCCCGACGTCGCGGACACCTACGTCCAGATCATTTCCCAATGGCCCGGCCATGCCGCAGAAGAGGTGGAGCAGCAGATCACCGTTCCGCTGGAGGTTCAGTTGAACGGCGTATCCCACCTGACGCATCTGCGGTCAGTCTCTCTGGCGGGACTCTCTGTCATCACCATCATTTATGACGATGACATTGCGACCTTTACCGCACGGCAGGAAGTGCTGGACCGGCTGGCACAGGCGACCACGCCTCCAGGTGTGAACCCCGGTCTTGGCCCCGATTACAGTCCCACGGGCCAGATCATGTTCTACACCCTCACCAGCACCAATCCCCTGTACGACACCATGGAGTTGAAGGCGCTCCAGGATTGGTTTGTGCTGAATCAGCTCAAGTCCGTGCCCAACGTCGTGGATGTGAACATTTTTGGCGGCCCCACGCGTGAGTACCAGGTACAGATCGATCCCGGAAAGCTGGTGTCGTTTGGGCTGTCGTTAAGTCAAGTGGAACAGGCGGTCATTAACAACAACACCAACGCCGGCGGAGGATTCATCCAGCGGGGTCAGCAGGCGCTGAATGTGCGCGCTGTCGGGCTGATGGAGACGACGGATGATATTGGCGCGACCGTAGTAAAAGTTTCGAACGGTACGCCGGTTCGGGTGCGCGACCTGGGAGCTGTTGTGCAGGCGCCGAAAGTGCGGCTGGGACAGTTGGGGAAGGCCATCCGTCACGACGATGGGACCGTGATCAATGATGACGATGTGGTGGAAGGCATCGTGCTGCTCCGCAAAGGAGCTGAGGCGCAGGCAACGCTGGCCGCACTGCACGAAAAAATCGATCAGCTGAACCACGGCCTGTTGCCGCCCGGGGTGAAATTTGTAACCCATCTGGATCGGAGCGACCTGGTCAAATACACCAGCAACACCGTGTTGCGGAATCTGACGGACGGAGTGCTGCTGGTCACGTTGATCCTCTTCTTGTTCCTCGGAAATGTGCGGGGCGCGCTGGTGGTGGCGATCACGATACCGTTTTCATTGCTCTTCGCCTCGATCTTGCTGGACTTGAGACACATTCCTGCCAATCTGCTGTCTCTGGGCGCGCTCGATTTCGGAATGATCGTTGACGGCGCCGTGGTGATGGTGGAGAACGTGCTCCGCCACATCGAGTCACGGGTGAATGGACATCGAACGCTGGTTCAAGTCGTTGCCGACGCTGCTCACGAGGTGCAGCGGCCGGTGTTCTTCGCCATTCTCGTGATCATCACGGCGTACTTGCCGATCTTCACGCTGCAGCGCGTGGAAGGCCGGCTGTTTCATCCCATGGCATGGACCGTTTCATTTGCCCTGCTGGGAGCGTTGATCTTTTCGCTGCTGATCGCCCCGGTGCTCTGCAGCTTTCTGTTCCGGGGCCCGCTCAAGGAGCTGCGGAATCCAGTGTTCCACTGGGTCCTGAAGCATTACCGGCGAGGGCTGGAATTTTGTCTGGACCATACCAGGGCCACGGTGATGGCGGGCGTCGCGTTGATGCTGATGATGCTCTTGCTCGGGTTCGGGGGATTCGTCGGATCGGAATTTCTCCCACACCTCGATGAAGGCGCAATCTGGGTGCGCGGAACTCTGGCGCCCAGCACCGGTCCCGACGCCGGCATTGAGTTGGCAAAAAAGGCTCGACTGATCATGGCTGGCTTTCCGGAAGTCACACAGGTGGTCAGCCAGGTGGGGCGACCGGACGACGGCAGCGACGCCAGCGGTTTCTATAACACCGAGTTCTTCGTCGACCTGCACTCGCGGAATGAATGGAGAAAGCAATTTCACACCAAGGACGAGCTGATCGCGGCCATGGACGATGCTCTCAGCAAGTTGCCGGGCGTGATCTGGAATTTCTCGCAGCCGATTTCCGACAACGTGGAAGAAGCGGTCAGCGGCGTGAAAGGCGAATTGGCGGTCAAACTCTTCGGTCGCGACCTGAAGACGCTCGAACAAAAAGCGGATGAGATGCAAGGTGTGATGAACCAGATCCCAGGCATCGCCGACCTAGGAACCTTCGAAGTGCGCGGGCAGCCGAACGTGAATCTGGTGGTGGATCGCGCCGCCGCCGATCGTTTTGGCATTAACGTCAGCGACATTCAGGACGCGGTGGAGACGGCGGTTGGAGGCAAAGCGGTGAGCCAGATCCTGCTCGGCGAGCAACGCTTTGACTTGACGGTCCGCTATCTTCCGCAGTTCCGCACGACCGTGGAAGACATTGGCAACATCCGGATTCTCGCGCCTTCCGGCGAGCGCGTCGCGCTCAGCCAGGTCAGCCATATCAGCCTGGACGATGGCGCTTCAACCATTTATCGCGAGGGAAATTCTCGCTATATCGCCATCAAGTACAGCGTGCGCGGGCGCGACCTGGGCAGCACGGTGAGGCAGGCTATCGATGAAGTCGGGCACAAGGTCAAGCTGCCTGAGGGTTATCACCTGGACTGGACGGGAGAATACGAGAGCCAGCAGCGCGCCAACCGGCGACTGGAGTTGATCGTGCCTATCACGCTGCTGCTGATGGCTTTCATCCTGTATTCGGCGTTCAGTTCGTGGAAGTGGGTTCTGCTGATTTTGGCGGTCGTGTCGCTTTCGCCAATGGGAGGGTTCCTCAGCTTGCTGCTGACCGGAACCCATTTCAGCGTGTCGTCCGGACTGGGATTTTTGGCGCTCGTCGGAGTGTCGGTGCAGACCGGCGTCATCATGGTGGAGTACATCAACCAGCTTCGGGTGCGCGGCCGGACCGTGCGGGAAGCAGCCGAAGAAGGCGCCAGCCTTCGGCTTCGTCCCATCATGATGACGATGCTCGTGGCGACGCTCGGATTGTTGCCGGCAGCCATGTCACACGATATTGGTTCCGATTCCCAGCGGCCATTCGCCATCGTCATTGTGGGCGGGCTCACCTTTGAACTCTTAATCAGCGTATTTCTTCTGCCGACTCTGTACTGCTGCGTCGCAGGAACGGCGGACCGGCTGCCTCCCGCGGAGGCGCGGTTCATGGAGGAAGGTGAACACGTCGACTAAGGGGAATCGAAAAGCCCGAGGCATGCTTGTCGCGACTCATCCGTCGCGATTCATCCCCGACCCAGAGCGCGCGCTCAGGATTTAGAATGATGTTGGCATGTTTGCGCTGAGATCCTTTCCCTGGCTTGGCTGCGCGCTGTTTGAGGTGCTGGTCGTCGGGTTCGTCGCAGGGCAGAACGCAACTCCCGCGACTCAGCCCTCCGTGGCCCCGGCGTCGCCGTCGGTTCCTACGCGCAATTCCGTTGCGTTTGACGTACTGGTCGACTCCGCCATCCGGCAGGAACGTCGATTGATCGACTTGATGCGCAACTTCAAGCCGATCGTCGAGACCTACATCCAGGAAGAAAAGCCCGATCCGGGCCTAGGAACCTCCCCGAAGAGCGACGAATATTTCTTGAGCCGTCTGGATCTGACGGGCAATGCCCCGGCCACTCTACCCTTCGAAGATCAGGAGCGGACAAAGGAGCGGTGGGAGAAGAAGTTGCTCAAGAATCCGCAACCTTTCACGGCAACCGGCTTCGCGCAGGCGCTGTTCCCCGACCTGCACCATTTCGATCGCCGGAACTACACCTTCGAATTTGTCCGATGGGAGGTTCTGGGGGAAGTGCATTGCGGCGTGGTGGACGTGAGGCCCCGGGAAAATTCTGAGAACCGTGGCTTTGTCGGCAGAATCTGGGTGGAGGATCAGGATTTCAACATTGTGCGCTTCACGGGAGCGCACACCGCGAAACGGATGTCCAATCGGGCGTTTCACTTCGACAGTTGGCGGTTGAACACTCTGGGCATCATGTGGATGCCGGCATACATTTACACCCAGGAGTCGATTTCTCAAGACCCTGCGAGGCACGAGCTCTGGTTTAAAGCTCAAACCCGGATTTGGGGCTACGATCTGCAACACGCGGGGGACCACCGGGAGTTTGCCAAACCTCTGACGGACACACCTGTGCCGGTCGATCCCAAGCGTCACGAAGCTTCGCAAGACCTCAATCCCGCGAACACTCTCGGAGAAACAGCTTATGCGCCGGAAGACAAGGTGGTTGAACGGTTGCAAGTCGCCGGACTCATGGCTCCAGACGGCGAAGTCGACCAGATCTTGCAGACCGTCGTCAACAATCTGTTAGTGAGCAACAATCTTGACGTGGCCGGGGTTCGTTGCCGCGTGCTGCTTACCACGCCACTGGAGTCGTTCGTCATTGGCCGAACCATCGTTGTGAGCCGTGGGCTGCTCGATGTTCTGCCCGATGAGGCTACTCTTGCCGCCGTGCTGGCACACGAATTGGGCCACATCGTTTTACATCACTCGGTGGGCGAAGACGCCTTGTCGGGAATCACCGTTCCGTTCTCGGATCTGGAAATCTTTGCCCACTTGAACTTCCGTTTCGATCCCGCGGAGGAAGCCGACGCCGACAAAAAGGGTCTGGAGCTGTTTTCGAAGTCGCCATATAAGGCTCAACTCGCGAATGCCGGACTGTTCCTGGAGGCTCTGGACGCCCGCTCCACTCAATTGCCGAACCTGCTTCATAGCAGTTTCGGCAACGACTTCGGGAGCACTCACCTGGTCGGAATGCGGGCGCAGTCCAACCTTCCGAAGCATCTGCAAATGGATCGACTGGATCAGGTCGCTGCCCTGCCGCTGGGCTCGCGAATCACCGTTGATCCCTGGTCGGACCGGATCGCGATGCTCAAGAGTCAACCGGTGCATCTGCTGACAGCGTCGGAGAAGATGCCCCTGGAAGTGGCTCCGTTCTTTCCTTACCTGAAGCGGCGGGACGAGCACGAAAAAGCTCAGGCCGGAACTCGGCCGTAAACCAAGCTGTCGATTGATACTTCCGGGATGCTTGCGAGATTCAGATCCCCGTTCAGTAAGTCCAATTAGAAGAGGGGTTTGATCGCGGCTGGGGGAAGATGCAATGCTCCCTCGGCGGCGAGGCCGCTTGGAAGTTGGCCAGAAGTTCCTACGCTACGCTGACGCCGTACTGCATACGATACGCGCGCTCAATGGACTCCATCTGGTCCTTCAGGCGCAATTTCAGCTTTTTCAGACGGATCTCTTCCAGTTTCTCGTCTTCGCTGAGGTAACGTTTTTGGGTGAGTGTATCGAGGCGTTGCGAGTACTGCGTGTGCTCCTGAGCCAATCTGCGGAATTCCTCATGATTGGTCAGAAGTTGGTCTTTCGAAGTCAGCATCCAGCAGACCTCCAACCGGGATATATCTGAAGTGAATCTAGCACACGGGAAAAGTGGGTTCAATGCCAAAAAGTGGTGCAGTCTCAGTGTGAGAAACAGTTAACTTCGCGAACCATTTCCCCGAACAATTTTCCGGAACAATTCAAAGACCGCGGCGGTAGAGAACCGCATCTTCGACGGGATCTGCATAGTAGCCCTTGCGGCGGCTGGTCGGCTCAAAGCCTGCTCGTTCGTAAAGAGATCGTGCTGCTGCGCTCGACTCCCGAACTTCGAGAAACACAGAGCCGCCGCTGGTTTCGCGGGCCGCGCTGAACAGAGCGTCCAGTAGCCGTTTCCCCAGCCCCTGGCGGCGGGCGGTGGGAGCGACGACGATATTTTCGAGTTCCCATTCAGCGGCAAGACGCCGGGCCACCAGGAAGCCCGCCACCACGCCAACTACGCTGGGACGCGACGCGAGAGGCGCGGGAGATTCAACGACCAGTACCAGCCTTGTGGCGCTTCCGGACTGGAACGCTTGCCGATACTGCTCTTCCGTCCAGTGAGCGGCAGTGACGCATTGCCGCTCCAGCCCGATCATGGCGGGAATATCAGCGGCAGTGGCAGCGCGGATCAGCATGCGTTTTTCGGGGTTCAGCCTTGCAGTTGGTCGAGCTAGAACCTAGCAGCTAGAAGCTCTTCTTCACAAAGATCTCGGCGTCCGAGCGGCGCATATAATTCGCTTCCAGTTGCTCGGGCGAAAGAGTTACGCCGGCTTGCAATTTTCTCCAGCCGAAGCTGGCGATCATCCCGGCGCTCAGCGGTTCGAGTGTAACCACGGCAAGGCCTGCGTCTCGCGCCGCCGCGGCCAAAACATGGTCTGGCGTGGCGACCACCGAGTCTCGTGCCTCGGTCAGGAAGTCAGCCTTCGACAAAAGCTCCTCGCGCAGCA
>Ga0210395_10005003_pt1 | contig 10184 bp, 10 predicted proteins | sample IncBWH4OmetaG_FD_150861 | JGI IMG/M metagenome (GOLD analysis project Ga0210395, IMG submission 150861) | Forest soil microbial communities from Barre Woods Harvard Forest LTER site, Petersham, Massachusetts, United States - Inc-BW-H-4-O ...
GGCAGGACATGAAAAACGAATTGCGCGAGATTCTGTTGGATCCGAGGAGTTTGCAGCGAGGTTACTTCAACCGGGACGCAGTGCGGGAGATAGTCGACGAACATCTCTCCGGGAGAAGAGACCGGTCGGGAGTGCTCTGGCAATTGCTGGTGTTCGAGTTGTGGCACCGGAATTTTCTGGAGCGGATCCCGGTTGCACCTGAGTCTGGCACCTGGGATGCAACGACCGGAGAAACAGACGATGCAATTCCAGAAGCAATAGTGTCTGATGTCGGCGAGAGGGATGCGGCTTACCGGGCGACGCTGCCCGCGCCACAACTCGCAGAGCAGCCCGCGCAGAATCCCTCGCACGAACGGGAGCGTCTGCGGGTGGCGATCGTGGCGCCGTCGCTGCGCAAGGTCGGTGGGCAAGCGGTGCAGGCGAACTTGCTGCTGCGCAACTGGGAAAATGATTCGGCTGTGGATGCCAGGTTTGTGCCCATTGATCCAGAGTTTCCGGCGGCGATCCGGTGGATGGAGCGGGTGCCGTTTCTCCGAACCGTGGTCCGCGCGCCGTTGTATGGAATGCGGTTGTGGAAAGAAATGGGCGACGTGGACGTGGCACACATTTTTTCCGCTTCGTATTGGTCCTTCTGGCTGGCGCCGGTTCCGGCATGGGGAATGGCGCGGCTGCGAGGGAAGAAAACGATTGTGAACTACCGCAGCGGCGAGGCACGGGATCACCTTTCCAAGTCGACGCTGGCGCGGGCCATGCTGCGCCGCATGGGCGGGAGAGTTGTCCCGTCGGCATACCTGCAAGATGTTTTCCGCGAATTTGGCATTAGGGCGGAAGTGGTTCCGAACCTGGTCGATGGGGACCAGATCCGCTATCGCGAGCGAACCGAGTTGCGGCCCGTGCTGATTTGCACTCGAGGCTGCGAGCCCTACTATGCAGTGGACGACGTGGTGCGGGCGTTTGGCGTAGTGCAGGCGGCCTACCCGCAGGCGCACCTCATTCTTGTGGGCGGAGGTTCGCTCGAAGCGGCCATCCGGGAACTGGTGAGCGAGTTGCAACTTCACGGCGTGGAATTTGCGGGAAGAGTTTCGCGAGAGCAGATCGGATCGTACTACGACCGCGCCGATATTTTCATCAACGCCTCGATTCTGGACAACATGCCCGTCTCGGTGCTGGAGGCATTTGAGGCTGGGCTTCCCGTGGCCAGCACCGCGCCTGATGGGATTCGTTATATCGTCGAACAGGAGCGCACCGGGTTACTTTCGCCGCCGCGGGACTGGCGGCAACTCGGTGAAAACGTTCTGCGGTTGCTCCGTGAGCCGGCTCTTGCGCGCACGGTCGCGGGGAATGCGCGGCGGCAGGCGCAAGGCTACCGCTGGGAAGCAGTCCGGCAACAGTGGCTGCATCTCTACCGGGCGGCGGTTCGAGGAGAGAGTCTGGACGCGGAAAAAACCGTGGAGCCGAAGTCGGTTGCCGTGGAGGCCAAGTGAGAGGTCAAGTGACGGAGGCTACGATTTCATTGGAGAACGAACCTGAGCAGGATGCGACTTGGGATGGCATGATTTGCTTTGCTAACGATTGGTATGCCGATCCCCTCAGCAAGAAACATCTGATGTTGCGCTTTGCGCGCAACCGGAAAATCCTTTGGGTGAATTCGGTCAACAACCGCCGGCCCCAGATGGCGAGCAAGGACTTTCGACGCGTGTTCGAGAAGCTGGCCGGGTTTCGCAAGGGACTCTCGCAGGTAGAAGAGGGAATCTGGGTTCTGACCCCGCTCTATATACCTTTCCACGGAAATTCTGTAATTCGCGAACTGAACCGCCAGTTGCTGGGAGCGCAGATTCGCCGCGCCTTGAAGCAGTTGCAGATCCGGCACGCGGTTACCTACACGTTTGCCCCGACCTCGGCAGATGTTGTCGGAACTCTGGGCGAGGACAGCATCGTTTACCACTGTGTGGACGAGTTTTCCGCGTTCAGCGATGCCGGCGCCGAAGTGGCCCAGCGAGAGCGTGAGTTGCTCGGCAAAGCGGATGTCGTTTTATGTTCTGCTGCGGGGCTGTACGACAACAAGAAAGCACACAACCCGCATACTTACCTGGTGACGCACGGAGTGGATTATGAGTTCTTCCGCAAAGCGACGTCGGCTGATACTCCGGTCGCCGACGAATTGCGGGCGTTGCCGAAACCGATTCTAGGATTTACTGGACTGCTGGCGGATTGGGTTGATCTGCCCCTTCTGGCTGAACTTGCCAAACGGAGGCCGGAGTGGTCGATTGTGCTCATCGGCCGTTCCGATGTCGATTTGAAGATTTTTGATGGCCTGAGCAATGTGCATTTGCTGGGACATCGACCCTACAACCAGCTGCCGGAGTTCCTGCGGGGCTTTGACGTGGCCCTGCTGCCGTTTGTGAACAACGAATTGACGGTGAATGCGAATCCGCTGAAGTTGCGGGAATATCTTGCCGCGGGTTTGCCGGTGATCGCGTCGCCGATTCCGGAAGTGGTCCGCTATGCTTCGCAGGTGGCGCTGGCGAGTACGGCTGAAGAATACGAGAAAGCGATTGATGCACTTCTGAAAAAGGATGACCTGGGACCCTCGTTGGCTCGTTCCGCGAAGATGGCGTCGGAATCGTGGGATGCTAAGGTGATCGAGATCGAGGGAATCCTGCGTAAGACAAACGCCCCCGCTGCGCAGCTCGAGATGGAACGAATCTAACATCGAACGGAAAACATCGAACGGAAAACAATGTCGAGAGGAAAAGCGCCAGTTTTTGTGGTCGGTTGTCCGCGCTCGGGGACGACGCTGCTCTACAACATGCTGCTGTCCGCCGGCGGGTTTGCGGTTTATCTGGCGGAGTCCAATGTTTTTAATCTGCTGGTGCCGCGCTTTGGCGACCTGAGTGTCCGCGAGAATCGCGAAAAGTTGATGGACGCGTGGCTGCAGAGCCAGCTATTTCGTGCCTCGTTCCTGGATGCAGAAAAGATTCGCACCAAAGTGTTGGCGGAGTGCAGGAATGGCGGCGATTTTCTGCGCATCGTGATGGAGGAAATGGCACGAATGCAGGGCGCGCAACGCTGGGCTGACAATTCTCCGGAAGAACTGCAGTATGCGCTCGCGATCAAGAAATATCTTCCCGATGCGCTGTTCATCCACATGATCCGCGATGGGCGGGATGTCTCGCTCTCGCTCGACGCGCGGCCTCACGCATGGCTCCGGCCGTTTTCCTGGGACCTCAAGGACAGTCTGGCGATGATCGGCCTGTTCTGGGAGTGGGCGGTGAACCGAGGCCGCAAACTGGGCCGCCAGTTGGGCAACGATTATTTGGAAGTACACTTCGAGCAACTGCAGGCCGATCCAGGGGGAACGCTGGCGAAGATAGGAGACTTCATCGAGCACGACCTCGACTATGAGCGCATCCTGCGGGTTGGAATCGGTTCGGTGCGCGAACCGAACACGTCGTTCAAGGGCGATGGCGGAAGTCCGGTGGGGCGGTGGAAGCAGAAGATTTCGCCGGAACGGCTGGCGCTGTTCGAAGCGATGGTCGGGCCCACGCTGAAGGAACTTGGCTATCCGCTGGCGACCGGTGGCGCGGGTGCGAGTCGAATCAAGGCGCTGCGGCTGCGTACTTGCTATCGGGCTTACTTCGCCGCGAAATTCTGGTTCAAAAATTCGGCATTGGCGAGGGCTTATCTGGGCTCGATGTCGGGACAGCAGATCGATGACACCACGATTGCAGTCGATCCCGCGAGGCAGCCGACGGTCGTTTCACAGTCTTGAACCTGGGCTCCTGAGTCCCTGAGTCTAAGTTCGGGGCGGCTCGGACGGCGGAGAACTTTCCAACGCCGCAGAACGCAAACGATCATACAGTGTGTTGCCCAACACGCGGCGGGAAGCAACTCGAATCATTTCGCGGAGCTGAAGTTGCCAGAGAGTCCGGCCTTGGCATAAGGACTGAAATGCCGCGAGCGGAGTTCCCCGCATCACGGCGACGCGGGCTAAGTGAAACGGGTCGGAGCCACGCCGGTTGGCGCCAATGCGGCTGCTGGCGACGCTGCGATATCCGGCCTCCCGGGCGACTTGAACAACGTTTGCGCTCCAGCGGCCGCCGGGACACGAGAAGTGGTGGACGGCCCGGCCGAGAATATCCTCCAACTGCGTCTTGGCATCAGCAATCTCGCGCCGCAAACCGGCAGCGTCGAGATCGTTGAGATAGGCGTGGGTCATGGAGTGGCAGCCTATATCGAAGCCGGCATCGCCGAGTTCGCGCACCTGGCGTGGGATGAGGTAGCCGGGCTGGCCCAGAAATCCGAGTGTGATGTAGAAGGTCGCGCCGAAGCCAGCGTTCTTAAGGATGGGGGCCGCGATGCGCAAGTCGCTCTCGCACCCGTCATCGAACGTGAGTACGATTCCGAGGGGACGGCCTTCCGCGAGAGCATCGGACACAGAAATCCCACGCATTCCTTCCTTCTGCAGCCAGTCGATCTGATCGCGGAAATCCTGCTCGCCGAGAATATAGCGCACATAGCCGGGATCGCTGTGGCAGAGCGGCCGGCCAGGAGTCTCGAGCTCGTGATACATGAGGTAAAGAGTCTCGTCGGGGCGCATAAGCACTTCTCAGAAGATACGACGGAGCTGGGCCTTGATGGAAGCAGGTACGCGGATTCCCAGGCGGTCAATGGCGTTTTTGCCGGCTCTCAGGAAGTTGCGCATGCGATCCGAATTGGCGTGCCGCGCCGCGAAGCGACTCGAAAGTTCGGGCGGGAGTTCGCCCGATGAGGGCAACTGCAAATCATCTTTCACGCCGTAGTATATGCCTGCGGACAGAGCGCCGAGAACAGCTTCGCGGGTGTGCGCATCGCATTCCAGTTGTGTGAACAGGCCGCGAAATTGTTTCTTCCAGTGCAGATCCTGCCCGTAGAACGCGAGCATGCCGGGCCGGCGCTGGCGCAGGCGGAGCAGCAACTCGAAGGTTGCGGGACGAGGAGCGTACTGGCCGTCATACTTGGAGTTCCAGGTCTCGATGCCCAAGGGAAGAACTTCAAAGGTCTCGATCCAGGAAAACATGGTGTCTTTGGGATGGGCGATGACGGCGAGACCGTCGTGCTGCTGAATATGTCGAATTATTTTTTGCGGATCGATCGTGTCAGCCAGCACGGTCACGCCGTATCCCAGGATGTGCATGCGCTGTTCGCAACTGTACTCAAGGCCGGAGATGAAGCTGAAGTGTTCGTCCGAGAGATCGGCGCATTCGCGGACATAATCGGCGAGTTTGGGTTCGTCGAAGCTGTCGGCATGATCGGTCATGCAGACGACGGAGCATCCTTGCTCAGAAAATATCCGCTTGATTTCGGGCAGAGTAAACTCGCCGTCAGAATAGGTGCTGTGGGCATGGAGGGCGGCTTTCAGCATGAGGGGATCGCTCATTGGACGGCCCGCTCGCGGACTTGCCGGGCGAAGCGAATCCAGTCGCCCAGCTCCGGAAGCGGATCTTGCCACATGAAATTATCATGGAAAGTGCCGGGGCGGGGCGTGAGTTCCGCCAGCAGCGTCGACCAGCGGCCGGGAAAAAATCCGGGATAACCGGGCGGGCGACCTTTCCAGACTTCGATTAGGTGGCGGAAGTCGCCGACGAACCAGCGGCAACGGACGCCGGCCTTGTACGCGGGTGGAGGGTCGACATCGCCGAATTCGGCCATGTGGGCGAGCAGCGCGGGAAAATCGGCTCCCGCGAAACAGGCCAGCGGCAAGGAATGCCAAAAGCGCCCGTTGACCTCAAGGAATACCGGGACGCCATCGTCGCGCAGACGGAATTCAATCATGGCGACGCCGTGCCAGTTGAGGGCGCGAAGCATCGCAAGGCTCAAATCGCGGACCTTGGGATCGAGTGCAACGCTTTCCCGCAGGGCGCTGCCAGAGCCAGTCGGGTGGACATCGCGAATTCGGCGATGCGCGAATTCGGCGCGCACCTGGCCACGGTTCATGAGCGCAAAGTATCCAGCGCCGGCTCCCTCGACGAACTCCTGCACCAGCACGGATGAGCAGAGCTGGCGCATTTCCGCAAGTGCTTGTTGCAGTTGGGCAAAATCGCGGGCGTAGCGCGGCCGGCCTGTGGCGCGCATTTTGTTCTGAGCTAGTTCCTGGGAAGCACGCGGCTTAAGAACTACGGGGAAGCGCAAGGCCTGCACCGCGGCTGGGCTCGTCTCGTTGCAATCGATCGTTGCAGTCTTGGGCACTACCATTCCAAGCGACTCGGCGAGGTCGGTGGTCTGGCTCTTGTCGACGGCCCGGAGAAGGTCAGCGTGCGAAGGGAGTACGAGCCGTGCGCCGACTGCAGCGAAACGCTCGCGCTGGGCTGAGATGAGCAGCGTACTGGCCTCGGTCGTGGGAAGAACGAGGGTGCCGGGTTCTTTTCGAGACTCCGCCAGCAGGTCGTCAACGAATTTCTCCGGCTGCAGCTGACACGACGCGTATTGGAACGAGCCGGCGCAGTAGCGCGACCAACCGGCCTTGGACCAGGAACACGCCTCTCCGGCGAAAACGGTATGGCCCTGCCGGGCCAGCGACCGCACACAGGCAACCGCCTGGTTCTGATCGCCGTCAAGAACCAGAATCCTCATGGGCTCGAGTTACTCCCGATTTGTATGGGCATCCGCACCGCGGTACTGACCGAGCACAAAGGAATTCGGTTAGCCCAGGCACACAGAGGCGCAGATGACTGCAGCTTCGCTTCCTGCGCCTGGCTCACATACATGCCACGGTACTTTGCCTTCCAGGCATAGATCGTGTCCTTCGATACGCCTACTTCACGGGCCAGGTCCTCCGCCTTGCGTCCGGCCTCCAACTGCTTCAGCGCGCCGATCATCCCAGCGAGCCGAAGAAAATCAGGTTCCGGTATTGGGATTGTGGGAACCGGGGAGAGGCGGGGGAGCACCCAACTTAACCGTGATCGCCTTAGAACGATAACGTGGATCGGGCCACCACGTTAAGCTCTGAGAGTTGTCGCTACGAGCAAAAGTGTAAGACGCGCGCATCGATCGGTCTGTGGCCTCGTCATTTCCCTCGCCTTGCGGATTGTAGCGCTTGGCTGCGCGATAGTCGTCGAGTATCCAGACCCCAAGCAGTCGCTCGTTGACGTGGTCTCTTGCCAGTTTGCAGACAAGGCCTATGAGCTTGTCTTGGGTGACGTCCACCGAGGCAATGCTCACCCTAATTACGACAGCCTGGGCACGGTTGTTCGTAAACTTCGACGCTACGCGGAACTGGGGAACTTTGTCGTCCAGATGTGCATCGCAAGAATCCGCAATCGGCCCATCTTGCGCCACACTCATCTGCACGGCAACCGCACCCAGCATAGCAGCCGCCACCAAACAACGAAGCCTCCACAACAAGGGCTTTCTAAAGTTCTTCATAGGCTATAAGCAATGGTGCTTCCCCAAAAACGGATTTATATCCTGGCTATCCTGTTGATCGGGCGGCGGAGCGCTTCTTTGTCCAAGACTCAGATCCGCCACCAAAGCTTCCGCAGTTCCGTGTTCTCGTCACGCAACTGCGACATGAGTCTGCGCCGCCAGCAGCGCGCGTCCTATGCCGGTTCCCGGCCTTCCTGTATTCTATCAATTCGAACTTGAGCGAAGGATCGCCATTCGTTCCGCGTAGTGTCCGCGCGGCCATCGCCTACCGGGGAGAGCTCTAGTTGCCGGAACTTACGCCGGATCACTTGAATTCAACGACTCAGAAAGTGACGAATCCTGCGCGGCCGGGCCTCTGCATGATGACGAATACGCTGGAGGTAGGAGGAAGTGAACGCCAGTTCGTGGCCTTAGTGGAGGCGCTGAGCGGAGGACAGTTCGAGGTGAAGCCAGCGTGTTTGCGGCGCATCGGAGGACTGGTTTCGCGGCTGGGGGAGATTCCTGAGTTTCCTACCGGTGGAAGTCTGTTTCGCCTGCAATCCCATCGGGCGCGGCTGGCAATCGCGCGCTTCATCCGACGGAACCACTGCGTGGTGGCGCACGCGTTTGATTTCTACACCAACCTGATGATGGTGCCGGCGGCACGCGTGGCGGGCGTGCCCGTGGTGCTGGGAAGCCATCGACAATTGGGAGACCTGCTCACGCGAGGTCAATTCTGGGCGCAGTTAACGGCGTTCCGGATGTGCGACCGGGTTTTGTGCAACTCGCGTGCCGCTGCCGAGAGGCTGCGCACAGCAGGGCTGCCGGAGCGCAAGCTGGAGATTATTCCGAACGGACTGCCGGAGCAAGCATTCGAGCCGTGTGCGCCGGCGATTCCTCGCAGGCCAGGAGTGGTGCGCGTGGGGATGATCGCGAGGATGAATGATCCGGTGAAGAACCATCCTGCGTTCCTGCGCGCCGCCGCGCGCGTGGCGAGAGAGTTGCCCGAAGTGGAGTTCCTGCTGGTGGGCGATGGGCCCCTACGCCCGGGATTCGAGACGATGGCGACGGAACTGGGGATTGCGCCGAAGGTCATCTTTGCCGGCGAGCGCCACGACATTCCGGCTATGCTGGCGAGTATGGATGTGAGTGTGCTGATCTCCTCGTCGGAGAGTTTATCGAACGTGATCCTGGAGTCCATGGCGGCGGGTGTGCCCGTGGTCGCCACGAACGTCGGTGGGAACCCGGAGTTGGTGAAAGACGGGGAGACAGGGATGCTCGTCCCACCGGGGGACGAGGACCGCTTGGTAGATGCGCTGCTCCGGCTGGCGCGGGATGCGGGTCTGCGACGCCATTGCTCGCAGTCAGGCCGGGAGTTTTCGCGATCGTCTTTTCACATCGATGTTATACGCCGCCGCTACGAACAGTTGTACTCGTCGTTGCTGGAGGAGAAAGGCGTGAGAGTTGCCCGTGTGTAACCGGCAACCAGGTCGCCATGAGTCTGCCTCCCGTGAATAAAGGCAAGCGTCCGGTGTTTGTGTTGGGTTCGCCCCGCTCGGGAACGACTTTGCTTTACCACATGATCCTTTCGGCAGGCGATTTTGCGGTTTATCGCACCGAGTCCAACGTGTTCAATCTGCTGGTGCCGCGCTTCGGCGATTTGAGCGTGCGGCGAAATCGTCAGGCGCTGATGAAGGTGTGGCTGGGAAGCAAGCTGTTCACCTGCACTGGACTGGAAGCTGGCGAGATCGAGGAAAAGATTTTGGACGGAGAGTGCCGCAACGGTGGAGATTTCCTCCGGATCGTGATGGGCGAAACGGCTCGCAAACAGGGAGTGGCTCGCTGGGCCGACTGCACGCCGGACCACCTGTTGTATCTGGCCCAGATCAAGAAAGAAATCCCGGATGCACTGGTGGTGCACATTCTGCGCGACGGGCGAGACGTCGCGCTCTCGCTCGACAAGCAAGCCTGGATCCGCCCGTTTCCCTGGGACCGGGAACAGAGCGTTCTGGTTGCGGGACTGTACTGGCAATGGATCGTCAATAAGGGCCGGGAGAACGGGCGCGCACTGGGTGCGGACTACACCGAGATTCATTTCGAAGACTTGATTCAGAATCCGGGTTCGACCCTGGAGAAGCTCGGGCAGTTTATCGATCACGATCTCGACTACGACAGGATTCTGAAGGTCGGGATCGGGTCGGTGAGTAGTCCGAATACCTCGTTCGATCCGAAGTCTGACCAAACGGGGTTCAACCCGGTGGGGCGGTGGCGGAGCAATTTTCCAGCGGGGCAGTTGGCCGCATTCGAGAGCCTGGCTGGCAATACGCTGGAGAGCCTGGGCTATGAAAGGACGACGGCAGGAACGCGCCCTGAGGCCGGGTGGGCGGGCATGCGCACGGCGTACGAGAGCCGCTATAACCTGAAGCTATGGCTGAAGCAGAATACGCCGCTGGGGAAGATGTTGATCAGCGACGATCTTTCCTGGTTGTGATGGGCGAGGTGGTTACCGTGGCGCGAGAGGCAAAGCGTGCGGCGATTCCGCCCCTCGACACTAGCGCTCCCACGCCGGTTAACCAACTCTCGAATTCGAGGGGAGTCTGGGCCGTGGTATCGATAAACCGCGGAAGCAGCAACGGCTTGCTGCGCACGGACGTCAAACCCGGATCGCAGGTAGTGGCAGAGACGACCCCCTCTTCGGCAAGCCAGGGCAGAAACATCAAGTCATAGTCGCCGCTCGGGTAACAGAAATGAGTGGGACGCTTCTTGGTGATAGCCTGGAGCGCGTCGCGATTATCGCGGAT
>Ga0210395_10005005_pt1 | contig 10182 bp, 10 predicted proteins | sample IncBWH4OmetaG_FD_150861 | JGI IMG/M metagenome (GOLD analysis project Ga0210395, IMG submission 150861) | Forest soil microbial communities from Barre Woods Harvard Forest LTER site, Petersham, Massachusetts, United States - Inc-BW-H-4-O ...
AAGGAACGCCTTTAGCCCTTCCGCTCCGTCGGCGGCCCTCGGATTATGCTGGGTGTAATGCGAGCCGAGGAATTTCGAGGCGGCATCGAAGTCTTTTTGATTGATCGCCGCCTCGTAGAGCTGCAACACGACCTTTTTGTTCGCTTCCATTTGCGCGGCATCGGCGGCGTAAGCGGCCGGCGCCAGCGCGATCATGGCGGCGGCGAGGATGAGGCGAAGCATGGTGTCCTCCTGTTTTGTTGGCTCGGAAATCCGCTCGTCCCCGCGACCCGCCTACGCTCGCTTCGCGAGCTTCGGCGCGGTTTGGTCGCGCCGAAGCGCACAGCGCGAAGGCGGAAGGCGGGGACCCAGCCATTTTCCCAGGCATTTCGCGAAGCCATTCTGGATTCCCGCCTTATACCCGCCTTCGCAGGAAAGAACGGAGTATGTCCGAAGCAATCCAGAAGGCCCTAGTACATATGCGACGGCAGCCAGAGCGCCAAAATCGGGAATGCGATCAGGATCACCAGCCGGATCAGATCGGTGACGATGAACGGCAGCACGCCGCGGAAGATGGTCGAGAACGTCACTTCCTGCACCACGCTCTTGATCACAAACACGTTCATGCCGACCGGTGGATGAATGAGCCCAAGCTCGACCGTCATGACGATAATGACGCCGAACCAGATCGGATCGAAGCCAAGCTGCACAATCACCGGGAAGATGATCGGAATCGTCAGGATGATCATCGCCAGCGAATCCATCAGGCAGCCGAGCACGATATACATAAGCATGATCAACGCCAGCACGCCGTAGCGGCCCAGCCCGAGCGCGGTGAGGAACGCCGTCACCTTCTGCGGCGTCTGGGTGACGGTGAGAAAATAGCCGAACAGCAGCGCGCCGATCAGCACGGTGAGCACCGCGGCGGCGGTGCGCACCGCCTGCAGCAGCGAGCGGCGGATTTCGACGCCGGTGAGCTTGCCGCGCACGACGCCGATCAGGAGCGCGCCGATAGCGCCGACGCCGCCGGCCTCGGTCGGCGTGAACAGGCCGCCATAGAGACCGCCGATGACGAAGATGAACAGCAACAACATCGCCCAGACGTCGCGCAGGCCGATGAGCCTTTCCTTCCAGGAATGGCGCGGCGCCACCGGCAAGAAATCCGGACGCAGGCGGCCGATCGCCACCACCGTCAGCATGTCCATGGTGGCGGCGAGCAGCCCCGGAATGATACCGGCGATGAACAGCTTACCGATATCCTGCTCGGTGATGATGCCGTAGACCGCGAGCACGGTCGACGGCGGCAGCATGGCGCCGAGCGTGCCGCCGGCGGCAATGACGCCGGTGGCGAAGGATTGCGGATAGTTGTACCGCCGCATTTCCGGATAGGCGACGGTGGCGAAGGTCGCGGCGGTGGCGACCGAGGAGCCGGAGATCGCGGCGAAGCCGGCGCAGGCGGCGATGGTGGCGATGCCAAGCCCGCCGCGGAAATGGCCGACAAACGAATTGGCGGCGCGGAACAATTCGCGGCTCATGCCGGAATTGGACACGAACGCGCCCATCAACAGGAACATCGGGATGATGCCGAAGGTGTAGTCGGTCACCGTCCGCATCGAAGTGTGACCGATGATCTTGAGCGCGGCATCGCCGTTGACCAGATAGGCAAAGCCGCTGACGCCGACGAGGCCCATCGCCATTCCGACCGGCACGCGCACCAGCATCAGCGCGAACAGGGCGACAAATCCAATCAGGGCGACGACGTCGCTGCTCACCGCGCTCACTCGACCGGCTTGATCTGATATTGCGCGCCGAACTCGTCCGGCTGGAAGATCAGCCGGTAGGTTCGGATCGCGATCAGCAGCACCGCCGAGACGTCGCCTAGCCACGCCACCAGAAAGAACGGCCAGACCGGCAGGCGCAGATCGAAGGTCAGCACGTGGTCGGTACGCGTGGTCCAGACCTTGTCGTAGAGGGTGTAGGTCTGCACCGTGACGACGAACAGCAGCACCAGCGTGGCGAAGACGTCGATCAAGCGCTGCAGCCGCGGACCGACATTGGCATAGAGCAGGTCGACGGTGATGTGGGTGCCGCGATAACTCGTCGCTGCGATGCCCCAGAAGATCAGAATGCCGAGCAGCAGGCGGCCGAAATCGTAGGCGTCGGGAATCTGCACATCGAAAAATTTGCGGAGCATGACGGAGATGAAGATGTCGGCAGCGACGATGCCGATGAAGCCCGCGGCCATCAGCTCGATGAAGTCGATGAACCAATTCATCGGCCCGCGCGGCGCCCGGGACGGCGTTGGGCGCGGCGCCGTTCCGGCGGCTATCGGCTCAGCCATCTGCGCTCCTCAACCGCCGGCGGACATGCATGTGCGACCGATGCTTAGTACGCCGCGTTGTATTGCGCCAATGAATCCTTGAGCGCCTTCATGATCGCGTCCGGATCGCCGCCGGCGCCGCGCACCGCCTCGGCCCATTTCTGGTGGAGCGGCTGCGCCGATTTCTTCCACTCGTCGAGCTGCTCGTCGCTGATCTTGTAGACCTCGTGGCCCGGCATGGCTTTGATCTTCTCCAGGCCCGCATGCTCCCAATCCGCCCATGGATCGGCAAACTTCGCCGCCCATTCGGTGGTGCAGTGATCGTCGATCACTTTCTGCTGCGCCGGCGACAGCGCCGCGTAGGTCTTCGGATTCATCAGCCACTGAAACATGACGGTGTTGAGCGGCGCGTCCATGTGGTACTTGGTGACCTTGTCGACGCCGAGCAGCGGAATCGATCCCCACGGGAAATTCACCGCGTCGGCGACACCCCTATCCATCAGCTCACGAACTTCGGTGGCGCTGGCCTGCACGTTGGTGCCGCCGAGCAACGTCACCCAGGCGGCCACGGTCGACTGCGACGGCCGGACCTTCTCGCCCTTGATGTCGGCGGGCACCACGATCTTCTTGTTCTTGGAATGCCAGGTCAGCGGATCGAGGATGAAGGAGAAGCAGTACTTGACGTCTTTCATCTCGGTGGCGGCGTATTTGCGATACCAGGCGTCGATCGCGCGGATACCGCCATGGGAATCGCCGACCAGGAACGGCAGTTCGCCGGCGGCAATGATCGGAAAGCGGCCGGGCTGATAGCCAGGATTGACATAGGTCATATCGGCAATGCCGTCGCGCGCCATGTCGTAATGGTCGAAGGCTTTGCCGAGCTGCTGCGACGGAAAAATCTTGTACTTGATGGTGCCGCCGGAGGCCTTCTCGACGTCGGCGGCCCAATCGTCGATCGCCTTCTGCAGCGGATGCGTCGGCGGCACCCAGTGCGACAGCTTGAGCTCGACGGTCTTGTCTTCGGCGGACGCGGCGCCGATCCCGAGCGCAAGGCCGAGAAACGCAGCAGCTCCGGTGAGCACGAGTGGCCGCAGCGCGCGCATGATTTCCTCCAGGTGATTTGATTGGTTAAATTTTGACCCATTGCATTTAAACGCAAAAGCGCTGACCTGTACAGCAGCCGCCGCGCCGCACCCGACGCAGATTTTCAGCAAGCATTAAATCTGTTGGTGCCGACGTAACGCTTCCTGCACGCTGTTTTCGATTGTTCCATCGGCTAGCGCAGGCCTTAACGCGACAGCAGCAGCGGCCGGGTTATCGCGTCCCTGAAAGCAAAGAGCCGGGCGAGCGCTTCCTGAGCGCGACGCTCTGCCGTCAGGGACGTCAAAGATGTTCAGTCGCCTCGTGCACGGCCTCGCCGTGCTGCTTACGCTGTTACCGTTCGTTCTGCTTGACCGCGCGTTCGGCCAATCGCAGCCGGGCGCGACCGGCGACGAGACGGCGACGTTCGCCGAGCGGTTCTCGGCGCTGATTGAGGCGCCGACGCCGGCGCCCGCGGAGCAACCGGCAATCCGGTCCGAGCCGCAGGAGCATTCGAGCGATGCGCCAGCGGCCGGGCAACCTTTCGCGCTCGAGCTTTTGCCGGTGACCCGGGGCGGCGTGCTCGACAAATGGAACGGCGTGATCGCCGATGTTCGCGTCGAGAAGGAGATTCTCGATCGCTGCCGCAGCGACGCACGGCATTGCCCGGCGGCGGCGCAAAGATTCCTCGCCATCATCGCCGAAGGTCGCGCCCATGAAGGCCGCGCCCGCATCGGCATCGTCAACCGCGCCATCAATCTCACGATCCAGCCGGTGAGCGATCTCGCCCAATGGGGCGTGGAGGATCGCTGGAGCTCGCCGCTGGCCACGCTGACCGGCGGCCGCGGCGATTGCGAAGACTACGCGATCGCCAAATATGTGGCTTTGCTCGAAGCCGGCGTCGCCGAGAGCGACGTCCGCCTTATCATCGTGCGGGATATCGCGACCGGCGACGATCATGCCGTCGTCGCCGCCCGCGTCGACGAAAAATGGATCATCCTCGACAACCGCCGCCTCACGCTACTCGAGGACGTCGCCATGCCGCACGTGCTGCCGCTGTTCGCTCTCGACCAGGAAGGCGTAAAGCGGTTCGCACCACCGATCGCGCAAGCGCGGCAAGCGCCGGTGCCGGCTGAAACCGGCACGCTGGCGCCTTCAACGCTGTAGTTCTCAGACCCAACTCCCCTCATTCCGCGAAAGCGGGAATCCAGATTCGCTGGGGTGCTCGCTGGGTCCCCGCCTTCGCGGGGACGAGCGGATCGAGACTTTCGGTTTAGAACTCCGAGCCGGTGGCGCTCTGCGGATCGACCAGCGACTGCAGGCGCAGCGCCGCAGCGTGTGCGAAGCGCAGCATCATGGTCTTGCGCCGCGCCGGCAGCAGGCGATGCTCGGGCGCCTCATAAAGGATCGACGCGCCGAAGGCGTCGGCGACGATCAATCCGGTGCCTTGGGGAAATATCTCGCTCGGAACGTCGGCGGTGGTGGCAAAGAACAGCCGGTCGCAGTGCAGCCGGTATTCCATCCATTTCTGATCGGCGCGGAAATCGGCCACCGACGACTTGATCTCGACGATCACGATCTCGCCGTCGCCGCCGAGCGCGACCAGATCGGCGCGGCGGCCGGACGGCAGCGGCAGCTCGCTCACCACGCAATAGCCGAGCGCGTGCAGGAACCGCGCAGTGCCGCGCGCGATGGCGAGCGCGGTCGGCGATTGCCGTCCATCGGCCGGCGGCGCAGCCGGCAATAGGTTGACGCTCATCGACAATATTCCGGGAAGCGGCAGGCTCGACCAAAGCCCGGTTTCGATCTTACGCATGTCACGCAACCCCGACAGTGTAACCGACTCGATCAAGTGATCATCTTGCCGCGCCGACGCGCTCGGGAAAAGCCCCCGCCAGAGCGGCGCGGGATGCCGCGATCACGCCGCGCTCCGTGATCAGGCCGGTCACCAGCCGCGCCGGGGTGACGTCGAAGCCGTAATTGGCGACCGGCGTATCGGGCGGCGCAATCCGCACGGTCTCGATGCGGCCGTCGGCAGCGCGGCCGGTCATAGTCGCCACTTCGTCGCCGCTGCGCTGTTCGATCGGGATTTCGGCGACGCCGTCAGAGACGGTGAAATCGATGGTCGGCGACGGCAATGCCACGTAAAACGGCACGCCGTTGTCGCGCGCGGCCAGCGCCTTCAAATAAGTGCCGATCTTGTTGCAGACGTCGCCGTTGGCCGTGACGCGGTCGGTACCGACGATAACGATATCAACCAGGCCGTGCTGCATCAGATGGCCGCCGGTATTGTCGGCAATCAGCGTATGCGGCACGCCGTGCCGGCCGAGCTCCCAGGCGGTGAGCGACGCGCCCTGATTGCGCGGGCGGGTCTCGTCGGCGAAAACGTGGATTGGAACGCCCTTATCGTACGCCATATAGATCGGCGCGGTGGCGGTGCCGACATCGACCGCGGCGAGCCAGCCGGCATTGCAATGGGTGAGCACATTGACCCGCTCGCCCGGCGGCTTTTTCGCGGCGATGGCTTCGATCAGCGGCAAGCCGCTTTTGGCGATGCCGGTATTGATGGCGATGTCTTGCGCACAAATCTCGGCGGCGCGCCGGTAGGCGGCGGCGGGGCGTTCGGCCCGCGGCCGGTTGCGGACCACGGCCATCATCTCGTCGAGCGCCCATTTGAGATTGATCGCGGTCGGCCGGGTGGCGAGCAGCGTCGCATAAGCGCGCTCCAGCGCTTCGTCCGAGGCGTCTTCGCGCAGCGCCAGCGCCATGCCGTAGGCGGCGGTGGCGCCGATCAGCGGCGCGCCGCGGATCACCATGGCGCTGATCGCGTGCGCGGCGTCGGCGAGCGTCGTCAGCCGGACGGTCAGGAGGCGATGCGGCAGCGCAGTCTGATCGACGACGCCAACCGACCAGCCGTCCGGCTCGAGCCAGATGCTGCGCATGGGCTTGCCGTCGACGTTCATGCGCTTGGTCTAGCAAGATTGCCGGAGCGTGGGGAGCCTGCTTATGTCTGGTACTGGCACTGGAGGTACATGCCGATGGCCACCGTCGATCTCGAGACCGAGTATAGCCCCCGCGTCACCGTGCCCGACCACGCGCAGATCTTTGCCCGCTGGGCGCGAACGGCCGAAGACTATCGCGCCGACATGCTCAAGAGCGGCAAGGTCGAGCTCGGCCTTTGCTATGGCGACACGCAGCGGCAATTCATCGATCTGTTCCTGCCGGCGGCAGGCGAGAGCGCACCGCTCGCGATGTTCATCCATGGCGGCTATTGGCGCGCCATGGATCCGTCGTTCCACAGCCACATGGCGCGCGGCCTCAATGAGCGCGGCTTTGCGGTGGCGGTCGTGGGCTACGACCTCGTTCCGACGGTCACCATCGCCGACATCATCGAGCAAGTCCGGCGCGCCTGCGCGTTTCTGTGGCAGCGGTTCGAGCGCCGGCTCCTGGTGACCGGACATTCGGCAGGCGGGCATCTCACCGCCGCGATGGTAGCGACCGATTGGCAGAAGCTCTGGCCGAAAGTCCCGAGCGATCTGGTGCCGGCCGGCTACGCCATCTCGGGCGTGTTCGATCTCACCCCGCTGGTGAAAACCAGCATGAACCAGGACTTCCGTCTCGATGACGACGAGGCGCGGCGTATCTCGCCGATCTCGTGGCCGGTTCCGCCGGGGCGCACGCTCGATGCCGCGGTCGGCGACTTGGAATCCAACGCCTTCAAAGGCCAAAGCCGTAGTATGGCTGATACTTGGCTAAAGGCGAATGCGGAAACCCGCTACACCGAGCGGCCCGGCAACCATTTCACCGTGATCGATGCACTCGCCGATCCACTAAATCCGATGGTGGCGCGTATCGCCGAATTGGCCAAGGGAGTTCGCTAGACCGTGATCCGATCAAGTTGAATCGGATCACGCTCTAAATTTGCGTTGGAGCGTGATCTCTTCTGCTCGGGGCGCGTCAGCCGGTGACGCGTTTCGCCTCGTGCACTGGCGCGGGCGGAGCAAACAGCACGCAGGCGGAAGCGGCAAAAATCAACGCGAAACCGATGATGTCGGTCGTGGTCGGGCGCTCGCCGACCATCAGCACGGTCGAGATAACGCCAACGACCGGAATGCCCAGCGTGCCCAGCGACGCCGTCCCGGCCGGTAGCCGCCGCACGATTTCGAACCACATGGCGTAAGCGATGCCGCTGCCGATGATGCCGGCGTAGGCGGTGGCGAGCAGCGACTTTGCATGCGCATGATCGAGGTTGAGCCGGCCGTCGAACACGATAAGGCACGCGGCGATGACGAAGAACGCAATCACCAGCTGCCAGAATGCGAGCCCCAACGGATCGAGGTCGACACGGGCCCATTTGACGTAAACCGTGCCGGCGCCCCAGCTCAAGCCGGCGGCGACCGCCAGCAACAGACCGAACGGCACGCCTTTCGCCGCCAAGGGATAGATCAGGACGCTGATCCCGAGTGCACATAATACGACGGCAAGAAATTGCCGCGCTGTCGGCCGCTCCCGCAGCAGCAACCAGGCCAGCAGCACCGTCCAGATCGGCATGGTGTAGATCAGGATCGTCACCCGCGACGTCGACGCGGCGATTTGCGCGAAGGCGGTGAGCAGGCTGAAAGCAGCGATGTTGAGAAGTGAGATGATGACCACGTGGCCGCACGCCTTGGCGGTGGCGAGGCGAAAGCGGCGGCGGGTCACCAGACAAATAATCAGGAGGCACACCATGCCGAACCCCGCCGTCAGGGTGCGCATGCTCAAGGGCGGGATATCCTCGAGTGCGATCTTCATCATCGGCCAGGTGGTGCCCCAGAGCAGGCACAACGCGACCAGCAAAGATTTGGCGCGAAAGTCGCCGGTGTCCGCGGCCGCGGGCCGGCGCTGACTGTTGGGCGAAACGGTCACGGCGCTTTCGGTCCGGCGGCGCGATACCAGTCGGCGATCTGCGCGCCGGTCCAGAATTTCACGTCGCTCTTGCCGCTGATGACTTCGAGCACGCGGCGGAAATATTTCAGCCGATGCGGGGCGCCCATGATGTAGGGGTGCACGACCAGCGCCATGACGCGCGCCGAGGAAGCGGCGTCGGCGTAGATCTGCTCGAACTGATCGAGCGCACGGTCGCTGTACTCCGACGCCTTGTGGTGCTGGATCAGCATCATCGCGACGTCATTACATTCCTGGGTGTACGGGACATTGAGAATCGGTTTGCCCCGGGTCTTGAGCCATACCGGCTGATCGTCGAGCACCCAATCGGCCACATAGTCGTAGCCTTCCTCGACCAAGAGGTCAGGCGTCTGCCACGTTTCGGTCAGGCCGGGACCAAGCCAGCCGCGCGGCGCTGTGCCGGTTGCCTCGGCGATGACGTCGCGGGTCTTGCGGATATCGGCGCGCTCGTCCTCCACTTTCTGCATGTTGCGCTGGGTAAAGCCATGGCCGATGAACTCCCACTCGCGCTCGACCGCGGCGCGCACGATCGGCGGATAAGCGGCAAGCGCCGAGCCGTTGATCGACAGCACCGCCGGGATCGACAGCGCGTCCAGCACCTCGACAAAGCGCCAGAAGCCGACCCGGTTGCCGTATTCATGCCAGGCCCAATTGGGCACGTCGGGCATCGGCGCGCCGCCGGCGGGCGGGGTGAGCACCGTGCGCGGCATCGGCTGCCGCGCGTCCCATTCCTCGACATTGACGATGACCCACACCACCATGCGGGCGCCATCCGGCAGCTTCAGCGGCGGCCGCTCGGTAATGGCCGAATAGGCGATGCGGTCGGTCGGCAGCATCGGCTGCGTCGACCTCCCCTTGGTGCGCGCGGATTTTCCCGGCCGCGTGGTCATGCGCGGCTATTCCTGCCGGGCGGTGGAACGACCGTCAACATTCGGCCGCGATTTACAGCCATGCATCCCGCCTCCCATGAGCACCTGATTTTCTTTCTCCCACCCGTCCGCGCCGACGCCGGACGTGCGGTCGCATTCGCACGTCTGGCCGCGCGGGCGGCCGCCATCCGGCGGTCGTTGGCTCGAGCCGACGAGGGAGAAGGTGCATATCGAAGATCTGAAAAATCCGGAATATCGCAAAGGCCGGCGTCAGCGGCCCCAGGAACGGAAGGCGGAGCCGCTACGCCGGCCGAGCCTGACAGACGAAGCGCTCCGGGCGCAGTACGCAGTGAAAATAGCCCGCGCCGAGTTCGGCCGCTTCTACTGGAATGACCAGCTCCGCCGCCGCATGGAGCGGGAGCTTCACGCGTCACGGCGGCGCCAGCGCGAGGCTGCCGAGCTTGCCCGCCTGCGCAAGCGAAACGGAAAGTGAGTGTGTACAGGCCCGGCCGATTTTGCGTTGGAGCATGATCTTTTCCGAAAACCGGTTTCCACTTTTCGGGATCATGCTCTATCGGCCGGGCGTCTTCTCCGGCACCGGGCGAAACCGCACCACGATCGCACCCAACACTGTGAGCGCCACGCAGCACATCAACACCGGCACGAAGACGGTCCACGGCTTGCCGGTCAAATCCCACAGCCCGCCACAGATGGTCGGAATGATCACCGCGCAGGTATAGCTGACGGTGAACATGCCGGCGGCGGTGCGCGGCACGTCTGCCGGCGCGGCAAGGAGCGCCGGCAGCGCCAGGATCGCGGTCATCGTGACCGCCGCGGCGACGCCGACCACCGCCATGGCGGCGACGATGGCAAGCGGCGACGCGGTGAAGACGAGCAGCGCGACAAACGCGGCCAGCATGATCGGGCCGAACACCAGGAACGGCCAGGCGCGCAGCTGCAGCCGATTGGCCGTCAAGAGCAAAACGGCAA
>Ga0210395_10005009_pt1 | contig 10175 bp, 8 predicted proteins | sample IncBWH4OmetaG_FD_150861 | JGI IMG/M metagenome (GOLD analysis project Ga0210395, IMG submission 150861) | Forest soil microbial communities from Barre Woods Harvard Forest LTER site, Petersham, Massachusetts, United States - Inc-BW-H-4-O ...
CAGGTGCCGGGGCTGCTCGCGGCCATGCCGGAGGCCCCGGACTTCTACCTTGACTCCGTCAGCCAGGTCCGCATGGACAGCTGGTCGGCCGGGCGGGTCACGCTGGCCGGTGATGCGGGCTACTGCCCGTCGCCGCTGTCCGGCCAGGGCAGCAGCCTAGCCCTGGTCGGGGCCTACGTCCTGGCCAGCGAGCTGAGCGCCGCGGACGGCGACCACCGTGACGCCTTCGGCCGGTACCAGCGGCGCATGCAGGATTTCGTCGAGCGCAATCAGCAGATCGCCCACGGCAACGCCAAGCGGTTCACGCCTACCAGCCGACGGCAGATCTGGCTGCAGAACCAGGGCATCAGGGCCCTGCCCTACATGCCAGGCAAGAACTGGGTCCTCAGCCAGGCGACCAGAGGGGTCAAGGAGGCCGCCAACGCCATCACGCTGCCCAGCCCGGCGCCGTGACCGGTTATGAGCCCACGGTGTCGGGGAGCTTGCCGGTCGCGCCGAGCTTGTACGCGATGATCATGTTCCGCTGCGTGCTCGACGGGGCGGCGAGACCGGCACCGGCGATGACGTAATCGCCGTCGACGGCGACCGGCGCGTTGGTCCGGGCGGACATCGGCGTGGAGAACAAGATGGCGCCGGTGGTCTCGTCGAGCGCGTACAGGTAGCCGCTGAACGTGGTGGTGAACACGACGTTGTTGGTCACCGTCGTGGCGCCGAACAGCATGGACGGGAGCGGGGTGTCCCAGATCACGGTGCCGGTGTCCTGGTTGACCGCGACCATCTCGCCGACGGCGCTGTACAGGGCTTTGACCTGGCTGGCCACCGACCCGGTGAAGCCGGTCGGGCTCGCCGCCAGCGCCCAGTCGTTGACGGCGGCGAAGGCGGTGGAGCCGTTGCTGGCCAGCTGGGTCAGCATGCCGCCGTAAAGGCTCGGCTCAAGGCAGTAATTCGCGGGCAGGGGATCGTGTGACGTGGGCGTGGCATGCTCGGTGAGCGCCCCGTCGTTCTCATGCCCGCTGTGCCCGCCCACCGGGAGCTGCCACAGCAGCTTGCCGGTCTGCGCGTCCAGCTCGATCATGATGCCGGCCTTGCCGCCGTCGATCACCACCTGCCGCCCGTCCGCGGTGGTCAGCACCGGCGGGTTCTGCAGGTCCCAGTCATACAGGTCGTGCGGGGTGAGCTGGTAGTACCAGAGCAGTTTCCCGGCCGGGCTCAGCTTGACCACCGAGTCGGTGTACAGGTCAGGGCCGGGCCGGCTGGACCCCAGCGGGTAGGCCTTGGTGCCGAAGATCGGGGCGGGGTTGGCGATGCCGAGGTAGATGTTGCCCTGGGCGTCGAATGAGGGCGTGTACCACAGCCCGGCGCCGGAGTTGACGCCCGGGTTGCCCCACAGGTTCTGGTCCTGGTTCCAGGACCACTGCGGCGCGCCGGTCTTGGCGTTCAGCGCCCACAGGATCCCCTGGCCGCCCGCGCCGTACACCGTGGTCACGTTGGCCGGCACGGTGGACACGTACACGGTGCCGTTGTCGAAGCCGGGCGCCATGGCGATGCCCTCGTGGTCGTTGTCGGTCAGCGTCCGGCTCCACAGCAGCGTGCCGGTCGCGGCGTCCAGGGCGACCGCGGCGTGGTTCGTGGCCGCGTACACCACCCCGCCGACCACGTTGACACCGTCCGGGCCGCCATTGGGCGAGTCGTAGTCGTGCGTCCACAAGACCTTGCCGGTGGTCAGGCTGATCGCGAACACGTTAGAGTCCAGGTCCTGGACGTACGCCACCCCGTTTACGATCACGGGCGTGGCCGCGTAAGCCCCGTCGGTATGGCTCGTGTTCATCGTCAGCGGGACCGTCCATGCCACCCCGAGCTTGGAGACGTTCGTGCTGTTGATCGCGCTGGCCACGTAGCGGGTGCTTCCCGGGTCGGCGTCCGGCTGGGTCCAGCCGGACGCGGCCTGGCCCGTGGCGGCCGGGGCGGTCCCGGTGACCGCCGCGCCGCGCTTGGACGGGCACGCCAGCGTGCTCGAACTGCTGCTGCTGCTGCTACTGCTGCTCGAGCAGCCGCCCGCGATCAGGGCCGTCGCGACCACCAGTGCCGCGCCCGCTACTACGGGCCGGCGGGCGCCGGACCTCCTGGCTGCATTGCTCATAGCTCACCGATCCCCCGTGCGTGCGTCCTTGACCAGTTCCGCCCTCACCATGGCACTCCCGCCGCTGCTTCACCCGAGTCCTTGCCGGAGCGCAGCGACCGCGTCCGGGTAGTCAGCCAGCTGATAAGGCTTCTGCCCGGGCTGGGGCGGGCCGGAATAGGACTTGATGGCAGGCGGGTTCGGAATGATATTGACGCCCAGGACCAGCCGGTAGCCCGCGTTTTCCCATTGAGCCAGAATCGGCTGCGCGGTGGCGTCCGATATTTCCTTCTGGTCGTTCAGGTAATCCGCGGCGTACTGCAAGTGCCCGCCTAGTAGCTTGCCCAGGCCGTTGACGGCACCAGGGGGATTAACTTGCGCCGCGCCACCCTGGTTGGCCAGCAACGGGCCGCCAGGCCAGCCCGACGAAGTAACGTGGCCCTGCTCCCAGTAAAGGCCGATAGCGTTATGAGCCTTCATCCAGGCCATCATGTGGGTAAGGAAATACGTGTCGTCCTGGCCGCCGAAGGTATGGAAGTCCAGGCCCCACTCAGGGATGATAATGGGCTTGCCGGTGAGTTTGGAGAACTGGGCTATCCAGTCCAGTCCGCCTGGGGTGGCGGTCAGGGTGTGCTGCCAGTGCAGAGTCCAGTCGAGCGCGCCGGACGCGGTGTGCGGGTACGACCCCTTGGGACCGCCGTACCAGTCGAAGATATCGGTCCCCACGTAGTCGACGTAAGCGCTGCCAGGCCAGCACTCGGCTACCGTCGCCGCCCCGGGGTAGATCGTCCACAAGAACTTGAAGTGCTCAGCGGGCACCGATCGCATGGTCTTGACGACCTGCCGCCAGGCCAGGATGAAGGCATCGGGCTCGGATGGCGGTGCGCGCTGCTCGCTCCACGCGTACCATGAGCCGTTCATCTCGCGACTGAGATTGATAATGGTATTGGCCAGTCCATCCTGTACCAGCAATTCACCTAGCTGGTAGAACTGCTGATTATCAGCGCCCGCCGCTGCGGCCACCAGAGCAGAGCTGCTCGGCTCGTAATAGCCGGATGCGGAGGTATTCGGCCCGCCATCGGTGAGCAGCGTTTCGAGTTCGGAATCCACGGCGCCGGACCCGGTGATCGCTGGCGGCTTGGCCGGGGCAGTCCCCACCAGATGCACCCACGAGCCTATCCAGGGCGGCTTGGTCACAACAATAATCCCGAGGATAAACACCAGGCAGAACAGGACTATTAGCCACTTCTGTTTGGACAGCCTCAGCTTGGTCATGATCGGTGATCAAACTGCCGAAGAAATGTCCGGCTCCGCGTCTGGTTAACAAAGATATCCCGACGGCCTGGCTGACCAGCAGGCCGGTGCGCCGATCTAGTGGCGAGGGATCCCGTAACCGGCTCCCGGTCATCATGGCCGCGCCGCCAGCAACGCTATGGACCAAGTGGATCCGAGTTGGCTCATGGTCTTGTCCTGCCGCCCGGGCAGCAAGCTGCTGGCCGGGCTCCTGTACTGCTGTGCGGTTACCGACGGGCTTCAGCCAATTGTATACCGCTACGAACTGGCCGCCGATGCGCGCCGCCGGACGGACCGTCACCGCTGGTCAGAGGAGTTTGCGCGGCCTGCCCGCGGAGCCCGCCCACTCCGGACGGCCTCGACCTAGCCGGGCTGCGATCTCGCGGGCACACTCCAGGGCCTCGGTGTGGCTGGAGTCGACCTCGAGGTCGTAGCTCGCGCCCCGGTGCACCAGTTCCGCCTGCGCCGCCGCCATCCCGGCCGGCCGGTCACCCCGCGCCAGCTCGCGACCTGCCGCCACCTCGGGATCGCAGTGCACCCCGACCCACAGCACTCTGAGGCCGGCCAAACAAGCCCGGGTCCGTTCCTGCGACGCGGCGCCGCCCAGGAACACATCATCGATGATGATCCTCGCCCCGGCCCGGGCCATGGCAGCCACCCCGGTCCGCCATGCCGCCTCCAGCTCGTGGAAGCCGCCGCCGATCGTCACCTCGCCCTGCTGGCCGAACGCGATGCCGGAACCCGATTCCAGCAGGCTCGGCGGCAGCGCCTCGACGAAGTCGTCCACGCTGAGCCGCAGCCACGGCCCGGGCAGGATCGCCTGCAGGCAGCGGGCGATGCCGGTCTTGCCCGAGCTTGACCCGCCGTTGAGCACGATCACCTGCGTCGGCTCGGCTCCGGAATCGCCGTCCGCAGGACCGTCCTGCCCAGCCGCCATGACCAGCTCCTCACCCGCGCCGCGCCTGCCCTGCCAACCTACGCGGCGGGTTGAACCACGGCCCGTTCGGCCCTAACTCCTGACGGAGGTGTCGCGGACCTCCTGCGGGCCCACGGCCAGGGCCGGGTCGGCGGGCCCCGGCTCCGGGACCGGAACCGGCACCGGGCGGGCGGTCAGCAGCACGGCCGACACGGCGCCGGCCGCGGCGAAGAACGCGATGACCAGCACCAGCCCGTTCCGGTAGGCGGCGACCGGATCGGCCGGCGATATATGGGACAGGACAGCCACCAGCCCGGCCACCCCCAGCACCGTCCCGATCTGCCGCGACATGTTCAGGATCCCGCTCCCGGTGCCGAACCGCGCCGGCGTCAGCGAGGCGCTCCCCGCCCCGAGCAGCGAGGGGATGGTCAGCCCCACCCCGGCGCCGCCCAGCAGCTGCGCGGGCAGCAGGTGGGTCACGTACGCAGGCGCCGCCTGGATCCGCCACAGCCAGAACAGCTGCGCCAGGGCGTTGACCAGGCAGCCGATCACCGCGACCCGCCCGGGGCCGCCCAGCGCAACCGCCAGCCGGGGCGCCACGATCCGGGCGAACGGCAGCACCATGAGCGGCCCGGGCGCGATGGCCAGCCCGGCGTCCACCGCGGAGTAGTGCCACACGCCGGTGAGGAACTCCACCGCGCTGAGCACGAACGCGCCGAACCCGGCGTAGTACAGGACCGAGGCGGCGAAGGCGCCGCTGAACGACCGCGAGTGCAGCAGTTCCAGCTCGATGACCGGCGAATGGTGCCGCCGCGAACGCCAGACCATGCCCGCGCCGCAGGCCACCGAGGCGCCCAGCAGGCCGATGAATCCCGCCGAGTCCCAGCCCCAGCCGGGCGCCTTGACCAGGGCCAGCGCCACCAGCCCGACGGCCGCGGCCAGCAGGACCGCGCCGACCAGGTCGGGCCGGCCGCGCGACGCCGAATCCCGGCTCTCCGGCACGACCCGCACGGCCAGCACCACCGCGGCCAGCCCCACCGGCACGTTGACCCAGAACACCCAGCGCCAGTTGACCTGGACCAGGCTGCCGCCGATGACCGGGCCGAGCGCCGCGCCCAGGGCGCCCAGGGCCGACCAGGTGCCGATGGCCTTGGCCCGGGCCTGCGCCGGCACGGCGGCCAGCAGCAGCGACAGCGACGCGGGCACCATCGCGCCCGCCCCGGCGGCCTGGATGACCCGGGCCCCGATCAGCAGGCCCACGCCCGGCGCCAGCCCGCACAGCACCGACCCGAGCGTGAACCCCGCCAGCCCCACCGCGAAGACCCGCCGCCGCCCGATCCGGTCGGCCCACCGCCCGGCCGGCACCAGCACCGCCGCGAACACGATCGTGTAGGCGTTCAGCACCCAGGACAGCGAGCTCAGGCTGGTACCCGGGTACTGCTTGCTGATGTACGGGAACGCCAGGTTGACGATGAACAGGTCCAGGCTGGACATGAATACAGCCAGCGACAGCACGCCGACCACGGCGGTGACGCGACGCGAACCGGGGGGAGTGGAGCCCACCGAGCCCTCCTCAGGAGTAAGTCCGATTTCTGGATTCACCATAACCTAGTGGGTCCAGAAAACCAACTGATGAGGTAAACTCGCCGGCATGAGTACCGCACCAGCCGACCCGCGACCCTGTTCGATCGCCCGCACCCTGGACCTCGTGGGCGAGAAGTGGGCGCTGCTGGCCGTGCGCGAGGTCTTCCTCGGCAACCGCAGGTTCGACGAGATGGCGCGCCGCACCGGAGCGCCCCGTGACACGCTGGCGGCCCGGCTCCGCACCCTGGTCGGCGCCGGGATCCTCGAGCGCCGCCCCTACAGCGATCACCCGGCTCGTTTCGAGTACCACCTGACCGCCGCGGGCCGCGACCTCTATCCGGTCATCGTCACCCTGATGCGCTGGGGCGACCAGTACCTGGCCGGCGAGGCCGGTCCGCCGCTGGTCCTGCAGCACCACTGCGGCCACCAGGTAACGGCGCAGGTCGTCTGCCAGGCCTGCGGCGAGCCCCTCCAGCCCCGCGACACCAAGCCGCTGACCAGGAGCGGCGCCCCCGCCCGCGCCCAGTAGTGCCGCCTGACATCGCCGGGACGTTCAGACTGCCACCAGCAGCATCCGGCTGGCGAGGGCAGTCGAGGCGGTCAGGCTGTCGAGGAACAATCCGCGTGCGACCGGATCGTTGCGTACGGCCCACAACAGCAGGCAGTTGGTCCAGGCCATGTCTCTGGCACTGTTGATCGTCCAGTTGGCGATCAGGCTGGCCACCGCGCTCACATGGCGGTCGACGGCCAGTTCGGGGGTGGACTCGAAAGACTGGCGGACGGACTGTTCGGCCGCGTCCAGCAGCTGGTCGACCTTCTGGTAGTCAGCGAAGTGCGGGCCGGCGTCGGGTGAGGTGGCCAGCGCCGTGCAGGTGCTGACCATCGCTATCGGCAGGTCGTGGTTGATGTGGGCGTTCATGCCCGCCAGCGCGAACTGGACCGGTTCGATCCCCGCCACGGCGCGCTGTTCCACCAGCGGCCGCCAGGCCATCGGTACCGCCGCCGGCGTGCTTGCCGCGCTGGTCGCAGCGAAGTACAGGTCGGCGAATGTCACGTCCAGCTGCGTCATGAACGCCGGGTCGGCGAAAAAACCCTGGCCGAGCTGGCTGTTCACCTGCCTGGTCACGTCCAGGTACATGCGGTTGAAGCACGCCACCCCGTCTGCGGCAGGAAGAGCCGCGTCGATCGCCTCCATCCGGGCGATCGCCCCGGCCACTGAGGTCACCGGCACGTCCGAAGCTGCCATATCCGCCGACATGGCAGTGACTATACGGTCACCAGCCCTGCAACCACCGTGACGCTCCCATCCGAGCATGAGCGCGTCTCCGCGGAAACGCCACTCCAGCACCCCAAGAGCGTCAGCGGCCGGCAAAAGCTGACCCGGCGATTCCGGATTCGGTCTACCCTCTGGACAAGCCAGCTCAGGAACCGTTGGCGTGGGAGGACATAACCGGTGGCTCGCCTGGCGATCTCCAAGGACTTCCTGGCGGAGTACGCGAAGCTGGACAGGGACGTCCAGGTCGCCGTCGACGCTGCCGTGGCCAAGTTCGCCCGCCACCCCTACCCCGCCCAGCACCTGACCAAGCCCGAGCACAGCCGCGACGACCGGATCCGCATCATGCCGGTGAACGGCCGCTGGCGCGGCGTCGTGCTGGCCCCCGCGGCAACGGGGCTGGCCACAGCCCCCAGCCAGGCCGTAGCCTCGACCCCGCTGTCAAATCCTGCCGCGGACACGTACTGCCTGGTCACGGTCCTGCCGCAGGACCAGGCCGACGCCTACGCGACCAGCCACCGGTTCGGCGTCAGCCAGCTGCGGGTCACCTATGTCTCCGGGCCGGACGAGCAGCAGCGCATCCTCGCCCACCCGTTCGAGGCCTGGCGCACGTTCCTGCACCCCAGCCAGCGCGAGGTCGCCTACCACGCCAGCTACGCCGGCCCGGCCCAGGTGACCGGCGGCCCCGGCACCGGCAAGACCGTGACCCTGCTGCACCGTGCCGCGTTCCTGGCCGAGCGCGGCGCGCAGGTCCTGGTCACCACCTTCACCGGCAACCTGGCCGTGGCCCTGGCCGCGCAGCTCGACGTGCTGGTCCAGGACCTGACGGTGCGGAACCGGATCGAGGTGCTCAACGTGGACCGGCTGGCCTACAGCGTGGTCAAGCTGGCCCGCGGCACTCCGGTCATCGCCGACGGACGGGTGCAGCAAGCCCGCTGGGCGCAGGCCGCCGCCGATATCGGGCTGGGCTTTACCCCCGCGTTCCTGCGGAACGAGTGGGAGCAGGTCATCCTGGCCAAGGGCCTGCGCACCGAGCAGGCCTACCTGATCTGCCCGCGCACCGGCCGGGGACGGCCGCTGACCAAGGCCCAGCGCGCCCAGGTCTGGCGGGCCGTCCAGCGCGTCACCGCCGAACTGACCACCACCCGCGAATCCACCCACCTGCAACTGGCCGACGAGGCCACGCGCCTGCTCTGGCAGGTGGCCAGGCCCCGCTACCGGCACATCCTGGTGGACGAGGCCCAGGACCTGCACCCGTCGCAGTGGCGGCTGCTCCGCGCCGCGGTGGCGCCGGGCCCGGACGACCTGTTCATCGCGGCCGACCCGCATCAGCGCGTCTACGACAACCGGGTCTCGCTGGCCAGCCTGGGGATCACGGTCCGCGGCCGGAGCCGCCGGCTGTCGCTGAACTACCGGACGACCCAGGAGATCCTCAACTGGGCGGTGCCGCTGCTCGGGAACGAGCCGGTGACCGGCCTGGACGGCGAGGTGGATTCGCTGCTCGGCTACCGGTCGCCCATGCACGGCCTGGCCCCGCAGGTAAAGATGGCCGCCAACCGGACCGAAGAGCTCGCGCTGCTCACCGAGCGGATCTGCTCGTGGCTCGCCGACGGCATCGAGCTGAACGCCATCGGCGTGACCGCCAGGTCAGCCGCCCTGGTCCGCGAGGCCCGCACGGCGCTGGAGGCCGCCGGCATCGCCACAGTCTCGCTGAACGGCCGGGGCAGCACCAAGGCCGTTCTGGCCGGGACCATGCACGCTATGAAGGGCCTGGAGTTCCAGGCGGTCGCGGCCATCGGCGTGGAGCAGGGCCTGGTGCCCGCGTCGGCGGCCGTCACCCCGCAAACCGAGGACGCCGCCGCGCACGCCCAGGACCTGCAACGGGAGCGCTGCGTCCTGTTCGTGGCCTGTACCCGCGCCCGGGATCACCTCTACGTTTCCGGCACCGGCGAGCCGAGCCCGTTCCTCCAGAGCGCACCTAGTCGGTGAAGTCGCGGCTCAGCCCTCGCGTACCGAGGTGATGCCGGACAGCCCGCAGATGTCAAGCACCGGCGACAGCAACGCCGTCGCGATCAGCCGGACCCGCGGCGCCACCGCGTACAAGGCGTGAATCCCGGCGCTGTCGAGGTATTCCACCCTGGTCAGGTCGACGACAAACTCACCGCCATCGGCGGCCGCCGCGAGCGCCGCACGGAACACCTCAGCGTTGCTCATGTCGATCTCGCCCACCGCGTTCACGACCGGGATCCCGTCCGGGCCGCGCCCGGTGGACAGCTCAAGCGGGGTGGCCATGGTTGATCTCCAGGTAGAGGTCGACAGTGGTCCCGTCAGGCCCGGGCTCGATGACGACCTGCTGCATGAGGGCCCGCATCAGCGCGATGCCGTGCCCGCGCAGGTCGCGGCCGCCGGGCGGCGAGGAACGCCAGCGGCCGGTGTCGGAAATGGTAAGGCGCAACTGGTTCGTGGTCGACACCGCCCGGAGCCGCACCTGCTGGCCGGGCACGCGCCGGTGGCCGTGCTCGATCGCGTTGGCGATGGCCTCGCCCGCCGCGACCAGGACGTCCTGCGCCACCCGGGTACTGACGTCGCAGCTGCGCAGCCAGCTCCGGAGCCTGGTCCGCACCGAGGCGAGCTGCTCCGACTCGGCGGAGAACGACACGTCAAGCGGGGCGGGATGGTGGTAGACCACCAGAGCCACGTCGTCCTCGTAACCGCCGGCGGGCGCCAGCCGCGTCATGACCTGAGCCGCCACATCCTCCAGCGAGGCACCGCCCATCGCCGAACCTATCGCCGCACCCGCCGCCGCGATGCCCTCGGTGATCGGCTGGCCTCGCCGCTCCACCAGCCCGTCGGTGTACAGCAGCAGCGTCGAGCGCGACGGCAGCACATACTCGCCCTCGCCCCGCGGGGAGCTCCGGCCCACCGCCAGCGGCAACGACCGCCCGCCGTCGAGCAGCACGACACCGCCATCGGGATGGACCACGATTCCC
>Ga0210395_10005012_pt1 | contig 10171 bp, 10 predicted proteins | sample IncBWH4OmetaG_FD_150861 | JGI IMG/M metagenome (GOLD analysis project Ga0210395, IMG submission 150861) | Forest soil microbial communities from Barre Woods Harvard Forest LTER site, Petersham, Massachusetts, United States - Inc-BW-H-4-O ...
TGGTCGGGGACCGGCTGGACACCGACATCGAGGGCGCTCACCGGGTCAGCCTGGACAGCTTGCTCGTGCTGACCGGGGTGACGAGCCCGGCCGAGGCGGTCCTGGCATCCCCCGCGCAGCGACCCACCTACCTGGCCGAGGACCTGGCCGGGCTGCTCGAACCGCACCCCGAGGTGACCAGCCAGGACGGCACTTACGGTTGCGGCGGCTGGACCGCGCGCATGGACGGCGACCGGCTGGAGGTGGCCGGCGGCGGCCAGCGCATCGACGGGCTCCGCGCGGCCTGCGCCGCGGCCTGGTCGCACGACGGCCAGGTCAGCGCGGAATCGGTGCAGGCGGCGGTTAAGAGCCTGGGCGACGCCCGCTGAAATACGCCACCGGCGGTCACCCGCCGTGTATGCTTGCCGGCATGCCAGCCCGCGCAGACCGCGAACACGGCCACTCCAGTGCCGTCGCGATGACGCTGTGCGCGTGTTGTCCTTCGTGTTGTCGCTGACAACGACTCCCAGCTGACCGTTGTCACGCCCGAGGCCGCCTGCCTCGCTTACGAAGGATTTCCCGTTGACCCCAGAGTTGACCCCAGTGTTGACCTCAGCGCTGGCTGCCGAACTGACCGCAGACATGTCCGCCGCCCCTGAGATCGCCCGGCTTGCCGAGGCCGCCAGGTTCGTCCCCGCCCAGCCGGCCACCGCACCGCTGGACCCGGCCGAAGCGGCCGCTCAGCTCACGCTGGGCACGCTGGCCCGCCAGCTGCGGTCCCTGGCCGCCACCCCGGAACGCTGGTGGAATCTGGTCCGCTTCGATCCGGATCGTTCGGAAAAAATCGTGGTCGAAGAGTCCTCGGCCTATCAGGCCTGGCTGGTCATCATGCCGCCGGGCGATGTCGGCCATAGCTGTGACTGCGACGTGGCCACGATGATCGCCGGCGAGGCCACTGAGGGCGGGCCGGGCAGCACGGTACTGCGCCCGGGGCCGCTGCGGGTGCACGGCCAGCCGCACGGCCTGAAAGGCCGCGGCTCCGGCTACTCGATCAGCCTGCACGCCCGCGCCCGCAGGCCAGCCGGCTAAGCGGAATGGATCACCCTCGCAGCGGCTGGAGCATGGCCAGCTGCCGCGACTGGGCCACCAGCGTGCCCGCCGAGTCCCAGGCCTCGAAGTCTTCCTCGTGGTAGCCGCCGCTCACGAAGCGGGTCAGCGCCCGGCAGGCCAGCCAGCCGGGCGCCGGGCGGGCCCGCAGGTGGACGGTGAGCTGGATGGTGGTCGACCCCGCGCCGAGCTCGAGCACCGACGGGGCGGTGGAGTCGACCAGCAGCGGCAGGGACCACAGATCGGCGTCCCGGCCGTCGGCAAACCGCATCCAGAACTCGCTGGAAGGATGCCCGGTCGGCGAGCCGCGGAACCAGCCAGGCAGCGCCGCGGAGCGGAACTCGATGCGCTCGGCGATCGTAGCCCGGCCGAACGACCCGACCGGCACGCCCGCGCAATCCTCGGGTGCCGGCAGGTCAGGCGGCGCACCCTCGGTGAAGACGAGCCCGTCCGCGCCTAGCGCCGCGAACGCCGCCGTAGCCCGGACCACGTCCTTCCCGCCCGCCTCGAGCGCCGCCTCGCCGAACGCCGTCGTCCGCCCGCTGCGCACCAGCGACGTGCGGACGGTGGCCGGCCCGGCCGCGCCGGGCCGCAGGAAGAAACCGGAGACCACGATCGGGTCGGGGAACGGCAGCACCAGGCCGAGCGCCCGCACGCAGACCGCCAGCATGTAGCCGCCGTTCACCGCCCCGGCCGTGCCGTCCCACCGGCCGGTCAGCTCGGCCGCGAACTCACCGGAAGGCCCGGAAGCAGTAACCCGGGTATCCGCGTCGAAGGCGTACTCGCCCATGTCAGCACTCGCCCAGGTCAGTATTCGCCCAAGTCAGGGCAGGGTCAGGATCTCGTGGCCGTCCTCGGTGACCAGGAGGGTGTGCTCGAACTGGGCCGTGCGCCCCCGGTCCTTGGTCACCGCCGTCCAGCCGTCCGGCCAGATGTCGTAATCGATCGTGCCCAGGGTCAGCATGGGCTCGATGGTGAACGTCATCCCCGGTTCCATGATCACGTCGTTGTGCGGATCGTCGTAGTGCGGCACGATCAGCCCCGAATGGAACGTCCGGCCGATGCCGTGCCCGGTGAAGTCCCTGACCACCCCGTACCCGAACCGGCGGGCGTAGGACTCGATCACCCGGCCAATGGCGTTCAGCGGGCGGCCCGGCGCGACCGCCCGGATGCCGCGCATCATCGCCTCGTGGGTTCGCTCGACCAGCAGTCGCGATTCCTCGTCCACGTGGCCGGCTAGGAAGGTCGCGTTGGTGTCGCCGTGGACGCCGCCGATGAAAGCGGTGATGTCAATGTTGACGATGTCGCCGTCGTTGATCAACGTGTCGTCGGGTATCCCGTGGCAGATGACCTCATTCAGCGAGGTGCACAGCGACTTCGGGTAGCCGCGGTAGCCCAGCGTACTGGGGTAGGCGCCGTGGCTGACCAGGTAGTCGTGGCCCACCTGGTCCAGGTAGTCGGTCGTTACGCCCGGGGCCACAGCGGCGCCGACCGCCTCCAGCGCCTGGGCGGCCAGCTTGCCCGCCACCCGCATCCGCTCGATGATCTCGGGCGTCTTGACGTCCGGCTCCCCGGTCCTGGGGTGCTTGCGGCCCACGTATTCCGGCCGCGGGATGTCCCCGGGGACCTGACGGGTGGGTGAAAGCCGGCCCGGGTGCAGCACTGTCGCCATGCTTTGCGAGTCTAATGTGCATGGACAACGAGAAGCGATGGTGGTACAGCCTCACCCGCCACACCGTGGAGGACGACGACGGACCCACCCCGGGCAAGGACCGGCTCGGTCCGTTCTCCACCCGGGAGGCGGCCGCTCGCGCGCTGGAAACAGTGCAGCAGCGGAACGAGGACTGGGACGCCCAGGATTAGCGTCCTGTTCCGTTTCCACGTTCGCTATAGGCTAGGAGCGTGAGCGAGAAGCTGTCCCCCACGGCCGAGGCCCGGATGGCGGAAATCCGGCGCAGCGGCACCTGGGGTTCCGCGCTGACCTCCGATGAGTTCGCCGCGATCCGCAGCGTCGGCTTCGAGGCGGCCGGCCAGGTGCTGGGCGCCGCGGTGTACAACATCGGCTATACCGGCGGCTACAACTGCCCGGGTGCCTGGGGGTCGTGGGGGTACGGGATCCCGGCCCGCACCCAGACCCAGGTCTCCTCGCGGGGCGGGTACGGGTCGTTCGCCCCGCTGGTCAAGGCCATGTACGACGCGCGGCACAAGGCCATCGACCGGATGACCACCGAGTGCGGTGAACTCGGCGGGCACGGGGTGGTCGGCGTCCGGCTCACCATCGGGCCGTTCCCGGCGGGCGGCCTGGAGTTCAAGGCCATCGGCACCGCCATCCGCGCGCCAGGGGTGCCGCCTACCGAGAACTGGCACCACCACAAGACCCCGTTCACCTCCGACCTGTCCGGGCAGGACTTCGCCAAGCTGATCATGGCCGGCTGGGTGCCCAGCGGCCTGGCGCTCGGCATCTCGATCGGGTCCAGGCACGATGACTGGCTGACCGTCGGGCAGACCCGGTGGGGGTCGGGCAACGCCGAGGTCACCGGCTACACCGAGCTGGTCAACGACGCCCGCCACGACTCCCGTGAGCAGCTCGAACGCGACGTCAGGCGGCTCGGCGGCGAGGGCGTGGTGATCGCGTCCATGGACATGCGCGTCCGGGAACGGGAGTGCCCGGTGCAAGAAGGCCGCCGCGACCACATCGTGGAGGCCACTACCATCGGCACCGCCATCGTCCGGTTCGACCGCCAGGAGCGCGGCCCGAAGACGCTGGCCGTCATGTCGCTTGACCCGCAGCGGCGTCAGGCCGCCAGGATCCGGATTTAACTACCACAGAGCAGGCCTCGTAGGAGACAGCATGACCGATCAGGGGAACGTAGCGACCGAGCTCGATGCCGCCGGTGTCCCGCAGGATGCCATGCGCCGCCTGGCTGAACTGCAGCCAGGCAAGGCCGGCTCGATCTTCACCTCCGACCTGTCGGTCAACGAGTTCCTGCTGGTGCGGGAGGCCGGGTTCCGGCCGCTCGGCCTGGTGCTGGGCAGCTCCATCTACCACGTCGGCCTGCAGGTGGGCCGGTGGGGCCGCAACCAGGAACTCGACGTGCTGTCCCAGGCCATGTACCACGCGCGGGAGCTGGCCATGACCCGGATGGAGGCCGAGGCCGACGCGCTGCGCGCCGACGGGATCGTGGGCGTCCGGCTGGACGTGGAGCTGAAGGAGTTCGGCGCCGACATCGCCGAGTTCATCGCGGTGGGCACCGCGGTCAAGGCCGAGCCCGGGGCCGGCGGCGGGGGAGTGGACAACTGGCGCAACAACAAGAACCAGCCGTTCACCTCGGACCTGTCCGGCCAGGACTTCTGGACCCTGATCCGGGCCGGCTACGCGCCGCTCGGCATGGTCATGGGCACGTGCGTGTACCACATCGCGCACCAGAAGATGGGCGCCAAGATGGGGAACATCGGCCGCAACGTGGAGATCGAGCAGTTCACCCAGGCCCTGTACGACGCCCGTGAGCTGGCCATGACCCGGATGCAGGCCGAGGCCGAGGAACTGCACGCGGAGGGCATCGTCGGCGTCCAGCTGCGCCAGCACAGCCACACCTGGGGCTCGCACACCACCGAGTTCTTCGCCATCGGCACGGCTGTGCGGCCGCTGCGCCCCGACCACATCATCGAGCGGCCGACCATGGTCCTCAGCCTGGACTCCTGACCCTGCCGGGCGCCCCGCCCGCCGCCGGCCCCGGAACGGGCCCGGCTAGGAACTCGGCCCGCTGACCACGTCCAGCAGGTGCGCGACCCGGTCCCGCAGGCCCCGCATGCCGGGACGGTACCGCTGGTAGCCGGGCACCCCCGGCGCGCTGGCCCGGCCGTCCGGGCTGGCCACGCCGAACTCCGCGCCGGCCCTGGCTACCCCGTCGCCCAGCTCGCCGCAGGCCGCGCTGACCAGGTGCTGGGCCACGCCGAACGACATCATCCCGGGCACGCCGGGCCCGGGCGCGATGGTCAGCGACTCATGCGCCAGCCCGTCCAGCTCGGGATCGCCCTGGTCCAGCGCGAAGATCGTGGCGCCCACCTTGCGCGCGTCGCTGATCCGCTCGAGCAGCGGCACCGGCGCCGCCGCCGGAGTCACCACGAAGACCGTCTCCCCGCGCTGGGCCGCCTCCAGCCGCTCCAGGCCGACCCGCAGGTGCGGCGGCGCGCCCGGCGGGACCTCCCAGCGCACCAGGGTCGGGGCCAGCTCGGCGATCCCGGACAAGCGGCTTTCCTCGTCCAGGTGCGCGGTCAGGTGCCAGGGCTCCTCGGCCGGGGTACCGACCAGGAGCAGCCCGCCCGGCGTCCGGGTAGCCTTCCGCAGGCCTCGCGCGAACGTACGGGTCCGTTCGAGCCATCCGGTGGGAGCTAGTAGCGCACGCAGAGTGGCCACTTGATTCGCGTCCACGTACCTATGGTGCCCTGAAACCGGCGTGCGCGCAGCCATATCCGCACGGACAGTCGGTATCCGAACGAACACGCAGGTAACATCCCAGGCAGGCCAGGTCCCCGCGCGGCGAGCCGGCCAGACGGTCTGGCAGGATCAGTGTCCATGACTGAGCACGAAGCCCCGTCGGTGCACGGCATGGTCATCGGCATCCTCGGCGGCACCGGCGATCAGGGCCGCGGCCTGGCCTTCCGGTTCGCCCTGGCCGGCCACCCGGTGATCATCGGCTCCCGCAGCGCGGAACGGGCCGCCGACGCGGCCAGCCAGCTCGGGCACGGCGTCCGGGGCCTGGCCAACCGGGAGGCGGCCCGCGAGGCCCACCTGGTCATCGCCGCAGTGCCCTACGAGGGTCACCGCGACCTGCTGGCCGCCCTGGCCCCGGAACTGGCCGGCAAGATCGTGGTGGACTGCGTGAACCCGCTCGGCTTCGACCACCACGGCGCCTACCCGCTGCCCGTCCCCGAAGGCAGCGCCGCCCAGCAGGCCGCCGCCCTGCTCCCCGACAGCCGGGTCGTCGCGGCGTTTCACCACGTCTCGGCGGTGCTGCTGTGCGATCCCGGGGTGGAGACCATCGACCTGGACGTGCTGGTGCTTGGCGAGAACCGGCACGCCACCGACACGGTGCAGGCCCTGGCCGACCAGATCCCCGGCATGCGCGGCGTGTACGCAGGTCGCCTGCGCAACTGCGGGCAGATCGAAGCGCTCACCGCCAACCTGGTCTCCATCAACCGCCGCTACAAGGCGCACGCCGGACTCCGCATCACCGATATTTAACGATCATTTTCTGCCGAACGATCCGTGCTGGCCCGCCTCCCGTCACCCGCCCGCCGCCGGCGGCCGCGGCGCCGCGGTGCGTCACGTCAGCCGGATGCCGTGCACATACCCATCCTGATCCCCGGCGATCAGCGTGCCGTCCGCGACCGCCGGGGCGCAGAAGCACCGCGCCCGCGTCAGCTGGCGTGAGCCGCTCAAGTGCCCGTCGGCGAGCCGGACGCTGGTCAGCGTGCCCGCCTCGGACACCACCCAGGCCCGGTCGCCGGCCACCACCGGGCCCGCGTTCTGCAGCCGGACGCCAAGCCGCGCCTGCCAGATCACCTCGCCGCCGGCCAGCGCGACCCGGGAGACGGTGCCCTGCTCCGAGGTGAGCAGCGCGGTGCCATCGCCCAGGACGACGGCGGGCGGGTACATGGCGCTGTCGGGAAAGCTCCAGCGCAGCGCGCCGGTGGCCGCGTCCAGCGCCTGCGAGCCGCACACGGTGGCCACGATGACGGTTCCGGCGCCGAGGGCCACCACGCAATCCCAGCCGCTGTACAGGGCCACGCGGTGCTCGTCGCCGGTGACCATCCGGTATGACCAGGCTTCCTGACCGGTGCGCAGGTCGTGGGCGCGGGCGTACCCGTCGGCGGCGCAGGTGTAGACCCGCCGGCCGTCGGAGCAGGCCCGGCCCGCTGACCAGCCCCGGCCGGGCACCGACCAGGCCAGCCGCCCGGTGCCGGCCGCCACGGCGAACAACTGCCGCCCGGCGCCGAACACCACGTGCTCGTCCCGGTCCCCAGCGGCCACGAGCGGCGCGCTGAGCACCGGGGCGCCCGCGCCGAACCGCCATCTGATCCGGCCGGTCCCGGCGTCCAGGGCGTACACGTGCCGGTCCGCGGACGGGACGAACACTGTCCGGCCGGCGCCGTCGAAGGCGGCCCGCCGGTAGGCCGGGCCGAGCCGGGCCTGCCAGCGGACCTCGCCGTCTTCCGGCCGGAGCGCCACTACCTGGCCGGCGGTGGAGACGGCTATCGCCGTGCTGCCCGCTGCGGCGATACCGCCCTGCACCGATCCGGTCAGCCTGAGTCGCCACCCGGACGCCCGGGCGCGCCGCCGCGGCCGCCTCGGGCCGCTGTCAGGCGACGAGCCCGACAGCGGCACCCTGGCGACCAGATGCCGCTCCCGCGTCCCGTCCGCCGTCAGGGCCAGGCGGCTGACGGCGAGCTCCGGGCGGCCGTCGGCGGCCCGGTCCGTCTCGGCCCAGTAGCACGACGGACCGTCGGCGAAGGCCGTCAGCGTCACCTGGGTCAGCAGGCCGAGCCGGGTGACGGTCTCCTGGTGGATATGCCCGGCGAACAGGGCCCGGACCCCGTGGCGGGCGAGCAGGTCGAGCAGCGCGTCCTGGTCGTCGATGTAGCCGTGGCCGGGGCCCGCCGGGAAGTGGTGGTACATGATCACCGGCGTGCCCGGGTCCAGCCGGGCCAGATCGCGGTCGAGCCAGCGCAGGCCGTCGCGCCCGCAATGGCCGGGTTCCAGCAGCGGCTGGGTCGGGTCGAACCCGATAAAATGGACACCGGCCGCGTCGAACGAATAGCGCGCGGCGCCCAATCGCGCCTGGTACAGCTCTTTAGCCGTAGGGTCCCACCGCACGTCATGATTGCCCGGCACGTGCCTGATCCGGCCGCGCAGCGCGGCCGGGATCGCCTGCTGGTACAGGTCGTACTCGCGCGGCAGCCCGGTATCGGTGATGTCTCCGCAGTGCAGCACGAAGTCCGGGGCCATCTCGGCCAGCGCGGCGTAGGTTCGGCCCAGTTGCTCCACCACCGCCGCCCGCGCCGGGCTGACGTGCGTATCGGTGAGTACAGCGAACCGCAGCGGCTCGTTTCGCGTGTTCTTCATGGAGGCATCATCTGCGCGCCAGCAACTGTTCAAGCATGGAGCCGGTCCCGGCGGCGATGATATGACCAGCCGGGAAGGACGATAATGCCGCAGGCCAGGAAGAACAAGAGCAAGGGCACCGGGCGGGGATCCGCGAGATCCACGGGGTCAAAGAGATCCACGGGATACGCCCCGGCCAGGTCCGCCAGCATCACCCCCGCCCGGGCCATCCCGCCCGGCCTGACCTCGGCCAAGGCGTCCGCCCCGGCCATCCCGCCCGGTCTGACCTCGGCCAGGCAGGCACCGCCGGGCCTGCTGCCCGGTGCGAACGCCGCATCCGGGCTCCTCCCGGGGGCCGTTGACCACACGGCACTGGTCCCGTCGGTCGCCCGGGTACCCGCCCCGGCCCCGGTGGCGGATGCCGGAGCGCGGGACAACCAGGCCCCGGAAGTACCGGACGACGCACAGTCCGAGGCTCAGGCCGCCGACGGGCCGGATGACCTGCCCCAGTGGGCGGCGAAAGCCACCGAAGAACTGCTGACCATCAGCTACTGGCTCGACCCGGGCGAGACCGGCGACGCGTTCAGCGCCACGATCCGCTTCACCGGCCGCCGGTCCGACGTGACCGGCAAGCCCCAGCCTCGTGACAGCTTCTCGGTCGAGGAAACGGTTAACGGGATCATTCCCGGCAGCGGCCCCGTGGCCGTCACCGCCGAGGTCCGCGGCATCAACGCGGGCCAGTGGTCGGTCACCGCGCGGCTGGCCCCGCGTACCGGCGCCCTTCCGTACCGTCCCTACCCGCCGCCCGGCGAGGATCAAGCGGCCGCCTCTCGGGTGCCGTGGCCCCGCCGGGTGACGATCCCCGCCGAACCCTCAGCTTCGGTGCACACGGCCCCGCTGCTGCGTACCAAGGTGCCGGGGGTGGTCAGGTTCGCCTACGCCAGCCTGGTCTGTCTCGGCGTGCTGGTCGGGCTGGGCCTGGAGGCCCTGCTCCTGTGGCACGGCCACTACCCGCTGCTGCGCCCTATGGTGTTCTCGGCGATCGCCATCGTGGCGGGCGTGATCGGCGGCAAGGGCTGGTATGTCGCCGTGCACCGCGGCCGGAAGTTCGACGGCTGGTGCATCCAGGGTTTCGTGGCCGGCGCGGCGGTCATCGTCGTGGCGGCGGCCCTCGCGGGCCCGGGCCTCCCGGCCGGCGCCTTCCTGGCCGCGGCCGCGCCCGCCTTGCTCATCGGCATGTCCATCGGCCGCCCGGGCTGTTTCTGGGCCGGCTGCTGTACCGGGCGGCCCACCGCGGCCCGCTGGGGCATCTGGTCCTCGGACCGCAAGCTCGGCTGCCGGCGGGCGCCCGCCCAGCTGCTGGAAGCGCTGGCCGCGCTGGTCAGCGGGGTGGCCGTGCTGGCCGTGGTGCTGACCGCCGGGCTGGCCCGGTCGGGCCCGGCCGCCGTCGTCGGGCTGGCCTGCTACACCCTGGGCCGGCAGTTCATCCTCGGCCTGCGCGCCGAGCCGCGGGTCTGGCCCACCGGGCGCGTAGTGACCGGCGTGATCGCTGCCCTGGCGCTGATCGCAGGCGTGATCCTGCTCGTCCGAGGCTGAGTCCGGCGGGCCGGTCAGCCGTGGCCCGCGGGGGCGTCACGGAAGGCCGCGGCCACCAGGACCGCCGCGGTGCCCGCGGCACTGGCTATGGCCTCGTCGGGGCTGAGCCCGCATAGATCGATGAGCACGAACAGGGCCTCGGCGCTGACCACCACGGCCAGGCCCTGCCTGAGCCGCGGGAGCGCCCCGGGATCACGGGCGGCCAGCGTCGCCTCGAACGGAGCGAGCGCGTGGTCGATCAGCCCGAACCGGATCCCAGGCCGCACGGCCGTCAGGTCACGCCGGGTTATGGTGCCCGAGATCGTGGCCCGGACCGCTCCCTGGTAGCCGAGCACGCCGCGCAGCAGGAACTCGCAGGCGAACACGATCCGCTCGACCGGATCG
>Ga0210395_10005014_pt1 | contig 10170 bp, 8 predicted proteins | sample IncBWH4OmetaG_FD_150861 | JGI IMG/M metagenome (GOLD analysis project Ga0210395, IMG submission 150861) | Forest soil microbial communities from Barre Woods Harvard Forest LTER site, Petersham, Massachusetts, United States - Inc-BW-H-4-O ...
GCCGCCTCGTCATCGAAGCCTCAGGCGGCATCACGCTGGACAGCGCCGCGGCGATTGCCGAAACCGGCGTCGATTATCTCAGCTCCGGCGCGCTCACCCATTCGGTGCAGAATCTCGATATCGGTCTCGACATCGAGATGTGAATGCGGCGCTATTTCTGCGCCTTGTCGGCCGGCGGCGCCGCCGATCGCAGATATTGCTCCGACGGCTTTGCCGGATGATGGTGGCGCTTGGTGCTTGCGGAAGCGCTTTGCGCGACAGCGGCTGCGATTGCGAAAGTGAGCGCGACCGCTACGGCTACTCTTATTGCTAAAGTCATCACGCCAATCTCCGTTTAGCCCGGCCTCAATCAATCAATCAATCGAAGCTGCGACGTGATGATAGGTGCTCAGAGCTTTGCGGTCGACTCACTCTTGGCGGGCGTTGCCGCCGCTTGCGGGCCCTTCGCCGTCGCTTCAGGCGTATCGGCCTTGCTCGTATTCGGCACCGGGCCATAGGCCGGATCGGTGTCGCCATCGCCCCAATTCTTCGGCCGATAGAAGGTGTGGACACCGAGCTTGTAGAGCTTGGTCATCTCGTGGACCCAGCTCGGATGCACCCAGTAGGCATGATAGTGGGTGGCGTGGCCGACTTCGGCGAGCCAGATCCTGCCGTCGAGCATGTCCTTGGCGATCTGCTTGGCCTGCTCCCACATGTCGGGCTCGTCGACCTTGTTGAGGTCTTTGCCCTCGCAGGCGAAGGTGAACTGGCAGGCCAGGTGCCGCTCGGCGTTCTGATAGACCACGCCGCAGACGTCGTTGGGGTAATAGCCTGAGAACACCCGGTTCATCACCACCTGGGCGACCGCCTGCTGGCCTTTGAACGGCTCGCCGCGCGCCTCGAAATAAACCGCGTCGGCAAGACATTTTTCGGCTTTCAGGCGCGGCTTGCCGGCGAGCTTGAGGCGGTCCGCCGGGCTCTCCAACAGACTGCCGTCGTCCTTTTTCGCCACCGTCTCGCCGCCGTCGGCACTGCCTTCGAGCGCCGATAGTTTGATATCGGAATCACGCGCCACCAACTCGGGCTCGGCGCCCGGCGCCCAGTGCTGCAGACTGCTCGGCGCGCCCATGGTGCCGACACCGAAAAAGGTCAGCGCCGCGCCTTCCGCAGGATCGTTGTCCGTGAACGACAACGCTGCCAGCGAAGCCGAGCTTCTCTCTCCGGCGTCGGGAATTTCCGGCGGCTGGTCGGCGATAAAATCGTCATCGTCGACCGACGGCGCATTATCGCGCTCGGCCAGTGCCATCGCGCGCAGCGAAACGCTCGGCTCTTCGGTATCGGAAAGTTGCAGCACTGGCGTTGACGGCGGCAATTGCGCCGGCTGCGCCAGCGGCGGCACGCTGTCGATCTCATCGGCGCTCTTGAGCGGCAAGACAAACGAATTCGCCGGCGGCCGCGGTTGCACCGGCGCCGCTGCCGGCGGCGCATTGACCGGTTGCAGTTGCGGCAAAATTTCCGGCGTGGCGGGCGCGACCGGCGTCGTGTTGAGCACCGGCTGGCGATCGCCCTTCAGGCGCCGATTGACGGTTGGATATTCGACCGGCTCGGCGCTCGTCGCATTGAGCGGCGCATCGATCTGCCAATTGTTTGCCGCCACCGCGCCCGGATCGAAATTGACGGTCTGATAACCAAGCGGATCCGGCACCGACGTTCCGATCGGGCGGCCGTAGCTGAACGTCGCCGGCTCGATGGTGCCGAATGGCGACGCGATCAAATGATCGCGGACGCGTTGCGACAAGTTGGGATGCTGCGCCAACAGCGCGGCGAGATCCTGATATCCGATCGACGTCGGCATCAGCGCCAGGAAAAACGCACTGAACCAGAAGGGCGCCGATGAGGCGCCCATCGTCCGAACACGCGACGCAGTCATTTCCCCTTACCCCAACGCCTGCAACGCAACGCGCACGTAGTTATCGAAACACGGCGGGTGTGGCGCGAATGCGACGGTTTAATTTATTGTCGGGTTATCGTTGCGAACGCGTTAATCGCGCGGGCACGGCATGTGACTGCAACACGCTTCAGCCGTTCGCATGGTAAATTAAGTTTCAAGATTTGCGCGCACCTGCGTACAAATGCGCAACACGCATCGCGTTTCACAAGAGCGGAAAAATTTCGGCGCGGTTCCGGCGCGTGGTGGACAGCTAGAGTTTCGGAGCGGGAAACCCGGGGAACTCGCGTTGGATCATCGTGCGCAGCACCGCATTGTCCGGCTGCGCGCCGGGAACCGGATCCGTCAACTCGTAACCGAGGTCCTGCGCGGTGGCCGGCAGATGGATCAAAACGAAGCCGACACGGTTGATGGCGAAATCGAGCCGCACTTCGCCTTGGCGGCGCACCGCGGCACCCGGGATGGTGTAGAACGCATCCTGGCGGAACTTGCCGAGCTGCGTATAGGTGAGCGTATTTGGGCCTATCTTGCCGAGCCAGCTGTTGAGCTGACGCAGCGAAATTTGGTTGCCGTCCGGCGGCACAAGATAGACGCGCCGCAACGGCAATTCCTGTTGCGTTTGCGTGAGCACGGTCACCAACACCACGGCAAATCCGGCAAGCTGGTCGCGTTCGGCGGCGTCCTTGGGCCAGGCGATCGTGTAGACGCCATAGCGCGCGGCCGGCGCGCCGCGCGCCCGCTGTGTCTTGGCGACGTCGTTGATTTGTTCGTCGAGCATCTTCGGCGTCGTCGCGCCCGACTGCAGGCTGTCCGGATGAGGGACGACTTGCGCTTTCACGACGGCGGCCGGCGCGAAGCTCAAGGCCGCCGCCAAGCCAAGCGCCAGAATGCCAAATCCCGCCGCGCGATCGATCCTCATTTGACGCCCCGATGTGCCGTTACGGCGCGTCATGCCGTGCTGGCTGTGCCTTTGCCAAGCGCGGCTTGGGCCGCGGCGAGCCGCGCGATCGGCACCCGGAACGGCGAGCACGACACGTAATCGAGCGCGACCTCGTGGCAGAAGGCGACCGAGGCGGGATCGCCGCCGTGCTCGCCGCAAATGCCGAGTTTCAGATCTTTTCGCACCTTGCGGCCGCGTTCGGCGGCGATGCGGATCAATTCGCCGACGCCGTCGCGGTCGATCGACACGAACGGATCGCCCGGCAGGATGCCTTTTGCCGTGTAGATGTTGAGAAAACTCGCGGCGTCGTCGCGGCTGATGCCGAACGCGGTCTGCGTCAAATCGTTGGTGCCGAACGAGAAGAACTCCGCGGTCTGCGCGATCTCGCCCGCCATCAGCGCCGCGCGCGGCAATTCGATCATGGTGCCGACCTGATATTTGAGCTTGGTTTTGGTCTCAGTGGCGACGGTCCGCGCCATGGCGTCGATGCGTTCCTTGACCACGTCGAGCTCAGCCTTGCTGGCGATCAGCGGCACCATGATTTCCGGCGCCACGGCAACGCCGGTCGCGCGCTCCGCCTCGACCGCGGCCTCGAAGATGGCGCGCGCCTGCATTTCGGCGATTTCCGGATAAGCAATCGCAAGGCGGCAGCCGCGGAAGCCGAGCATCGGATTGAACTCGTGCAATTCGCGCGCCCGGTCGGCGAGCTTTTTCGGATCGGCGCCCATGGCTTGCGCCACCTCGGCGATCTCCTCCTCGGTGTGCGGCAAAAATTCGTGCAGCGGCGGATCGAGCAGGCGGATTGTTACCGGCAAGCTGCCCATGATCTTGAACAATTCGACGAAATCGGCGCGCTGCATCGGCAACAGTTTTGCCAGCGCAGTGCGGCGCGATTTTTCGTCATCGGCCAAAATCATCTCGCGCACGGCGCGGATGCGCTCCTCGTCGAAGAACATGTGCTCGGTGCGGCACAGCCCAATACCCTCGGCGCCGAATTTGATGGCGGCGCGGGCGTCGGCCGGCGTGTCGGCATTGGCGCGCACTTTCAGTTTGCGGACGCCGTCGGCCCATTTCATCAGGGTGGCGAATTCGCCGGCCAGCGCCGGCTCCTGCATCGGCACCCTGCCGGCGAGCACCTGCCCGCTCGAGCCGTCGATGGTGAGGATTTCGCCTTTCTTGAGCGTCACGCCGCCCGCCGTCATGGTTTGCGCGCGATAATCGACGCGCAAGGAGCCGGCGCCGGAAACGCAGGGCTTGCCCATGCCGCGAGCGACCACCGCGGCGTGGGACGTCATGCCGCCGCGCGTGGTCAAAATTCCTTCGGCGGCGTGCATGCCGTGAATGTCCTCCGGCGAAGTCTCGACGCGCACTAAAATGACCTTACGTCCCTGGTTCTTCAGCGTCTCGGCATCTTCCGAGGAGAACACGATCTCACCGCAGGCGGCGCCCGGTGACGCCGGAAGCCCGGTGGCCAGCACCTTGCGTACGGCATTCGGATCGATGGTCGGATGTAAAAGCTGATCGAGGGCCGACGGATCGATCCGCGCAACCGCCTCGTCCTTGGTGATCAATTTCTCATTGGCGAGCTCGACCGCGATGCGCAGCGCCGCGAGCGCCGTACGCTTGCCGTTGCGCGTCTGCAGCATCCACAACTTGCCTTGCTCGACGGTGAATTCGAGATCCTGCATGTCGCGGTAATGCCGCTCCAGCGCGCCGTGGATGCGCGTGAGCTCGGCGAAGGCGTCCGGCATCGCCGATTCCATGGACGGATTGTGCGAGCCGGCTTCCTTGCGCGCGAGCTCCGTGATCTCCTGCGGCGTGCGGATGCCGGCGACGACGTCTTCGCCTTGCGCGTTGATCAAAAACTCGCCGTAGAGCTTTTTCTCACCGGTCGAGGGATTGCGCGTGAAGGCGACGCCGGTCGCCGAGGTCTCGCCCATATTGCCGAACACCATGGCCTGCACATTGACCGCGGTGCCCCAGCTCTCCGGAATAGCGTGCAGACGGCGATAGGTGATGGCGCGCTGGTTCATCCACGAGCCGAACACCGCGCCGATGGCGCCCCATAATTGCGCGTGCGGGTCCTGCGGGAACGGCTTGCCGCTTTCCTCTTGGACACGCTCCTTGTAGCGATCGATGATCGTGTCCCAATCGTCGGCACTGAGATCGGTGTCGAGCGTATAGCCGTGGCGGTCCTTGTGGTCGTCGAGGATTTCCTCGAAGTGATGATGCTCGATGCCGAGCACCACATTGGCATACATGGTGATGAAGCGCCGGTAGCTGTCCAAGGCAAAGCGCCGGTCGCGGGATTTTTCCGCAAGCGCCACGGCGGTGACGTCGTTGAGGCCGAGATTGAGCACGGTGTCCATCATGCCCGGCATCGAGGCGCGCCCGCCGGAGCGCACCGAGACCAAGAGCGGATTTTCGCCGCCACCGAATTTCTTGCCGGTGATGCGGCCGACCTCGGCCAGCGCGGCATCGACCTGCGCCTTCAAATCCTTCGGATAGGCTTTGCCGTTGTCGTAGAAATGGCTGCAGACCTCGGTGGTGATGGTGAAGCCGGGCGGCACCGGCAGGCCGAGATGCGCCATTTCGGCGAGCCCCGCGCCCTTGCCGCCGAGCAGATTGCGCATTGTCGCGCGACCCGCCGCTTTACCGCCGCCGAAGGCGTAGACCCATTTGCCTTTGGCGGGTTTTGTGCCTTTGGCGGGTTTTTTGCCGGGCTTAGCGCCGGGCGCCGATTTCTTTACGGACTGACGGGACGTTTTTGAGCGCGATTTGGCCATGTGACCATGTGACCATAGGGCATGGGATCATGCGTTTGAGTGGGCCCGGCAGTTCGACACTAATGCACCCAGTGGTAGATGCCATTGAGCCCCGTCAATCCGATAATAATAAGATAGATCGCGACGATGAAGTTCAACAGCCGCGGCATGATCAGAATGAGGAGGCCGGCAATAAGGGCGACAAGCGGCGTGATGTGTTCGGCGGTGATGACCATGGGTTTTCCTATCGGTTTTGCTGTGCGGGAATGCGTTTGAGCAGGGCGTGATCAATTTGGCGGCACGAGGGTCCTGGACTTAAACGCGCAAACCGCCGTTCGGTTCTATGCGACAAACGCCACGGATTCCAGCCGATCAAGCCTGACTGTGCATATCAACGCGCGACTCCCTCTCCCCGCGTGCGGGGAGAGGGCGGGGTGAGGGGGGCCTATCCGCCAGGCGCAGAGTTGCGGCGCTCAGAATCGCGGAGAGGCCCCCTCACCCTCGTTCGCTCTGCTCACTCGACCTCTCCCCGCAAGCGGGGAGAGGTGATTACCCCTCAATCTTGGAAAAATCCGCCACGGCGCGCGTCGCGGCGCGGATTTCGTTGAGCAGTTTTAGCCGGTTCTCGCGTAGCGCCTCGTCGTCGACATTGACCGTCACCTTGTCGAGGAAGGCATCGACGAACGGCCTAAGTCTCGACAAGTGACTCATGGCACTTTCAAAATCCTCATTCTCGATCGCTCGTACCGTTCCCAGCTTGGCGCGCTCAATCTCAAACGCAAGCGTCTCCTCTTCGGGTTGCTCGTAAAGGTCTCGATTTGGCCCGCCCGCATAGATCGTAATGTGCTTCTTCTCCTCGATGCGGAGGATATTGGTCGCGCGCTTGTAGCCGGCGAGCAGATTCTTACCGTCCTCAGTGTCTAGAAATTTTCCCAATGCCTCGACCCGGCGGACGATGAGGACAAGATCGTCCTGGCCTTCGAGTGCAAATACCGCATCGACGAGGTCGTGCCGGGCACCTTGGTCGCGGAACTGGACTTTCAGACGGTCGGCGAAAAAAGAAAGAAGTTCAGGCCAAAGCGCACGTACACGCTGGTCGACTTCGTCAGCCTGCTGAATGCTATCTTTTCCAACGAACTCAATCGCCTTGTGCATCACGCTCGCAGCATCAAAACTATCCTTAAGACCAAAAAAGAGTAGCGCATCAAAAAGATTTTTTGCCTTCGTACCGCCTACTCGGTCGGCGGTTTGAACAAACACATAAATGCTCGCTAATGAAATTGGCCCAGCTAAGCGAACTCTAATTTTATTTTCCAAGACGAGCCGAATTACCCCCAGCCCCGCCCTGCGGAGCGCATATGGATCCTTTGATCCTGTCGGCTTCTCTCCTATCGCCCAAAAACCGGCTAACGTATCGATTTTGTCTGCAAGCGCGACGGCGATGGACACTGGATCGGACGGCACAAGGTCGTCAGGCCCTTTGGGCTTGTAATGATCTTCACACGCATGGGCGACAGCTTCGTCCTCACCCTGCGCCTCGGCGTAGTATTTCCCCATAAGCCCTTGCAACTCGGGAAATTCACCGACGACTTCGGTCAGCAAATCCGCCTTGCACAGCCGCGCAGCGCGTTTCGCCTTCTCCACGTCGGCCCCGACCAGCGGCGCCAGCTCGCCGGCCAATCGTTCAATTCTTTCAATGCGCTCGGCCTGGGTGCCCAACTTCTCGTGAAAGATGATGTCCTTGAATTTCGGCAGGCGATCTTCAAGCCGGGTCTTTAAATCGGTTTCGTAGAAAAACTTCGCATCGCTCAGCCGCGCCCGAATAACGCGCTCGTTGCCGGCGACGATGGCTTTGCCGCCGTCCTCGGCCTCGAGGTTCGAGACCAGGATGAATTTGTCGACCAGCTTGGCGTGCGCGGCGTCGCGCAAGACAAAGCATTTCTGGTTGTTGCGGATGGTGGCGCGGATCACTTCTTGCGGGATGCGCAGGAACTTTTCGTCGAACGAGCCCATCAGCACCACCGGCCATTCGACCAGGCCGGCGACTTCGGCCAGCAAGCCGTCGTCCTCGATCAGCTCGAGCCCCTGCGCGAAGGCAAGCTGCTTGGCCTCGGTGAGGATGATGTCGCGGCGGCGCTCGGCGTCAAGCACGACCTTGGCCTTGTCGAGCTTTTGCGCGTAATCGGCAAAGCGGCGCACCGTGAACGGCGCCGGCGCCAGGAAGCGGTGGCCGCGGGTTTCGTTGCCGGCGGCGATACCGCCGACCAAAAACGGCACGATCTCCGGCTCCTCGGTCTCCGGCCCAAACGTGGCGACGATGGAATGCAGCGGCCGCACCCAATTGAGCGCGCCGGGCGCCTTCGACTGCTCGCCCCAGCGCATCGACTTCGGCCACGGAAAGCCCTTGATGACCTCGGGCAGCATCTCGCCGATCACCGCGATCGCCGCGCGGCCCGGCTTCTCGATCACCGCGACATAGAAATCGCCCTTCTTGTCGGGCTGCACCTTGGCTTCATCGATCGATTTGAGCCCCGCGGCTTTGAGAAAGCCGGCAATGGCATTGTCCGGCGCGCCGACCCTCGGGCCCTTCTTCTCCTCGCGCAGATCCGGCTGCCGCGCCGGCACGCCGTGCACGGACAGCGTCAGCCGCCGCGGCGTCACGAACGCCTTGGCGCCTTCATAAACCAGCCCGGCGCCGACCAGCCGGTCGGTCACCGCCTTGCGCAAATCCTCCGCCGCCCGCGCCTGCATGCGCGCGGGGATTTCCTCGGAGAACAGTTCGAGCAGGAGGTCGGGCATTGTGTGTGCCGCTAGCTGCTCCCCTCCCCCTTGTGGGGAGGGGCGGGGGTGGGGGTCGTGAGGCAAGCACTCTGAATCACTTCGAGCACGCCGTCGATGTTCCCCAGGACTTCATTGTTCCAGAAACGCAAGACGCGATAACCCTCTGACTCGAGAAACTTCGTTCGCATTGCATCCTGCTTGTGTTGTGACGCGTGTTGTCCGCCGTCAATTTCAATGACGATCTTCAAGCTATGACTCGCGAAATCGACGATATAGCGGCCGAGATGAATTTGACGGCGAAAATGCGAGGTGGGCAATGCAAGTCGATGACGTAAATTCCACCACAGTTTGCGCTCGGCTCCGGTCGGCTCCGCGCGCATCGCACGCGCGCGAACTTTATTGACTGGAATGATGCCGCGATCGCGCAGAGCCCAGATGCGAGGCTCAATGGTCTTCGGTCGCCTCTCCGACATCGCGTAACCTCCCGACCCCCACCCCTACCCCTCCCCACAAGGGGGAGGGGAAAGTTAGAGGGTTTTATGAGAGCCATCGCACAGCGGCTGGTGCGAGGAGCGCTTGCAGGCGCAGAACCAGACTTCTTCGGTGTCCGGCGCCTTCCATTCCTGCGGCCGGAATTCTGAGCCCTTGTGCGAGCCGTCGCAGAACGGCTGCGTCTTCGAGCGCCCGCAGGCGCACCACCAGTAGCTTTCGCCGGCCGTGACGTTGATCGGGATCGGCCGCCGTCCGCCGATTTCAGGCACTCCGCTCATATTGCTTTCCCTCCGCCTTCGGTTGCCAGCCACGCCTCGCCGCACGCTTTGGCGAGCTCGCGCACCCGCAAGATGTAACTCTGCCGCTCGGTCACGGAAATCACCCCGCGCGCGTCGAGCAGATTGAACACGTGGCTCGCCTTGATGCACTGGTCGTAGGCCGGCAACGCCATCAAATGCCGGCCGCGGTTGTCGCCATCGGCGCCCGCCGCCCAACCGTCTTTCAGATATTTTTGGCACGCGCCTTCCGCCATGCGGAACTGCTCGAACAGCATGTCGGTGTCGGCAAATTCGAAATTGTGCCGGGAAAATTCCTGCTCGGCCTGCAGGAAGACGTCGCCGTAACTCACCCGCTGCGCGCCGTCGCGGCCGTTGAAGTTGAGGTCAAAAACGTTCTCGACGCCCTGCACGTACATCGCCAGCCGTTCAAGGCCGTAAGTCAATTCGCCCGCCACCGGCGCGCATTCGAAGCCGGCGACTTGCTGGAAATAGGTGAACTGCGACACTTCCATGCCGTCGCACCAGCATTCCCAGCCGAGCCCCCAGGCGCCGAGCGTCGGGCTTTCCCAATCGTCCTCGACGAAACGGATGTCGTGAATCTTTGGATCGATGCCGATGGCGTAGAGCGACTTCAGATACAGATCCTGCAAATTGTCCGGCGACGGCTTCAAAATCACCTGCATCTGATAGTAGTGCTGCAAGCGGTTGGGGTTCTCGCCATAGCGGCCGTCCTTGGGCCGGCGCGACGGCTGCACATAGGCGGCGTTCCACGATTTCGGCCCGAGCGCGCGCAACGTCGTCGCCGGATGGAAGGTGCCGGCGCCGACCTCCATGTCATAGGGCTGCAAAATGACGCAGCCCCAGTCCGCCCAGTAGCGTTGCAATGCCAGGATAAGCCCCTGAAAAGAGCGTTCCGGGCGCATGTGGGGCGGCAGTTCGGCGGTCATCGGCGGGGTCATAGCAGAAATCGGCGATCAGGCATCGGGG
>Ga0210395_10005016_pt1 | contig 10167 bp, 9 predicted proteins | sample IncBWH4OmetaG_FD_150861 | JGI IMG/M metagenome (GOLD analysis project Ga0210395, IMG submission 150861) | Forest soil microbial communities from Barre Woods Harvard Forest LTER site, Petersham, Massachusetts, United States - Inc-BW-H-4-O ...
GGCTGTTGCGGTAGGACAGGAAGGAGCACAGACACCAGCTTTTCTCGACCGCGGCCTTGACCGCCAAGCCCAACCCGTCCGATCACCCGCCGCCATGTCGCTCCTCACCATCACCGGCGCCGCCGTCCGCCTCGGCGGGCGCAGTATTCTGAACGGCGCCGACCTCACGGTGGACCAGGGCCGCCGCATCGGCCTGGTCGGCCGCAATGGCGCCGGCAAGTCCACGTTGCTGCGCGCCATCATCGGCGACCAGCCGCTGGATGGCGGCGAGATCCGCCTCGCCGCCCGCGCGCGCGTCGCCACCGTCGCCCAGGAAGCCCCTTCCGGCGACGCCAGCCTCCTGGACACCGTGCTGCAGGGCGACCCCGAACGCCTCGCCCTGCTGGGAGAGGCCGAAACCACGCCCCCCCACCGCCTCGCCGAGATCCACGAACGCCTGCGCGCCATAGGGGCCGATGCGGCCCCCGCGCGGGCCGCCGCTATCCTCGCCGGCCTGGGCTTCGACGAGGCCGCACAGCAGCGCCCGGTTGAGGAATTCTCGGGTGGCTGGCGCATGCGCGTGGCCCTCGCCTCCGCGCTGTTCGCCGCGCCCGACCTGCTGCTGTTGGACGAACCGACCAACCACCTCGACCTGGAAGCAACACTCTGGCTGGAGACTTGGCTCGCCCGCTTCCCCGGCGCCGTGCTGCTGGTCTCGCACGACCGCGTCCTGCTGGACCGCGCGGTTCAGGCGATCGCCTTCCTCGACCGTGGCCGCATCAGCGTTACCCCCGGCGGCTTCGACGAGTTCGTGCGTATTCGTACCGAGCGCGCGCTTCAGCAGGCCAGCGCCGCCAAGCGCATCGTAAGCGAACGCGCCCACATCCAGTCGTTCATCGACCGCTTTCGCTACAAGGCGAGCAAGGCCCGCCAGGCGCAGTCGCGCATCAAGGCACTCGCCCGCCTGCCGCAGATCGAGACGGTGATCGAGGACGCCCCCACGCGCTTCGACTTCCCCGATCCCGCCCGCATCGCGCCGCCCATCCTGGCGCTAGACCGTGTCGCAGTCGGCTATGACGGCACGCCGGTGCTGCGCAACGTGTCGCTGGCGGTCGACATGGACGACCGCATCGCGCTGCTGGGCGCCAACGGCAACGGCAAGTCCACGCTGGCGAAGCTGCTGGCCGACCGCCTTCCCGCGCTCGCCGGCGAAATCCGCCGCGGGCCGAAGCTGCGCGTCGGCTATTTCGCTCAGCACCAGACGGACGAGCTGGTCGAGGCAGAAAACCCGATCGACCACATGATGCGCGCCCTGCCCCGCGCCACGCCACCGCAGGTGCGTGCCCAGCTCGCCCGCTTCGGGCTTGACGCCGACCGCGCGGAAACGCCGGTGGCCAACTTGTCCGGGGGCGAGAAGGCACGGCTGCTGCTGTCGCTCGCGACCCGCGAAGCGCCGCAACTGCTGATCCTCGACGAACCCACGAACCATCTCGACATCGATGCGCGGGAGGCGCTGGTGAAGGCGCTGGCAGACTTCCAGGGTGCGGTACTGCTCATCACTCACGATCCGCATCTGGTGGAACTCGTCGCCGATCGCCTCTGGCTGGTCGCGGACGGAACCGTCCGACCGTTCGACGGCGACCTGGACGACTATCGTGCGCTGCTCGCCGAGCGTTCGCGCGCCGCACCGAAACCCGACGCCGGCAATCGCCGCGATGAACGCCGCGAACGCGCTGATGCACGTGCTGCGCTGGCGCCGCTGCGCAAACAGGCGCGCGACGCGGAGACACGGCTGGCACGGCTGGCGGCAGAACGCGCGACAATTGAACGGACGCTGGCTGATCCCTCGCTCTATGTGCCCACGCGTAAGGCGGAGATCGCCTCCGCCAACGCACGACTGGCCGCCATCAAGAAACTTGCAGCGACCGCGGAGGCGGAGTGGCTTGCGGCGGCGGAGGCGCTCGAAGCGGCGTCCTGAGGATCATTCACCGTCGCAAAGCGAATCCGCGAGATGGACGAGCCCCATGATCTACCCGGTAGAAATGGCACTGCTTGAGTCAGGCTCGACGTCCACAAAGCCGTCGACGCCTCTGGCGGAATATATTCCTTGCCATCTGCCGCCGACTCATGTTCTTGTTGCGTTCATGCCAGCCGAGGCCAACGTCCCCGATCCACCGGCCCGGCCCAGCCGCTCGGCGAACCTGCTCGGCCTCGTCCGCAAGCTGATCGACTACGGCCGCGACCCCCCCGCCACGATCCGCCAGCGCGCCTTCACCGACCCCGGCCCCGTCATAACCTGCTTCGGCACCGCCGATGTCGCGTTGATCCTCGCACGCATCTCCCGCGGCCTGCACCGCGCCAACGCGCTCGAAGCGAGGCTCCTCCGCAACGCCGACCGCCTGGACGCGGCCCCCCGAGGTGCTTCGTCCCCAGGGATGTCAGCGATGCCGCGCGCACCCCGGCAAGCCACCGCGCCCTCCAAGGTCGAAGCCAACGTGCGCATCGCACACCTGCCGACCCCGGAGCAGATCGCCGCCAAAGTCCGCCGCCAGCCGATCGGCGCCGTCATCGCCGACATCTGCCGCGACCTCGGCATCATGCCCAGCCACCCGCTCTGGCGGGAACTGCAACTCGTCATCATCAGAGAGGGCGGCAACTTCGCCAACCTGATAAAAGACATCCTCGAACAGGCGTTTCCGACTGCCCACACACCGCCTCCCGGATCGCCAACACCGCCCCTGCGATTCCTTGCACCCGTCCGCACCGGCCCGCCCTGAAATCTGTCCCACGCTGGACGAAACTGGTACTCGTCATGGCCGGCGAAGACTGGGCATCCGTCTTCCCTTGGCGCGCGGCACAGTCCGCTCATGGTCTTTTGTTCGAAGTGCAGCGGTCCCGGAGGCGATCCGGGAAGCAGTCTCGGTCATAAGTACGCACCCATGACGGCACACGGTAACGCGGGTGGTCAGATCGTATGGGACCATGTCGAGCGACGCGACATGGCGATCGGCGAGCTATTCGAACGCCTCGAAAAGGACTTGCGGCTGCTCAGCGATCCGAATGCTGGAGTACAGGGGCACGTCTAATGCCACGATGAATGAATGACCTACAGCCTCTCCCATATCATGGGCGCCGTTTCGTACAAACCACGTAAGCGCACATCGATCTCAGTCAAGACCTTGGCCGTCATGGTAAGGAACTGTGTCAACTCGTCCGCCGTGAGCACGAAACCGAGAGGCATCCTTTCTACTCACCAAAACCTTTATACGAAGACGGGTACATCGTCAGTTTAAGATCGTGTAGCTCGCTATCGGTATGTGCGTACATTTTGTTCCGAAGCGTTTGGAAGTAATTGTGCAGTTTGAGTTCTGCTTCCGAGTACGGCTTCTGCAGCTTCTCGGAGATCGTTTTCCAGAGACCATCGAAACCATAGCCAATAGTGAATGGGCGGGCATAGGTGACTATGAGAGCCGTTGTATAGACGCTTTGCTGAAAGTAGACTGTTCCTCGTCGGTATGTTAGGTAGTGATGCCAGCCTTTCTTTAATAGGTGTTCGGCGCAGCGCTGCGCAAATGCGATGTCCTGCCGCGCAAAGTACAGTCGTGTAAATTCCTTGTCGCGTGCGGCCTGATCGGTGGGACTCGATTCTTCACTCATGTTTGCGACCCTTGTGGAATTTCTCGCCAGGCGACTCCGCGCTTGTCATGGCTGATGTAGTCACGGCGCGTGGGCGACACACTCGTTGCCGTTCAGTTGCGCCTACTTGAGGTCGTTGAGGTCAGGTATACGGCCTTCATCCACCGCAATCTGGCGAGCCGCGTCGCACCGGTCCGCACTCGGATAGAACCACATGATCGTCGGCTGGCCATGATACATGAAGCTGACCGCGACCTGATAAACCGCGCCACTGTCGTTTTTGTCTACATTCACGTTGTCAACCACGCCGCCCTGTCGCAACTGTTCATGAATCTGCGCTGGCGACTGCTTCGCGCGCTCACACTTTCCGTTGTCGAACCTCAGTTGGTACCATGTCGTCGTAGCTGGCGCAGCCGCCATGGTCGGCATCGCCGATGCGGCGAGTGCCACTGCGGCCATGAGAAATTTCTTCATTTTGCGTTGCCTTCCCCGCCTTTTTGGCGTTGAAGCCCGTTTGGCGCGCAATATGGCGGCCCGCATTGACATGGATCAATGGTTTGGCCCAGCCGTTGCACTGGAAGCGCGACCTCGCCTCCTCGGATAAGCCGCGCGGCTCCCGTAACAGGCTATGAGATATGCAACGGGATGATCGTTCCCGGACCGCCCGGCTGGTAAATGTCAGTACCGCCTGACGTCAGCATCGCACCCAGGGCGTTCTGCTCCAACTGCAGACTAGCGTTGGCGCCGTCAATGCGCACAGTGTCCACAAGCTGGTTGTTGTCGAACATTCGCAGCATGTCGCCGCTGATGTCAGCGCTGGTGACGTGCAGGCCCATGAACGCGACGACGCCGAAGGGGTCGGTGGTACTAACCCCATTCAGTGTGGGCGAGAGAACGATGAGCGCCTGAAACTCGGAAGGGTCGTCAATTTGCAGCATGTCCGTGGCCGCATATCCGCCAGGGTTCATATTGAACGTAAGTCCAGCGCCAACCGAGCCTTTGACCTCGACCGACCCGCCGTCGTGGTTGCCGCCGTCGACGTTCAGCGATGCTGTGCCGACCAGATCGTCATTGAATACCGTGAAGCCGGTCCTGAACGCATTGCCGCTAAAATTGCTGACGCCAGTGAAGTCCAGAGTGCCGCCGAAGAAGTGCAGGCTGTCGGTGGCTACACGCATATCGGAAAACGTCACTGTGCCGGTAACATTGACGGTCTCCGTGTCCAGGTCATCGACATTGCTGTCCGTCAGTATGACCGCATCGCCGCGTAGTTGGTTGCCGTTCAGGCTGAGTGTCTCGCCCGCCCCCACATTGTAGACCAACGGCACGCTTAAGCTGCCAGGAAGCGGACCCTGTGTTAGGTACACACCCTGGCCAGTCGGAAGCAAGCCGAACGAGGGCGGGGTAGTACCTGGTTCGCTGATCTGCACTGAATCGACCAGTGTGGTGCCGTTATACATTTGCAGCGTGTACGCCCCCGTTGCCGAAACTGCCATGTCGGCGCTGGTGGCCTGAAGTCCGACGAAAAGGATCGGGCTGGTATCGGTGCCAGGCGGTAGGATGATCTCGGCTGTCGGATCATTTTGGAAGTCGTAGAGGTACAGCGGGCCAGAGTTGGCAAGGATATCGACGGCGGTCCCTTTGCCTATATCGATGACGCTCTCAGGGCCGTCGTACGCCAGGTACACGTCATCGTTCTGGCCAACCACGAAGTTGAGCCCATTATTGTCGAAAGCAAGGCTGACTTCGTCGTTGTTGCCGTACGTGATCGAAACGGCATTGTTGAGGAAGAAAATTCCTGCGCCTGTTCCGTTGCCGGTGACACCGAAGTACTGACCGTCGAATGCACCAGTCCCTGGGTCTTCGGTGGGAGCACCGCTGGATATGTAGTCCGCGTTGCCAATGCGTGTTTCGCTTGTAGCGATTTGTTGGCACTCCTACCCGTTAAAGGCTGCTCGGCCACGCAAACTCGAACCCTGCATTGACATGGATCAAGCCATTGCCGTCTTCGTGTGCGTAATATGTTCCTTGTCGTAGAGCGGAAACCGCAATGGATGCTTGCAAAGGATAGGATGCAACTTTGAGAAAGGGCCCAACGCATTCGTAGACCGGCCAAAGAATATCGGCGAAGCGTCGCCCGCATTTCAAAGGATTGCGCTCACACCATCCGCACGGCAATTTCCGGAACGTGCATCATGCGTTGGCAGAGGCGGTAAAGGACAGACAGCAAATCACCCTGACGATCCTGGCGAACGCCGAGCAGGCGATCTGAAGCGTCGCGAGCAGGAATACCTCCGTTCCGGGGGGGCCAATCTCAACGGGTCGCTTGATTGGTGGCAATGATGGCTTGGTTGGCATGGGCATCTAAGATAGTAGGGCTACGCAGTAGCTACCCGCGCCGATTGTTGTCCACCAGGCAGTTTCCCAGGGAGCTATACAGGTTATGTCATTGGTATCATTGGTACATCAGGCAACGCCCTGAACGGAGCACACCGCATGCCGGTTCATGCCTTCATCTTCCCGGGCCAGGGCAGTCAGGCCGTCGGCATGGGACGCGATCTTGCCGCCGCCTTCTCGGCCGCCCGCGAGGTATTCGAGGAGGTGGACGAGACCCTGAAGCAGAAGCTCTCCCGGCTGATGTTCGAGGGGCCCGCCGAGGAATTGATCCTGACCGAGAACACCCAGCCTGCGCTGATGACCCACTCGCTCGCTGTGCTACGCGTCCTGGAGAAGGAGGGCGGCTTCACGCTGCGCCAGAAGGCGGTCGTGGTGGCGGGCCACTCGCTCGGCGAGTACTCCGCGCTGGCCGCCGCCGGCGGCTTCTCGGTCGCTGATGCCGCGCGCCTGCTCAAGCTGCGCGGCCAGGCCATGCAGAAGGCGGTGCCCGCCGGCGAAGGCGCCATGGCCGCACTGCTGGGCGCCGACATGTCCCAGGCAGAGCAAATCTGCACCGCGGCGGCTCCGGTTCCCGACAGCGAAACCAACGAACGCGAGGTGATCGAGCCGGCCAACGACAACGGCGCCGGCCAGATTGTGGTCTCCGGACACCGTGGCGCCATCGAGCGTGCCGTCGCGCTGGCCGCTTCCAAGGGCGTGCGGCGTGCCATGCTGCTGCCGGTCTCGGCACCGTTCCACTGCGCGCTGATGGCCCCGGCCGCTGATGTCATGGCGGAGGCCCTGGAGACTACGCCGCCGCACGCCCCCATCGTGCCGCTGGTCGCCAACGTCTCCGCCGCCAAAGCCACCGATCCCACTGAGATCATCGACCTACTGGTGCGCCAGGTCACCGCCATGGTGCGCTGGCGTGAGTGCGTCAACGCCATAATGGAACTCGGCGTCGACAGCTTCGTCGAACTGGGCGCCGGCAAGGTGCTGTCCGGCCTGGTCCGCCGCATCGCGCCCGACGCCACCACCGCTTCGGCGGCCACGCCGGCGGAGGTCGAAGCCGTGCTGAAGGTGCTGTGACCATGTTCCGGCTGGACGGTAAGTCAGCGCTGGTCACCGGCGCGTCCGGCGGCATCGGCGCCGCGATCGCCCGCGCCCTGCACGCCCAGGGGGCGGTCGTGGCGCTGTCCGGCACCCGCCGCGAAGCGCTCGAGTCGCTGGCCGCCGAACTGGGCGAGCGCGCCTTCGTCTGTCCCGCCGACCTGCGCGACTCCGCCGCAGTCGAGACGCTGGTGGAGGCGGCAGAACAGGCGGTGGGACCGCTCTGGGCATTGGTCAACAATGCCGGCATGACCCGCGACATGCTGGCTTTGCGGATGAGCGACGCTGACTGGCAGACGGTGCTGGATGTCGATCTGTCGGCACCGTTCCGCCTGGCCCGCGCGGCGCTGCGGGGCATGCTGCGCCGGCGGGCGGGCCGCATCATCAACATCAGCTCGATAGTGGGCGCGACCGGCAACGCGGGCCAGGCCAACTATGCCGCCGCCAAGGCCGGACTCGTGGGCATGAGCAAGGCGCTGGCGCACGAGGTCGCCTCGCGTGGAATAACCGTGAATGCGGTGGCACCGGGCTTCGTGACCACGGCGATGACCGACAGGCTGTCCGAGCAACAGCGGACAAGACTGACCGAATCGATCCCATTGGGGCGGATCGGCAAACCAGACGACATTGCCGCCGCGGTGGTCTATCTCACGTCGGACGAGGCCGGCTGGGTCACCGGCGCTACACTGCATGTTAATGGCGGGATGGCCATGATTTGAGGCCGCCGGGCTTGTTGGCGCGCCCTCGGAAACCATGCTAAGCGCCCGAAAGCTTCGTCCGGCGCGGGTACCGCGACACGAGCCCCCGGGCGCGTCCTTCTGAAGGAGTTGCACAGCCGATGAGCGAGATCGCGGACAAGGTCAAAAAGATTGTCGTTGAGCACCTGGGGGTCGAGGAAGCCAAGGTCACCCCGGAAGCCTCGTTTATCGATGATCTCGGCGCCGACAGCCTCGACACCGTCGAACTGGTGATGGCCTTCGAGGAGGCGTTCGGCGTGGAAATCCCCGAGGACGCAGCAGAAAAGATCAGCACCGTGAAGGATGCGATCGAATACATCGAGAAGCAGAAGGCCGCCTGATCGGCCCATCGGGGAGGGTCCAAGTGATGCGCCGTGTGGTGGTGACGGGCATGGGAATTGCCTGTCCGCTGGGGCTTGGGGTCGAGCACGTCTGGCAGCGTCTGACCAACAGCGAATCGGGAATCGGCGCGATCCAGGCGTTCGATACCAAGGAATTGCCCTGCAAGGTGGCGGGCCAGGTGCCAACGGGCGTGAAGGCCGAGTACGGCCTCGACATCGCCGAGTGGATCCCGGTGAAGGACGTGAAGAAGATGGACCGCTTCATCCATCTCGGTCTCGTCGCGGCGACCGAGGCGGTCGAGCATTCGGGCTGGATGCCCGAGAACGAAGACGATCGCTGCGCCACCGGCGTGATGATCGGCTCCGGCATTGGTGGCCTCCAGACCATATTCGAGGCGTCGATCCTGGTGCATGAAGGGCGCGCGCGCCGGCTGTCGCCGTTCTTCATCCCGTCAGCGCTGATCAACCTCGCGTCAGGTCATGTCTCGATCAAATACGGCTTCAAGGGGCCGAACCACTCCGCGGTGACCGCTTGCGCGACCGGCGTGCATGCGATCGGCGACGCCGCACGGCTGATCATGTGGGGCGACGCCGACGTCATGGTCGCGGGCGGCGCCGAGGCTGCGGTGTGCGAGCTGGGCATCGCCGGCTTCTGTGCGTCCCGCGCGCTGTCCACCGGGTTCAACGATCAGCCGGCCAGAGCATCGCGGCCATGGGACAAGGACCGCGACGGCTTCGTGATGGGCGAGGGCGCCGGTGTGCTGGTGCTGGAGGAATACGAACACGCGAAGCGACGCGGCGCGAATATCTACGCCGAGATCGCCGGCTATGGCATGTCGGGCGATGCCTACCACATCACCGCGCCGTCCGAGGGTCATGCCGGCGCTGCACGCTCGATGCGTGCGGCGCTGCGCAATGGACGGATTACGCCGGAGCAGATCCAGTACGTGAACGCGCACGGCACCTCCACGCCGCTCGGCGATGACCTGGAGCTCGAGGCGGTGGAGCTGGTGTTCGGCAGTTCGGCCGAAGGCCTGGCAATGTCATCCACCAAGTCGGCGATTGGCCACCTGCTCGGCGCGGCCGGCGCAGTCGAGGCGATATTCTCCATCCTCGCGATCCGCGACGGCGTGGCGCCACCGACGCTGAACCTGGAGGAGCCGAGCCGGGAGAGCGTGATCGACCGGGTCGCCAACACCGCGCAAGAGCGCAAAATCGACTGCGCACTGTCGAACAGCTTCGGCTTCGGTGGCACGAATGCATCGGTGATCTTCCGGGCAGTGAACTGAAGGTGACCCGTCGGCGTTTTGACTAAACCGACGGGGTTACGGCAATGTAATCCCAATCTCTGCTGCCACGAGCGGGGTCGGGATGCAGGCTGCCCTTGATTCTATACTGAGACGCTTCATCGTGCTCGGCCGTCTGACGGTGCACTGGCCCGACGGACGAGTGACGACCTATGCCGGACCGGCCGGCTCCGGTCCGGATGCCGCGATCACACTGCGCGATGCCGCGACAGCGCGCCGACTGGTCCTCAATCCCGCGGTAGCTGTCGGCGAAGCCTACATGGACGGCGGGCTGATCCCCGGCGAGGGCGGCATCTACCAGACGCTTGACGTGCTGGTGATGAACCTGACGGCGAACGCCGCGGGCCACCCCATCGGCCGGTTCCGCGCGGCGCTCGGCCAACTGAAGCGGCGCATCGACCAGTACAACCCGGTGCACCGCGCGCAGCGCAACGTGGCGCATCACTACAACCTGAACGGGCGGTTGTACAGCCTGTTCCTCGATCGCGACCGGCAGTATTCCTGCGCCTACTTCCCGCGGGGCGACGAGACCCTGGAGCAGGCTCAGATCGCCAAGAAGCGGCATATCGCCGCGAAATTGTGCCTCGACCGGCCTGATCTGACGGTGCTGGATATCGGCTGCGGCTGGGGCGGGCTCGCACTGACGCTGGCACGCGAATACGGCGCGCGCGTGCTGGGCAT